>Ga0247719_1000439_pt1 | contig 25563 bp, 25 predicted proteins | sample 41E_DmetaG_FD_189046 | JGI IMG/M metagenome (GOLD analysis project Ga0247719, IMG submission 189046) | Soil microbial communities from hillslope of Landscape Evolution Observatory, University of Arizona, Oracle, AZ, United States - 4-1-E_D | ecosystem: Engineered > Artificial ecosystem >...
GTCCCCGTTACGTTGACGCTGCCGACCAGGATCAGCCGCTGCATCGCCGTGCTGGCGACGCTGCCGCTCACCGCAATGGACTCGTTGGAGAGGACCGCGCCGTCATTGCCCGCGGCCTTGATGAACAGCATCGAGGAGAGGCTGCCGCTGGCCATCGCCGTGACTTCGTCGGCAGTGAAGCAGAGCGCGAGCTTGGTGCAGCCGAAGCTCATGCTGGAGATCGCGGCGCCGCGCGAGCTTGCGTTGAGCCAGGCATTGATCAGCTTGTTGCCGGTGGCGACATAATAACGGTCGTCGAACACCGCATAATTGTAGATGTAAGCGCTCGGGGCGACCCCGTGCTTTGCGCCCGCGACCGTGCCGGCGGTGTGCGTTCCGTGATTGTCGTAGAAGCGGTAGCGCCCGCCCTGGATCAGCGTATTGTCGCAGCGCTGCCCAGATGATCCGGCGAACTCCGAGTGGCGGCAGTCGGTGAGCCCGTCCAGAACTGCGACATAGGCGCCGGCTCCGCCATTTGCGGAGGAGACGTCGGTCGCCGTCAAGTTGATGAGGTTCCACTCATCCTGATTAGGCGTGGTGCTCGGTGGCGGTGGGGCCGGTTTCTTGGCGGCTGCGGCCGTCGGCACGCCCAGCGCCAAGCCCGCGGCCATGACAAAAAGACCCCGCTTCGCAGCAAGAACACTCATGATCGCCCCCTCCTGAGTTCGCTGCAGTTGGAACTAGTTCGGGTGAGTCGTCAATGGTTTAAATGCGCCCTCAGATGCTAACGAAAGTAAAGTTGCCCCGACCCGCGCACCGGCTAATCTGTGCCGGCGCGGCGAGGGCCGGCGGGGGCAGTCCATGCGTATCGAGCTCAATTGCGACCAGTGCGGCAGCAACCGCTTCTCGATCCGGCGTGCCAGCTCCGACGACGCCCGCATCGCGTGCGAGGATTGCGAGCACGACATCGGCACTTTGGCCGAGCTCAAGGAACGCGTCGCCGCCGAAGTTTTGCGCCGCCGCGCGGTGCGGCCGTCGCACGACGACTGATCTTTCAACGCAGCCGCGCTTCCGGCCCGTCTCGGCCGGTTACGGGTCCTTACCTATCGACCCGCTCGCCGCTCCCGGCCTAAAGGGTTGAGGACACCGCCGCCGCAGGCCTAGGAAAAAAGGAATTCGCTTGATGTCCGGCAACATCCTCGTCGCAACCGATCTCAGCGCGCGGTCCGACCGCGCGGTCGAACGGGCGCTGCTACTCGGCCGCCAGCTTGGCCGCGGCGTGACCCTGCTGCACGTGCTCGAGGGCGATGCCCAGCTCGACCACGAGCAGGAGGAGCGTCTGCGCGGAATCGTTGAAACTGAGTTCGGCCTGTCAGGGCAGCCGGTCGAGGTTCGCTTCGAGAAGGGCGACGTGCCGGAAGCGATCGCCGGTTTCGCCGAGCGCGAGGATTGCGCGCTGGTAGTGACGGGCGTTGCCCGCTTCAACGACGTTCGCGATTTCGTGCTCGGCACGGCCGTCGATTATCTGGTGCGCAAGAGCCCGCGGCCGGTACTGGTGGTCAAGCGCCGCGCGCGGCAGCCCTATCAGCGCCTCGTCGTCGCCACCGACTTCTCGCCCGCCTCAGCCCGCGCGCTTCTCCTGTCGGCCGAGCTCTTCCCGGACGCGAAGCTGAAGCTGGTCCACGCCTATCGCGCCGCATTCGAGGCGTTCCTCGAGCGTGACAGCACCGCCGAATTCGTCCGCGACGAAGCGGAGGAAGCGATCGGCAAGCAGGTCGCCGAGCTTCCCGAAGCCTTCCGGCCGCGGGTCGAAACCGTCGTCGAGGAAGGCCGCGTCGAGGCGGTGCTCGCGCGCCAGGTCAACGAGCTTGGCGGCGAGCTGTTGGTGCTCGGCTCCTGGCACCGGCGGCGCCACGCCCATTTCATGGGCAGCGAGGACAGCTGGGCAATGCCCGGGATCGAGCCGTGCGACCTGCTCATCGTCAGGCCTGGCATGGACAAGGCGCGGGCCGACGACGAGGCAGGCACGGGCGAAGCAGCCGCGCGCGAATAGGCTCCGCACCCCGCCCCCGTTACCGGCTACGGCACCACGAGCGAATCCGGCCGTTCCACCTTGACCTAAGGTTAAGGTGGAGGTTCACGTGCGGATGATCGGACGGTGGCGTCTCCTTCGGGAGCTCGAATGCTGGCTTGAAAAACCGATGATCGTGCTCAGCCTGGCCTGGCTGGCGGTCGTCGTCGTCGAACTGACAGCGGGCGAATATTCGCTGCTGACCGGCATCGGCATCGCCATCTGGGCCATCTTCGTCGCCGAGTTCGCGATCCGCGCGCTCGCGCCGGAAAAGCTGCCGTTCGTGCAGCGGAACTGGCTGACGCTGATCGCCCTCGTGGTCCCCGCGTTCCGGCTGCTTCGCGCCTTCGCCTTGTTCCGCGCCGCCGGAGTGCTTCGTGGCGCCCGCCTGGTGCGGGTCATCGGCACCATCAACCGCAGCATGAACGCGCTTGGCCGAACGCTGCGCCGGCGCGGCTTCGGCTATGTCGTCGCCCTGACCCTGGTGGTGCTGCTTGCGGGTGCTGCGGGTATGCTGAGCTTCGAGCGCACAAGCGCAGCGGGCGGGGGCTTTACCTCTTACTGGCATGCCTTGTGGTGGACCGGCATGCTGCTCGCCAGCCTCGGCACCGATTTCTGGCCGCAAACAGTCGAAGGCCGGCTGCTCTCCTCGCTTCTCGCCCTCTACGGGCTAGGCGTGTTCGGCTATATCACCGCGACCATCGCCAGCTATTTCATTGACCGCGACGCGCGCGATCCCAAGGCCGATGTCGCGGGCAGCGACGAGCTGAGGCGCCTCAGACGCGAGATCGCCGCCTTGCGCGCCACGCTCGGTTTCTCGAACCTCTCCCAAAATCCTGGCTGAGCAGGAGACAGATGTGACCGATGATGTCGACGACCAACCGGATTCCGGTAGCCGCGCCGCTCGCCGCACCGAGCTTGCCGAAGACCGCACCATCCTTGCCAGTGAGCGAACCTTTGCCGGCTGGGTCCGCACCAGCCTTGGCTGCATCGCCATCGGACTTGGCTTCCATGCCCTCTTCAACAAGATGGAGCCGACCTGGCTGCCGAAAACCATCGCCACCGGTTTCCTGCTGCTTGCGATCCTTATCATCTGGCTCGCCGAGCGCCGCGCCGCTGCCGTGCTGGAGCGCATGGACACACATGTCGTGGTCAGCGCGCGGAGGATGAATCTGCGATGGATCGCCGGGGCCGTCTCGGTCGGTTCGGCGACCCTCGTGGCGGCGATGTGGCTTGTCGGGGTGTGAGCCGACCAGTCCCGCGCGTTGCCCGAAATGCTTTCCGGTTCCTGAAACGCGCCGGACTTTGCTAACGCACATTGCACGGCGTCGCGCAAACAGGGGCAGGAGAGCGCAAATTGTCGATGGATCTGGCGCAGCAGAACCGCCGCGACCGGCTCGCCGGTATGGTCCTGATCGCCGCTTCGGCCGCAGCTCTCATCGCTGCCAACTCGCCGCTCGCTTCCGACTACCACCATTTGCTCGAATGGCGCTTAGGACCGCTGTTGCCGCACGTCGGGCCCCTCACCGTCCATGCCGCGGTCGCCGACGGGCTGATGGCGATCTTCTTCCTGCTGGTGGGCATGGAAGTGAAGCGCGAATGGTTCGAGGGGCGGCTGTCCAATCCGTTGGCGCGGCGGCTGCCGATTGTCGCCGCTGTCGCCGGAATGGCCGTCCCGGCGTTGGTCTATCTCTCGATCATCGGCTTCGATCCGCGCTGGGCGCACGGCTGGGCGATCCCGACCGCGACTGACATCGCCTTTGCGGTCGCAGTGCTCGCAATCCTCGGCACCCATGCACCGCCCTCGATCAAGGTGCTGCTGGTCAGCGTCGCGGTCGTCGACGACGTCGGCGCGGTGCTGATCATCGCGCTAGCCTACACCGACCATGTCAACACGCTCGCGCTCGGCGGCGCCGCGGCGCTGGTTTCGCTGATGGCCCTGATGAACATCCTCGGGGTGAAGCGGGCCTGGCCCTATATGCTCGGCTTTGCCGGCCTGTGGTGGCTCGTCCTTGCAAGCGGGGTGCATGCGACCATCGCCGGAGTCCTGGCGGCGCTTACAATTCCGCTCGGCCACGGCCCTGCCGCCGGAACGCTCGAACGCCTCGAGCACCAGCTCCATCCGTGGGTCGCATTTCTGATCGTCCCTTTGTTCGGGTTCGTCAGCGCGGGCGTCCACTTGCCAAGCTTTTCGGCAGTGCTCGACCCGCTGCCTCTGGCGGTCCTGCTCGGCCTGTTCGTGGGCAAGCAGCTCGGCGTTTTCGCCGCCATCCGCCTCGGTGATGCTCTGGGCCTGTGCTGCCGGCCTGAACATGCGAGTTGGCCCCAAATCTACGGCGCTTCGGTCTTGTGCGGGATCGGCTTCACCATGAGCCTGTTCATTGGCGCGATCGCCTTCCCCGGCCACCCGGAAAATATCGACGCGGCCAAGATCGGCACTCTGGTCGGTTCGCTGCTTTCGGCGCTGCTCGGCTGGGCGGTGCTGCGCGCATCCTCGCCGGTGCGGTGGTTCGACGACGACGTCCGCGCAGCGCTGCGCCTGTTCGCCTTTCGCCAGGGCGCGGAGCGCGAGCCGCGCCATAATATGCCGAGCGGCGAAGGCCCGTAAGCCGGTCAGACCAAGGGGGAAATAGAATGATTCGACGGCGAACATTCCTGGGCACAAGCGCGGCAGCAGCCGCCACGCTCGCCGTGCCGCGGGCCGCGTGGGCGGCGCGCGCGATCGACTGGGAGCCGCTGCGCCGCGCGGTCGGCGACCGCCTGATCGACACGCCCTCCCCGCTTGCCGAACTGGCACGAAATGGCGGCCGCGGCGCCGACGCACTCTTCCGGCAACTCAAGAACCCGTATTTCCTGTCCGACACGCCGGGCCTTACGCAAACGCTCGGCTGGATCGATGCGTGGACCAGCCAGCCGAGCCTGAAAGGCGTCGCGGCGCAGTCCCCCGCCGACGTCGCCGCCGCGGTCGACTTCGCCCGGCGCAGCGGCATCCCGCCAGTCGTGAAGGGCGGCGGGCACAGCTATTTCGGCAATAGCAACCGCGCCGGCTCGCTCCTCATCTGGACCCATCGGATCCGCGACATCGTCCTGCACGATGCCTTCCGGCCGAGCGGCGCTCCCGCCAGCGCAGCAGCCGAGCCCGCCGTGTCGATCGGCGCCGGCTGTCTGTGGGGCGAAGTCTATCGCACCGTCGCCGCGCAGGGTCGCTATGTGCAGGGCGGCGGATGCCTCACGGTCGGCACGGCCGGCTTCGTCCAGGGCGGCGGGTTCGGCTCGCTATCCAAAGAGTTCGGCACCGGCGCCGCCAACCTCATCGAGGCCGAAGTGGTCACCGCGGACGGCCGCATCCGGACCGTCAACCGCTTTCGTGATCCGGACCTGTTCTTCGCGCTTCGTGGCGGCGGCGGCGGCACGTTCGGGGTGGTCACCCGCCTCACCCTTCGGAGCCACCCGCTGCCCACGACGATCGGCGGCGCCTTGTTCGAGGTGCGCGCATCGGACGATGCCAGCTGGCGCGCACTCGTCGCCGAGACCGTCCGCTTCTACGCCGACACGCTCTTCAACCCGACCTGGGGAGAGCAGATCCGCTTCGGCCCGGGACGCCGCCTCGCCGTCACCATGGTCTGTCATGGCCTGACGCAGGATGCGATCGCCGCGACCTGGGAGCCCTTCCTCTCCTGGATAAAGGCGCGGCCCGGTTACGCGCTGGCTGGCGATCCGATATTCATCTCCATTCCGGGGCGCTCGTTCTGGGATCCTGCCTATCTGCGGCAATTGCCCGGGCTCGTCCTCCAGGACGACCGCCCCGGCGCTCCCGCCGACAACATCTACTGGGCGTCGAACCGCGGCGAAGCGGGACAGGTGATCCACGCCTATCAGTCGGCGTGGCTTCCGAACCGGCTGCTCGACCCTTCGCGCCGCGGCCAGCTGGTCGATGCGCTCCTCGCCGCAAGCGCCGGCTGGAGCGTCTCGCTGCATGTGAACAAGGGACTCGGCGGCGGGTCCGCCTACGCCATTCGATCGACGCGCGAGACGGCGACCAGCCCGGAAGTGCTCGATTCTTTCGCACTGGTTATCGCCGGCGCGGAGCAGGACCCGGCCTGGCCGGGCATTCGGGGACACGAGCCCGATGTCGCCCGGGGCCGCCGCAATGCCGCCGCGGTCACTCGCGCCATGGCGCCGCTGCGCGCGCTCGCGCCCGCCGCCGGCGCCTATGTGTCGGAAGCGGACTATTTCCAGGCCGACTGGAAGCGCGCTTATTGGGGGCCGAACTACCCGCGTCTCGCGGCAGCCAAGCGCCGCTATGACCCGCAGTGGCTGTTCCGCGGCCACCATTGCGTCGAGCCCGCCTAGCGCGAGCCGAAGCCCGTCAGCATGGTCTTGATGGTGCGGAAGAAGATCAGGATGTCGAGCCAGGGCGAGAAATATTTGATGTAATAGAAGTCGTACTGGAGCTTGCGGTGCACCTCGTCGACCGCGGCGACATGCCCCTGGTTGACCTGCGCCCATCCGGAAATGCCCGGCTTCACCACATGGCGATAGCGATAGAACGGAATCTCGCTGGTGTACCAGGCCGACAGCACCTTGGCTTCGGGGCGGGGCCCGATCCAGCTCATCTCCCATTTCAAAATGTTGAAGATCTGCGGCAGCTCGTCGAGGCGCAGCTGGCGCAAGATGCGCCCGACCTTGGTCACCCGGTCATCGTCGGGCTTGGTCATCGCGGCGTCGCGGTCGAGGCCGGCCTCGACCGTCCGCATGGTGCGGAATTTGTAGACGGTGATGCTCCTGCCGGCGTGGCCGACGCGGCTTTGGCGGAAGAGCACGGGTCCCCTGCTGTCGAGTTTGATGGCAATGCCGATCACCGCCATCAGCGGCAGGACCAACGGCAGCATCACGACCGCAGCAAGGAAGTCGACAAGGCCTTTGAGATAGAAATAGCCGCGTGCCGGCAGCAGCGATCCGAAACTGTTTTCCGACAGATGCTCGAGCTCGACGCGGCCGGTCAGCGATTCCGACAATTGCTTGACCTGGTAGACGATGCGCCCAGCGAGCGCTGCGTCGGCCAGGAACCCCTCCCATTCGTCGGGCATGTCCGCACCGAAATCGGCGACGATCGCATTGCAATGCCGCGCGTCCTGGAGGCGCGGCCGTTTGAGCATCGTCCAGTCGACTCCGGCGATCTGTTCCAGGCGCGCGGTTACCCCGAACGGCACAACCGCGAACCTGCGCCTGATCCGGCGATCGGCGTAAATGTACAGCAGGTAAAGCCAGACGACGTGCAGCAGGAACCCGGCCGCAAGGCCGAGGCGGTCGTAGGGGAAGCGCGTCAGCATGAACCAGACGAGGACGACGCCGTGTCCGCTGAGCGCAGCCGGGAGGATCACCGCGCTGCGGTTGATTCCGGGGTAGGTCTCGATCGAAAGCCTCAGCCAGAAGCCGATGGTGATTGCCGCAATATTGCCCATCAGGCCGTTGAGGCTTGCCTCGGCCAGCATGGTTCCCGGCAGCAGAGGCTCGCGCGCCAGCCATGGAAGCAGCGCGCCGATCAGAAGCGCCGTCGCATATTGGAAGCGCTTGCGCGTCAGGATCGATTCCCGCGGGCGGATCTGCTCTTTCCGCAGTCCGGGACGATCCTCTACAACGTCCACAGGTCGACCTCCGCGGCCAGCTCGCGTTCGCGCCACATCGCTTTCAGGTCCGCCAGCGTGCCGCCGGGAGCAAGCATCGCCCTGAGCTGCGCGTCGGTCATTTCGCGGTATGCGCGGTGCGCCACGGCTCCGACCACAAGGTCATAGCGGCGGCCGTCCGGCTCAGTGACCTTCAGCCCATGTTCGCGCTCGATCTCCTCCGGGCTGGCAAGCGGGTCGGCGACCTCGACGTCATGGCCGAGCCACTGCAAGCGCCGCACCAGATCGAAGCTGCGGCTGTTGCGAAGGTCGGGGACGTTCTCCTTGAAGGTCAGGCCGAGCACCAGCGCCGTCCCCGCTTTCCCGCGCCGGCCGTGAAGCGTGTCCGCAATCCACGCCCCCATGCCGTCATTGGTCGTCCTTCCGGCGAGGATGACCTGGGGATCGTGGCCGAGCTGCTGCGCGAGGTGGCTCAGATAATAAGGGTCGACGCCTATGCAGTGGCCGCCGACCAGGCCCGGCTCGAATGACAGGAAATTCCATTTGGTCCGAGCCGCGGCGAGGACATCCCACACCGACACACCAATTTGCGAGAAGATTTGCGTCACTTCATTGACGAAGGCGATGTTGATGTCGCGCTGCGCATTCTCGATCGCCTTGGCGGCTTCGGCCGTCTTGATCGAGGCGGCACGGAAGACGCCGCCGCTGGTGACTGCGCCGTAAATGTGGGCGAGCTGGTCGACGACCTCATCGTCCTCGCCGGCGATCACCTTGGTGATGCGCTCGATCGAATGTTCACGGTCGCCGGGGTTGATGCGCTCCGGACTGTAGCCGAGCCGGAAATCGCGGCCGCGCTTGAGGCCTGAGCAGCGTTCGATCTCGGGTCCGCACAGTTCCTCGGTGACGCCTGGATAGACGGTGCTTTCATAGACGATCGTCGGCCGCCGCCTGGCGTCGATGTTCGCCGCGACCGCACGCGTGGCGGAGAGGAGCGCGCCAAGATCGGGCCGGTTGGCCGCATCGACTGGGGTCGGCACGGTGACGATGTAGACATCGCCACCGGCGCAATCCTCGGCGGACGCGGTGAGCTTCAAGGCGCTGTCGCGAAGCGCTTGAGCTTCGACCTCGCCGGTACGGTCTAGCCCTTCGCGAAGCTCGCCGATGCGCACCGGGTCGATGTCAAAGCCGGTCGTCTCGAACCGCCGCGCAAGCGCGATGGCGAGCGGCAGGCCGACATAGCCGAGCCCGATGACGATGATCCTTGGATCGGCACCCATCCCGCGCCAACTATATCCGGATTAGCGCGTTCGGATAGCCGCCGGTTGAAATCTAGGCCGCGACGGCGCGCCCGCGGCCGACGCCATAATAAGCGAGGCCCGCTTCCTGGGCTTCCTCCGGATCGTAGACGTTGCGAAGGTCGACCAGGATCTTGCCGTGCAGCGAGGCCGCGACGCGGGCCAGGTCGAGGGCGCGGAATTCGTCCCATTCGGTAACGATCACCAGGCCATCGGCGCCTTCCGCGGCCGCATAAGCATCGTCGGCGAACTCGATCCCGGCGAAGATCTTTTCGGCCTGCTCGCGCGCGACCGGATCGAACGCGCTGACCGATGCGCCGCGCTCCAGCAGCCCTTCGACCAGCGGGATGGATGGGGCTTCGCGCATGTCGTCGGTGTTGGGCTTGAAGGCGAGGCCGAGCACGGCGATCCTCTTGCCCTCGACCGACCCGCCCATCGCCTGCTCGACACGCTCCGCCATTTGCGCCTTGCGCTCGTCGTTGACCTCGACGGTCGTGCGCACGATGCGCTGGTCGACGCCCGCCGCATCCGCGGTCTGCAGCAGCGCAAGCGTGTCCTTGGGAAAGCAGCTTCCGCCATAACCCGGGCCGGCATGCAGGAATTTCGGGCCGATGCGATTGTCGAGGCCGATGCCGCGGGCAACGTCCTGCACGTCGGCGTCGACGGCCTCGCACAGATTGGCAATCTCGTTGATGAAGCTGATCTTCACCGCCAGAAAAGCGTTCGCAGCATATTTCGTCAGCTCGGCGGTGCGGCGGCCGGTGAACAGGATCGGCGCGCGGTTGAGGAACAAGGGCCGGTAGATCTCGCGCAGCACTTCCTGTGCATGTTCGTCCTCGGCGCCGACGACGATCCGGTCGGGATGCTTGAAATCGGCAATCGCCGCGCCCTCGCGCAGAAACTCGGGGTTGGAGGCGACCGACACACCGGTCACGCCTTCCTCTTGCAGAATCTTCTCGATCTGGTCGCCGGTCCCTACCGGCACGGTCGACTTGGTGACGACGACCGTTCCGGGCTTGATGACCTTCGCCAGCTCGCGCACGGCCTCAAACACGAAGGTCAGGTCGGCGTGGCCGTCGCCGCGCCGCGCCGGCGTTCCGACGGCGATGAACACCGCTTCGGCATCCGCAACCGCGGCCGGCAGATCGAGGGTGAAACGGAGGCGCCCGCGTTCGGCATTGCCCTTGACCAACGCTTCCAGGCCGGGCTCCCAGATCGGCATCCGCCCCTGGTTCAGCCAGTCGATCTTGTCCTGGTCCTTATCGACGCAGGTCACACGGTGGCCGAAATCGGCAAAGCAGGCTCCGGAAACGAGCCCGACGTAGCCAGTGCCGATCATCGCAATGCGCATCCAAGATTCTCCGTGAGGCTGGGGGCGCGCGGCTCTTAGCCACCCTCTCCCTCAAGCGCCAGCATTGCGTGTCGCGCTTGCGCACCGGCCTCCGGCGCGGCATCTCTTCAGCTCGAACGAGCGGCGGCAACGCGAAAGGGGCGCGCAAACCATCATGGCCCGTCAGCCGGAAGACCTGCGGCACATGACTCTGCGCCGGCGATCGGCGCTCAACGAATGGCAACAGGTCGGCCTGCGCGTCCTGCTTCTTCTCGCGCTGCTCGCCTTCATCATCGGCTTTCATTGGCTGGAGCGCGACAGCCTGAACGATACGCTCGACGGCCACGTCAGCTTTTCCGACGTGATCTACTTCACGATGATCAGCGCGACGACCACGGGTTACGGCGACATCGTCCCGGTCACCGACCGGGCGCGGATGTTCGACGCTTTGGTGGTCACGCCGATCCGCATCTTCTTCCTCCTCATTCTCGCGGGCACCGCCTATACCTTCGTGATCAAGCGCAGCTGGCACAGGTTCCTCATGCGACGCATTCAGAAAAATCTCTGCGATCACATTATCATCGCGGGCTTCGGCACCAGCGGCACCCAGACGGTCGAAGAATTGATTGCCCGCGGCACCAACCCGCGCAAGCTCGTCGTCATCGACAAAAATGGCACCGCGCTCGAGCGGGCCGAAGACATGGGCTGCGCGGCGATGCTCGCCGATGCCACCGACGATGACACGCTGACGGCCGTGCAGATCGACCAGGCGCGGGCAATGATGATCTCCGCAGGCCGCGACGACACCTCGATCCTCATCTGCCTGACGGCGCGGCACCTCGCGCCGAAGCTTCCGATCTCGGTCGCAATTCGGGAAACCGACAACGAGCTCCAGGCCCGCGCAGCCGGCGCGACTTCGGTGATCAACCCGGTCAGCTTCGCCGGCCTGCTGCTTGCCGGTTCGATCGAGGGCAAGGGCATCACCGAATATATCCGTGACCTCGCCTCGGTCGGCGGCAAGGTCCGCCTGCACGAGCGCGAGATCGAACCATTTGAAGTAGGCAAATCGCTCGCCGAGGCGGCGATTGGGATCGGGATGCGGATCCTGCGCGGCAACGAATCCTACGGGTTCTGGGAAGAGGAAGCGGCCGAGCTCCAGCCGGGCGACCGGATCATCGAGGTCATTCCGGAATATCTGTTCCCGAAGATCGCCCCAATCTGATTCCTTATCGGTCGATCCGGATTTTTGATTGGGCTGGGTCGGCAGCGAGCAATACTGGCGGCCCATGACACTCGACCTCGACCTCGATCGCGCCGTGCTCCTTCCGATCGACATGCAGCAGGCGTTTGACGAGCCGCGCTGGCCGCGCCGCTGGAACCGTCACGTTGACGCGAACGGTCTTGCACTCCTCGCCGCGTGGCGAAGCGCCGGGCGCCCGATCATCCACGTCCGCCATGATTCCGTATCGCCTGGATCGAGCCTAGCTCCGGGTGCCGCCGGCAACGCGTTCCGCCCGGGCTTCGAGCCGGAGCCGGGCGAACCGGTCGTCAGCAAGGGCGTCAACTCCGCCTTCATCGGCACCGACCTCGACCTCAGGTTGAAGCGCCTCGGCGCGAAGCATGTCGTGGTGTTCGGCATTTCCACGGACATGTGCGTCTCGACGACGATCCGGACGGGCGCCAACATGGGCTGGGATATGATCCTGGTGCCCGAGGCGAGCGATTGTTTCGATCTCCCGGACGGCGCTGGCGGAACCATCCCGGCCGAGGAAGTGCAGCGGGCGCATGTCGCCACGCTTGCCTTCGAATTCTGTAAGATCGCCACGGTCGAACAGCTGGCCGGGCTCAAGGCAGCCGCCTAGCGGATCGGGCCCTTCACGGGTTCGGCGTCGACCGGCCCCTCGAAGGCGATGAACAGTACGCAGCGTTCCCGTCCGAGGCAGCGCGCCTCATGCGGAAGGCCGGCGGGTCCGTAGGCATAGGTGCCGGCGGTAAGGATCTGGGGCCGCGCGCCCTGGTAGCGAACCTGCAGCCTACCCGACACGAGGATCATCCGTTCCGCCGAGCTGTGGCGGTGCGGCTGGAGGAAGAAGCCGCCGGGTACGCGCAGCAACACATCCGCATTCGGCCGCGCGGGGTCGCCGTGGAGAACCGCGATCTCGCAGCCCCTCGCGAACAACGGCGGGCACGCGCCCCATTTGACCGCCGAACTCGTCGGAGCAATGGCCAGCGGCTTTTCGGCGGCGAGCGCGGAATGGGCTGGCAAGGCGGCGGCAAGGGCGAAGAGCTGGACGGCGAGCAAGGTGCGCATCGATGGCCTTTCTCTCTTGTTCACGCCCAAGGCAGGGCGGGCGAACCCATCATAGGCTCCACCGGCCATGCGGTATAGCTGCAGCCAAAAGCCTCGATTTTGCGCGACACCTTCCCTACATGGCGCGCTTCGCATGAACGTCACCACGCTCCCCAAGCCCCCGCGCGTCGGGCTGGTCTCGCTCGGCTGTCCCAAAAATCTGGTCGACAGCGAACGGATCATGACCCGCCTGCGCGCCGAAGGTTATGACATGTCGCCCGACTATTCCGGCGCCGACGTCGTGCTGGTCAACACCTGCGGCTTCCTCGACAGCGCCAAGGAGGAAAGCCTGGAAGCGATCGGCGAGGCGATCGCCGAAAACGGCCGGGTCGTCGTCACCGGCTGCATGGGCAAGGAGGCCGAGCTGATCCGCGCCCGCTTCCCCAAGGTGCTGGCGATCACCGGCGCGCACCAATATGAGGAGGTGGTCGCTGCAGTGCACGAGGCGGCGCCGCCTGTTCCGTCGCCGTTCGTCGACCTCGTCCCGGAAACGGGCCTGAAACTGACCCCCCGGCACTACAGCTATTTGAAGATTTCCGAGGGCTGCAACCACCGCTGCGCTTTTTGCATCATCCCGCACCTTCGCGGCGACCTCGTCAGCCGCCGTCCGGACGCAGTGCTGCGCGAAGCCGAGAAACTGATCGCGGCCGGGACGAAAGAGCTGCTGGTGATCAGCCAGGACACCTCGGCTTACGGGGTCGACGTTCGCCACAAATCCTGGCCTTGGAAGGGATCCGAGGTCCGTGCGCACATGACCGACCTCGCCCGCGAGCTCGGCAAGCTCGGCGCCTGGGTCCGGCTCCACTACGTCTACCCCTATCCCCACGTGAATGATGTGATTCCCCTGATGGCCGAGGGGCTGGTCCTTCCTTACCTCGACATCCCGTTCCAGCACGCGAGCCCGAACGTGCTGAGGCGCATGCGCCGCCCGGCCAACGACGCCAAGGTATTGCAGCGCATTCGCGACTGGCGGGCACAGGCCCCCGATCTTGCAATCCGTTCGACCTTCGTGGTCGGCTTCCCCGGCGAGACCGAGGAGGACTTTGCTTATCTGCTGTCCTGGCTCGAGGAAGCACGTCTCGATCGTGTCGGCGCGTTCAAGTTCGAGCCGGTCGAGGGGGCGCCGGCCACAAGTATGGACAAACAGGTACCCGACGACGTCAAGCAGCAGCGCTTCGAGGCACTGATGGCGCTGTCGGCGCGCATTTCCGCCGAGAAGCTCGCGGCCAAGGTCGGCTCGACCCTCGAAGTGCTGGTCGACGCGGTCGATCGGGAGAGCGGCGGTGCCACCGGCCGCTCGAAGGCGGACGCGCCCGAAATCGACGGCGAAGTCCATTTGCGCGATGCGGTCGGAGCGAGGCCCGGCGAGATCCTCGCCGTCCGCATCGAGGATAGCGACGAGCACGACCTCTACGGCGTGCCGGTCTAGGACGTCGGATTGAGCCCAAGGACCGGCCGAGTTCTTTCTTCCGGATCGAATGACTCGATTTTGGCCTAACTTTCGTCTAGTATGGCTGTGCTTCCGGGGGGCAACTGGAGACGCGTGCAGTGAGGAAGCTGATTGCAATCGCCGCAGCGGCGGCACTGGTCACCAGTTCAACCGTGGCTGTTGCGGCCCCCTCTATGAGCTCACCGGCGACCATCCCCCCGCAAACCTCCGATGCGTGGATCATGCTTGGCGCGCTCAGCGCGACGCCGGGTGCAATGGGCAGCGCCGCGATCTGCGGAACCGCTGCTGCAGCCACCGCGGCGGCTGCCGCGGCTGCGGCCGCCCAGCCCGCGCCGGGCTGCGTGTTTCCGCAAGGCGTTCCCGGGCCGGTCGGCGCGGCGCCGCCCTCCCCGCCTCCGCCGTTCGTCGCGGGCTTTCCGGCATTCGGTGCCGAGTTGCTGCCCATTCTCTTGATGGCCGCGCTCATTGCCGTCGCGCTCGGCATCACCGGCCGAAGCGGCGAGCCGAATAGCCCGGGCTAAGGCGGAGTCAGGCTGGTCCTGACCCCCTTCGCCTCCAAAAGGCGCCTGACGATCGAACGATTGTGGCCCGAATTAGCAATTGAATCAAAAGCATGGCATGTCCCTCCACGGAGCTGAAAATCTGCTCCGATGCCGGGAGGGATGCATTGAAACGGGAATATCTGCCGGCGGCGCTCGCTGCCTTACTATTGCTTGAAGGGTGCTCGTCGCGGCCGCGCGAATTTACCCCGCAGCTTTCCGTTCCGGCCTCCAGCCAGGCAGACTTCGATGCCGTTTTTGCCGAATGCAGGACGCTCTTCCTCGCCGGCAAGCTCGATTCGAGCGGGCGCAGCGCATCGGCCGGCGCCGGAGCGGCTGCCGGGGCAGCGACGGCTGCCGTGGGCGGAACAGCGGCAGCTGCGGCCGGCGGCTACGCGGGCCTTGCCGCGGCCGGCGCCACGGTCGTGCTGCTCCCGGTTGCGATCCTCGGAGGGGCCTGGGGCATGGCGCGATCCAAGCGCGCGAAAAAGGAACGCGCGATCCGCACGGCAATGGAAGGCTGCCTGCAAGAACGCGGCTATCAAGTCGCCAGCTGGTCGAAGTCGGTGAGCAAGCCGGTGGTGGTGCCGCCCGAGCGATAGCCGTCGCGGAAAGATCCTGGACTGGTTCTCGTTCATCGGCCGCAATCGAGGCGATTGCCCCCTCCGCTTTCGTCATTTTCGCAGCCGATTGCGACCATGAAGCGGGATCCTTAGAGCCGCGCCAATGACTGACTTCGCCTCGCTTCTGGCCGCCGACCGGGGCCAGCCCGCCCGCGCCATCCATCTCGTCGACAAGGCGACCTTCCCCGACTGGGTGAAATCGCGCCCGGCCGAGGACCGCGCCCTGCTCGAAGCGCAGCGCTTCGACGGCAAGACCGGCTACGCCTTCGCCTTGCTCCCGCGCGGCGGCGAGTTCGAGGTCGTCAGCGCGGTCAAGAATGTTACATCACTGTCGCCATGGTGCCTGGCGAAGCTGGCGGAACGCCTGCCTGAGGGGACGTACCGGCTGGCTGAAGGGGAGCCCGGCAAGGCAGGGCTTGGCTGGCTATTGGGCCAGCATCGCGATGAACGCTACCGTTCAAGCAAGGACGACGAGCCGAAGCGCGGGCCGCGCGTGCTGCTGACCGGTGAAGCGGCGCGGATCGACGGCACCGTTCGTGTGGCCGACGCCACGGCGCTGGTCCGCGACCTCGTCAACGCGCCTGCCGCAGAGCTTGGACCGGCCGAGCTCGAGCAGGCGGTACGCGAGCTGGCCGGCGAAACCGGGGCGCAGCTGCGGGTGACCGCGGGCAAGGATCTGGAAGAGGGCTATCCGCTCATCGCCGCGGTGGGCGCCGCGGCGACGCCGGAGCGCGCGCCGCGGCTGATCGAGCTCGAATGGGGCAAGGCCGAGGATCCGCGCATTGCCATAATCGGCAAGGGCGTGTGCTTCGACAGCGGCGGCCTCGACATCAAGCCGGCCTCAGGCATGCGGCTGATGAAAAAGGATATGGGCGGCGCCGCTCACGCCATTGCGCTCGCGCGGCTGGTCATCGCCGAGCGCATGCCGGTCCGGCTGCACCTCCTGGTTCCGGCGGTCGAGAATGCGGTTTCGGGCGCAGCCTTTCGGCCCGGCGACATCATCAAGTCGCGCAAGGGATTGTTCGTCGAGATCGACAACACCGATGCCGAAGGCCGGCTGATCCTCGCCGACGCGATCACTCGCGCGGCCGAGGCTGAGCCGGTGCTGATCCTCGATTTCGCGACTCTCACCGGCGCGGCGCGGGTTGCTCTGGGCCCCGACCTTCCCGCCTTCTTTGCCAATAACGAGGACATCGCTGCTGCGGCCTTGGCCTCGGCGGCGGACGTCGAGGACCCGCTTTGGCGGATGCCGCTGTGGGATGCCTATGACGAAATGCTCAAGAGCGACATTGCTGACATGGCCAATGCCTCTGGCTCGCCGATGGCGGGCTGCATCACCGCCGCCATGTTCCTCAAGCGCTTCGTGCCCGACGCGACGGCCTGGGCCCACCTCGACACTTATTCCTGGCGCGACGCGGCCAAGCCTGGCCGGCCAAAGGGCGGAGAGGCCGTTGGCCTGAGGGCATCCTTCGCTTTGCTGCAGCGCCGCTGGCCGGCGCGCTGAAAAGCGGGATTCACCGCAGAATCAGGGATTTTGGCGACTTCGGCCTGCAACATTTCGGGCTCTTGCCGGTTTAAGGGGGCACAAGCGGCACACGAAGGACGGGAGTCGAGCGGCTTATGAGCGAGGTTTCGCTTACCGGCTGGATGAAGGCGCTTATCGCCTATGTCCGATCTGGCGAGCCGGACCTCACCAATCGCCAGATGGCGCTGCTGATGCTGGTTTACCTTACTCCAGGGCCCCATACCGTGCGGGGTCTTGCGCGCGTGCTCGGGGTCTCCAAACCCGTCGTGACGCGCGCCTTGAACACCTTGGGCGCGCTGGGCTATCTGCGCCGCGAACGCGACCAGGACGACCGTCGCAACGTGTTCGTCGTCCGCACCAGCAGCGGGGCAGAATTTCTTGAAGGCTTCAAACGCAACCTCCGCGAGAGCGACGGGAGCTCCGCGGCCCACCGGCCAATCATTGGGCAGGCGCCCGCCTACGCGCACCGCTGATCAGTTCGCGCTTTCCGGGCCCTCCGAGCGTCCCGACCCCGAATTCCACGCCTACCGCAAGGACCTCGCCGACATCGCGCTCGCCGGACGTGTGATCGCCTCGCATTATGCTGCGCCCGCCGCGCGCACTTTGGCGCGTGATACGGCGCTGTGCGACGCTCCCGCAGCAGATGCCGGGACCTTGCAGGTTTTGCCTGCCGGGGAGCCGTTCGAGCTGCTCGAGGAGAGCCTCGGCTGGGCGTGGGGCTATGCGGGAAAGGAGCGGCGTGTCGGCTATGTCGAGAGCGCGGCTCTCGGCTAGTCGGTCAGGCGGTAGAGCCAGATCAGCTGCCACAGACTGCTCAAGACCATCAGGCCGATCAGCGCGAGAATGGCATAGTCGCGGGCCGGCCATTTCGGGCGGCGTGCCGGAAACAGCAACCAGACCGACAGGCCGCAGAGCAATAACGTCCCGAGTGCGCTCTTCATTGCGAAGCTGGTGACCGTCGTCCGCAAATGATCCGTGCCCGAGGAGGTCTCCGGCGAATGCGGGCTCAACCACAGCCCGACCATCCAGGCGATGACCGTGGCGAAAAGGATCAACCCGCCGAAGAACATCCGTGCCCGGCCGATGCCCCGGTTTCTCACATTTCCCCCCTTTGCCGCCGGATTGCATACCATTTGGCGACATTGGCGCTGTGTTCGGCGAGCGTTTCCGCGAAGACATGGCCGCCGCTTCCGTCGGCGACGAAATAGAGCGCCTTGGTCGGCTCCGGGTGCAGCACCGCCTCGATGCTCGCCTTGCCGGGATTGGCAATGGGCCCTTCCGGCAGCCCGGCACGGCGGTAGGTGTTGTAGCCATGATCGGCGTTGAGCTCGGATCGAAGAATGCGCCGCCCGAGCGGTTTTCCCTTGGTCACGGGATAAATAACGGTCGGATCGGCATCCAGCTTCATGCCGATCTTCAAGCGGTTGCAATAAACTGCGGCGATCGTGCGCCGCTCGCTCGCCTTGCCAGTTTCCTTCTCCACGATCGAGGCGAGGATCACGGCCTGCTCAGGCGTCGAGAGGGGGCAATAGGTACCGCGCTTGGGCCACAGTTGGTCGATCGTCTTGCGCATCGCCGCCTGCATCCGCTGGGCGACCGCCCCGCGCGTTTCCCCGCGCTTATAGCCGTAGCTGTCGGGCAGGACCGAGCCCTCGGCGAGGGTCGGCGTCGGACCCGTCAGATAGGGATTCGCGGTGAGCTTCTCCTCGACGATGACCGAGGGCATGCCCTCAGTGATTGTGATCAGGCGAAGCACCGGCCGCCCGTGCTGGAGCAGATCGAGGATCGCGGCGCCGCCCGCCCCGCGCGGGATCTCGAACTCCCCGGCCTGGATGGGGTCGGCGGAACCTAGAATGCGGGCCATTACATAATAGGTTTTGGCGGTGCCCGGGATCGCGCCCTGCCGCTCGAGCTGGCGCGCGACCGACGCGATGGTCGAGCCTTCTTCGACGATCACCGTGTGCGGGCCGGGTTTAGGGCCCGGCGCCCACCACAGCATGTAGATGAGGACGAGCGCGGCGAGGACTGCCCCCGCCCCGCCGATCAGCAGAAGCCGCTTCACACCGCCTTCATGATCAGGCTGGCGTTGGTGCCGCCGAAGCCGAAGCTGTTGTTGAGCACGGCGCGGACCGGACGCTCCTTCGCCTTGTGGGGGACGAGATCGACCCCTTCACAGCTTTCCTCGGGATCATCCAGATTGAGGGTCGGCGGGACGATCTGGTCGCGCATCGCCAGGATGCAGAAGATGCTTTCGACCGCGCCCGCACCGCCGAGAAGATGGCCGATCGCGGACTTGGTGGAACTCATAGACACATTGGCAATCGCATTGCCGAACAGGCGCCGAACCGCACCAAGCTCGAGCTCGTCACCGAGCGGCGTCGAGGTGCCGTGGGCGTTGATATAGTCGATATCCGAGGGCTGCAGGCCGGACTTCCTCAGCGCCATTTCCATCGCCCTGTACCCGCCCGCGCCCTCGGGGTGCGGCGCGGTCACGTGGTAGGCGTCGCCGGAGAGGCCGTAGCCAACCACCTCGGCGTAAATCTTGGCGCCCCGCGCCTTGGCGTGCTCATATTCCTCGAGCACGACGACGCCGGCGCCCTCGCCCATGACGAAACCATCCCGGGCCTTGTCATAGGGGCGGCTCGCTTTTTCCGGTTGGTCGTTGAACGCCGTCGAAAGGGCGCGCGCCTGGGCGAAACCTGCGATGCCGATCGGGCAGATCGTCGATTCCGCGCCGCCAGCGAGCATGATGTCGGCATCGTCGTCGCGGATCATCCGCGCTGCATCGCCGATCGAATGCGCTCCAGTCGAGCAAGCGGTGACCACCGCGTGGTTCGGGCCCATCAGACCATATTTGATCGAGACCTGGCCGGAGATGAGATTGATCAGACGGCCGTGGACGAAATGCGGGCTGACTCGCCCCGGGCCTTTCTCGTGCAGGACGAGGCTTTCGCTCTCGATGCCCGGAAGACCGCCGATGCCCGAGCCGATCGAGACGCCGGCGCGCAGTCGCGTCGCCTCGTCCATGTCGGTCAGTCCCGCGTCTTCCATTGCCTGGCCGGCTGCGTCGAGGCCGAAGACGATGAACGGATCGACCTGGCGCTGTGTCTTGTGGTCGACGCGCTTACCGGGATCGAAGCCATATTCGTGGTCGGCTGATTTCACCTCGCAGGCGATGCGGCATTTTTGATCGCTGGCGTCGAACTTGGTGATCGGGCCAGCGCCGCTCTTGGACGCAAGGATGTTCTTCCAGCTGGTCTCGACATCGCCGCCAAGCGGCGTCACCAGCCCGAGACCCGTCACAACGACACGGCGCATCTAACCCTCCGTCAGTTCGTCGAAAACAAACGGCCTCCCGATTGGTTCGGGAAGCCGTTCGTGCCGCCTCTTGGCGCAGCCGGGCAGCAGTGGTTGGCGGACCCGATCAGCCCTTGTTCTGGTCGATGTAGTCGATCGCGTCGCGGACGGTCGTGATCTTCTCGGCCGCGTCGTCCGGGATCTCGACTCCGAACTCCTCCTCGAACGCCATCACCAGCTCGACGATGTCCAGGCTGTCGGCGCCGAGATCATCGATGAAGCTCGCGTCCTCGGTCACCTTGTCCGCTTCGACGCCGAGATGTTCGACGACGATCTTCTTCACCCGATCGGCAGTCTCGCTCATGGGATCGCTTCCTCCGTTTTGCTTTTGCGCTGCCCTAGCGGCGGTCCCGGTGACCCGCAAGAGCGCTGACCTTGGCCGGCGCCGCGGCCCGCCTTAGGGTCGGCATATGCGCGCGCGCGGCCTCACCCTCGGCGAGATCGATCTGCTGCGCTCCATATTCGGCAATGCGATCGATTACTCCTCGGTGCAGCTGTTAGAAGGCAAATGGTGGCCCTTGCACCCGCGGCGATCGGCGATGGCCCCCACGGGGCACATCTGGTTCCACCCCGATGGGGGCGGCTGGTCGCACGATTTCAGTGCCGAACCGCTCGGCCGCCAGGGCTTTTTCGTGCACGAGATGACCCACGTCTGGCAGGCGCAAACGGGCGGCCGATATTATTTGCCGCTGAGCCGTCACCCGTTCTGCCGCTACGCCTACCGCCTAGTGCCCGGCAAACCCTTCCATCGTTATGGGATCGAGCAGCAGGCGGAGATTGTCCGCCACCGCTTCCTCGCCGACCAGGGGGTGCCGGTTCCGATCATCCCTCCGCGCGATCTCTTACCCTTCGCCTGACCCACAACAGTTGTCACATTCCTGCAACAGAGCGCGCGGGAAAGTACATCCGGATGCTAGGGAATCTTCCTCAACCGCGGCCCTTTCAGGCATAGAGTCGACCAGACATACACAACAAGCGGGGGAATCCATGCGCGTCTCGACGGCACTTCTGATCGGCACCTCATTGCTTGCAGTAGCAGCGCCTGCCACGGCCCAGACCGCGCAGGAGGAAGCTGCGCAGGCAATCAATCCGCCGGCTACCGCGCCAACGCCCGGCCCCGAGCCGACCGAAGGCGCAATCATCGTCACCGCGACCAAGCGCGCGTCGACCGTCCAGGAAGTCCCCTTCTCGGTCAACGCACAGACCGAACAGGACATCCAGCGCGCCAACGCGCAGACCCTGGAGGACATCAGCCGCAACGTCGCTGGCCTTGCCGTCCAGAACCTCGGCCCGGGGCAGAGCCAGGTGTCGGTTCGCGGCGTCTCGGCCGGTCAGATCGTTCGCGACCAGCCGGGCGTGAAGGAACAGGTTGGCGTCTACCTTGACGAAAGCGTGATCTCGCTGTCGCTGTTCACGCCGGACATCGATCTGTTCGACCTCAACCGCGTGGAAACGCTGCGCGGGCCGCAGGGCACGCTGTTCGGTTCCGGATCGGTCGGCGGCACCATCCGCTACATCACCAACCAGCCGAAGCTCGACCGGTTCGAGGGCCAGCTGGAAGCCGGCATCAACGTCGCCAAGGGCGGCGATGTCGGCTATCTCACCAAGGCGGCGCTGAACTTGCCCATGGGCCGAACCGCGGCCATCCGGGGTGTCGTCTACAACACCCATTTCCCGGGGTTCATCGATTCCGTCGGAACCTACCGGCGGAACAACGTCAATGACGGCGACCGCTATGGCGGCCGCCTCGCCCTCCTCCTCGAGCCAACGCCGGACATTCGCATCACGCCGCGCGTACTGTGGCAGCGGGCGACCGCCAACGGCTTCAACCGCGAGGAGATTTTCAACCTTTATGCGAACCCGCTGACGACAACGCGTCCGGCGTACACCTTTGAACGGCGCCAGCAGTATCTGCTGCGGCCGGAACGCTTCCGCGACGAGACGGTCCTCGGCGACCTGACCGCCAGCGTGGGCTTCGGCCTCGTCGAGCTGACCTCGGTGACCAGCTATATTCACCGCGACATCCTCGTCAGCCGCGATGCATCGGCGCTGACCGGCTCGATTTCCGACGATATCGGCCTGCCCGACGCAGCCGTGCTGCTGCCGTCCAACCTGCGCGACACGACCAAGCTCGATCAGTTCACGCAGGAGGTCCGGCTGGCTTCGACCGGTTCAGGTCCGCTGCAATGGGTGATCGGCGCCTTCTATTCGAACGTCGACCGCGACTATGCGCAGCGGCTGCCGACGCCGGGCTATGATGCCTTCATCGGAACGGTCACAGGCGGTGTCTACGGCCCCGACTCCCCGTACAATTCCGATCTCGCCTACAACATCACGCAAAAGGCGCTGTTCGGCGAAGGCAGCTACAAGTTCAACCAGTTCAAACTCACAGCGGGCGGTCGCTATTACAAGTTTAACGAGGACCGCACCTTTGTTTCGGGCGGCATTTTCTCGGGCGACGACAACCTGCGCCAGAAGACCAAGTCGGACGGCTTCAGCCCGCGCGTGATTGGCAGCTGGGAGCCGAACCGGAACCTCAGCGTCAACCTCCAGGCAGCCAAGGGCTTCCGCCTCGGCGGCTCCAACGATCCGCTGAATACCCCGATCTGCTCACCGCAGGACTTGGCGATCTTCGGCCCCTTCGCGACCGCCTACGACGACGAAACGCTGTGGAACTATGAAGGCGGGGTCAAATATTCCCGCGGCGGGATTACGTTCAACGCGGCCGCCTTCTACACCCGCATTCGCGACCTTCAGGTCACCGTGGATGCGGGCAGCTGCTCGTCGCGACTGGTATTCAACGTGCCCAAGGCGCACACCAAGGGCATTGAGGCGGAGTTCAACGCGCGGCCGCTGCCGGGCCTCGACCTTTCGCTGGCAGCCAATATCCAGGAAGCAGAATTCGACAGCACGCTTCCCGGTGCGTTGGCCGTGAGCACGGGTATCCGCAAGGGCAACCGCCTCCCGTCGGTGCCGAAGTATCAGATCGCGGGCTCGGCGACCTACACGACGCGGGCGCTGGCCAATGCAGACTGGTTCAGCACAGCGAGCGTGCAGCGGATCGGAAACCGGTATACGCAGCCGTCTGACCAGGAGAACAATCCCCGGCTGTTCGTGTACGGAAACAACTTCGGCGGGATACCCACGGGCGTCGGCACCACGGTCAACCTGCTCCTTCCGGCCTACACGCTGGTTAACGTCTCGACCGGCCTGGCGTTCGACAACGGGCTGGAAGTGGTCGCCTATGTCAACAACCTGTTCGACAAGGATCCGAAGCTTTCGTTCGATCGTGAGCGCGGCGGGCGGGCCCGCCTGGGCTACAATGTCGGCCAGCCACGGATCATGGGCCTGACGCTCCGCAAAAGCTTCGGCCACCGCGTCACGCCGCTGGCGCCGGCCTATGTTGCGCCGCCGGCCCCGATCGAAGCGGCGCCGGTCGCTCCGCAAGCGCCGATGGCTCCGCCCCCTCCGCCGCCGGTGCAGCGCGGCCAGCGCGGCTAAGCGAGCAACCAGCATGAACGTGTCGCGCCGCTCGCTCCTCCTCGGGGCGGGCGGCGCAGCCGTTTCTGCCCCGGCGCTCCTCAAAGCCGCGCCGCGAGGCTCGACCAGCCATGTCGCCGTGATCGGAGCAGGGGTTTTCGGTACCTGGACCGCGGTCCAGCTGCTGCGCGCCGGGCATAAGGTCACGTTGATCGATGCGTGGGGCCCCGCCCACAGCCGTGCCTCGTCCGGCGGTGAATCGCGAATGACGCGGGCCGGCTATGGCAAAGACGAAATCTATACCCGCATGGCCCGCGACAGCCTGCCCGAATGGAAGGCCCTGAGCCACCAGTCGGGGCTTCCGATTTTCATACCCCACGGCGTATTGTTCTTTTCCGGCAGCCGGGACGATTATTTCGACAGCTCGATCGCGGTCCACCGGCGCCTCCGCCTGCCGCTGGAAGTGCTGGGCCGCCGCGAACTGCAGCGGCGCTTCCCGATGATCGACTTCGCCGGGGTCGAATTGGGCATGTTTGAGCCCGGCTTCGGCGCGCTGATGGCGCAGCGCGCGGTACAGACGCTGACCGCCTCATTCGTGCGAAGCGGCGGCACCTACGTGCAGGGACTCGTCCAGCCGCCTTCCTCTCCAGGGCGGCGACTTGCGCAAATCCAGCTCGCCAGCGGCGAGCGCATTGCCGCCGACCGGTTCGTCTTCGCCGCCGGGCCATGGTTGCCGAAGCTCTTCCCGGAGGTGATCGGGCCGCGCATCCTGCCGACCCGGCAGGAAGTCTTCTTCTTCGCTCCTCCAGCCGGCGATCGCCGCTTCCTTGCCCCTGCAATGCCGGGCTGGGCGGATTTCAATGCGGGCGACATCTTCTACGGTTTCCCGGACCTTGAAAGCCGAGGGGTGAAGTTCGCCCATGACGCGCATGGCGTGCCCGTGGACCCCGACACGCAGGACCGGCGGCCGACCCAGGCTGCGCTCGATGCAATCATCGCGTTCCGAGACCGCCGTTTCCCGCTGCTTCGCGGAGCGCCGATGACCGAAGCGCGGGTCTGCCAATATGAGAACAGCTCGAACGGCGATTTCCTGATCGACTTCCACCCGCGGCTGGGGAACGTGCTGCTGGTCGGCGGTGGTTCGGGCCACGGGTTCAAGCACGGCCCCGAGGTCGGGCGCTACGCGGCCGGCCGGCTGCTGGGCACTATGAAGCCTGAGCCGCGCTTCAGCCTCGCCAGCAAGTCGACGAGCCACAGCCGCGAAGTGCACTGAAAGTAAAGCGCGGGCAGTTTGCCGGCGCGGACGAAAATTAGCCGCTGCGCCAATCGGCGAGGATCTCGCTCGTCCCGGGAGTTTCCACGCGCACTCGGTCGATATCCGCGGAAACCACGCAGTCCGGCGGCCGATCCGGCGTCGCCCCGGCACAATGAATCACACGATTGGAAATTGCGCGCAGGCGTCCCGACAGGACGAGATCGAACCCCGAGGCCCTCGGCTCGCTATTGGCTGGGAGCGTCTTGGTCGCCTCATAGGCGCGGCCGTCCCGGCGGCGGGTCCGCGCGTCCTGCTCCGTGAAGAACTGCGCAATGCCGACTCTCGCCGCGGAGACCACAGGCGGCGTTTCTGCGGGGTTCTTCGTATCGGCCGGCGCCTCAGAGAGCGTTTCTGCAGCCGGACAGGCGGCACCGAGGATCCAGGGCCGCGGAATCCAGAAACCCTGAACCGCTTCCACATGCTCGGGCATCATCGAGGCGATCGCCGGTTCCTGCGCGGAAATGGTGGGAACGGCGCGCACGCGCAACACGCGTCTGGCGGAATCGAACGTCCAGCCTAGCGCGCTGCCAGTAATCCGCGATTCCGGGCCGGCGCAACCGAACCGGATGCGCAGCTCGAACCTTTTTCCGCTCAGTTCGCGCTGCGCGGCCGTGTCATCCTC
>Ga0247719_1000440_pt1 | contig 25537 bp, 33 predicted proteins | sample 41E_DmetaG_FD_189046 | JGI IMG/M metagenome (GOLD analysis project Ga0247719, IMG submission 189046) | Soil microbial communities from hillslope of Landscape Evolution Observatory, University of Arizona, Oracle, AZ, United States - 4-1-E_D | ecosystem: Engineered > Artificial ecosystem >...
ATGCAGGGGTGCTCAAGCGTCCGCTCGACGAAGGCGCTGGTGCGCGGCCAGCGCTCCGCGTCGATCGTGAAGTCCGCATAGGCCCCGTTGCGGAAGAAGCTCGCGAGCGCGATGTCGGCGACCCCGATCTCCTCGAACAGGAAACCGTCGGCGGGCAATTGGCCCTCGAGATAGTCGAGCGCCGCGGGGATGTCCTCGTTGAGCGACTTGTCGATCCGCGCCTGGTCGCCCGGCTCTCCCCATACCAGTGGGCAGACGATCTTCTGGTAGAACAGGCCCCAGATCAGCACGTCGCCAAGCCGCGTGTCAGCATATTCCTCGAGCCAGCGCGCCCGGGCCCGCCGCTTGGGATCCGCCGGAAACAGCGGGTGCCCGCCATAGGCCTCGTCGAGATAGGCGCAGATCGCCGATGAATCGCTCACATGGAAATCGCCGTCGATCAGCACCGGGATCCGCCGCAGCGGGCTCAGCCTTTCGAACTCGTGATTGCCGTAGAATGGCGTGATCGGGTCGACCTCATAAGCGAGGCCCTTGAGGTTTATGCAGGCGAGCACCTTGCGCACATAAGGGCTGACAAAGCTGCCGATGATGGTGAGCGGTCTGGCCATTGCCCGACGATGGGGCGAGAGGGCCGCAACGGCAAGACTAGACAGGCTGCAATTGTAGCGCTACAAATGTAGCGAACACTTACAGAAGGAACCGACCATGCGCTCATTTCTCCCACTGTTCGGCTTTGCTTTCGCGGCGGCCACGCCTGTGCTTGCGACCGAGGTCGTGCCGACCGCGCCCTTCAAGGCGGTTCAGCTGAGGGGAGGAGGAAGCGTCGTCGTCGTTCCCGGCCCCGCGCCGCGAGTCACGCTGGTCGAAGGCAGTACCGCTTACACCCGCTTTCGCGTCGCCGAGGACGGCCAGCTGAAGATTGACACATGCTACGATCGCTGCCCGCGCCAATATCGCATGCGGGTTGAAATCCAGTCGCCGACCGTACCGGGGCTGGCGGTCAGCGGCGGCGGCTTGATCAACGTCCGGCCCGGATTCGCTGCTCAGGAGCGGCTATCCGCGGCGGTCAATGGCGGCGGCAAGATCGACGCCCAGGCTGTCCACGCCGGCAGCGTGTCCGCAGCCGTCAATGGCGGCGGCGACGTTCTGGTCCATGCGCAGTCGCATCTGTCGGCGGCGGTCAATGGCGGCGGCATGGTTCGCTATTTGGGCAATCCTCGCGTCAGCAGCGCGGTCCGCGGCGGCGGCCTGGTTCGAGCCGCCCGCTAGTCAGGGAGAGCGGCGACCTCGACCGTTTCTGGGGTGAATCTCAAGCCGACGGTCAGCAGCGCCCGGAAGGCGTTGTAGCCGCCGGGTCCCGGATGGAAGGCGTGGAAGAAAAGGTTCGCCTTGCCATCGCGGCCGGGAGCGACAGAGGCATGCCCCGGAGCAAGCCATTCCCCGGTGGAGCGCAGAAGCGGCTCGCTTTGCTTGGTGTAGGGCCCGAGCGGATGGTCGGCGACCGCAACTCCAATGCCGTAGGCCGGCGTCGAGAAGTCGTTGCCTGCGTAGAACAGCCAATAGCGGCCGTGCTGCCGAGTGACGAACGGCCCCTCGATCAAATGGCCTTCCCAGTCGAGGTCGTTGGCAAGGACAATGCTGCTTTCGCCGAGGAGCGAGTGCCCGTCGTCCGCGATGCGCTGGCCGCGGATCGGAGTGGTCATGGCGCCCAGGATCGCGTCAGCGAATCCGCATTCGGCAAGCGCGCGCTTCGCGCGGTCCCAGTTGGCGAGTGCGGCCTCGATCAGCGGCTGCATCAGGAAGAAACGGACCATCGGCCGCTGCAGGTTGGCCCAGCGGACGATCGCGGCGGCGAAGGCGGCAGTACGGCGGTCGACCTCGTCCCCGAAAATTTCGCCGATCAGGCGCGGCCGCTGGCGCAGCAGCATGGCCAGCGGCCGCGGCCAGATGCCGTTGCTGTCGTCCTTCCAGAACAGATATTTGTCGCCATTCGCGTCCAGGAACAGGTGCGGCTCGATGACGCCGCAGCTGATTTGCGGGTGATCGACACCGTAGCCGAGGTCGGCGGTACTTATTGGTGCACCGGTAATCAGCGGCGCCCCGTTGTCGGTCCACGGGCCCGAGGGCTCCGCGGCACGGGCCAGGCCGATGGCGAGGACGTCGTTCGTCTGCCGGGCGGTAAAAACGGCCCAATAGCCATCGCCCACGCGGGCCATCTCGGGTGCCCAGAAATCGGCATTGCCGCGGCCGCTTGCGGCCCAATCGGGAGTTTGGCCTTCGGGGAAGATGAAACCCTTTGCCTGCCAATGATCGAGATCGGCCGAATGGAGGATCGGGAAGGCGTCCGGAGCATCGTTGGAGGTTGCGACTAGCCACCAGCCGTCATCGGCCTTGAGCACCGAGGGATCGCCATAGCCGCAGAGAATCTGCCGGTGGACGTTTTCCGTTAGCAGGGGTCGCCAGCGATGATCGGGCGGTGAAGGGTCATCCGTTCCGGAAAAGACATGCGGGATGCGGGTGCCGAAATCGGCCGCCAGCTGCCTGAAAAAATCGGAAAAATCCTGCTGGGTCGGCGCCGCGACGTCGTAGCTCCGCGAAACTCCGCCGCCGGCGACCGAGATTTGGAACCCGTCGCCGTGCGGCGCGGCTTCCACGTCGAAAGGAAGGGCGTCGCTCACCCCCGCGTCAGCCATCGCCAGCACCTTGCGCCCGAGGGTGGATGCCCCGCGTGGATTCGAACCACGATTGACGGAGTCAGAGTCCGTAGCGGGGCTCTGAAAACAATCAAGAACTATGCCCCTTGTTGCATCGGTGTTGCATCTGCCCCGCCGAGAACCTCTCGTTCGACAGCTTGCATGACCGAAGAATCTGTGTCCGCCTGCTCGAACAAATGGCCGTAGGTATCGAAGGTCATCTGGATTGAGCTGTGGCCTAACCAAGTTTGCGCACGCTTGGGGCTGACTCGCTGTTCGATCCAAAGGGATGCTGCGCAATGGCGGAACGCATGGCTAGAGTATCTAGCTTCTTCGCCATCGCATACACCCGCCGCGATCTGCACCGGCCACAGATGTAGTCGATGCAAGGAAGTGTGTGACAGCACTGCCCTGCGCTCGGATGGGAACACAAGATCGAGATTGGTCCGAGGGCATTGAAGTTTCCACTTTCGCAGCTCGGAGACGACGAGATCGGGCAGGGGGATGATCCGAGAGCCTGCGGCCGACTTCGGCGCGCCGATATGGTTCTTGGCATCGGCGCGGCGATCGACCAGGAGTGTCTTCGCTTTCAGGTCCACCTGCGACCAAGTCATTCCGCGAACCTCTGAGGCGCGGAGCCCGCAGAAGATGTCCGTTACGACCAGGGGCGCATCCATCGGCTGGTCGGACGCTTGAGCGGCTTCGATGATTGCTTTCATCTCGGGCTTGGTGGGGATGACCGGCTTCACCTTATCGCGGTTGGCCTTACGGACGGTCACGCCTGAACAAGGGTTCTTCGCCACATAGCCGCGGCGCTCTGCCTCCGCGACGATTGCCGTCAGCGAGCGCAGCACGCGACGAGCCATCGGGCGGGATAGTTTGTCGAGCAGCTGATCTCGATATCCCTCAACGATGGGCTTTGAGCTGACTGAGCTTTCGGGCGCCACACAGCGGCACGATGTGCAAGCGGACATGCTGCTCGTAGGCAGCGATAGTAGTCGGTTCCAGACCCTCGCGTCTCGACTGGTCGAGCCAGATGTGGGCCGCTGCATCAACCGTGATGGACTTGGAATCTGGGGTGTGCGTGCCCTGTTTAACCTCCCAGGACGCATTCACGAGCCAAGCTTCGGCTTCCTTCTTGCGTGTGAATTGCTTCGATCGGCGATGCCCACCAGCATCACGGTAATCGACGAGCCAGGCGGTCTTTGTCTCTCCCGCCGGAGAGGTCCAGGTGCGCTTACGGATTGACATGCTGCTCGGCCCAATCCGCGAACCCGGTGATCACTCCCTCAATCTCTTTGCTGCTCCACAAAGCTACGAGGTGCATCAACTGAGCTGTTTTGGTGCCCAGATCGATCAAGATGTTAGCTGCCTCGTATGCGGAGGCAGACCGCAGCCATTCGAGAATCGTTTTGCCTTCTTGCAGCCCCAGCGATGGCGAATCGGTCGACTCGCCCTTTTTGAAGCCGCTGAGCGCACCCACATCGATCACTAAGAAGATCGTCTTCATGAGCGGCCATTTCTCGTCGTCTATGGCGCGTTTGAAGGCTGCCGGTGTCCCGATGAGCTGCGTTAGCCGTAGGCACGCAAGTCCCAACCACCGCTCATTGCCAGTAGCGATGGCCGCCGCATGTTCCGGCGTGAGACCCAGGTTAATGAGGTCAAGCGCTAGAGCGAGCTGCACGATCTGCGTCCAGCCATAGGACGCGGCGCGCCCCTTTCCTGTGTTCACGCCGGAGGGGCATCCGAGCTTACGCAGCCGATCGAAGCGTCCTCGGAACGCGATCGCCCGCTCCGGGTCGAGGCCGGTGTCGCCGAGCCTCGCCCCAAGCAGCTTCTCAACATCTCTTGATCCCATCTGCACCTGTGCACCTCTAGAAAAGTAATGCGCCTTTTCTCGATTGACAGACCGGGAAGCATCTGTAAAGGGCGGCACCACTAAGAAAAGGCAAATTACTTTTTATCAAATGGAGAAGCACATGAACACGGATTTGATTGAAGGTGCATCGAACGCAGCGGCCTTCACCGGCCTGTCGCGTCGGAAGATTTATCGTCTCGCCGAGCAGGGCCATGTCCCTGTCATTCGCAAGGGGCGGCGGCTCTACTTTCGCAAATCGGAGCTCGAACGCGCCTTCATGAGCGCCGGAGAGCTGCAGTGACCGCAGCCCTCAAAAAATTGTCAACGCCTGTGCGACTGCCCTGCGTTTCGGCCCGCAAAATCTCGGCGGTGCGCCGGCGCGATTTTAGCTGTCCACGGCGAGCCATCCCGCGGCTGAACGCCCTCAAGCGAGAGCGGGATTCGATCGCGAACAAGGAACGCGCATTAATTGGCGAGCTGCTGAACGATGACGAGACTCGGCGTCGCATCCGCGCCGGCCACGGCGAGGTCAGCCATCCCACATCAGTATGGAATGATTGCGACCAAACATGGGACCACACGAAGCATGCACCATACGAACTTCCCGAATGGAGAGACCTATCGGAGCGTATGAAGATGTTCCTTGGGTTCGACCTCGGAATGGAGCTTGGGTGGTGCTTCTCGTTCACAGCGAACCTTTCCCCCATGTATGTGCAGAAATGGGAGTTCAATGGTTCGGGGTTCATGGCCAACATCGACCAGCGGCTTCGCAGGGAGCTCAAGAAGCTCCGCCTGGGGAAGCTCCCTTTTTGTTATGTCGTTGAGAGTCGCACGCGCTCGGGTAAGTCTCGCTGCAAGCCACACCTTCACGGCATTGCGATCTGTGACGATCCTTTGAAAGCGACGAAGTTCAAGGTCGCGCTCGAACACGCCTTCGCGGGCGACCTCAAGCGAAATGGGCGACTGCGTTCAGTCAAGGTGGACCGGGGCTACGAATGCTGGAACCTCGGCGTTGAAGGGCGTGTCCGGTGGGTCGAATACATCACCAAGAATGCGCATCTTTATGACGAACGGCTGGGCCGACGGAGAGTCTACATCAGCCATTCCTACAATGCTCTCGCTCGCCAAGCTTGGGCAATCAGACGCGACGAGTTTGCGCTCGAACCCTCGGTGAAAGCGCTCGCCCTCCTTTGATGGGTCGGGGAGCCGGAAGCGGTGGCCGGCCCTGTGACGCTCACTCCCCATGCATTGCCCACCCGCTTCCAAGCGGGGTGCAGCGTAACCGTGGTTCACCAACAGCAAGAAAGTGAACCTCGAATGCATTTGTATGAGATCAACCCTAGCGACGATTGCCTGGTCCATGTCGTCGCTCGCAGCACGCAGGAAGCTGTGGACCTCTTCGTGACCTGGAGCGCCGCGAAGGGTCGTTTCCACGCGAGCTTCACGGTGGACGACCTCCCCGTCGATAACCTTGCTGCCGAACAGCAGGAGCAGGTTCGGCGGGCCTTTGCGGCTGGTCTGGTGGGGATCGCGCACTTCGACGAGCAGATCGGTTGGACCTTCACGCCGCCGATGTGGCAGCCTCTCGGCCATGACGAGATGCGACCTCTCCCTTGCGAGGGAGACGGGGCATGATGAACATCTTCGAGATGAGAAACCTCGGCGGGATCGAAGCGGTCGTCTTGGCTCCAGACTACGACCGTGCCCACGAGCTCTTCGAGCAGCATCTCGTTGTGCATGGCGGCGATCCCGACGCGCTCTTGTATAGGCAGGTTGGCCTTGAGCACCTCCGAGATGAAGTGGCACCGGCGGTTGAAGAGGCGCTCGGTATCGGCCGCGACGGTCTCGTGGCCTGCGATGCAACGGGACAGTGGGTATTCCTCACGCCGCTCGGCGATCGGAAGCAAGCTGGTCCTGGTTGACAGGACTGACGCTCGTTCGGCTGCGAATGCGATATTCGCAGCCGAACCCGATCTCGCATGGTCGCTCTGCCTGCAATGAAAGTTTAAACTTCAGCTCTTGCTTTCTGCCCCTCAGAGGCGATGGCCTTCATCACTTGCCCTTGGCAGTTTTCCGCCGTTCTCTACTCCGAGGTGGTTTTCGAGCACGGTTGATAACCAACAAGTCTTTCATGCGCTCGTGGGAGTTTTGTGATATACTGTGGTATGTCACAAATACAGCGTCAGTCCATCACGAAAGAGCAATGGGACGAAGCCACCGCGTCTTATGAGCTCGGCTATCAAAACGGTGCTCAAATAGCGCGGGAGCTCGGCGTTTCGCCTGCGACAGTCTCCCGCGAATTGAAGCGGCGCGGTGCTCGCAAGGGTTGCCGGGTTGACGAGGTCGTCGCCGAGCTCGTGGCTCGGCTCGACGCAGAGGCAAAGGATAAGGCTCGCCGTGAGGAAGCCGAAGCCGCAGCTCGTGGCGCAGTAATGGATGCTCTGGTCGGCGAGCTGATGGATGCGCTCATAGCTGCGGACAAGGCAGGTCAGCTGGCGTCAGCGAATGAGGAGGTCGTCAGGATCGGCAAGGCATTGAGTCTGGCGATGCGTTGATACCCGGCGCCAAATGGGTGGCGCTGGCCAACACCGCCCATGGTGCATAAGCTTGGGACCGCTCGGTGGTTAGGAGTGAATGTGCCTTACGAGAGCGTCGAAGTTGCACGGCTGCGCGTGAACCGAGCTAACGATCGCCATGGTGAAGTGGAAAGCGAAGCTCTGGCCATGGCGGAGCTTTTTCGGCTGCATGGTCAGCAGATGAAGAATCTTGCAGCCGACATCGCGGCCGCAGGACGGATTTATGACGCGCCGCTGGTTATGCGAGACGGCGAGATTTTCGTCGTCTTCGACGGCAATCGCCGCGTCACATGCCTTAAACTGCTGCTCGAACCAAACCGAGCGCCGACCAGCGAGCTGCAACACTATTTTCGCGACCTGCGGGCGGGAGCGCCGGCTGAGCCACTAACAGAGCTGGTGTGCCAAGTGGAACAAGACCGCGTCTTAATAGACAGCATCCTATTTCGTCGCCACACCGGCTCTCAAAGGGGTGTGGGCCAGCTTGACTGGAATGATCGCGCCAAGCTCAACTTTGTAGAGCGCACCGGCCAAGGTGGAGGTATAAATGTAGCAGCCGAAGTCGAGCGGTTCCTTGCAGCCGAGGATCGTCTTCCGGCGGGTAACATTCCGTGGTCTACCCTTACACGGCTCCTATCATCAGAAGAGTTTCGAAACCGGGCTGGGTTCAGCACCGCCGGTCGGCGTTTTCGCCTGACGCACGATCATGAAGCGGTCGCCGACGCGCTGCAAAGAATCGCCACCGACCTAGCACATCAGGTCATCACGCTCGGCGACCTGTGGAACAACGAAGGTAAGCGCTCGTATCTTAATCGACTCGAGGGAGAAGGTGTTCTGCCCACGGAAGCGGAGCGCCTGCAAGAGCCCGTCACACCTGGCGGCGCTCCACGGCGGCCGCGCCGCAATCCACCGCCGCCGCGTCCACCGCAGACGACCTTCATTCCGACAGACGCTCCTCATATCCAATGGATTGCTTCCCAGCAGCGACCGAGAGCGATCTGGGCGGAGCTGCAAACACTCGCATTGCGCGACCATCCGAACGCCGTCTCCGCCCTGATGCGGATACTGCTCGAACTCACCGTCGAGAGCTACATCAGTGAGCATGATCTTCGCACTCGCGACGATCTTTCACGAAAGGTCGGGGCTGTTGCAGCGGATCTCCGTGCAAGGGGAGTTATAGACCAGCAATATCATGACGAGCTTGACCGCATGCGGCGCGACGATCAGCTGATCTCTGTCGCGAGCATGCAGCGCTATATTCATTCACCAGACTTTGCCCCAATGGAGAGCGAGCTCCGGACCTACTGGGCACGATTGGGGCGTTTCTTAGTTGCCGCGCTCAACAGGTGAGAGGCGGATGTCCTACAATGGGCAATCGTCACTGACCCCCCTGCTGCCTATTAGGCGGTCTCCCTCATGGAACTGCCATCCACCGCCTGGTGATCTGCGGCTGTCGCTGCGGAGCGATTGAGCCGAAGCTTGAGGGCGGCAATCTCCTCCGCCTCAAGCTCCTCGATGCCCGCAAGCTCCTTCCGGGCGAACTTTTCGGCGCGGAGCAACTCGTCGAGCTTTGCGTGCATCGCCACATCGCGCCGATGAGCATCGTCTTCGCGGAGTTTCTGGCGGTTGAGCACCATCTGCGTCAGCGTGATTGCGAGGATCGAAAGCGTTGCCGTGAGAACATCCGTCGGCAGGTGCAAAGCCCACCATAGGCCACAGAAACCAATCAAAGCGGCTTGGGAGAGCGGGTGCGCCGCGGCGTTAGCTACGGCTTCCGAGACGACATGGCCCGCTTCGACAAGGACTAGTGAGAAGCGCCGGCGGAGCATGGCTCACGAGATTGGTTTAAGCGCGGCGCCAAAACCCCAGTCGTCGTCACGAGCAGGCGTCATTTCCACGCCGCCAGGTGAGACAGTGAGCACATCGGCGTGACCGAAGCCCTTCGAGTAATCGAGGACGGTGACGATCGCTGGGTAGGCGCGCATCACTGCGGAATGAGAAGGCTCCGGCGGCTGGAGCTTTCGCAAGCCGGGGTGCCGTTGGAGGAGCAACTCCACCGCTCGCTTTCGCTGCGGGGCGTCGGTGACCTCGGACGCATGGGCCGCTATCGACAGCGCTCTGATCGTCGCGGGGTCATGAAAGTCGCGCCCAACGACCAGCGACACGCGATCGTCCTTCTGGATGTTCGCGAACTTCTGACTCTGCCGCGACACGACGAAATAGAGAAGCAGCCCCTCGTTGGCATAGCCGACAAAAGTGGCCTGCGGCCAGCCATCGGGCCGAACGGTCGAGAGCGCCATCAGCCGGTTCTGGCCCAGAATTTCGACGGCCTTCTGCTCCATCGATGTCTCCTCACTCAATGGTTCTTGTGCCTGCACCTGCAACTCCGGTCGCTAGGTGAATCTCCTGATTCCTCACCGGGGTGAATGTGTCCGAGGATAGGCCAGCGCTGGAGCGTTCCAGCGGTCACAGGAGAAGCAAAATGCGAACCGCCGAACTAGTGATGGAGGGATCGCCCTCGCGGCTCATTGAGCGGGCGAGCACACCGGCAGGGATCAAGACGATCCTCTTCCATGTCCACAATGACGACCGCCTAGATGATCGGCTCCAGGTAGCTCTCTCGATGGCGCGCGCATTCGGGGCACATCTGCATCTGCTGCATGTCGCCCCCATCGAAGCCTACATGATCACCGACGCCTTCGCCGTATTCGTCAGCCCGCAGATCCTGGAGGTGCTGGAGGACGAATCCGCCAAGCTGCGCGAGAAGCTGAAGCAACAGCTCGCCAACGAGGACGTCAGCTGGGACTACGAAGGAGTCACCGGCGAGATGATGCCGCGCCTCATCCAGCGCGCCGCTCTGGCCGACCTCGTTATCGCAGGGCGACAGCCGGAACAGCGGGAGTTCGGAGGACCGTCCATCGCCTTTCTCGGCGATCTGCTCCAGAGCATTAGGACTCCGCTCCTGGTCATCGGCGACCAGGCCGCGCAGATGGACCCATTCGGACCAGCGATCGTGGCATGGAACGGCAGCTACGAGGCCGCGAACGCTTTGCGCGCCGCGGTTCCTCTGCTCAAGACCGCGACACGAGTGCGGCTGGTGTCCGTCGATGAATCGAAAGAAGAGCAGTTTCCGTCAACCGCTGCCCTTGAGTATCTGTCACGACACGGCGTGCACGCCGAGCTCCACCGGCGAGCGCGCTTCGCGGATTCGGTCGAGCTGGCAATCCTCGACGAGGCCGCAAAGGACGGCGCCAGCTACATCGTAATGGGTGGCTACAGCCACAGCCGAGCCGGCGAGTTCCTCTTCGGGGGCGTGACCCGTTCGCTGCTCAAGAATTGCCCTGTGCCGTTGCTCGTCACGCATTAGGAGAGCGCAGCTGTGAAGGTCGCGGTTTTCAGCAGCACGCCATTTGATCGGCAGTTCCTCGACGCTGCGAACCGGGGCCAGCACGAGCTGCGATACCTGGACTGCCGTTTGACAGTCGCGACCACCGCTCTCGCAAAAGGCTCCACAGCGGTTTGCCTGTTCGCGAACGATGAGGCGAACGCTACGACGATGATGGCGTTCGCGCACATGGGCGTGCAGCTCATCGCGTTGCGAGCTGCCGGCTTTGACAATGTGGACCTGCATGCCGCTCGTGCCCACGGCATTAGGGTTGCGCGGGTGCCCGCCTACTCTCCGAATGCGGTGGCGGAGCATGCGTTCGCCCTGCTGCTAAGCCTCAACCGAAAGGTGCATGTCGCTTACGAGCGGGTGCGGCGGGGCAATTTCGCCCTCGACGGGCTGATGGGTTTCGACCTGGTCGGAAAGAGCTTCGGTGTCGTAGGCGTCGGCAACATCGGCTCTGTCGCGGCTAAGATTGCGCGGGGGTTCGGCTGCGAAGTGCTGGGCGCCGATCCTGTGCTGCGCGACGACTGTCGTGGCATAGTGGATTATGTCGAACTGGAAGAGCTTCTGGAGCGCTCGGACATCGTGAGCCTTCACTGTCCCCTGAACGACTCCACACGGCACCTCATCGGCGAGCGTGAGCTTGCGCGCATGAAGCCAGGAGCGATGCTGATCAACACCAGCCGCGGGGCCGTCATCGACACATCGGCGGTGATTGCATCGTTGGCCAGTTCGCATCTCGGGGGCCTCGCCATCGATGTCTATGAGGGCGAGCGCAGTTTGTTCTTCGAGGACCGGTCCGACAGGCAAATTGCTGACGAGCAGTTTGCGCGGCTGCTGGCCTTCCCCAATGTGCTGGTCACCGGCCACCAAGGCTTCTTTACCACGGAAGCGATGACTGAGATTGCGCGCACGACCCTCAAGAACATCGATGCGTTCGAGCAATCTGGTCGGCCGTTACATCAGGTGACGCCCCCGCTTCCAGATCCCGCGCCGCGGCCCGGCACCGAACGAAAGTCTGGCTCACTCTCCCTCAGCTGCGAAGGCGATACGAAGCGCTTCCGAGAGACTGCGAACCCCTAACTTTGTCATCAGATTAGCGCGGTGGATCTCAACGGTGCGTGGACTGATACCAAGATCGTAGGCGATCGTTTTGTTAGGCAGCCCCTGCGCGAGACCTTTGAGCACATCCTGTTCTCGCGGCGTGAGCGCCTGGAGTCGGAGCTTGGCGTCGTTTTTTCGCTCGCCTGTTGCTGCTTTGCTGGACAGCCGCTTGAAGCCGTCCGACAGCGCCGAAAGCAGCACATCGGTGTCGAAGGGCTTTTCGATGAAGTCCACAGCTCCCGCCTTCAGTGCCCGCACAGCAAGAGAAATGTCGCCGTGGCCTGTCATGATGATGATAGGAAGACCGACGCCGAGTTTCCTCAGCGCTTCCTGTGTTTCGAGCCCGTCCCTACCGGCCATGCGGATGTCGAGCAGGATACATCCGTCAATTAGATCCTTCCCAGCATTCAGCAGCTCGTCGCCGGACTCGTAGGCTGCAACGCGATAGCCCGAAGTCTTGAGCATGAATGAAACAGAGCGTCGGACCGATGGGTCGTCATCGACCAGATGGACCAGCTTATCGTCTTGCATGGCTCTCCTCCTCCACCCGCGGCAAGGTGAACCGGAAGATTGTTCCGCCTTCGGGCGCGGCCTCAAACCAAATCCTGCCGCCGTGAGCCTCTATGATCGTCCGGCAGATCGACAAGCCGATCCCCATCCCGGTCTGCTTCGAGGTGACGAAAGGCTGGAAGAGGTGGTCGGCCACGGACGCACTGATGCCGGTTCCGGTATCTTGAACGGCGATCGTGACGAGATCGTCGGCCTCGGTAGTTGTGGAGATCGTCAGCAGCCGCTCGTCAGCCTCCAACATCGCGTCCAGCGCATTCCGGATCAGGTTGATAAGGACCTGCTGGATTTGAACGCGGTCTGCGAGGACCAGCTCTGCCTCGGGATCGAGCGCAACTTGCACCTCCACGCCGAGCTCCCGAGAACCGACGAGGGCGAGTGCGTTGGCCTCGGTGATGAGCCGGGGGAGCTCCTCGATGTGGCGCTCAGTTTCGCCGCGACCGAAGAAGTCACGCAATCGCCTGACGATCTCACCCGCCCGAAGCGCCTCGCTGGCAGCTTCATCCGCCGCCTCCGCGATGAGCTCGCGTGTGCTCGCGTCAGCGTTACCTTGCGCGAGCCGCCGGATACTCTGGCAGTAGCTCGTCACTGCGGTGAGCGGCTGGTTGAGCTCGTGGGCGAGCGAGGAGGCAAGTGTCGCCATCTCGCTGATCCTGCCGACATGGGCGAGCTCGGCTTGCAGGTCCTTGAGCTGTGCCTCAGCCTGCTGACGCTGTGTGATGTCGTGGATGAAGCCGGTGAAAATGCGCTGATCGTCGACACTCGCCTCGCCGATCGAAAGCTCGATAGGGAAGGTGTTGCCGTCCCGCCGCCGCGCATTCGTCACGCGACCAATTCCGATGATTTTGCGCTCACCGGTCCCACGGTAGTGGGCCAGATAGCCGTCATGCCGCTCGCGATCGGGAGAGGGCATCAACATCGACACATTTTCGCCCACGACCTCGGCCTCGCTGTAGCCGAACATCTTCTCGGCCGCGGCACTGAACGAAAGGATGATGCCCCTCTCGTCGATAACAACCATGGCGTCCGGCACGGTCGCCAGGATCGACCGCAGATGCGCCTCGCTCGTCCGGTGCGGCGTCCGAGCGTGATCTCCGTTCCCGCCCATGCGAGGGAGAATATCACTCAATCGCCTCGCAGGCACCTCAACCAAAAAGACGCACGGTGAAGCTTGCCTGCTCGTCTTCCACACTCACGAGCACCTCGCTGCCGGCCTTAAAGGCTGCGCGAGCATGAATAATTCTGTCGGCACTGCCTGGGAAACGCATCACCCAGTGCCCGTCCACGCGAACGAGGCGACCGCGCTGGTCCGGTTCATTCGGCCACACGCGACGGACCTTCGCGCGATTGGGACTCTGCGCAACCAGCCGCTCGTCGATGTGTCCATCATCGGCAACGGGAGCTCGGATTAGAAAACCGCGGCCTACGGAACCGTTCGGAAAATCTGCAGTCGCCGCCAACTCAAGGCGGATTGTTTTCCATCTCATGCACTTAGTCCTGCCGCAGGGATGCGCCTTCTCCAATAGGGGATGCTACGGAGTCCTACGGATGTTTGCGTAACGCGCCGCTGCGACGCCGCGGTTTAGTCTTCCCGCTCATTGCACACAGGGCGGAGTTCCAAGTGGCCGATAGGTCGTTACCCAGAGGGATCGGTCTAGCGCTCACCTGCGCCGCAGCGATGTTCAATCCTCTCCTCCCTGCGCCCGCGCAACAGGTGGACCTTGCATCAGGGTCGGTTGTGCAGGCGGTCACACATCTAAAAGCGGGCGAGTATGTCTGGGCGCCGGAGGTCGCGCCTCAAGGGCCGATGCTCCTTATCGTGAATGTCGCGACACAGCGTGCCGTTCTGTTCCGCAATGGCGTTCCGATTGCCGCGACAAGTGTTTCTACCGGCCGACCGGGCCACGCGACTCCAATCGGCGTGTTCACGATCCTGCAGAAGCAAATCGCACACTATTCATCGATCTACGACAGCGCGCCAATGCCCTACATGCAGCGGCTAACATGGCAGGGCGTGGCGCTCCACGCAGGTAATCTGCCTGGCTACCCCGCATCGCATGGATGCATTCGAATGCCAGCCGACTTCGCCAAAAGACTTTACGGAGAGACAAAGGTGGGAATGACTGTCGTCGTCACCCGTCAGCAAATGATTCCCCGAGTTGCGCCGACGCCCACCATCGTCGCTCAACCGGCGGGTAGCAGCCCGACGCGGGACAGCATGATTTGGAATCCGACCAAATCACCGCAAGGACCGGTGTCCATCGTGGTCAGCACTGCTGATCGGCGAGCCCTTGTTCTGCGAAATGGAGTGGTCATCGGATCGGCTCCTGTATCGGTGGAAGGACCCATAACTGGAACATGGGCTTATGCTCTTCGGGACATCGACGCCAAAGGCCAGCACTGGCTTCGCCTGACGCTCTCAGCGAAGCGAACTGCCGCTGTGGAAGTCGGGAAGACTGAGTGGTCCCGTTTCCGAGCGTCCGATGCCTTTAAGCGCGCAGTGGCCAGCGTGATGCAGCCGGGCACAACAATTGTGGTCACCTCTGATTCTGTGGCGGCGAATGATCCTCAGCCCGTCACGATCCTTGAAGCGCCTCAGCAATGATACCGCTGGTGCTGTTGCTGCTTGCTCAAGGAAGCGCGAGCGCGCCGGCGAAGATTACCGGCGACTGGGTGAACGAGCGCCACACTGCGATTATTCGCATCGCCGACTGTCCGATTGGTTTGTGCGGGACAGTCATCTGGAGTGCAGCTCCTGCCCAACGTGACGCCGAGCGCGGCGGAACCAATGATCTCAACGGGACAATGGTCATGTTCGGGTTTGTCCCTGCCGCCCGGCAGCGCTGGCGTGGGAAGCTCTTCCTCCCCGACCATGCTCGAACGGTTGAAGCATCGGTCGAGCTGCAATCAAACGGTGCGCTGCATGTAAGGGGATGCGAACTCGGCGGCCTCGTTTGCCGGAGTCAAAAGTGGACGCGGTGGGCAGGCAATTAGAGGGGGCTCACGCGGTCCAGCTGGGCACGGATGAGGGTAGGGGGCTGAGGTGCCCTCGAGGCTCGATGCCGCTTCGGCATCGAGTCATTGCAGCTGCCCATGAGCTCGGCCCAGGCGTGGTCACTGGCGCCGCCGACGATGACCCAAGTGGCATCGCCACTTACTCTCAAGCGGGGGCGCAGTTCGGTTACAGCCTCCTTTGGACGATGCTGCTCACTTTTCCGCTGATGAGCGCCGTGCAGCTCGTCAGCGCACACATTGGACGGGTTACCGGGCAAGGTCTTGCGAGGAACCTCGTAAGTGCCTTCCCACGGTCCATGGTCGCATCGCTGATCGCAATACTGGTCGTCGTGAACACCATAAACATTGGCGCGGACCTGTCGGCAATGGGAGCGTCCGCCGAGCTGGTTACCGGGCGCGGTCGCCACCTATTTGTTTTTGGTTTCGCAGTCGCAAGCGTGCTGCTCCAGCTGTTCATCCCGTATCACCGCTATGCTCGAATCCTGAAATGGATGACCTTGAGCCTCTTCGCCTATGTAGGCGTGCTTCTGGTCGTGCACACCGACTGGCGGGCCGCCATTCGCGGACTCATCTGGCCATCCGATTTGGGTCCTCCGGCCGTGCTGACGATAGTTGCGCTATTCGGCACGACCATAAGTCCTTACCTGTTCTTCTGGCAGAGCGCGCAGGAGGCCGAGGAGATTGCCGATACGCCCGGTAGTCGGCCGCTCAAATATGCTCCTCAACATGCCAAAGAGCAGTTTCGGCGAATGCGCGCCGATACGATCGCAGGGATGGCTTTCTCGAACATCATCTCCGTCACGATCATACTAGCGACTGCAGCCACTCTGCACGCGAGTGGAATCACTCACATCGAAACTGCCGCGGAGGCCGCTGAGGCGCTGCGACCGATTGCAGGCAGGTTTGCCTTCTTGCTGTTCGCAGTCGGAATAGTGGGGACGGGCCTCTTGGCCGTGCCTGTCCTTGCAGGCTCGGCAGCCTTCGCCGTTAGCGAAGTTCGCGGTTGGAAGCGCGGTCTCGAATACATGCCCGCACAGGCGCTACGCTTCTACGGCGTGATCGCCGTCGCGACTCTGTTTGGCATGGGGTTTGATTGGATCTCCGTCGATCCAGTGAAGGCATTGTTCTGGAGCGCAGTCCTGAACGGCTTGGCCGCCGTGCCACTGATGGCAGCCATGATGGTCCTGGTGGGCCGGCGAAGCGTAATGGGGCCATTCACCGCAGCTCCGTCGCTGTTGCTCTTCGGCTGGGTAGCGACACTTGTGATGGCGGCGGCTGCCGTCGCGCTGATCGCCCAAGCTGCGCTTGGCTGATAATCAGTAGAAATGATCCTGCCATCGCCAGCATTGGAGCTTGGCGCCGGTCTGGCTGTCGGTCTCATGATGGGGATCGAACGAGGCTGGCGGCTTCGGCGCGAGAAGAGTGGGACGCGGATAGCCGGTGTCCGAACCTTTGCGCTCCTGGGCGTAGCTGGAGCGCTCGCCGCGAGACTCGGCGAAACATTTGGCGCTTTTTCGAGTGCGGCGATCATAGCCGCATTGGTTGCCGTTCTGATTGTCGGCTTCATTCGTGATAGGGGCCGTAGAGACTCAACGACTATCGTCGCCGCAATCCTCGCCGTTGCATTCGGTGCGTTGGCCGGAGCGGGTGAGCCAGCCCTGGCCGTGGCCGCCGCGGCGGTAGTCACTCTGATACTAGCGACACGCAGCCAATCGCATAGCTTCGTCGCGCGGCTCAACACGACCGATGTTCAGGCATTCGCGCGATACGCGGTGATCGCGGCGGCCGTCCTTCCGTTCTTGCCGAACCGCCAAGTCGGCCCGCTCGACTCATGGAACCCGTTTCAGCTTTGGCTTGTGGTTGTGCTGGTCACTGGTTTTTCGTTCCTCGGCTATGTTGCCAATCGGACGATTGGCGAACGGCGAGGTGTGCTGGCGACGGCCTTAATCGGCGGAGCATACTCTTCGACGGCAGTCACTGCTTCGTTTGCGCAGCGGCTCGGTGCTGGCGAGGAGGGGCCACTGACGGCGGGGATCTTGATCGCTTCGGCTGTCATGTATGTGCGCGTGATCATCCTCGTGACGATCCTCTCGCCCTCAACCCTGCCTCCATTCGTCGTGGTCACTGGCCCCGCTGCTCTCGCGGGTGCCGTCGCGGCCCTCGTCGGCTGGTTTCGTGCAAAGCAAGAGACAGCGTCAGATGTTCGGCTCAGTCATAACCCAATCGAGCTCCTGCCGGCGTTCGGGTTCGCCGCGATCGTGGCGGCCGGCGCACTGGCCACCCGCTGGGCACAACAGGAGTTCGGGCAATCCGGCATAGCCGCGTCATTATTTGTGACAGGCACCTTTGATGTGGATGCAGCAATCGTGACTCTCTCTGGCCTGCCGGTGCGCGCGATTGAGCGACCCCTGGCCGCGCTCGCGATTGCAGGGACGATCATCGCCAACATGCTGCTCAAGATGTTCGTGGCAGCGGTCTATGCACGAAGGGCGAGTGTCGGAGCCTTATTCGGACTAGGGGCGAGCACCGCCGTGCTCGTGATCGCTGTGCTCATTGGCGGCTTGACGCATTTGAGGATGCTTTGAAGCTGCGGCAGCGCTCGCTCGGCGGCTGCCGCAGCCTTCCACGCGGTCATGCGACGACCAGATTGTCCTCAATTTGAGTGACGCCTGGCGCTGCCCACGCTGCTTGCTCCGCGAGATTGCGCTTGGTCCAGCTGCTCACCCTGCCGGATAGGGTCACCTTACCGCCACTCGCGACCACCGTGATCTTTTCGGCTTCAAGATCAGCCTGACGCTCGAACGCCTGTTCGATCCGCTGCCGGACATCGCTCGTAGGCACCGGAGAGACGACCCTTATCTGATTGTTGATGCGGACCACACCGGTGATGCGGGAGCAATCCTCGGTGACCAGATCCCGTTGGTAATGCCAGTCCACCTTGCCCTTGAGGTGCACAACGCCATCCTCGACGGTGACCTCGATACCGCTCGGCACCATGGGATCCCATTGCAGAATGTCGGCCACCCTTTTTGCGATCTCCGCGTCACTCGTCTTGGGCTGCCAGTCGTAGCGGACCTGCAAGTCTTCGGCGACCGCGCGAACGCCGCTGACCCGCCGCACTGTCTTCTCAGCGAGCAGCTTCTCGGCGTAACTGCGGACCAATCCCGAAAGGGCGACTACGCCGTTGCTGGTCGACACGCCGATCCGCTCGTGGTCGATTCCGGGCTCCCACCTCAACTCTTCCATCACATCCAGCTGTAGCTGACTGTCGCTCTTCCTCATTTTCGATCTCCTGGGGCTAAGGGCAATCACGCGAACACCGACGCGGGCGAAGTCGCCTGGGAGTGAGTGCCGCTGGGTTGGCAAATCCTGCAAAGCGTCTCCCCGACCTCCTCCTCATCGTCTCGCCGCTGAGCGATGTCGGCGAGCGCGATGACGGCGACCACTTCATCGAACTGATCGCAGACCGGCATCCGCCGAATCTGTTCCTGCCCCATGGTCGCGAGAACCGCCTTGATGTCATCGTCGGGAGAACAGACCGACACATATTCGCTCATGATCCGCCTGACCGGCGTGTCGGGGTCGATCCCTCGGGCTACTGCTCGCACTGCAATGTCGCGATCCGTCACGACTCCGACGAGGTTAGCACCGTCTAGAACCGGCAGCATACCAATGTCGTGTTCAGCCATTTCGCGCGCCGCATACGCAATACTGTCCATTAGCTCCGCGGAGCGGACCGTGGACGACATGATGTCACGAACTTTCATCTTCGCCTCCTTCATGTGAGGCGCATGTTGGTGCTCCCGATCGTGGCGGGAGTCGTTACGGGATTCACCGGAGTCATTTCGCATCCGTGAATCTACGGAATGTGCCCCGACAGCTTTCGGCCGATGGTCTCCTTGAAGGGAGACGAACCATGCGTCACATCGGCATAGCAAAGACGGCAATGGCAGTCGGGACGGTCTTCGCTGCCTGGCACACGATCTGGGTGATACTTGTTGGCGTCGGTTGGGCCGCGCAGGTGCTCAACTTCATCCTCGAGCTGCATTTCCTCAAGATCGGCTTCCAGCTCGCGCCATACAGCGCGTTCACGGCCTATTCCCTTGTCGCGATCACCTTTTGTGTAGGCGCGCTGTTGGGCGCCATCTTTGCCGTCGTCTGGAACTGGCTCACCGCGGCGAGCGAACCAGAATGGGCACACCACACAAAGACCAGCGCAGCGACAACCAACTAACGGGAGGACACCATGCGTGAGGACGACGCCACCTATTTCCGTCGGCGTGCCTTAGAGGAGCAAGTTGCAGTCCAGAATGCGACCTGCAAAGCGGCTCGCGACCGCCATGACGAGCTCGCGACGATGTATCGGTTCCGCGCATTCATGCTCACGACACACCCTGGTTGCTGGGCGGATGCGCTCACGCAACAGGCCGAGCTCGCGTAGCGGCTGCCCGTGCCGAGAAGCACGCATTCAGAGCGACATTCGATCTCTCGCATCGGCTGGCTGAGAGCGGCGGTCCTCGGCGCGAACGACGGGATCGTTTCGACGGGCAGCCTAATTGTCGGTGTTGCTTCCGCAAATGTCCCTCGGGGGGAGGTCTTACTATCGGGCGTGGCTGCGCTGGTTGCAGGTGCCATGTCGATGGCGGCAGGCGAGTATGTGTCTGTCAGCTCACAGTCAGATACGGAGCGGGCAGACCTCGCGAAGGAAAGCGCAGAGCTGGCACGAAAACCGGCGGTCGAACGAGAAGAACTCGCCGACATCTACATCGAGCGTGGACTCAGCCCACAGACTGCACGAGATGCAGCAGAGCAGATGATGACGAGCGATGCTCTTCGCGCTCATGCGCGCGAAGAGCTCGGCATCTCGGATGCGACCACAGCACGGCCTCTCCAAGCGGCACTCGCCTCTGCACTCACCTTTACGGCTGGTGCGGCTGCTCCGTTGCTGGCGGTTGTCCTTGCACCTGCACCCCAGCTGGTCGTGGCAGTCGCCATCGTCTCGCTTGCCTGTCTAGCAGCGCTGGGCGCGTTGGGAGCTGTTGCTGGCGGGGCTCCCATCAGCAAATCATTACTGCGTGTGATGTTCTGGGGTGCCTTAGCAATGGCACTGACGGCGGGCGTTGGTCGGCTGTTCGGCACGACGGTCGGATAGGTAGGGCCCTATGGAGCAGCCGGCGATCACGATCCTGAACTCAAATCGCATCATGACCATTGCAACTGTCCGACCAGACGGCTGGCCACAGGCGACGATGGTCGGCTACGCTAATCAGGGCTTCCGCCTCTATTTCCTGATCTATCGCACCAGCCAAAAGTTCGCGAACATTGCCCAGAATAATCGCGTGGCGATCACCGTCGCAAAGGAGCCGGCCGAGCTACGAGACATCCAAGCCGTGTATGCCGGTTGTGCCGTTCACGAGGTAACCCACCTCGCTGAACGAAGTCGCGCATGGGAACTTCTCGCGAAGCGGCACCCAAACTTGACGGACCTAGCGCCCCCAGGAAATGCGGAGGTCGCAACCATGGCTGCTGACTGCCAGCATATGTCGGTCCTCGATTACAGCGAGGGCTTGGGGCACGCCGAGACCCTGACGCTCGCCGACACCTCCGCAGAGGGGACAAGCGTGTCGCAGATTTGTCGCATGGACCCGCCAAAAACCGGGGCCACGCTCAGGTAAATGACGGGAATGCAAGGGAATCTTCGGAAACGGTGCGCTGCCGCGGTTCGGCGAGCCAAGTATTTGTAATTGCTCAAGAAATCTGGATGCCCCGCGTGGATTCGAACCACGATTGACGGAGTCAGAGTCCGTAGTCTTACCATTAGACGACGGGGCAGCTTGGGTGGCGGCGAGATAGAAAGCGTGCTTGCGGGTGTCAACGCCGCGCCATGCGGGCGTGCCGCTTGCGCAAACCCCTAAAATTGTGATTAAACCCGGTTCAGGTCAGCCGCTCACCAACGGGCGGTGCAGGACAGAAACGGGCGTGTTCATGGCGCAGGGTGTCGCCAGTGCGCCGGCTCTGCAACAGGGTTTCAAGGAGCAGGGCAGGCCGTCGGAACAAGGCTCCGCGCCGCGGCGCGAGCACCATCGGCATACCTATGCGGCGATCGACCTTGGCACCAACAATTGCCGGCTTCTGATCGCGCGGCCTACCAACGGCACCTTCACCGTCATCGACGCATTCTCGCGCATCGTGCGCCTTGGCGAAGGCCTGTCGCGCACCGGCGAGCTGTCGCAGGAGGCAATGGACCGCGCGGTTGCCGCATTGTCGGTCTGCGCCGACAAGCTCGTGCGCAGGAATGTCTCGCTGTCCCGGTCGGTCGCGACCGAGGCATGCCGCCGCGCTAAGAACGGGCGCGAATTCGTGGACCGAGTGCGCCGCGAGACGGGCATCGTCCTCGACATCATCGAGCCGCATGAGGAAGCACGCCTGGCCGTCCTTGGCTGCCACAAGCTGCTCGAGCCCGGCGACGGACCTGCGCTGATCTTCGATATCGGCGGCGGTTCGACCGAGCTGGTTCTGGTCGATCAGCAGGAGGGCACCCCCCGGATCCGCGCCTGGTGGAGCGCCCCTTGGGGCGTTGTCTCCCTGACCGAGAGCGAGGGCCGGGAAGCGCTGGAGGGCCCGGAGCGGCTCAAGGCCTATATGCGCATGCGCGAGCGGGCGCGGCGCGCCTTCGCCAATTTCGCGACCATGCTCCCCGAGCAACGCGATGGGATCCGGCTGCTCGGCACCAGCGGCACCGTGACCACGCTTGCAAGCGTCCACTTGGCGCTCCCGACGTACGACCGCCGCGCCGTCGACGGCCTGCACGTTCCGATCGAGGCGATGCAAAAGATCAGTTCGATGATCGCGAGCATGGACCATGACGAGCGTTCTGCTTTGCCGTGCATCGGCACTGAGCGCGCCGACCTCGTTGTCGCGGGATGCGCGATCCTGGAAGCGATCATGGAAATCTGGCCGGCGAAGAATCTCGGCATTGCCGACCGCGGCATTCGCGAGGGGATATTGCGCTCGCTGATGGCGCGCGACGGCTGGCAATTGTGAAGCGCGTCAAGACGGCGAAAGGCCGCAAGACCTCCTCCACGCGCTGGCTCGAGCGGCAGCTCAACGATCCTTACGTGAAGCGCGCCAAAGCCGAGAATTACCGCAGCCGCGCGGCCTATAAGCTGCTCGAGCTCGATGAGCGGTTCGGGCTCCTCAAAGGTGTGAAGGCCGTCGTCGACCTCGGCATCGCGCCGGGCGGCTGGAGCCAGGTTGTTCGCCGCAAGGCGCCGCAGGCGAGCATCGTCGGCATCGACGTGCTGCCGACCGATCCGATTGACGGCGTCGCGATCCTGCAAATGGATTTCATGGCGGACGAGGCGCCCGACAAGCTCAGGGATGCGCTCGGCGGGCCGGCCGATCTCGTCCTCTCCGACATGGCTGCGAACACCGTCGGGCACCAGCAGACCGACCATTTACGCACGATGGGGCTGGTCGAAGCCGGGCTAGAATTCGCCCGAGAGGTGCTGAGGCCAGGCGGCGCCTATGTTGCAAAAGTTCTCGCCGGCGGCGCCGACAACCAGCTTGTCGCCGAGCTCAAGCGAAGCTTCACGACGGTCAAGCATGCCAAGCCGCCCGCGAGCCGCAAGGATTCGAGCGAGTGGTATGTGGTGGCCCAAGGGTTCAAGGGCATCTGAGGCGCTGCCGCGCGACCACCGGCGGCCTGTTTCCGCAAGCGAAACCATTGGAACTCGGCGCCGATCAAAGCGCTTGGCCGTCCAAACAGAGATTGGTGGATTGCTATGTTCGTGGACTGTGAAGCCTGGGCCTGGAAGGTCAGGCTTAGCCTGGGTGCGCTCGTCGCGGTGTCATTTGCCGGGTCGATGCTGACCGGCTGACGGCCGCGCCAGCGCTCAACCGCGTGCGCCGGAACTCTTCCGCGCGGCTGCGATCGCTGCTTTGAGGGCGTCATAGCCGACAGCGCCGTTCATGACGCGGTCGCCGACCACAAACAGCGGCGTTCCGGTGGCGCCGAGCTGCCCGGCGAGCTGGTAATTGCGCTTCAGCTCGGCCTCGATCTCGGCGTCTTGCTGCGGCTGCGGCCCGATCCCGGCGGCGGCGGCCGCCCGGGCATTGACGGAGGGCGAGGGCGAGCCCGCGTCCCACAGGCTGTCGTGGAATTGGTGGAAGCGCCCGAGCTTTGAAGCCTGCAGCGAGAGGCGCGCAGCCGTGACGCTCTCAGGTCCAAGGATCGGCAGTTCACGGTAAACAACCCGCAGCCCTTTGTCCTCCTCGACCAAGCGATCGACGTGGGGGTTGCTCGCCTTGCAATAAGGGCAGGCGTAATCGAAGAATTCGACGAGCGTGACGTCGGGTTGAGCTGCGCCTTTCCAGGAGCTTGCGAACGGCTTTTCGAGCGCCGCGCGATTGGCCGCGACGACCGGGGCATATTGCGCGTCGCGAAGGGCGTCGACCGTCTCCGAAAGGATGGTCGGGTCGGCGAGCAGGCCGTCACGGACGATCTTGCTGCTGACGAGCGATGGCATGGCGAACAGCAGCAGGCCGGCTGTCGCTGCGGCGCCAATCAGCCCGCCGGCGATGGCGGCCGGGAATTTGCTCTCGCGGCGCGGCCGCGCATCCGTATCATTCACCGGGCGCCAGCCTTTGCTCCTCGCGGTACCTCTTGTCTTTCTTGGCGAGTTCGGCGCGGGAAACCATGGCGATGTCCTGGGCGCGAAGATAATCGGGCGTTCCCAGGGGAATGCCTTTCATGGCTGTCTGCGCATTCGCCAGAGCGAGCTTTGGATTGTTCTCTAGGTTGCTGCGCTCGGCCGTGGCGAGCGCGGCTCGGGCCCGGTCGCCTTCGCGGTCGTAGATGATGCCGAGCTGGTACCATGCAAACGGGTTCTCATTGTCGCGATTCACGGCGGCCTTCAGCACCTGCTTAGCTTCGGCGAAGTTCTGCGGCTCCTCGGTCGCGACCAAGGCATGGCCGAGCATTGCGGCGATCAGCGGCGATCCGCCCGAGCGCTGGACCGCCTCGCGCAGCGGCGGGATCGCGTCCCGCGGCTTGCCGCTCTCGAGCAGGATCTGGCCTTTGAGCTCGAGAAGGAAAGGATCGTCCGGGCTCTTGGCGAGAAGGGCTTCAGCCTCCTTCAGCGCTTTGTCGGGATAGCCGCCGAGGTGATAGGCATAGGCGCGGGCGTAATGCCCTGGGATGCTCTGGTCGGTTTCGGGATATTTGATGACCGCCTGGCGCGGGTTGAGATAGCCCCACAATTTCGCCTTCACCCGCTCGAACCGGGCTTCGAGCGCGGGGTCGGTCGGCTTCGCCCAGGCCGGATCCGCCTTGAATACTTGCTCGAGCACCTGGATGCGCTCGGACGACAGGGGGTGGGTCCGGTCGTAGCTATCCTTGGCATAAACGGCGAGGCGATATTCCTGGTTCTGCAGCTTGCCGAAGAATTCCAGCATGCCCTTGCCGCTGATCCCGGCGGTCTGGAGATATCTGACGGCGGCCTGGTCGGCCGACGCCTCCTGCGTGCGCGTGAACGCCATGAACTTGCCGAGCGCCGCGCGCTGGCCGGCCATCATTATGCCCATGCCCGCGTCGCCCGCTCCGGCAGCGATCGCCAGGGCTCCGAGGACAAGCGTTGCGACGGTGATGCCCGTCGCCTCTCTCGCACCCTGCTGGATGCGGATGGCATGGCCGCCGACGACATGGCCCAGCTCGTGCGCGATCACGCCCTGGAGCTGGTTCACATTGTCGCTTGCCTGGAACAGGCCCGACTGGATGTAGACCGTCTGTCCGGTGGCGACGAAAGCGTTGATCTCGGGATCGTTGAGAAGCACGATCCTGACGCTATTCGGGTCGAGGCCGGCGGCCCTGATGAGCGGGGTCGACGCTTCCTTGAACAGCAGCTCCATCTCGCTGTCGCGCAGGACCGAAGGACCCGACTGATCCTGCGCAGCGGCCGGTCGAATGGCGACGGTTGCAAGGATCAGCGCCATCATCAGCAGGCGCGCCAGGCGGGCAAGCGGCAGGGTCATGCGTTGCCGCTTACCATTTTCGGCGCTGAACCGCCGATGAAAAAGTCCCGCGCCAGGCTCAGCCGAAGGTCCGCTGCCACCAGCCGCTGCGCCGCGGCTCCGAGCCGGCGGTCTCGGCGGCGGTGTCGTTGTTCGCGGCCGGCACCGTCACGCGCTCCGCTGCGGCCTCGGCCTCGGGCTCGGCCGGCGCGGGTTCGTCCTGTTTCGCCTTGCTGCGCCGTTTGCGCGCCGGCTTCGCCGGGGGAGCGGCCTGGTCGGCGGTCTCGGCCGGCGGCGCTTCGGCGGGGGCGGGCTCGGCCACCGTGAC
>Ga0247719_1000443_pt1 | contig 25460 bp, 26 predicted proteins | sample 41E_DmetaG_FD_189046 | JGI IMG/M metagenome (GOLD analysis project Ga0247719, IMG submission 189046) | Soil microbial communities from hillslope of Landscape Evolution Observatory, University of Arizona, Oracle, AZ, United States - 4-1-E_D | ecosystem: Engineered > Artificial ecosystem >...
CCACTGCTGGTCGAGCATCCCGAGAGTGCCGAAGCCAAAGCGTTCCGGACGTTGGCCCGTCGCCTGAAGGCGTGGGCCGGAGAAGCCCTGGGGAGGGACTCGAGCCATGGCGGATGAGCGCCACCACGACGCAGACGACGTGAACGCCCGCCTGATCGACACGCTCCTGTCCGACGGCTCGCTCAGGTCACCTCACGTAGAAGCGGCGTTCCGGTCGATCCTGCGCCACCACTTCCTCCCGGACACGCCCCTCGAGGAGGTCTACAGCGCCAGGGCCGTCGTCACCCGGCGCGGTCCCGACGGCATGCCGACGAGCTCCGCCAGCGATCCGAAGATCATGGCCAGAATGCTCGAACAGCTCGATGTGCGGCCCGGTCACCGGGTGCTCGAGATCGGCGCCGCCACCGGTTACAACGCCGCCCTGCTCAGCCACCTGAGCGGCGAGGCGGGGACCGTGACCACCGTCGACATCGATCCCATCCTCACCGCCACCGCGGTGGAGAACCTCCGACGGGCCGGGGTCGAAGGGGTGGACGTCGTCACCGGCGACGGATGGGCCGGAGCCGCCCCCTATGCGCCATTCGACCGCATCGAGGCCACCGTCGGCGTCTGGGACGTCCCCCGCGTGGATGGATCAACTTTGCGCCGGCGGTGTGTTGGAGGTCCCGCTCTGGCTCCGAGCCGGCCTTCAGGCATCCGTCGCCTTCCAGAAGACCGACGACGGCCTCCGCAGCCTCAGCATCGAACCCTGCGCCTTCATGCGCCTGAAGGGGCTCGGCGCGGGTCCCGAGAGCTACACCCGGGTCGGACGGTGGACGGCGCATCTGGACAACCGCCGACCCGCCGACGTCGCCATGCTCAGCCAGCTCCTGGAGCAACCCGCCCGTACACGCGATGTGCCCGCACTGGACGCTGGGTGGTTCACCGCGATAGCGCTTTGCGCCCCCGGCGCCGTCATGCTCGCCAACTGGGAGGAGAAGGTGACGCTCTCAGGGGTATTCGATCCGGCGGGCGGAAGCCTGGCCGTGATCGAGAGCGACTGTCGGGGAACCGAGCCACGGGCCCCGGGCGCTCTACGCCTACGGAGCGGCGGGGGCACTCGGCCGGCTCACCAAGCTCATCGAGGAGACGCCGCCGATCGGCCTCGACGCCGTGGAGATCGAGGTCGTGCCCCCCATGGTTGGTGACGACACAGGCATGCTGGCGCGCCTCATCCGTCCCAACACCGAGTTTTTCATCCGCCGGATCAACCGCCCATAGGCACGCTCCCCGCCAGTCCAGCGGCTCTACCAGAGGTGATCGTGTCCCCGACGGGCCGGCGAGCGGTTGAGTTTCAGCTCTTCCCCCTCCCAACCCTCGAGCGTCGGTCTCGTGATCCCCGGTGGTGGGCCAACCGTTGCCGCCGGCGGCCCTAACTCATTGCACTGAACCCATTGCGTTACCGGTTTGGTCAAAGGCCGGAGTTGCACCACTCGTCCCCCGAACGGCCGCGTCGCAGAGGGGTACGTCGGCGAGCTCGAGAAACCGACGGCGACGTAGGAGGACGACCTTCCACCAGGCGCTCTGCCCGACCGCATCATGACGCGAGCTCTTCGGTCGCGAGACTGGTGGGCGGAGAGCGTTCGCGTCAATCATTGACATAATGAGCTAAGTGATTCATAGTGCAGCGGTGGACGACCACCAAGCCCGTTTCGCGGCGTTGGCTGATCCCACTCGGCGACAGCTCTTGAAGCTTCTCAGCCAGGGCGAAGTAGGGGCGGGCGAACTTGCGCAGCAGTTCGAGATGTCCTGGCCCGCGGTGTCGCGACACCTCCAAGTGCTGAAGTCGGCGGGCCTTGTCGGCGCCCGCCGTGTGTCCCGCAACATCGTCTACTCCCTGAACTCGGAGGTCCTACACGCAGTGACTGACGAACTTGGTGAGATGGCTGGCTCTGTTGACGATGCCGGGCGGGACGCAGGGTCGAGACAAGGGGTCATGTTCAATGACCAGGCGGTAAAGGGGCTGAGGGCAGCGCCGGATGTAGCCAAGGCGCTGGGCCATGACCGGGTGGGCACCCATCACTTCCTCCTCGCCATCCTCGCAGTGAGTGAGGGCCTCGCTGCTCGAGTGGCGGAGCAGTTCGGGTTCACTGAGGAGTCTGCTCGGCAGGCGGTGATTGCCACGTTTGGCCAGGGCAGCCCGGCCAACCACGTCCCGCCCTTCGAGTGGGATGCCAAGAACTTCCTCAGTGGCACGGTCATGGCGGAGGCCATTCGCCTCGGCCGCACATGGGTGGGTACCGGAGAGTTCCTCCTGGCCATGGTGCGGGAGACCGTCGCCGTCGACAATGGTGCTCGGAGAGAGATGGGCAAGGCTGCCCGAGTGCTCGACGGCATGCAGGTCGACCTCGAGGCACTGGAGGCGGCGTTGCTGGATGAGCTAGCCGCCGGGACCGACGGCGTGTCTCCGGAGCTCGCTCCGGTCCTTCGGCAACTGGCCGCCACCCACGAGATGGCATGGTCATCCTTCGTCGCCCTGGAGAGCCGCTTAGAAACGATGAGCCAACAGATCAAGGCGTTGGCGGCAGCAGGCTCCTCCGACCGATTGCCTCCTCGGTAGAGCTCAGCTCGGACCCCACTGCGGCACGTGACCCACGAGCCCAGTCCGTGGCGCCTACCCCGAACACCGTTGACACCGCTCTCTTGATCGCAGAGGATGAGAGTGGCGAGGTGCACGCCAAACCTCCATCAGCCTTCCCCAGCAGGGCTGCTCGTCGGAGGCAAAGGGGACACAAGTCCTCGTACCCGCTGGTCCGGACCGCTCACGGCCGGGATTGCTGGGGAGTTCCCGTCCGGAGCTGGAAGACCGGATGACAGCGAAGAAGCACTTCAAGGGCCTCGTTCGAAGACGCGCCGCCAAGACCGGCGAGTCCTATACGGCTGCCCTCCGGCACTTCCGCACCAACCGCGAGGAGGAACCAGCCGTGAACCCCATGAAGGCCGCCACAACGAACTGTTCGTTCTGCGGAAAGCCCAACACCCAGGTGAAGAAGATCATCGCCGGGCCCGGAGTGAAGATCTGTGATCAGTGCGTCACCCTGTGCAACGAGGTGTTGGCGGAGGTCGACGAGGACCCAGATTCGGTCCCTCGTTCGACACAGCCGTCGACCGAGCGCCTGCTGAGGTGGCTGCCAGCGATCGGCGACACGCTGAGGGCGGTGGAAGCCGACATCGCCGGAAAGATCGCCGAGCTCCGCCAACACGGCGTGCCTTGGCCTCCGATCGCTCAGGCACTCAGGATGAGCGAGTCGGAAGCAGCCGAGCGGTTCAGCTCTCCGAGATAAAGCAGCGAGTCACGTCAGGTCGACTTCGCCAGGTACGCCGCCACCCGGCTGGGAGGCGGGCCGGCCACCGGCGGCGTCGAAGAAGGGCTTCACCCATTCAAATTGCGTCACCGCCTTGGTGGCCACCCAGATCGCCTCCAGTGGCCAGCGCCTAGCCCACTCCAAGCTCGCGAAGGGTTCGTAGGCGCTCGACGCGTCAGCCGGCGGACGAAGCTCGATGTGGTTCTCGATGTCCAGCCCGCACCACCGAAGCAGGCGGATCCAGTCGCCGTAGCCGAGGATGGAGGTGGCGGCGCCATCGCCTTCGTCGACACGATGAAGGCCGAAGTAGGGGGTTAATCAGACGCTCAGAGAGAGACGCGTCATTGCCGGGGTCGCACGCGCAGACCCAGGGGGTACCGGCATTGAACGCCAGGCGTCCGCCGGGGCGTAGCACCCGGGCGACCTCGGGGACGGTCGCGTAGGGGTCCGCCCAGATCATTGCGCCGTGGTCGGAAAGCACGACGTCGAAGCTGGCGTCGCTGAAGGGCAGCTGCTCCCCATCTGCGTGGACCAGGGGGTAGGGCGTGCGCATGAGCCTCCGAGCGGCGCTCAGCTGCTGCTCGGAGAGGTCGAGGCCCACCGGCCGTGCCCCGGCCTCGGCGAGGAACATCGACCATTGGCCGCCGCCGCAGCCAAGCTCCAGGACGACCTTGCCGGAGACGTCGCCGAGGGCGCCGATCTCGGCCTCGGGGATGGCCCACATCCCCCAGGCGAGCGGGCGGGTATTGAGCTGCGGCCCATGCTTCGCCTGGTACCACTCGCTCATCCCGTCCCAGACCTCGCGGTTGCGACGTACGTGCGGCAATCCGGCCATCACGCCTTCCGAAGGACCCAGACCACCGTCTGGAGCTTGCCGAGCAGAAGGTAGGGCGCCCACGCCATCCACGCCCGCCAGCGCTCGTACCAGATGATCCCCTGGGGTTGACCCGGTTCGCTGGACAGTCTGATTATGCGGTCTGAGCCGCCTCGGCCCGGGCCGAGCGAGCCACGAGCATTCCCCGCAGGCGGCCGATCATCGCCTCACCGCCGGACCAGGGTGGTGTCCACCAGCTCCCCCGACATGGACATCGCTGTGCCCACGACCCTCCCCGGTTCCTGTCCCGATCTCGAACACCAGTTCGTGAGGCTAGTGACCACCTCCCCCGGCTCCGGCGGATGGCCGCTGACCACCCCGTCGCAACCGTCGTTCCCCGACGGCCTGTGTAATGTAATGCCGCTCACTCGGCGCCGGCGCCGCACGGCGGAGCGAGGGCGTGTGTCTTCCATCCACTGTGGCGCATGGGCCAGGTCGACCGAACGGGCCGGACCGCCAACACCCGCCGGGGCGCCCGCCTTCGTCAGCCCGTCGACGCTGACGGAGGCCATCCCGCGGCGGCGATACCGTGGCTCGGGCTGGCCTTCTCCACAGCAACCGCTCGGTTATCCACAGGTCTTGGTCTTCCGTCCCACAAGCTCCCAGGCGTACGGTCGCGGCATGGCCAGCTTCGAGGTCAAGCTCAAGGACGGCACGGTCGAGATCATCAAGGGGGCCGACGCCTACCAGCCGGATGGCCAGTTCACGACGTTCTTCTCCCTGGAGGAGGGCCGCAGCGCCGTGGATTGCTGGAGCGTGCGCATGGCGAGCATCCGCAGCGCCGAGATCGTGGCCGTCTGGCGCCGGGCTGATGCCGATGAGGATCAGCGAATGCGTCGACCGTCAGCCGCAGCGTAAGGACGCCGCGTGCCGAAGTCGGTGCGATCATCAGCAGTCGTCGGTAAAGACGTAGGTACCGGCTCCCCGGCGCGCCCGCGGGCCCCATCACAGCGTCGACTAGACCAGCTCGCTGCGACGCCCGCCAGTCCGCTGACGGACGACGGGGGGCTGCGCGCACCGGCGGGCTCGCTCAGGCCCTCCGACGACGCTACCCGCGGGGCCAGCCCGCACCCCCGGAGGAGGGGTGTCATCGGGTACCGACGGTGTTCGACGTCACGATCAACCCGGTTCGAGATGACCGGCCTCGACACCGTCGTGACGGTGCAGCGAGAGGCCACATCGTCGTCCTCCGGGCTCGAAGTGTCAGCTTGAACCCTAGACCTCACCACCCGCGTGTCAATCATCTTCATTTCGGACCCAACCTGACGAGTGGTTGGGTAGCGTTCTGACGTCCGATTGGGGTGTACCCCAGCCCGACACTTTCCGGCCGGCCACTCGATCGCTGCGGAGGTCACGCAGAACGCGCACTGCGAGCCCGGAAGCCGGCCGGGCGACGGCGGTGCTCATGCATCGCGCTCCACTCGGGGCACTTCACCTTCACCCAGGATCCGGGAGCACGACGTCCCGCGGCGTACGGTCGGTCGAGTCGCTTCACCATGAGGCCCTCGAGTTTTAGCTCGGTGCAGGCGGCGAGGAGATCGCCGGCGGCGCCGACGTAGGACGGCGTCGTGTGCCATGCCGGGCCGGCGAGGTTGAGCTCGACGAGCCGACGGCGGCGCTCATGATACGGCTGGCGCGTCAGAAGCTCACCCTCGAGCCACATGACGTCGAAGGCCATGAACGTGGCGGGGAGCTCCCGGCTGAGCCGCAGCACCGTGTCCTCGCTCCCTCTAGGGTTCCCGGAATGGCGGGACGGCCACGGTGTGTGTTTTTGGCGGGCCCATCATCGGCAGGAAAGACCAGCCTGGCCCTGGCCTTCCAGCGCGTCGCCGACGAGCCGTGGTTCTTCTTTGAGGCCGACCGGCTGAGCGGGGGATTCCCGTCGAGCCGCTCGGAGTTCGTCACCTTGGAGTGGGACCGCCGAGCGCGAGAGGCCAGCGCTCGCGCCGCCCGAGGGATCCTCGAGGCCGGTTTCGGGGTCATCGTTGAACTGGGCCTCTTCGACCCCTGGGGCCGCGCAAAGGTGGCGACGCTTTTCGCCGGTCTACCAGCGTTCGTGGTGCGGGTCCGCTGCGATCTCACCGCCCTCGAACGGCGGGAGCGGGCCCGCGGTGACCGGCATGTGGGGACCGCGCGACGCCAGCTCGAGCAGCTCAAGGGGATCCCCTTCGATCGCGAGGTCGTCACCGACTCGGCCTCTCCGGAGCAGCTCGCCCAGGACCTGGCCGAGTGGTTGGCGTCGGATCCGGTCCCCCGTGCGCTGCACCAGCTCCGAGAAGACCGCGGGACGGCGACAGGGTTCAGCGTTCGCGAGCTCGAGTTCGCCGACGCACCCGCCTGCGACGCGGTCATCGCCACGCTGCCGTACTTCTTCGGCCAGCCTGCCGGCATAGTCGAGTGCGCAACCGCGGTCCGCTCCGGGCCAGGGCTCGTGGCGGTCGACCACTCCGGCACCGTGGTGGGCTTCCTGACCTACCGGTCACACCACCCCCGCAGCGCCGAGATCACGTGGATGGCGGTGCGACACGACGCACGCCGTAAGGGCGTGGGTCGTGTCCTAGTCAACGCTCTCGACAATCTCCTATCGCGTCGTGGGGTGCCGCTGGTCTTCGTCATCACCCTGGGACCCTCGGTCGACGAACCCGGCGTGACCGACGGCTACGGCGGGACGCGGGCGTTCTACGAGAGGGTGGGGTTCATCCCTCTGAGGGAACTGGACGCCTGGGGGCAGGACTCACCCGGGATGGTCCTCGCCCGCCCGACAGGCGAGGGCTGGCAGTAGGGGTTCACCCCCGGGGTGGTGACCGGGGTCAGCGCGGGAGGCGCCTGTCCGGAAGGAGCTTTGGCTCCCACAGCCGCCAGGACCTCGCAGACGTCGGCTGCTTTGGGAAGCTCCGGGAGTCGCTTTAGGCGCTCCCGGCGGCGTGACCGCTGGCCACGATCCAGGGGACCAGGCGGGCCCAGTGCTCGACGGCTGCTGGTTCGACGGTCCGGGTGAGGGTCCAGCACAGACGCGACGTGGCGGTCAAGGCGGCGGTGACGGCGAACGCTCGGCGGACCTCGTCGTGCAGGCGCGGGTCGAAGGCGCTGAGATACTCGCCGACGAGGGTGGTCTGAACGTCTTCGACCGAGGCGCTGCCGCCCATGTCGTTCAGGGCGCTGAGCACCAGGTGAGCGAGATCGAACCCGGCTGGGGCAAGGCCGAGGGCGGCCCAGTCGATCACGACCACCCGGCCATCGCCGCCAGCGAAGAGGTTGCCCCTCGAAAAGTCGCCGTGGGTCAGCGTGGACGAGCCGGACGCCAGCCGCTCGAGCCAGGCCCACCGCCGTTCCCAAACCGCCTGGAGTTGTCCCTGCCTCTCCTGGGGAAAGGCGGCTGCAAGAGCGGGCCGGCTCCAATCCGGCTGCACCAGACCGCCGTTGGCTTCGGTCTGGCCGATGCGCTGGCCCAGCTGGTCCTGCGCCAGCCACTCGACCGGTGGAACCCGTCGCGCCCAACCCGCCTGCCACTGGCCGAGAAGACCGGCGGCCTTGGCGAATTGGTCCAGGTCCCAGATGGCGTCTGCATCGACGGTGTCTAGGGCTACGGCGACGCCGCCCTCGTGTCGGTCGTCCGAGAAGACGCCGAAGCACTCGACGCTGTCGAGCCCGTGGTTGTTGTTTGGTAGCAGCACCGACTCGTAGGCGAGCGCCTCGCGCCGCCAAAAGGTCCAGTGGTTCGGCGACCGTGCGTCGTCGTCAGCAGCACCGGGTTCACACAGTGTCTTGACGGTGAGCCGCCACGGCAGCATCCGGCCCCAGCGGTCGCGTGCGGTGCCCTGCAGCCGGCAGACCTCGGCCGTCGCCCTGCCGGTGCTCCCGTGCACTTTGCTGGCCGACGTGTCGGCGACCTCCACCACCGGCTGCCGCAGCTGGCGAGCTACGGCGATTGCGAGGTTGCCAGGGCTGAGCATCGGCGCCCACACCGTAGGCCGCCGATGCTCCAGCGGGAGCTCGGCGTGACGACCATCCGCCCCTCCGCACTCTAGAGCCCGCTGCGTCCGAGAACGTCCCCGGCCGCCCCTTACAGCCGATCGTCTTACGAGCCCCGGAAACGGGCAGGCGCCCCACTGAGCGGCCTCGCCGTGTCGGCTCGTATGCTTGGCCCTCGGCGAACGAAGGCGGGACCTTTTTGACTGACTGGCACACGCCCGTGTCGCTGCGCAGCCGGCTGCGGAAAACGGTGGGCATCTTTCGTTCGGGCGTACGCCTGGCGTGGCGGGCCAGCCCGGCCGCCACGGCCGCCATCGTCGGGGTGCTGGCGCTCGAGGCGGCGCTGAGGCCGTTCCAGCTCCACCTTTCGCGCTTGGTGATCGATCGTGCCGTCGCGAATGAACCGCTGCTCGGAGCGGCCGTCGTCGCCGCGATGGCCCTCGCCGCCAGCCAGCTGCTCAGCCCCCTCTCCTCTCTCGCCCAGTCGTTGGCAGGCGACCGCCTGACGGCCCATGTCGGAGAGAAGCTGATCATCGCGGCCAACCGCTGGACGGGCCTGGCGCGCTTCGAGGATCCGGCCTTCCAGGATGACCTGCACCGGGCCCGCAACCGGGCGGCCACCGGCAGCATCGATCTGGTCGTGTACGGCTCCCGGGCGGTGCTCCATCTGTTCGAGGCCGCTGGCCTGGCCCTGGTGATGCTCGGCCTGCACCCGCTGGCGCCGCTCGTGATCGTGGCGGCAACCCTTCCCAGCATGGCCATGGCCTATGAGTTCAACAACCGGGTCGGCAGCCACCTCTATGTTCAGACTCCGGAGGCTCGGCGGCTCGAGTACAGCCGGAACGTCCTCCTCACGCCGGAGGCGGCCAAGGACGTCCGTCTCTTCGGGCTCGGGCCGTTCTTCCGTCATCGCTATGACCGCGCCTTCGAGGCCACCACCGGTGAGGCCCAGCGGCTGCGGCAGGGGCTTGCGCCCCGTGTGGTCGTCGCGAGCCTTCTCAGCATGGGCGTAACGGTCGCCGTGTTCCTGGTCGTCGTGCGGCGGGTGGCGGCGGGCCAGGGCGGTCCCGGCGACGTGGTGCTCTACGGGGGCGCGGCAGCCATCCTGCAGAGCCGGCTCGGGAGCCTGGGCTTCGAGGTGGGCTTCCTGCCCAACGTGCTGCCGTTCGTCCCCGCGCTGATGCGGGTCATGGAGGCGGGGCCCGACCTGGCCGTGGCCGAGGACCCGTTGCCCGTCCCCCGCCCCCTCGCGGGCGGAATCGTGTTCGAGGACGTTTCCTTCACCTATCCCGGACGCGACGCGCCCGCCCTCGACGGGGTCACGCTGCGCATCGGGGCTGGCGAGTGCGTTGCCCTCGTCGGCCATAACGGGGCAGGGAAGACGACGCTGATCAAGCTCCTCCTGCGGCTCTACGACCCCGCCGAGGGGCGCATCCTCCTCGATGGGACGGACCTGCGCCTCTTTGACCCATCCGAGCTGCGCAGCCGCATGAGCGTCATCTTCCAGGACTTCGTGCGCTACGAGCTGACGGCGGGCGAGAACATCGGCCTCGGGGACCTGGAGGCGTTGGGGGACGAGAACCGCCTGCTCCAGGCCGCTGCTCGGGCTGGAGCGGCCTCGCTGGTGGCAGCGCTGCCCGAGGGTCTCGACACGGCCCTGGGCCGGCAGTTCGGGGGACGGGAGCTGTCCGAAGGGGAGTGGCAGAAGCTGGCCCTGGCCCGGTCGCTGCTTCGCGACGCCGACCTCCTGGTCCTCGACGAGCCCACCGCCGCCCTCGACGTCGCGACCGAGTACGACCTCTACTGCCGCTTCCGCGAGATCACCGCTGGCCGCACGACAGTGCTCATCAGCCACCGCCTGTCGACGGTGCGCATGGCCGATCGGATCGTGTTCCTCTCCGGCGGCCAGGTGCAGGAGGAGGGCACCCACGACGAGCTCCTGGCGGCGGAGGGAAGCTATGCCCGGCTGTTCCGGCTCCAGGCCGCCCAGCACCTGGGGACCGGCGAGTGAGGGGACGGCTCGGTCGGGCCCGGGCGGACCTGGGGCTGCTGGCCCGGGCTGCGGCCATCACCGTCGCCGCGACACCGGGCCCGGCGGTCGGCTCTCTCGTCCTGGCTGTCGCCCAGGCGTTGGCCTCCATCGGGGGCGTCTGGCTCACCAAGGTCATCGTCGACCGGCTCGCCGCGGGGAGCGACGCCACCGGCCCCGCCCTCCTCTACGGCGCCACGCTGCTGTTCGCCGCCACCGCCGAGCCCATCAAGCGAGTCCTTTCGGCCCTGGTCGAGGAGCGGGCCGTCGGGGAGGTCGACCGGCGTCTCATGGCCGCCGGGATCCGCACTCTACCGGGTGGAGCGGCCGGCGTTCGGCGACGAGCTGGAGGTGCTCGGCAAGGCCATCCAGTTCGTGCCCCGGAGCATCCTCCTACTCGACCGGGCCATCTCCGTTCCCGTGACGCTGGCGGGGGTCCTTGGCCTGCTGATTCGCATCAACCCGGTGCTGCCGTTGGTCCTCGGTGCCGTGACCGTCGGCCACATCGTCGCCGAGCAGCGAATGGGATGGGTCAAACACGAGGCGATGGTCCGTCGGTCCCGCCCGGGGCGGGAGATGGACTACTGCGTGCGAATGGCCACCGATCCAGCGGGCGCGAAGGAGGTCCGCGCCTTCGGCATCGGCCCGTTCTTCCATGCCCGCTTTCGCGAGCGTGCCTTGGCGGCGGTGAAGGAGATGCGGGCCGTGCGGATGAAGGGCGCCCGCACGACGATCCTGTGGGCACTGGCCCACGGTGCGGTCGTAGCGGGCGGCTTCGTCTACGTCGCCGATCGGGCCGCGTCCGGCGCTCTCAGCCCCGGTGATGTGGCCCTATTCCTGAACGTGGTTGTCCAGGCGGCGACTGTGTCCTGGGGGATGTCGTTCATCTTCGTCTACGGCCACGAGACCCTCCTCAACGTGCGCAAGGTGCTGCCTTTCCTGGACGACGCCCACCCGGCGATCGCCCTGCCTCCCGCCGGAGCCGGCCTGGAGACTCCAGCCGCCCTGGAGCAGGGCATCGCCCTCGTGGACGTGCGGTTCAGGTATCCCGAGGGCGACAAGCCGGTACTGGAGAGCCTCTCGGCGCTGCTCCCGCCGGGCAAGGTCACCGCCATCGTGGGTGCCAACGGAGCGGGCAAGAGCACGCTGGTCAAGCTCCTGACCCGGATGTACGACCCGGAGTCCGGAGAGGTGACCGTCGACGGCACGCCGCTCGCCGAGCTGGACCTGGAGGGATGGCGGCTGCGAGTCGCCGCTGTGCACCAAGACTTCTCGCGACTGTCCCTCACCGTGCGTGAGAACGTGGCCGTCGGAGGGACCGGCGACCGACTTGTTGACGACCGCGTGGAGGAGGCCATCCGCTGGGCAGGGGTCGACGAGGTCGCGGAGCGCCTCCCGGCAGGCCTCGACACCCTGCTCACCCGCCGCTTCTCGGGTGGCGCCGATCTCTCGGGCGGGGAGTGGCAGAAGGTAGCGCTCGCCCGCGGGGCGGTCCGCGACGCCGCCCTGGTGATTCTCGACGAGCCAACGGCCGGGCTTGACCCTGAAGCTGAGTACCGCCTCTTCAAGCGCTTCCAGGAGCTCGTTGAGGCCCGCACGGCGCTTCTGATCAGTCACCGGTTCTCCACGGTGCGGATGGCCGATCACATCGTGGTCATCGCGGACGGGCGGGTGATCGAGTCCGGCAGCCACGAGGAGCTCCTCGCCTTGGGGGGCCGATACGCCGCGCTTTACGAGATGCAGGCCACTCGCTACCGATAACGCGGCTGATCCACGACGCGCTCCGACCGTCGATCAGTCTTCCTCGGGGTGATGTTAAGGAGGCTGGCACCAACCAACTAGCGAGACCTTCTCAATGCCTGGAACTGGGGCGAAGTGTGGCCCCGCTTTCGCGTGGCCTACGGCAGCTCGTCAAGGAAGGTGAAGAGCCGGACGCCGGGCTCGTAGGGCGCCGGCGGCACCGCCAGTCGGTTGGCGCCCACGCCCCACTCACCGCTGCGACCGCCAGGGCTCGCGCCGGCGGAGAAACCCAGATCCACGAAGCCGGCGGCGGCGAACCAGGAACGGATGGTCGGTCGCAGGTCGGGCTCGAAGCCGCCCCGGGTCCACACGACGGTGGCGCCCGGCGCGCACAACGTCGGCAGCAGGTCGACGGTGCGGTGGATGTCCTCGTCGGTGGCGTGCCCGAAGACGCCGCACGCCAGAATCAGGTCGGCGGGCACCGCGCCCTCGTAGGCGGTGGTGACCGACGCGTCGCCGACCACCACCTCGACCTGGTCCAGCCCGGCGGCCGACGCCTCGTCGGAGGCGAGGGCGGCGTTGCGGGGGTCGAGCTCGACGAGCCGGGCCTGTACATCGCCGGCCCGGGGGTGACCGGCGAGCGCGCCGAGCAGATCCCGGCCCTGGCCGGCGCAGATGCTCACCACCCGGATGGGGCCGGGCCCGGCCCGGTCGAGCATGTCGGTGATCTGGCGGCGGACCTCCGTCAGACGATCAGCCATGCCTGAGCCCGGCGTGTCGTAGTGCGCGTGCCAGTCGAGCCAGTCCTTCGTCGCCACCGTCAGAGTGTGGCGCGCCATGCGGCCCGGCCGCTCGGCCAGCATCGAGGAGGAGACCTATGTCGATGCGGACCCGCTCGTCGACGGCGCCGGTCATCGCCCTTGATGACGTACTCGCCTACGACTAGAGGGCAGGGTGCCGCGCCGGCAGCCCGTTGCCTTAGTTCTTAGCGCCGGATCCCGTTCCCGATGATCTCAAGAGCCGCCTTCTGTTATTTCGCCGGCCTCGTCAACCTTCTTCGGCCCCGTGACGAGGTGGGCCGTGGCCTGACCGAAGCCCTCGACGGGATAGCCGATCATCGTGAGGACGTCGGCAAGGGCGTAGTTCATCTGCTCCTGGAGGTCGCTCGGGCGGCCGTAGCCGAACACTGCCTCGGCGGCGTCGTGCTGGGTCCAGGTGACGATCACGCCCTCGGCGTTGGGATCCGGGCGTGAGGCACACGCCCGGATCCTTGCCGGCGCAGTCGTGGATCTCGAAGCCGGCGGCGATGAGGTCCCGCGCCACCGCCCGGGTGAGGTCGCGGGGGCATCTGTCCCCGGGGGAGCGAGCGGCATCCCGAAGCCGTCGGCGAGAGCGACGCCGTCAGCATCGGCGTCGAGGCGCTTGAGCGCCCGCAGTTGATCAGCGGCAGATCGAAGCGCTTGGGCTCCCCTTGTATCCGGAGCTGGTTAGATCCCAATGCCCGATGCTGCGGCGGGATACACCTCGGCGATGCCGATCCCCTGGCTAACCGGGCGCTTCGCAGACCAGGTGGCCTTCCCAAGCCGTCGGCTATGGGCGGTCCTGTGTCCGGCCCAAGCTGCCTCACCAGGCGTCCCCAGGCTCGTCGTGGACACACGTAGACGGCTGGCGGTCCTCTACTACTACCGGCCATCCCCGGCGTGCGGACCCGATGAGCGTCCGTCCACTCCTGTCCACGGGGAGCACCGACCCCTACGCCTGGCCGTCCGTTGACACCGGCTGGAGCCCCGGCCGTCAGAGCGGCGGGTGGACGCTGCCGCCCACGCCTCTTCGATACTCAGGTCCACATGCGTCCACGTCGGCACGAGCCCGCACTCGACCACACAGGCTCCATCCGTCCACACCTGTCCACGGCGGGCGCTCCGGACCGTCGCCTGGCGCCGGCTTCGGAGAGGGCCACGGCATGGTGCTGCCAGGCATCCCGATCGGAGCTCGACTTGCAGCGGTCCACACGTGTCCACGCCAAGAGGATGGACGAGCCTGTGGACTCCTGTGCGGCCAGCGTGGGGCCGGCCGGTCCGGGACGGGTGGGCACCCTCGCGGTGAACCCTGCCGAGGCCAGGACCGGCGCCAGGGGGGTGCCGAGGTGCATACGTCCACATGCGTCCACCTCCGGGAATGGCAGATGACAGCGGCGGGAGCCCAAGTTGTTGATGGGGCGGTCGTGACCACGACCGCGGAAGTCCTGCGGGTGGCCGTCGCCGGCAATGGCGACGACCTGACCGAGAAATCAGTCCCCACACTGGTCATCTCCAGTCCCTCGGGATGGAGCCAGGTCATCCTCGAGGCGACGAGGCTGGGCGCTGGCCGGCTCCGGCTGGCACTTGGCCAGGGTGGCGAGGCAGCCGCCCACACGGCGGCGGCATGCAGGGAGCTGGTCGCACGCGGGTTCGACGTCGTGGTCGAGACGGCGGCGCCCGGGGCCGCCGAGCCCGTCCTCGTCCCGGCCGCCGCCTGGCTTGCCGTGCTCGGGCTGCCGCTGCCCGAGCTGCCTGGAGCGCCTGCGGACGCGCCGGCCCCACCCACGGCGCCAGTTCCCACGCGCGCCTTCCCCGCCACCGACACCGGCAACGCCGAGCGCTTGGCCGCTGCCTTCGGCGCCGACCTGCGTCATACGGGTACCACATGGGTGGTTTGGGACGGCCGGCGCTGGGCAGAGGACCGCACCGGCGGGGAGATCGCCCGGCGAGCCAAGGCGACGGTACGCACGATCCGAGCAGAGGCCTCGACCTGCACGAACGAGACGGCAGCTCGGGCGCTCGACCGTTGGGGGGTCGCTTCGGAGAGCCGGGGCCGGCTGTCGGCCATGGTCGCGCTAGCCCGGCACGAGCCCGGCCTGTCCGTGGATCCACAGCAGCTCGACGCCGACCGTTGGGCCCTCAGCTGCCTGAACGGGACCATTGACCTCAGGACCGGAACCCTCCGGCCCCACGACCGCCACGATCTCATCACCGCCCTGGCTCCGGTCGTCTACGACCCCGACGCTCAACTGGACGTCTGGGACCGCTTCCTGCGCCAGGCGACCGGCGGCGACCTCGAGCTGGAGAGCTTCCTCGCCCGCCTCGTGGGCTACAGCCTGACCGGCCTGACATCGGAGGAGGTCATGGCCCTGGTCCACGGCCCCGGCGGTAGCGGGAAGTCTTCCTTCATCGAGGCCATCAAAGCCACGTTGGGTCCCGACTACGCCAGGACCGCCGACTTCGAAACCTTCCTCGAGCGCAAGAGCGCGGGCGGTCCCCGCTCCGACGTCGCAGACCTGGCCGGAGCACGGTTCGTCGCATCCATCGAGGTTGACGAGGGAAAGCGCCTGGCCTCGGCCCTGGTCAAGACACTGACCGGCTCCGACACGGTCCGGGCGCGCCGGATCTACCAAGCCTCGTTCGAGTACCGGCCGCAATTCGCTCTGTGGCTGGTGGCCAATCACGCGCCGAGGATCTCCAGTGCGGACAGTGGCCTGTGGCGGCGCGTGCTGCGCGTGCCCTTCGAGCACGTTGTGCCAGTCGATCAACGCGACGCTGGGGTCAAGGCGGCGCTGTGCGATCCGGCCGTCGCCGGGCCGGCGATTCTGGCCTGGGCCGTCCGCGGCTGCCTGGACTGGCAGGGAGGCGGGCTCCGAGTGCCGGACACCGTGACCAAGGCCACCGGCGTCTACCGCCAGGACAATGACGACCTCGGGGGCTTCCTCGAAACTCGCTGTGTCGCCGGCGACCGGCACTGGGCTTCCTCTGCAGCCTTGCGAGCTGCCTACGTCGCCTGGTCAGAAGCCAACAGCACCCCTGCCCTCGGCGCCAAGGTGTTCGGGGCCGCCCTGGCCGAGCGAGGCTTTCGACCCGCGAAGCGCCGAGTCGGGGGCGGCGAGGCGGTCCGCGGCTGGGCGGGCCTCAGCGTGAGCGAGGAGGACCTGCTCCCGGCAACGGAACCTTGACATCGTTATTTTATTAAGGTACCCTTATCCCATGCTAACCGAAGGGCCCATGACCCTTCCCCGGCATCTCAGCCAGCGCTCTTTAGGAGGCGACCATGAGTGAGCCCACGGGAATCGAGATGTCCACCGCCGTTTCGCTGGTGGCCGCCGCCGCTACCGCTTCCGGCCCCTGCCCGCATGAGCCACAGGCTCAGCAGGAGTGGGAGCGGATGGTCCAGGAGACGGCCTTCGGCCTCCTGCGTCTCGTGCCCTCCGTCGTGGAGCGCTCCATGGTCCTCGCCGCCTGCACGCCGATCACGGGCGTCATCACCGCGGTCGAAGAGGTATCGGGACGGGGCAAGATCACCATTCGTCCAACCATGGGCACCGGTGACAACCAGACCGAAGACTTCCGCACCGCCTGGCTGAGCGAGCGCGAGGGAAGGGCCATGACCACCCTGGCCCGGTCACTGGTCGGCCGACACTGCCGGTTCGGCAAGCGCCTGGAGTCGACGAAGAGCGGCCAGCAGAAGGTCCGTATGTGCGAGTGGATCGAGGACCTCGGCCCCGACCCGGACTCATCGCCCACAGCCAGCCCAACCCCGCCGAGCGCCGCCGCCGCCCAGCGCGCCGCGCTTGGCCCCCGGTCCGGTGGGCCTGTTCCGTCCAGCAGGTCCGTCCTTGACGTGGCGGCGCTGCGTCGACTGCGGCCCGGAACGATGACGGACCTGCACCAGCTGGCCGGCCAGCACTTGGGCGTCGACGACGCCAGGATCGAGCAGGAGGCACTGACCCTCCTCGGTCCCGCCCCCGCTGGCGGCCGGACGAAGACCCAGGTCCTGCGGCTGTGGAACCAGCTGGTCACGACGCACGCCGTCGACGAGCCGGCGAGAGCGGTATGAGGCCCGGCGGGCCTGTCGACTCGTCGCCGGCGCAGGCGACCGTCGGCCTGGTCATTCACGCCGAGCGAGCAGATGGTCGTCTCGATCCCATGACGGTCCTCACGACTGAGGCCGGCGGCACACAGGGCCCGGGGTCGCCGACGCCGACGCTCGACCCCCTGGCCAGCAGCGTTCCAGTGGAGCTGGACCTGCCGGTCCCCACCTGGCGCAAGGCTGGCGGCGGTCACCAAGCGATCTACCGGGGGGTGACGGTGGAGCAGGCATGGCGCGTGATCGAGGCCCTCGAGGACCGGGCCAATGCCACGTCCCGGTACGACGATCGGCACAGGGCCACCGGCCGCGCCCTACGAGACACGGCGTCGCGACTTCGCCGCCAACTGGGCGCGGCAGTGCTCGTCGAGGCCGGTAGTCAACAGGAATAGCCCCGCCGGAAGCACGGCCAGGACGTGGTCTTGTCGCACCTCGTCGGTACGTTCATAAGGTGCCCTTATCCGCCTTCTCGCTCAAAGCCCGCTCCGTACAGCCTTCGCCTTCAACCCAGAACGCTCCCCCCGCCAGTCATCCCTGCGCCTCGCCTGCGCCGGGACTGGAGCGGTGCGGCCCCGCCTCGGGTGGCCCGCCTGATCCCAGCGATCGCGCCGCGCGCCGGAGCCAGTGGACGAATGTGCGACGGCTCGATCCAGCCCATAAGGACGCTTCCCTGCCCACGGCATGGTGGCACCCAGACACGACGCTCGGGAGGAACCCAGTGACAAGCGTGGCCTTCGTGGAGAGCCGGGCAGCGAGAGACCTGCGACGGTCCGCGCCCGACCGTCATCTGGCTCGAGGCCGGCTCCGCTCCGTCGAACCCGGCCCCGAATCGATCGAAGACGGCCCGCCCGATGACGTCCGCCAGACGACGGTGCCCGGAGTCGTGCTGTGGGGCTTCCGTCGTGGCGGCCGGCGCTTCCTTTGGCTCCCGGTCCACGAGACGTCCGGAGCGCCGCTGACGGTCGGGCTCGGGGGTGTGGCGGCGGCGCCGAACCTGCAGAAGGCCCGCGCCATGGTTGTGCAGCTGGGGGCGGCTCGCTGGCGCGGTCGTCCGGTCGACTGGCGCCGCTCCGCCGAGTGGCTCCGGGACTGCCCCGCAGCCCGGGCCGCAGTTCTCAACGCATCGGGGTTCGTGACGTTCGACAACACGAGCAGGCGGTCGGGATGACGCTGGAGACGCCTGCTTCCACCGAATGGTGCCAACGGTGGAGGGACGGCCGGGCTTCGTGGCGTCACCGCTTCGAGGGCGGCTTCGACCGCTCACGTTACGAGGCGGCGCCGCTCTCCGAGGCAGAGGCCAAGGCCTACGTCCTGAGGAACCACTACTCCGGCAGCTACCCGGCGGCCCACGCCCGCTACGGGCTGTGGCGGGGCGATCAGCTGGTCGGCGCTGCGGTCCTGGCCGTCCCCGTCAACACCGCCGTGCTGACTGGCGTGTTCCCGGGCCTGGTCCCCATGGAGGAGTCGACCACGCTCGGAAGATTCGTCCTCGACGATTCCGTGGAGAGCAACGGAGAGACGTTCTTTCTCGGCCGGGTCTGGCGCATGGCGGCGCAGGAGGGATACCGGGGCGTTGTGAGCTTCGCCGATCCCATGCCCCGTCGTGACGCCGCCGGGTCGCTGGTGGTACCGGGCCATTTCGGGACCATCTACCAGGCCGCCAACAGCTCGTACCTCGGTCGAGGCACGGCGCGGCGGCTATGCGTTCTTCCGGACGGCACGACCCTCAACGATCGGAGCGCGCAGAAGGTCCGCCGCCAAGAAAGAGGCCACGACCACGTCGAGGCCCGGCTCTGCGCCCTCGGGGCGACGCCGCTCCAGGCGGGCGAGGATCCGACCACTTGGCTCCGCCAGGCCCAACTGCACGTTGGGGCCCGCTGGGTACGGCACGCCGGCAACCACCGCTATTGCTTCGTGATCGGGCGTTCCCGCACCGAGAGGCGCCAGGTGGCACTGGCCATGGCGCCTCAGCCCTATCCGAAGTCCCTCGACCTCGATGCGACGAGCGCGGCGGCGTGAGCACGCCCACGGAGCAGAGGGGTGCCGACGCCCCGCCCCCGGCCCGCCTGGCCGGGCACGTCCTCCAGGCGGCCTCCGCACCAGCCGGCGTCGATCCCCACGTGCTGGAGAGCGCTGTCGAGCTGGCACTGACGGAGGGCGTCTCCTTCGTTCGTTCCCACGGGATGAGCGTGACTTCCCTGAGTCCTAGGTGCGTGCGGTGACGATCCCGCTCGAGGAGATCGCCCGGGTCCGGGAAGCGACCGACGTCGTCGCGCTAGTCGGGGAAGCGACCGCCCTCAAGCGCGTGGGCGCGCGATGGGTTGGGCTGTGCCCGTTTCACGCCGAGAAGACCGCGTCGTTCAGCGTCAACCCTCACGAGGGGCTCTACCACTGCTTCGGCTGCTCGGCCGGTGGCGACGTCATCACCTTCGTGCAGCAGACGTCGCACCTGGACTTCGCCGAGGCGGTCGAGTACCTGGCGGGACGCGCTGGCCTCTCGATCCGCCATGACGAGGACGACGATTCTCGTGCTCGCCGCCACCAACGTGACCGCCTGCACGAAGCGTTGGCGGCGGCTGGCCGCTGGTACCACCAGCAGCTCGTCACGTCTCCCGACGCGGCCGACGCTCGCCAGTACCTGCGGTCCCGCGGCTACGACGGTGACGTCGTCCGTCGGTTCGCCGTCGGATGGGCACCCTCGGTCCGCGGGCACCTGGCCGAGCCGCTCGGGCTGGCCGAGGACACGCTGATCGACGCCGGGCTCCTTGTGCGCCAACGAGCAGGCCGCGCCGGCGAGGTGCTGCGGTCCCGAGTCACCTTCCCCATCTTCGATGCCAGCGGCAGCCCGGTTGCCTTCTCCGGACGGGCGCTACCCGGGGGCGACGGTCCCAAGTACAAGAACACCCCGGAGACGACCCTGTACGCCAAGCGCAGGGTCCTATTCGGGCTGAGCTGGGCCAAGGAGCACGTCGTCCGGGCCGGGTACGTGGTGGTCTGCGAGGGCCAGACGGACGTGATCGCATTCCACCGGGCCGGCATCCCCGTCGCCGTGGCACCGTGTGGCACCGCTCTCACCGAGGAACAGGTGGCGCTGCTGCGGCGCTTCGCTGAGCGGATCGTCCTCTGCTTCGACGGCGACGGCGCCGGCGTCGGCGCCTCTGAACGACTCTACGGCTGGGAGCAGCGCCATCGCCTGGAGATCGCCGTCGCCAGCCTGCCCGAGGGCGTCGACCCCGACGAGCTCGGGCGCAGCGACGCCGGGGCCCTGGCGCGAGCGGTCGAGGAGGCGGTTCCGCTGCTGGCGTTCCGGCTCGCCCGGTCCTTGGACTCGGCTGACCTGTCCACCCCTGAGGGCCGGGCCCGGGCGGCGCGGGCATCAGCCTCGCTGGTCGGCGACCACCCCGACCCTCTGGTGCGGGGGTCGTATCTCGAGGAGGTCGCTCGTCGATGCCATCTCTCGCCCGCTCGACTCTCGACCCTGGCCATCGCACCGCCTGGGCAATCCTCGCCAGCGGTCGACCCGTCGCCCCTGGCGGAGGGCACGGAGGCCGAAATGCTGCGAGTGGCCGTCAACACACCGGAGGCGGTGCCGCGATGGGTCTCCGCCGCGATGTTCCTACACCCCACGTGTCGGACGGCATTCGCGGCGCTCCTCGGAGCCGACACGCTCCACGATGCCATCTCCCGGGCCGATCCCGACGCGGCGGCCGCCCTGCGGCGCGCCGCGGTGGAGACGACGACAGCCGACCCGGCGGAGGTCGCGGCGCGCCTGCTCGAGCGAGCAGCGAACCGGACACTACGGAGCCTCCTGGAGGCGCCTGCTGGCTCTCTCGACGCATGCGCGCTGGCCGGCGCCGTCACCGAGGTCCGGACCACGATCGAGTGCCTGCGGGCGCCTGCGACCGCCGACGAGGCGGCCGAGCGATTGGCTGGGTGGCTCGCGGTTCAGCAAACGAGAAGCCGGGGCCAGGCCGAGCCGGTGCACTCGTGAACTCAGCTCCGGGGGTACATCATGTTGCCTAGCGAAGGGTGGCATCCCACGCTCCCGACACTCTTGACGGACCAACGAGGGCGCGCTCGGAGAGCGGAAATCAGCGCCGCCGAGGCGGCCGAAGGATCCTTCCAATGGCGCTGAGCGCGGCAGACGCGGCGGTCGCGTTGCGGGCTGCGCGCGAGGCAAAGGGCCACACCTTCGTTGCGGTGGCCATGGTCTGCGACGTGGACCCGACTGAGATCGAGGCGTGGGAGACGGTGCGCCCCTGGGACAGCGCATCTCATGCGTCGACCCTGGCCGGTCTGTACGACCTCGACGCCTCCTTTTTCAGCTCCCTGACAGCCGAGGCACCGACGGACGAGGGGAACGCGATCGAGAGCCGACCCCAGGGCCCGACCAGGCGCCGCTCTACGTCCTCCACTGGTCCCGCCCGGCTGCCGGCGCCCAACAAGAAGGCCTCGACCCGCACATCGGATCGTAGGGCCGGGGGGACGAAGAGGCCGGCTCCGGCTCGTCGATCTCGCGCACCAGGCATCGGGGAGAACGCTCGCCGCCCGTCACCGGCCGCGCCCGAAAGGGCCCCGGCGGTCATTCGGCTCGCCGTCGACGTTGCCCTTCTCGACGCCAGTTCCCTGGCCATGGCGTCACGGCTGGCCGGCATTCCCGCCGCCGATGCCCCGCCGACTGACGCCCGGCACGCTGAGCTCATCGCTGCCGTCGTCATGGCCTTGGCCGAGTTCGGCCCCCAGACCCGTGGGGCCCTCGGCGTGCTCGAGCGTTTGGAGGAGGCCGACGCGTTGGCCATCGGTCTGGCCGTTGGACGCAGCGACCCAGGTACGGTGGCGGAGATCGGCCGTCTTCTCGCCCAGGCCGAGGTGCCCGTGGCGAGCGACGTTGAGCCGGGGCTTGCCGTTGCGACTGCGTTCGCAGGCATGAACGCCGAGAGCCGTGGCGGCCTCTCCCGGGTGGCTCGGCTCGTCTGCCCCGCCGCGGGTGGCGGCGACACATCCTCTGCCACTGGGTTGCCGATCGGTCGGACGTCGTGAGAAGGCGCCCTTATGTCCGCAGGACTGCATCGCACACCTCGGTGGCCGGCGTGGAGCGGGGTCTCACGAATACCGCTGAGGGCACGTGGTGGCGCATCCTCGTGGTCGGCCGGTCATGACCACCAGCTGGGGCCGCGGCGACATAGTCGGGGACAGCACCACCCTGGCCCACGAGACTGACCAGGGCACCGAGCGCGACGCGGGTCAGCGAACCCGCCGCAGGATCGGCTCGAGCGGCCACAAGACGCCGCAGCCGATGCGCCCGGTGTCGATCTCCACGACCGATTGCCAGCGCCTGGGCGCCCCCGGGACGGCTCCCTCCGAGCTTCTTGCCAAAATGCTGGGCGCGGCGGCGAGCTCTCGGCTCCAGATCGCGCGATGACGCTGCAGCTCCTCGGTTGGAGCGTCTTGGGCGTGGCCATCGCCGCCAGCGTGCTGCTGGTCCTTGCCGGAGCCGCCACACTCGCTGGCCAGAGGTACTGGCGGAAGCAGCTTGGGCGCCAATGGGAGCGCTCGGATCGACTCCAGGCCGACCGCGACTCGGAGGTCGACGAGGCGCGGAGGTTGCTCCGGGACCGAGGCCTGCCCGAGGAGGAGATCGAGCGTCGCATCGACGCCGTCGTCGCCTTCAGCGCTGCCGCTGCGGGCTACTACCTGCCGGCCATACCTGCGGCTGCACGCAACGCTCCGCGACGCCACAAGGCCAGCTGAGCGATGCCGTACCGCGGGCCACTGGCGGCGTCCCGGAGGAGGGAGCGCTGATGCCGACCAACGTCTCGCGACCCATCTGGCGTTGCGATCTCTGCCGGGCCCGCTTCGACGACGACTACGAGGCGGCGAGCCGGTGCGAATCGGCCGGCCTGCCCCGGGCCCTGCCAGACGGCGCCCTCCTGCTCAGCTACAGGGACCGGGCGAGCTTCGGGGGGCGGGCGGCGTTCGTGCTCGAGCCACTGTTCCATGTCCCGGGCTGGATCGGGACCGTCGCGTCCAGGTGGGGAAGCCGCAGCGGTCACACCGTCCGGTACTGGGTGGGGGTCGACCCGTCCGAGTACACAGACGACGATGGTCGCCTCCGGACGCCCCATCCGGAACCCCGCCGGGTCGAGTCGACCTCGTTGTGGCCCCACACCCCTGGCGCAGTCAACCAGGTCGTCGACACGTGGATTGGGGAGCGGTCTCGTACCGGATCCGAGCCGGCCGATTGGGTGCTCGAGGCCGTCGGGCTCGCCTGCGCGAGTGCACCGGTGGGGGCGGAGCCGGACAGCTCCTTCGTTCGGCCGATGACTCCGGCCGTCGCCGCCGTCCTCGACGCTTTGTCCGCCCGCGTCGATCCCGCGACTGCAGATCGCGACGGCACCTACCGGTGGATGTGGGGGCGTCCTCTGGGTGCCCTGGCGGTGGAGGCCTGCAGTGGTCCGGAGGGGTGCACCAGCCTGGAGCGGGCGCGATGGTGGCTCCGTTCCGTACCAGCGGATCCGCTGACCCAGGCCGTCAACGACCGGTGGGCCGCCTGGCGAGCCGGAGCCGATGTCGCCGCTCCAACTCCTCGCTTGCGGTGCCGGCTGCGGACATCGGCCTCGAAGCTAACCCGTGAACTGCGGGCCCTGGTCGCCGCCACCGGTGTCGTCTGGCCTGCTCGCACCAGCTCCGACGACTACGTCCGCCTCCTCATCCGCGAAGCCCTGGAGTACGACATGGACACGACCGATCAGCTGTTCCGCGCACCATCCGTCATCGCCGTCGGTGGCACCAAGGGTGGGGTGGGGAAGTCGACGACCTCGGCCGCCCTCGCGGTCCGGCTTGCCGCCGACGGCAAGCGGGTCGTCCTAGTGGACTGTGACCTGACCGGGCCCTCCCAGCACCTCATATTCGGGCTCGGGCCCGCTCTCTGTGACGCGGGCACACGCCGCCTCACGCCATCGCCCACAACCGTGGCCGGCCTGTCCGTGTTCTCCCCAGGCCAGCTGTTCGGCCCGAGCGCACGCACCCGCTGGTCACCGGCGACCACCGCCGAGTGGCTGTCCTTCGCCGGCTCGTGCCTGGACGTCGATGACGCCGATGTGGTCCTGCTCGACCTTCCCCCGGGCCGAGGCCCGGTGCACGAGATCGTCTTCGACCGGCTCCGCGTCCCTTTGACCGCGGCGATCCACGTCACCACCGCCCACCCGCTCGCCCTGGCTGACACCGAACGCGGCCTCGCCCTTAACCACCACGGTGCCGGGCACCCGCAGATCCTCGTCGAGAACCTGTCCCGGGCCCAGGGCCTGAGTGCAGCCGGCGAGAGGGTCGAAGTCCGCCTCACCGGGAGCTCCGACGCCAGCGAGCAGCTCGCCGCACGGCTCGAGCTGCGATGGGGCGGGTCGCTCCCGTGGGCGCCGGAGGTCACCGAGCTCGCTGACACGGACGAGCTCCGGGCGCTGGCCGTCGCCGCCCTCGCCGCGCCGGCCATGGCCGACCAGTAGCCCGAACGCCCGCGGCGCGCCGCTCTGGCGAAAAATCGTCGAGGACAATGGCCGGGCGGCCGGAACCCCGCTTCCGTCGCCAGGAGCCATCGACCAGGAGGCAACCCGAACCCATGCGCACCTTCGAGCACGCCATCGACATCGACCTGCCCCGAGCCACCGTCTACGGCCGCTGGACGCCGTCGCAGTTCCCGACGTTCATGCACAACGTGGAGTCCGTCGAGGAAGACAGCGACGGACGCCTGCACTGGGTGGCCAGCCTCTGGGGCGCCCGGCGGGAGTGGGACGCGAGGATCACCGAGCGCGTCCCCGGGAAGGTGCTCGCCTGGGAGAGCGTGGACGGCGCCGAGAACGCCGGGCGGGTCGTCTTCGCCGACCTAGAGGATGGTCCGGGGACCCGCGTCACCCTCACCCTCAACTACGAGGGCCGAGGCCTCGTCGACGATCTCCTCGGCGAGAAGGTTGGTCTGGCGGGCAGCATCGCCGAGCGCGCCCTGACCGAGTTCAAGCGACTGGTCGAGGCGGAGGCGACCGACCCAGCCGCGACCGTGTCCTAGCTGGACCACCGACGCTCCCACTTCCCCCGGCTCAGCCCAGGGCGGCGATGGCGTCGAGCACGGCCTGGTAGCGGCGGGTCGCCTCCGCGTCGGCGTCAGGACCGGCGGCGTCGAGGACGGCCCGGGTGTCGTGGCGCGTCACGATGCTCAGGTGGCAGCGGTGGCGGGACAGTCCCACGCACAGCCGCCCGGTGTCGAGGGCGAAGGCCGAGAGGCCGCGGGCACCGGCCAGGGGCAGCCACAGCACCACGACCTCGTGCTCCAGGCCCTGGTGGCGCTCGGTGGTGTCGATCATGACACCCGGAAAATCACCGCCCAGGCGAGCCTGCACGGCCGTCACCTGGGACACGTGGGCGCAGATCACCGCCACGTCGGACTGGCCCAGGGGCCGCTCGTCACCATCGGCGTCGCGCACCACCCCGCCCAGCACCTCGCGCACCCGGGCCGCCACCGCGTCGGCCAGGGCCGGGTCGTCGGCCCCGCCGTGGGAGACGACGCTGCGGAGGGCGACCTCGGGCTCGGGTCGGCCCGAGCCGGGGGCCAGGT
>Ga0247719_1000444_pt1 | contig 25444 bp, 29 predicted proteins | sample 41E_DmetaG_FD_189046 | JGI IMG/M metagenome (GOLD analysis project Ga0247719, IMG submission 189046) | Soil microbial communities from hillslope of Landscape Evolution Observatory, University of Arizona, Oracle, AZ, United States - 4-1-E_D | ecosystem: Engineered > Artificial ecosystem >...
CGTGAGCTCGTCACGGGTGGGCAGCGGCGCGCCGGCGGCCGCCGGCGCGCCGCTGCCCACCCGTGACGAGCTCACGCTGGCCTGGGGCGACAAGGTGCTCCTGTCCCTCTCGCCGCGCGCCAAGTCGCGCTTTCGAGTCGGGCGCTTCGTCGCGTCTGAGGGCGACCGGGCCACGTTCGCCTTGCCCAACGCCATCCACCGTGACCGCTGTGAAGAAGTGCGGGCCGACGTGGAGGCCGCGCTGGCCGCCCACTTCGGCCGCCCGGTGCCCCTCCGGCTCGTCACCGAGGAGCCGCCGGGAACGGCTGGCTCGCCGGCGGCGTCCGGGTCGCCGCCGCCGCCTCCCGACGACGAGTCGATCGACCTGGACGACCTCCGGGATGCGCCGGCGTCGGAGCTACGCTCGCCTCTCGATCACGTGCTTTCGGCCTTCGAAGGCGCCACCGTCGTGGAGGAGTAGCTGATGCCGAAGAACGCACCTGGTGGCCAGCCGAACATGAACGAGCTGCTGAAGCAGGCCCAGAAGATGCAGGAGCAGCTCCTGGCCGCCCGGGCCCAGGCGGAGACCCAAGAGGTCGAGGGCCAGGCGGGCGGCGGCATGGTCAAGGTGCGGGTCACCGGCGGCATGGAGTTCCAGGGCGTCACCATCGATCCCGCCGCCGTCGACCCCGACGACATCGCCATGCTCGAGGACCTGGTGCTCGCCGCCATCCGCGACGCGGTCACCAAGGCCGGCGCCATCTCCGAGCAGGCCATGGGCGGTTTCGACCTCGGTGGTCTGGGCAGCGGCCTGTTCGGCGGCTGATGCGCGGGTGTACGCGCCGCCCGTCCAGAGCCTGATCGACGAGCTCGGCCGCCTGCCCGGCGTGGGGCCGAAGTCGGCCCAGCGCATCGCCTTCCACCTGCTGAAGCTGCCCGACGAGGACGCCTTCCGGCTGGCCCGGTCGATCACCGAGGCCAAGGAGCGGGTGTCGTTCTGCCGGCGGTGCTTCAACGTGTGCGAGGGCGAGGAGTGCACGATCTGCGCCGATCCCCGGCGTGACGCCACCGTCGTGTGCGTGGTCGAGGAGCCCCGTGACGTGGTGGCCGTGGAGAAGACCGGCGAGTTCCGCGGCCGCTATCACGTCCTTCAGGGCGCCATCAGCCCGCTGGAGGGTATTGGCCCCGACCAGATCCGGGTGCGCGAGCTCCTCACCCGGTTGGGCGTCGAAGAGATCGCCGAGGTCATCCTGTGCACCAACCCCAACATCGAGGGTGAGGCCACGGCCATGTACCTCGCCCGCCTGCTCAAGCCCCTCGGCATCCGCGCCACGCGCATCGCCAGCGGCCTGCCGGTCGGCGGTGATCTCGAGTACGCCGACGAGATCACCCTGGGTCGGGCCCTCGAGGGTCGCCGGGAACTGGAGGGCTAGCTCACCGCCGGCCATCCCTTCTCGGGAACCGGCGACGCGCCGGGCGACGTCTCAGTCTGTGTGAGGACAGGAGGAGGCTCGCAGATGGAACGGAAGCGTTGGGCCCTGGCGGTGCTGGCGTTGTCGGCCCTGGTGGTGGCCGGGGCGGTGCAAGCCGGCGTGCAGGACCGGTCGGCGGGCAACGAAGCGGCGACAGCGACCATGGCGGTGGACCGAGAGGCCGCGGGTGGGTCTCCGGCGCCGGCAGGAAAGGCGGAGGTCGCCCGGCCTGACTCCGCGCTGGTCGTGCCTGGATCGCCCCGTGTGGTGCGGACCGCGGAGCTGCGGGTCAAGGTCGCCAAGGGCCGCTTCGGCGCGGCGTTCGACCAGGTGGCTTCGCTGGCCGCGGCGAACGGTGGGTTCGTGTCCTCCTCGTCGACGGCCTCGGTCGACGAGGCCCGCTCGGGCCAGCTGACCGTGCGAGTGCCGGCGGACCGCTTCGACACCGTCCGCCAGGCCCTGAGTGGGCTGGGAGAGGTGGAGTCGCAGTCCATTCGCGGGGAGGACGTCAGCGGCCAGCTCGTCGACTACGAGGCCCGCCTGACCAGCCTTCAGGCCCAGGAGGGTGCGCTGCGGACGCTCGTGGGCCAGGCCAAGGCCGTCGGCGAGGTGCTGCAGGTCCAGTCCAGCCTGTTCGACGTGCGCCAGCAGATCGAGCAGCTCAAGGCCCAGAAGGCCAACCTGGAGCAGGCCACGACCCTCGCCACTGTGCAGCTCTCCCTGTTCGAACCCGGCGCCGTGCCCGTGCCGCGGCCCGGCGACGAATCGCCCTCGCTGGCCCGCAGCTTCGAGCAGGCGGTCGACGGAATGGTCGCCGTGGTCGGCGGGATGATCGTGGTCGTCGGCTACCTCGTTCCCGTCGCCGTGCTCGGACTGCTGGTGTGGGTCGGCGCCCGGATCGCCCGCCGGCGGCCGGCGCCGGCGGTCTGAGAGACCAGCGCCGGGGCCGCCGGCCCTGTCGGCGACGACGAGAGGACCGTAGGCTCTGGCCATGGTGTCCCGCTGGCGGTTGGTGGTGACGGTCCTCTCGCTCACGCTGGCTGCGTGCGGAGGCGGCGGCGGCGGCGGTTCGAGCGACGAAGATGCCGTCGGCCCGGGGCCGGCCACCGGCAAGGCCGCCGACACGGCCAGGGCTCGGACCATCGTCCTCGAACAGGCCGACATGCCCGCGGGTTGGCGGGGCGCGGCCCACACGGAGACCACCCAGGAGAGGGAACGGGCGCGCGACATCTCCATCTGCCTCGGGCGGCCCGACCCCGAGACGTTCCAGATCACACGGGTGTACGGCCCCGACCTCACCATGGGTTCGATGCAGGTGTCGTCGATCGCCACCGTCCTGAACACCGTCGAGGACGCCAAGGCCGACCTCGCCGCCGTCCGGGGGCCGAAGTACGGCCAGTGCCTGATCCCAGCGTTTCGGGACGACCTGCGCCGTCAGGCCTCCGACGCCCGGGTCGAGAACGTCGCCTCCGAACCACTCCAGGTGGAGAGCTTCGGTGATGGCTCCGTCGGCATCCGCCTCACCGCTGAGCTGGTCTACCCCGACCGCACCGAGCGCCTCTTCGCCGACCTCGTCTACATCACCAAGGACCGCTCGACGGTCAGCGCCACCTTCTTCTCCTTCAACCAGCCGTTCCCGGCGGCGCTGGAGCAGTCACTGATCTCCCGGATGGGCAACCGCATCGCCACGGCCTGAGACCGGTCCGACGTAGCGTCACACCGTGAAGGTCCACCTCCTCGATGGCACCTACGAGCTGTTCCGCCACCACTTCGGCGTTCCCAAGAGCGACCGTGACCCGGCGGACGAGGTGGCCGCCACCCGGGGGGTGATGTGGAGCGTCCTCCAGCTCCTCGAGGAGGGGGTGACGCACCTCGGCGTGGCCACCGACCACGTGATCGAGTCGTTCCGCAACGACCTGTGGCCCGGCTACAAGTCCAGCGCCGGCGTGCCGGTGGAGCTCCTCGGCCAGTTCCCACTGCTGGAGGAGGCGCTCGTCGCGCTCGGGGTCACCGTCTTCCCCATGGTCGAGCTCGAGGCCGACGACGCCCTTGCCGCGGCCGCGGCCACCGCGGCCGCCGACGAGCGCGTCGAGCAGGTGATCATCATGACCCCCGACAAGGACCTGGCCCAGATGGTGCTCGGCACCAAGGTGGTGCAGTTCGACCGGCGGGCCAAGGCGTTCACCGACGAGGCCGGCGTGCAGGCCAAGTACGGCGTGCTGCCCGAGTCCATCCCCGACTGGCTCGCCCTGGTGGGTGACTCGGCCGACGGGTTCCCAGGCCTGCCCGGGTGGGGCAAGACCTCGGCCAGCGCGGTGTTGGCCAAGTACTTCCACATCGAGGAGATACCCGAGCACCACTTCCGATGGGACGTCGACGTGAGGGGCGCGGCACGCCTGGCCGCCTCCCTGAACGAGCAGAGAGAGCTGGCCCTTCTCTTCCGGGACCTGGCCACGCTGCGCAGCGAGGCCAAGGTCCTGGCCGACGTGGACGAGCTGCGCTGGCACGGCCCGGGCGACGGTCTGGAGGAGATGGTGACCCGTCTGCGGGCGTGGCGGTTCATGGACAGAATCGCCGCCCTCGGCCCCCGGTAACCTCGTCGCAGTGACTGCCGACCCCAACGGCCTGCGCCTGAAGGAGCTCCGCGCCCGCAAGGACGAGGCGCTTCACGCCGGCTCGTCGGACGCGGTCTCCCGCCAGCACGCCCGGCGCAAGATGACCGCCCGGGAGCGTGTCGAGGAGCTGCTCGACCCCCGCAGCTTCCAGGAGGTCGACCTCCTGGCTCGCCACCGGTCCACGGAACCCAGCCTGGCCGGTCACCGTCCTTACACCGACGGCGTCATCACGGGCTGGGGGACGGTAGAGGGCCGGCAGGTCTTCGTCTTCAGCCAGGACTTCACCGTGTTCGGCGGCTCGCTGGGCGAGGTGTTCGCCGAGAAGATCCACAAGGTCATGGACATGGCCGACCGGGCGGGAGCGCCCTTCGTCGGCATCAACGACGGCGCCGGCGCCCGCATCCAGGAGGGTGTCGTCGCCCTCGACTCCTACGGGGGCATCTTCCGACGCAACGCCCACTCCTCCGGGGTCATCCCCCAGATCAGCGTGATCATGGGCCCGTGCGCCGGCGGCGCGGTGTACAGCCCGGCGCTCACCGACTTCGTGTTCATGGTGCAGGACACGTCGTACATGTTCATCACCGGGCCCGACGTGGTGAAGGCCGAGACGGGCGAGGACGTCAGCCTCCAGGACCTGGGCGGGGCCATGGCCCACGCCACCCGCTCCGGGGTCGCCCACTTCGTCGCCGAGGACGATCGGGTGTGCCTCTCCGACGTGCGCAAGCTCCTCTCGTTCCTGCCGTCGAACAACAGCGAGCCGCCGCCCTGGGTGCAGCCCGCCGACGATCCCCTCCGCGAGTCGCCTGAGCTCAACCACCTGCTCCCCGACCGCAGTGACCTGCACTACGACATGACCGAGGTGATCGCCGCGGTGGCCGACGATGGCTACCTGTTCCAGTACGCCCCGCTGTGGGCGCAGAACATGGTGTGCGGCTTCATCCGCCTCGACGGACACGTGGTCGGCGTGATCGCCAACCAGCCCCAGGTGCTGGCCGGTGTCCTCGACATCGACACCTCGGAGAAGGCGGCCAGGTTCGTGCGCACGTGCGACGCCTTCAACATCCCGCTCGTGTCCTTCGTCGACGTGCCCGGCTACCTGCCCGGAAAGGACGAGGAGTACGGCGGCATCATCCGCCACGGCGCCAAGCTGCTCTACGCCCTGTGCGAAGCCACGGTCCCCCGCATCCAGGTGGTGACCCGCAAGGCCTACGGCGGCGCCTACGTCGTCATGAACTCCAAGGCCATCGGCGCCGACCTGGCCTACGCCTGGCCATCGGCCGAGCTGGCAGTGATGGGGCCGCAGGGTGCGGTGGAGATCCTCCACCGGCGTGAGCTGGCCGAGGCCGACGACCCGGTGGCCGTCCGTGCCGAGCTGGTGGCGGGCTACGTGGAGCACCACGCCAACCCGTGGATCGCCGCCGAGCGGGGCTACGTCGACGACGTCATCGAGCCGGCGGTCACCCGGCCGGTGCTGATCAAGGGACTGGCCATGCTGCGCGCCAAGCGGCAGGAGACGCGGACGCGCAAGCATGGCAATGTCCCCCTCTGAGCAGGACCGGGTCGCCCCCGAGGTGCTGGCCATCGCCGTCGCTCTGGCCCTGCACGGCCAGACCGCCGAGCCCGCGGTTGCCCAGCCGCCGAGCCGGTGGAGGTGGGAGGACCGCAGGTGGGAGCGCGCCGCGAGCCACCGGTGGAGCTGACCACCGTCACCGACACCGAGGCCGTCCTCCACGACGGGCTCCGGGTCGTCCGAGCCGACGGGCTCGAGCCGAATCGCGAGCACACCATCGAAGGGGTGACGTTCCGGACGCTGCCGAGGCCGGCCGGCGAACGGGTGGCCACGGTCGTCACCGTCAGCGACCTCCACATCGGCGAGACCGAGTGCGGTCGCTACGAGGGAGTGAACCTCGGTCCACCCCTGCGCACCGAGCCGGGTGAGCCGCCGTACACCGAGACCATGGCCCGGGCCGCCGCGGCCGAGATCGCCGCCTGCCGGCCCGACGCCGTAGTGGCCAAGGGAGACCTCACCGGAGAGGGCGCAGCCGGCGAGCTGGCCACCTTCATGGAGATCTTCGAGGGCCACCCGCTCCACTGGGTCTACGGCAACCACGACGTGAGCTCGCGCTCCGAGCTCGGCCCTCGTCCAGCGACTGAGGTGGTCGACGTCGCCGGCGCCCGCCTTGCCCTCCTGGACACAGCGGTGCCCGGACAGACCGGCGGGCGGGTCACGGAGGAGCAGCTCGAGTGGCTCGGCGAACTGGGCACCGACACGAGCACCCCCGTGCTCGTCTTCGGCCACCATCCGCTGTTCGACCACGCGTCCTTCACTGCCGGCATACACGCCGAGGACTCCAAGCTCCTGATCGAGCTGTTCGCCCGCCGGCGCCCGCTGGTCGGGTACTTCGCCGGGCACACGCACCGGAACCTCGTCCGCCGGATGGCGGAGACGGGCGACGTCCCGTGGGCGGAGGTAGGAGCCACGAAGGACTACCCCGGGGTGTGGGCCGAGTACCGGATCTACGAGGGAGCGGTCATGCAGGTCGTCCACCGGATCTCCTCGCCGGAGGCGCTGGCCTGGACGGAGCGGACCCGCCAGATGTTCGGGGGGCTGTACCCGTCCTATTCCTTCGGCGCCCTCGCCGACCGGTGCTTCTACGTCACCGGGCCGGCCTGATCCACGAGCTCGTCGGCCAGGAGGTCCATCAGCAGGCTGTCGCGCCACGTGCCGTCGTTGGCCCGCTCATATCGGCGCATCACGCCGACGTCGCGAAAACCGACCTTGCGGTACGACGCGATGGCCCTGGCATTGGTCACCGTCGGGTCGATGGTCAGTCGGTGGTGGCCCAGGTCGTCGAACAGGTGGCGGGCGAGGGTGCGCACCGCGTCGGTGCCCAGGCCCCGGCCGCACCAGTCGGGATGGAGAACGATGTCGATGCTGGCATGCCGGTAGTCCGGATCGGTCTCCTCGAAGTACTGGACGAAGCCGATCAGGTCTTCGCCCACCTCGATGACCAGGCCCACGCCCTCGTCGTCGTCGCTCAGGCGGGCCTGCAGCCGGGCGAGATTCTCCCCCGGCCACCATCGGGCCACCTCCGGCTCGGCGAACAGGGCGACGAGCGGCTCGAGGTCCTCGGCCGTCATGGGCCGTAGCGTCACCTGGTTGCCCTTCAGCACGGACGCTAGCTTTACCCGATGCACGGTCCTTTGGCCCTCGTCGGCGGCGGAGAGTGGCGGGAAGGGTGCACCTTCGACCGCGAGCTGCTGGCCGACAGTGGCGCGGAGGAGGTGCTGGTCCTGCCCACCGCCGCGGCCTACGAGCACCCGGAGCGGGCCGTCGAGACGGCCGAGGAGTGGTTCGCCGGCCTGGGCGCCAAGGCCCGGGGCCTGATGGTCCTCGCCCGGCCCGACACCGAGCTGGAGACCAACGTCGCCGCCATACGCGACGCCCGGTTCATCTATCTGTCCGGCGGGTCACCCCTCCACCTGCGCTCGGTGCTCAAGGACTCGCCGGCCTGGGACGCCCTGTGCCAGGCGTGGCAGGGCGGGGCCGTGCTGGCGGGGTCGTCCGCCGGCGCCATGGCCCTCTGTGACCCCATGGTGGACCCCCGCGGTGGCGCCTTCACCCTCGGGCTGGGACTGCTCGCCCAGGTGGCGATAATCCCCCACCACAACACGTGGTCGGAGGAGAAGGCCAAGCGCACCATCACCCTCGCCCCCAAGGGGCTCCCGATCGTCGGGATCGACGAGCGCACCGCCCTCGTCCGCGGCCGCGACGCGGTGTGGAGCGTCGCCGGCGTGGGTGGCGTGGTCGTCTTCCAGGACGGCCACGAGGCCGGCCTGGAGGCCCTCCCCTCCTGAGGCTCAGGACTCCGTGATCGTCACCGACTCCATGAACACCTTCTGCTTCGGCACGCCGGCGCCCGGGGTGCCCACCTTCTCGAGCTCGAGGACGACGTCGAGGCCGTCGACCACCTTGCCGAAGAGGGAATACTGCGGCGGGAGCTGCATGCCGCTCATCCCGCAGATGATGAAGAACTGGCTGCCGTTGGTGTTGGGGCCGGCGTTGGCCATGGCCAGGGATCCGATCTCGTAGCGGCCCGGCCGGGGCAGCTCATCGGCGAACTTGTACCCCGGACCGCCCATGCCCGTGCCCTGAGGGTCGCCGCCCTGGATGACGAAGCCGGGGATGATGCGGTGGAAGATGACGCCGTCGTAGTAGTGGTACCGGGCGAGGACGACGAAGTTGTTGACCGCCATCGGCGCGGCAACCGGGTCGAGGGCGATCGTCATCGTGCCCTTGTTGGTGACCATGGTGGCCTTGTAGGTCTTGGCCGGGTCGATGCACATCGGCGGCGGGCCGCTGAACTTCTGGGTCTTCGGGCTGGAGCCGTCGGCCTTCGGGCACTCGGTGGGCATGGGCTAGGACTCCTTGATGGTGATGGTCAGGATCTTGACGACCTCGCTGGGCCTCCCGGCCTCAGCGCCGGGGATGCCCACCTGCTCGATGGCCCTGACCACATCGAGGCCCTCGGTGACCTGGCCGAACAATGAGTATTGCGGCTGCAGGCTCACGCCGGCGTCGCCGGTGATGATGAAGAACTGGCTGCCGTTGGTGTTCGGACCGGAGTTGGCCATGGCCAGCGAACCGACCTTGTAGGAGCCGGGCTTGGGCAGCTCGTCCTCGAACCGGTAGCCAGGACCGCCGCTGCCGTTCTGCATGGGGTCGCCACCCTGGATCACGAAGCTCGGGATGATCCGGTGGAAGGCGAGGCCGTCGTAGTACTTGTAGCGGGCCAGGACGACGAAGTTGTTGACCGTCTTGGTGGCGTTGCGCACGTCGAGGGGGGCGACCATCAGGCCCTTCGACGTGTGGATCTCGGCGGTGTAGTTCTTGGTCGGCGTGACGCACAGGGGCGGGGCCTTCTCGAAGGTGGTCGTTCGCACCGCCGAGCCGTCGGCGGGGGGGCAGGGCGTGTCGCCCTTGATCGATTGGCCCGCGGGCACCGGCGGCAGTTCGACCGGCTTCTTGGCGACGGTCGTGGTGGGCGCGCCGGGGACGGTGGTGGTCGGGCCGGTGCTGGCCACGTCCTGGTCGTCGTCGCCGGGGCTGACGAGCACGGCGACGCCGGCGATGAGCACGAGAGCCAAGAAGGCGCCGGCGATGGTGCGCGTGCGCTTCTGCTGGCGCCTGCGGGCGGCCGCGACCGCCGCCTGCCGGGCCTGGTGACCCTGACGCTTGCGCTCGCGTTTCTGGGTAGGCACGGTGAACCACCGTAATCGGCGCTGGTACCGTGAGTCCCGCCAGTGACTCTCGTCGTACAGAAGTTCGGCGGCACCTCCGTCGCCGACGCCGACCGCATCCGCGCCGTTGCCGATCACGTGGTGCGGACGCGCCGACGCGGCCACGATGTCGTCGTCGTGGTCAGCGCAATGGGGCGCAGCACCGACGACCTGCTCGAGCTGGCCCACCGCATCTCGGCACAACCACCGGCGCGGGAGCTCGACATGCTCGTCAGCGCGGGCGAGCGGATCGCCATGTCGCTGCTGTGCATGGCCATCTCCGACCTCGGTGAGCCGGCGTCGTCGTTCACCGGCAGCCAGGCCGGCATCGTCACCGACACAACCCACGGCAAGGCCAAGATCGTCGAGATCCGGGCCGACCGCGTGCGGGAAGCGCTGGACAAGGGAAAGATCGTCGTCGTCGCCGGTTTCCAGGGTGTGTCGACGGAAAAGGAGGTCACGACGATGGGTCGGGGCGCCTCCGACCTCACCGCCGTGGCCCTGGCCGCCGCCCTCGACGCCGACATGTGCGAGATCTACACCGACGTCGCCGGCGTCTACACCGCCGACCCCCGGGTGGTGCCCGAGGCTCGCCGGCTCAAGTCCGTGGCCTATGAGGAGATGCTGGAGATGGCGGCCACCGGCGGCAGGGTGCTGGCCGCCCGGTCGGTTGAGTACGCCCGCAACCATGGCGTGACGCTGCACGTGCGATCGAGCTTCACCTGGGAGCCCGGCACCTGGGTGAAGAAGGAGGAAGAGGTGGAGAAGGCGATCATCTCGGGTGTCACCCACGACACGTCCGAAGCCAAGGTCACCGTGGTCGGCGTCCCCGACCGGCCGGGCATCGCGGCCAAGCTGTTCAGGCGACTGGCCGACGAGGCGGTGAACGTCGACATGATCGAGCAGAACGTCTCGGTGCACGGCCAGGCCGACATCTCCTTCACCTTCCCCAAGGCCGACCTGGCCGTGGCCTCGAGGGTCACCGAGGAGGTGGCCGCCGAGTTGGGGGCCGAGCGGGTGACGCCCGACGCCGACATCGCCCGCATCAGCCTCATCGGTGCGGGGATGAAGACTCATCCCGGCGTGGCCGCCACCATGTTCGAGACCTTGGCTGCCGAGGGGCTCAACATCGAGATGATCTCGACCAGCCCCATCCGGATCAGCTGCGTCGTCCGTGCCGGCGACGTGGAGCAAGGGGTCCGGGCGCTGCACACCGCCTTCGAACTGGAGAACGGCCAGCCCTAGCGTTCTGTACGGTTAGGGCCATGAACGTAGGCATCGTCGGCGCCACCGGGCTGGTGGGCGGCATCATGCGCACACTCTTGGCGGACCGCCAGTTCCCCGTCTCCGAGCTGCGCCTGTTCGCCTCGGCCCGCTCTGCGGGCAAGTCCCTGCCCTGGGCCGGCGACGAGGTCACGGTGGAGGACGCGTCCACCGCCGACTACGCCGGCCTCGACCTGGCCTTTTTCGCCGCTGGCGCCACGCTCTCCAAAGAGCTGGCGCCGAAGGTGGCCGCGGCCGGCGTCACCGTCATCGACAACTCCTCGGGGTGGCGCCACGACGTCGACGTCCCGCTGGTGGTCGCCGAGGTCAACGCCCGCGCACTGGACTCCATCCCCAAGGGCATCATCGCCAACCCCAACTGCACGACGATGGTCGCCATGCCCGTGCTCAAGCCGCTCCACGACGAAGCCGGCCTGCGGCGGATCGTCGTGAGCACGTACCAGTCGGTCTCGGGCGGCGGCCTCCAGGGTGTGGGGGAGCTCGAGCGCCAGGCCGTCGAGGTGGCCCCCAAGTCGGCCGAGCTGGCCTACGACGGCACTGCGGTGGCCTTCCCCCCACCACAGCTCTACGCCGCTCCGATCGCCTTCAACGTCGTGCCCCTGGCCGGCAAGCTGGTCGACGAAGAGACCGACGAGGAGCACAAGTTCCGCCACGAGAGCCGCAAGATCCTCGGGATCCCGGAGCTGGCCGTCTCGTGCACGTGCGTGCGCGTGCCGGTGTACACCGGGCACTCGGTGAGCCTCAACGTGGAGTTCGAGCGGCCCCTGTCGCCCGAACGGGCCACCGAGCTGCTGCATTCGGCGCCCGGCGTGGTCGTGGCCGAGCTGCCCACCCCCCTGGCCGCGGCCGGGAACGACCCCTCCTACGTGGGGCGCATCCGGCGCGACCCGGGCGCAGCCAACGGGCTGGCACTGTTCGTCTGCGGCGACAACCTGCGCAAGGGCGCCGCCCTCAACGCCGTGCAGGTGGCCGAGGCCCTGGTGGCCCGGGGCCGGTTCTCACGTCCGGCGCAGAGCGGCCGGAGCACACGGTGACGCGACAGCAGAAGCTCGTTCCCATCGGCGTCCTCGTAATCATGGCCCTGGCCCTCGTGTGGGCGGTCATCCCGTTCGAGTTCGCCAACGTGGTCAAGTGCGAGGCCCCGCTCTTCGGCGCCCAGGCCAAGAACGAGGCGCCGCCGACCAGCTTCATCAACGCCGAGCAGGACTGCCTGTCGAAGGGCAAGAGCCGCCTGCTCGTCTCGGCGTCGGCCGCGTTCCTGGCCGCGTTGGCCGGCACGGCCATGGTCAACTTCAACCCGATCAGCCGTGCCTGTACCAGCGGCGAGCACGACGCCTGCCGGGAGTGGTGGATGGCTGCCGCGCTGGGCGATGCCGGTCGCGGTCTGGGGTGCCAGTGCGCGTGCCACGACGTGGACTGGTAGTTCACGCCCCGACGCTGTGGGGGCTCTTCGCCGGCCTCACGGCGTCCCTGCGATGATCCTGGTCGACGTCGAGAAGGCCACCGTCCGCCGACCGGACCGGCCGCTCTTCGAGGATCTGTCGGTCACCGTGCGCTCGGGCGACCGGTTGGGCGTCGTCGGGCGCAACGGAAGCGGGAAGTCGACCCTGCTGCGCATCCTTGCCGGCGTCGGTGAGCCGGAAGAGGGGCTGGTCCGCTGCGGCCGAGACGTGCGGGTCGGCTACCTCGACCAGGAGCCGGTCCTGCCGGCGGGCACGGTGCGGGACGCGGTGGGGCAGGGCCCGAGCGGGCCCTCGAGCGGGGAGCGCAGTTGGGAGGCGGTGGCCATCCTCGACCACCTGGGCATGGGGCCGTTGGCCGGCGCCGATGTCGCCACGCTCTCGGGCGGCCAGACCAAGCGCGTGGCCCTGGCCCGGGTGCTGGTCTCCGAGGTCGACCTGCTGGTGCTCGACGAGCCCACCAACCATCTCGACGTCGAAGCCATCGCCTGGCTGGAAGCGCGGCTGGCCGCCTTCCGGGGCGGGCTCGTGCTCGTCACCCACGACCGCCACGTGCTCGATCGGGTGACGACCCGCATCCTCGAGATCGAGGGTGGGGGCGGCTACGTCCACGACGGCGGGTACGCCAGCTACCTGGCCGACCGAAGCGAGCGGGCCGAGCGCGACGCGTCCACCGAGGCCGTGCGGAAGAACCTGGCCAAGTCCGAGCTGGCCTGGCTGCGACGGGGCGCGCCGGCCCGGACCCGCAAGCCCAAGGCCCGCATCGCCGCGGCCACGGCCGTCGTCGAGGGCGGGCCGGCGGGCCCGGCCAGGGCGGCGGCCCCCGAGCTGGCCGCGGCATCCCGCGGTGTCACGACGCCGCGCCTCGGTGACCTGGTCATCACCTTGACCGGCGTCGGGCACCGGTTCGGCGACGACGACTGGCTGTTCCGAGGTCTCGACCTCGACCTCGAGCCGGGGGGCCGGCTCGGCATCCTCGGTCCGAACGGTTCCGGGAAGACCACCCTGTTGGAGATCCTCGAGGGGCGGCTGGCGCCGGCGGAGGGTTCGGTTCGGACCGCAGCCACGGTGCGGCTCGGGTACTACCGCCAGGCCGGCGTGGAGCTCGACCCCGCCCAGCGCGTCCGGGAAGCGGTGGCCGCTCCTGCCACTCAGCCCAACTGGGAGCAGGCCCGGCTCATGGAGCGGTTCCTCTTCGACAACGACATCCAGCAGGCGCCCATCGCCACGCTGTCCGGCGGCGAGCGGCGGCGGCTGCAGCTGCTGCTCGTGCTGGCGCGCATGCCGAACGTCCTCCTGCTCGACGAGCCGACCAACGACCTCGACCTCGACACGCTGCGTGCCCTGGAGGACCACCTCGAGACCTGGCCGGGCTCACTGGTGGTCGTCAGCCACGACCGAGCCCTGCTGGAGCGCACGGTGGAGGACGTCTTGGTGCTCGACGGTCGCGGCAAGGCGACGATGGCCCTCCACGGCTACGCCGGCTACATGGCCGCGAAGAGCAACCCGGCGCCGGCCGGCCGAAGCCGGCCCAAGCCGGCGGCGGAACCGACCCAGGGCGCGCCGAAGCTGCGCTCGCCGAGCACGTTGCGCCGGCTCATCGGCGTCGCCGAACGGGCGATCGCCGACGCCGAGACGCGGCGCGACCGTCTGGCCGCCGAACTGGGCGCCATCGATCCCACCGACCACGTGGCCCTTACCGCGACCGCGCAGGCTCTCGCCGACGCCGAGACGGAGCTCGGCGCGGCGGAAGAGCGGTGGTTGGAGCTGTCCGAGGAGCTCGGCGCCTAGTCGACTGGCAGTCGGCTCAAGAGGTCGACCTTCTGCTCCTCGAACTCCTCGAGCGTCATCTTCCCGGCGTCGTAGCGCTGGTGGATCGACTCGATCAGCTTGAGCAGGTCGTCGGCTGACAACTCGCTCTTGCCATCGTCCTCGACCATGACGTCGACGACGTCATCGCCGCCGCCGCCTGCGGAGCGCTCGGCGCGCTTCTCCCGCTTGGCCGCGGCCTTTGCCTTCTTGTCTCGATCGCGTTGAAGCTTGCTGAAGCTGGTTCGCTGACCGCCCATCTAGTCTCCTTAGGGCCGGTGGGGTACGCACAAAGCCGCCGACCGGTGGCCGGCGGCTCGTCGAAGAACTGCGGGCTCAGATGGCCCGAACGTTCTGGGCTTCCTCACCCTTTCGGCCGGGAGCCACGTCGAACTCGACCTTCTGGCCCTCTTCGAGGGAGCGGTAGCCGCGGCCTTCGATGTTGGAGTAGTGGACGAAGACGTCTTCGCCCTGCTCACGGGAGATGAAGCCGTAGCCCTTCTCTGCGTTGAAAAACTTCACGGTTCCTGTTGCCACACTGATCTCTTCTCTAACTTCAGAGCAAGCCCCACTGACTCCCTCGTCCCGTCCATTCTACGTGAAATCCTGGGCGATGCCGGGCTGATCGTGCCCACGGCGTAGGATCGAAGGCCAGGAAGTCGGAAGGAACGGCTATGGGCACAGTCGACCCCCGGTCCAGTGGCGACCCGATCTGGGAGCGAGAGTCACGCTTCAGCCGGCGGGCGGAGGTGGTGTCCGTCGACCCGCTGACGGCCACGGGCACGGTGCGGATACGCGGCCGGGTCACCGACGACCGGCCCTTCGACTTCAAGCCGGGTCAGTTCATCGCCATCGAGGAGGACGTGCCGGGCGTCGGCCCGCAGCACAGCCCGTACTGCATGTTCGTGCCGGCGCGGCCGGACCGGACCTTCGAGATGCTCATCCGGGTGTTTCCCGAGGGGCCGCTGTCGCACCACCTCTCGTCGATGGAGCCGGGCACGCTGCTGCACTTTCGAGGGCCCTCAGGGCGCTCGATGCTCCCCAAGGACGACGACGACTCCGAGCTCGTGATGCTGGCGACCGGCGTCGGGATCAGCCCGTTGCACGCCGTGCTCCTCCATCTGCTGCCGAGTGGTGACCGCCGGCGCGTCCGCCTGTTCTGGGGCCTGCGGCTGCTGGAGGACATCTGCCTGACCGACGAGCTCGATGCGTTGGCCGCTCGGTATCCGAACTTCTCCTACGCCATCTCGCTGTCGCAGCCGCCGGAGGACTGGACCGGGCTGCGTGGCCGACTGACGGAGACGGTCCCCCCGCTGCTCGAGACGCTCGGCGGCAAGAAGTACTACCTGTCGGGCAACGGGGCCATGGCCGAGGAGATGGAGATCGCGCTGTCCGACATGGGCGTGGACCGCAAGTTCATCCACCAGGAACGGTTCTTCAACGCCCGGCACAAGGCGCCCCAGGCGGTCGTCGACGCCATCGTGGACCGTTTCGTCGCCCGGGACCTGTTCTCCCCCAGGGCCCAGGCCCAGGCGCCCCTGCTGTTCGCCATCGAGCGCGACGTCCACGGCCGCAAAGTGGGCCCTTAGGCGGCGCCGTCAACGACGTCAACGGCGGCCGCTACGACCGGTACCAGGCCAAGACGGTCCGGCCCATCCCGCTGGTGAGGCTGACGCCCCGCTCCTAGCTCAGTGCTCGTGCTCGATGCGCTGGACGAGCAACCCCTTGCCCATGTCGGCCGCCCGGCGGTAGCCCTGCTGCACCTGCTGGAAGTACGTCCGCAGCTCGTCGTCGGTGCCCTCGTCGTCCAGGTACTTCTGGATGGTCTCCGCACCCTGGAGGGCGTGGTAGACGACGGCGATGACGTTGTAGGTCGGGTCGGTGGTGCCGGTTGCGTGCTGATCGCTCATTGGCCCTTCCTTCCCGGACAGCCGTTCGTCACACCTCCCGGTGCTCGCTACCCTGTCCCGTCGTTCTTTCGGACGCACACTTGGTGGGTAGAGGCTCTGGGAAGTTCGCAGCGGAGGTGACCATGCCCGTCGATCTCCTGTTCGTCCGCCACGGTCGGAGCGAAGGGAACGAGGCGCGGGAGCAGTCGAAGCAGGGTGACGAGAGCGCCTACACCCCCGCGTTCCGTGCCCGGTTGAACCGGGAGTGGCGCCTGACCGACCTGGGTGTCTCCCAGGCGCAGGCCGCGGGGCGCTGGATCAGCGAACAGGTCGATCGGCCCTTCGGCGGGTGCTACACCTCGGAATACGTGCGCGCACGCGAAACGGCCGCCCATCTCGGCCTGCCCGAAGCCTCGTGGGTGCAGGACATCCTGCTGCGCGAGCGGTCCTGGGGACGCGCCGACTTCGTGATGCCCGAGAGTGAGCGCTACGAGCTGTTCGCCAAGGAGTTGGCCGCCCGCCGGCAGGACCCGTGCTACTGGCGGCCCCCGGAGGGCGAGTCTCTGGCCGACGTCTACGTGCGGATCACCTTGGTCCTCGACAAGGTCCGCGAATGCTCGCCGGACGGAGCCTGCATCCTCGTCACCCATGAGGACGTCATGTGGGCGGCGCGGTTCCTGCTCGAAGGGCTGACCCAAGAGCAGTGGCGGGCGCTGCTCCTCTCCGACAACCCGTGCGACAAGCTCCACAACGGCCAGGTGCTGCAGTACAGCCGGCGCGACCCGAGCACGGGCCGCTGTTCCGGCTCGTTCGAATGGGTGCGGTCCGTGTGCCCCTGGGACCCCGCCCGCTCCACCAACGAGTGGCGACCCATTCCGCCACGCATCTTCTCGAACGAGGAGCTGCTGGCCACGGTCGAGACGATCGAGCGCCTCGTGCCCGGCCGCCCCGTGGAGTTGTCGACGCACGCGTGAGCCTCCCCGTGGAACGCTTCGCCGCGCAGTCGTTCGTCTTCCGGAGGAGCGGTTGGCCGCCCGCCGACCGAGCGCGATCATTGCCGTAGTGGCCGCCATCCGCACTCAAGTCGTCTTCGACGCCGCCGACCCTCACAAGCTGGCTGCCTTCTGGGCCGATGCTCTTCACTACGAGCACGAGGAGATCGACGCGTTCGTACGGGGTCTCGTGGAGTCAGGCCACGTGCCTGCGCAGTACACCGTCGAGATCGGCGGAAAGCTGCGCTGGCGTTCGGTCGCCTCGCTGCGCCATCCCGACGACCCAATAGACGAGCGAGGCGCAGGGGCGGGACGGCGCATCCTTTTCCAAGCCGTGCCCGAGACCAAGGTTGCCAAGAACCGGGTTCACCTCGACCTCTTGGTCGGACCCGACGCCCACGACGCCGAGGTAGAGCGTCTCACGGGTCTCGGCGCCACCGTCAACAGCGTCCACGACGGCAACGAGGGCCGGTGGACACTGATGGCGGACCCGGAGGGCAACGAGTTCGACGTGTCCTGATTGACGAACGCGTACGGCGCAAGGCGCGTGCCGCACTGGGCGGTGATCGCAGCTCGCCGGATCCCAGGCCGATCGGGTGGTCCCCCGCTGTATTCGGCGGTCCACGGCGAGGAGACCACTATGTCCGGAGGGCGCTGCGAGCGGGCGACTACGGCACCCGCTCGCAGTCGTCGGTCGGCCCTTCCGGTGACGTCGCTGCTTCCTCCTCAGGCGCGTGTGCCGGCACCGGCACGGCGCACATCGTGCCGTACCGCGGCGACGTCGCCAGTGTCGTCATCGGAAGCGGCGACCCCCTTCGGGGCGGCAATCAGGGAGTAGATGCCCCATACAGCGAGGATTCCCGTGAGCCACCAGCCCAGGGTCAGCCCGACGAACAAGACGGTGATGGCTGTGTAGAGCAGGAATGCCCCAGCGGCCCGAGCCGCCATGGGGTTGACGTACGAAAGGACGAGGAGGCTGATTCCGAACCCCCCGTAGACGAGGGAGTGCTCAGCCCTTCTGGGATCCCAGCCCAGCTCGTTGCCGATGACGATGCCCGCCCCTGCGGCGAGAGCCATCAGACCGGGACCGAGATATCTCGTGCTGGTGCCGTCGACCAGCCACCCGACGACGGCGGTCGCGCCGAGGACGAGCAGCATCCAGGGCGGCGCGACGTCCGCCAGGGCCAGGACGGCGAGCACACCGGCACCGGCGAGCAACACAAGTGCGCCGGCGACAACCCGTCCCTTGGTCGGTTGCCCGATCGTCTTGGGCGTATACGTCTGTGGAGCAACCATTTTCTTTCCCTTCTGCTTGGCTCCCATACCGCGGAGAGTAGAGACCTGCGGTCTCCACGTGACGGCCTACCCAGCCAGGGCTCACCGCTCTAAGGTCCGGACCGCCTGTTACACCGTTGTCGCGGACTTGAACCGCCGTACGCGCCGACCGGAGCGAGTGCCGGCGAAGCGTCGAGCTGGTGGCATGAAATTGGTCGACTGGGCTGAGAACGAGGGTCGCAGCCTGCGAGAGGCCCGCCCCGGCAGCTCGGCGACCACCCGCCCAGATCGTCGCACTCCGACTTCCGGGGGTTAGGGTGACGGGATGGCGGCCGCTGGCGGGCTCCCCCACCGTTCCGAAGGGCGCCGACGGGCAGCGTTCGTGCTCGTCACGTTCTTCGCCATCCTCGGGCTCCTCGGACTGGGACCCGTGCGGCCCGCCGCCGCCGTATCGCCAGTGCCCGGCGACAACCCGTCCGTCGCATCGGAGGTGCTGGCACCCGGCGTCGAGCACCAGACCCTGCGGGACGATCAATCGTTCCAGACCGTCCACGTCGTACGGCTGGCCACTGGCCTGGCCGGCAGGCTGCTCCCGGTGCTGGCCAACGACGTGCTCACCGGTCCCTCCTCGGGGGTCGAGCCCACGTCTTCCATGTGCACCCGGGTCGGGTGCGTGGCCGCCGTCAACGGTGACTACTCCGACCCTGGCGGTACGTCGGTCGGAGCGATGGTGGTGGGTGGCGAGCTCATCACCACGCCCACGAGGGAGCACATCCTGCTTGGGATCGACGGGCAAGGGCGGCCAAGCATGCATTTTCGCTTCGACTGGAGCGTCGGTGTGGCCAGCGCCGACGGCGAAACGGTGCCCGTCACCGCTGTCAACCGGCCGCTGAGCGGAGAGGGCATCGCCCTGTACTCTCGGCGCTGGGGTCCCTCCACCGGGACCGATGCCGCGGCCACCGAGGTACGTCTGTCGCTGCCCACCTCCGCCGGAGGCCTGCCGTCGGGAAGGACGCCCGTGGCCGTCGGTCCGGCCGAAGTCGGGGGCGGCACCCTCATCCCGGCCGGCCATGTGGTCCTGTCAGGCCGGGGAGCGGGAGCCAGTGCGCTGACCGCTCTCAGCCAGCGGGCCGGTGGCGCGGGGGTGCTCACGACCGACGTCGGCGGACTGGTGTCGGCCATCGGCGGTTCGCCGCAGCTCCTGCAGAACGGGCACCTCGCCTACCCGACGGACAAGCCGGACTCCTTCACCCAGGAGCGCCACCCGCGCACCGTCGTCGGCATCACCGCCGCCGGGGAGACGCTGCTCGTCACCGCCGACGGCCGCGGCGACAGCCTCGGGCTCACCCTGCTGGAGGCGGCGCAGCTCCTGGCCCGCCTTGGCGCCGTCCACGCCGTCAACCTCGACGGAGGAGGGTCGACCACCTTCGTCATCGGCGGCTCCGTGCGAAACCGTCCGAGCGGGGGCTGGGAGCGACCCGTAGTTTCCGCGCTCGCGGTCGTAGCCGGTGCCGAACCCGACCCACTCGCCGCCAGGCCGGCGAGGGACCCTTTGGGGCCCTGTGACATGGTGCCGTAGGTCTACCGACGAGCGGGTGACACTTGATGCGGTGTGGCTGGTCGGCCGGCATGCCCGGGGTCTCCTCGGCTCGACAGCGTCGTAGTCGTCGAAGTTGGCGTCGAGCGAGCGGACCTCGCTGTTGCCCTCGAAGGCCAGGTGTGGGGCATCCGCTGGGGTGCTTCTCGTCCAGGCCTCCCGCTCCTCGTAGGTGCGGGGAGTGTCACACGGGTGCCGACACGTGCCTCGACCGTTCTCTCGCGGTGTCGCCGCTACGGGGCAGGCGAGACGCGCCGCGCCGGTGGTGAGCCGGGCCACCTCGGCGTCTGTCAGGAGGGGGTGGGCGGCGAAGAAGCGGAAAGGACCGCCTCCGGAGACAGGCGCGAGTGGAACGCGATCAGCTCGGCTGCGTCTGTGGTTCGCATGGGGCGAACGTGTACCGTGCCGCCGTCGGCGAGCACGACGTCACACTCCCAGTGGAGCGGCGGCGCGGCGCGGGGCCCTCGAGGCTCCTCAGGGTTCCCGGTCACGGCCCGTCATTCCCGCCCTAGACCGGCTCGACCTGGGCGCTCAACTCGGTGCCGACGGCGCGCAGGTGGGCGCCGACCCCGTCGAGGACGATCCGCGTCTCGGCAGGGGCGTCGATGGCGTCGCAAAAGGACGCGCCTTCCTCCAGGCGCTCGCAGAAACGGACCCACGCAGCGCGCCGGTGGGGGATCAGGAAGCTCGACCGGTACGCGAGCTGGAAGTTCGCTCCGGCCGTTGCGCCCGGGTGCTCCGGCCCCACCGGCAGGGTGGCGAGGAGCGCCCCGAGAGGCTTGATGACGCCGAACATGAGCGACACGCTGGCGTGGGCCAGCAACTGGAGCTGCTCGTCGGTCTCGTGGCCGAATGCGAAGTAGCGAACGACCATCTGCAACAGCAGGTCGTAGGTCACGTTGAACAGGTCGGAAACCGCGGCCGTCGCCCGGTCGGTGACCCAGACCTGCGGCTCCACGCCTTCGACACGACGAACGCCGGCGGCGGTGACGGGGTGCGCAGGGTCGAACCCATCGTCTGCCGACCGCAGGTCGAGGTACTCCTCGAGGACGCCTACGAAGCGGCCGTAGTGCGCCGACCGCCAGTCGCCTCTGGCGCCCTCGCCCTGCTCGACGATGCGCCGGATGACGGCGCGGGCGGCGGCCAGGTCGGCGACAGGGACGAGGTCAGGCCACCGGAAGGTATCCGGCGTCGCCTGGGCCCTCGGCGGGCCGATGAACAGGTTGCGCTCACCGTACTTGCCGGCCAGGTTCACCAGTCCGGCCTCGATGGAGCGGTACAGGTGGCTTACCGTCGCGAACTCCTGGGGCACCGGAACCAACTCGTCGGGCCTCAGTGGGGGGAGAGGCGGCCCGGAGTGGTCGAAGCCCTCGGCATCGTCCATGTCGGAGCCCTCCGGTCGCTCCAGGTAGACGAAGTGGCGCAGCGCCCGTTCCCCGAACGGCAGCAGGGCCAGCTGCACGCCGGCCGGGTAGCCGGTCAGCCGCCCCGAGAGGTGAGGACGGCTGACGTACGGCGCCGAGCCCACCGCCGTCAGCAGGTTGTTGACCAGGGCCCAGTGGAGCATCTCGTCCTTGGCGACGCCGAGGATCACCGCTCGCCAGCGCTCTACGGCCTCGAGCTGGGTGGGCGTCACGCCCGGACCGGCGCTCTGCTTCAGACTGAAGGCGGCATACAGGTACTCGCACATGAGCCCGTGCTCGAGCTCGGTCGCCTGGCACAGCAGGTACGTCAGCTCTTTGCGGTTCTCGATGACGATGGGGCTCTCTGTCGCCACTGGTCATCCCGCCTCGGCCACGTCGCCGAACGCAGCGCGGACCTCGATGTGCGTCAAAGCGTCGTAGGCCGCGTACTTGTACGCGTCGCTCCTGGTCGGCACGTTGAACGTCGTGTGGATGAACTCCTCGACGTTGCCACCGTGACGAATCACGGCCTGCCCCTGGTGAACGAGCTCGGCGGCGGCGTCGCCCATGATGTGGACGCCGAGGAGCTTCCCGTCCTTCATGCACACCAGCTTGACGAGGCCTTCGGTGTCCCCGGCGATCGCCGCACGATTGTTCTGGGCAAACCAGCCGCGCCCCACCTCATAGTCCAGGCTGGCTTCTCGCGCCGCCTGTTCGGTCATCCCGACGCCGGCCGCCTCAGGGATGGTGAAGATACCAAAGGGCAGCAGTTGGTCGACCGTTTGCTTCAATGGAATGTCGAAGGCGTGGCACATGGCCACCCGCGCCTGCTCCATCGAGACCGACGCCAGGGCGGGTAGGCCGATGACGTCGCCCGCCGCGTACACGTGGGGAGCGGTGGTGCGGTAGTGGTCGTCGACGGCGATCCGGCCTCGGCCGTCCACCGCCACACCCGCCGCCTCGAGCGCGAGGCCCTCGGTGTTGCCGACCCGCCCCGCGCCGAACATCAGCCTCTCGGCGCGCAGGACGCGTCCTCCGCTGAGCTCGACGACCACCGCGGCGTCATCCCGCTCGACGGCGGAGACGCGCGAGCCGAGTACGAGCTCGATCCCCGAGCGGCGCATCGACGACACCACCAGGTCGGCGATCTCTGTGTCGAGCATCGGGAGAAGCCGCTCGGCGATGTCGACCAGCCAGACCTTGATACCGACGGCGGCGAAGGTGGAGGCGTACTCGCAGCCGACCGGGCCGGCGCCGACGATGACCACGCTCTCGAAGGAGCGGTCCAACTGCAGCATCTCGTCAGAGTCGAGAACGGCGTGGCCGTCGAAGGGGATGCCGGGCGGTCGAAAAGGGCGAGAGCCGGTGGCCACCAGGACGACGTCGGCGTGGAGGGAGAGCTCGGCATCTCCGGACCCCACGTGGACCCGCTGGTCGGCGCCGAGCCGAGCTTCCCCATGGATCAGCTCGATGTTGTGGCGCTCGATGTTGCGCATCACGGCGTCGCTCATCACCGTCCTGATCTCTGCGGCTCGCAGCCTGAGCCGCTCGAACGTCGCATTGCGGTCGAGCTGGAGGCTGACCCCGTACACCTCCTTCTTCCGGGAGCCGCTGACGTAGAGGGCGGTCTCCCGTAACGCCTTGCTCGGCAGCCCGCCGGTGCTGACGGCGGTGCCACCGACGAAAGGAGAGCGCTCCACGATGGCGACTCGCTTGCCGTGGTAGGCGGCCTGTGCCGCACCCTTCTCCCCGGCGGGGCCCGAGCCGATGACCACGACGTCGAAGTGTTTGGCGTCCATGCATGTCCTCCCCGGTGTTGCAGAACGACGTCGCGGTGAGTCCGATGGTACGCCTGCGGACCGTCGCCAAGGACGAGGTCCGCCCTCTGCCGGCGGATCGGCGACTCCGTCGGTAATGGGAGATTTGGATGAATACCTGTTCCATGAGGCGTCGGTGTAGTGGTGGCACCACCTCGGACGATGCGTAGTACCCCCCTTGTCATTTCCGCCCGAACGGAGAAGACTTCAGATGCCGTTCGGCGGAAGGAGCATCATGAAGACCGCAGCCTCGACTGCGCCAGTCGACCCCCGTCGACCCCGTGATGGCCGGCGAAAGATGCCGGTCGCGCTCCTGGCGGCGTGCACGCTCTCCATCATCCTCGGACCACCGGCCGGTGCCATCGTCGGCGGGCAGCCCGATGACGGGCGTCACCCCGACGTGGGTGGGACGGTGCTGTACTACCCGCCCCGGGACGAAACGATCGTGAACTGCACGGGGTCTCTGATATCCAGCACGGTCTTCCTCACCGCTGCCCACTGCGGCAGGGACGGGACCCGACGCAGCGTCAGCTTCGCCGACCAGTTCGATCCCGCCACCTCCGTGCGCCACGACGGCACCTTCGTCGCCCATCCCGGCTACAACCCGGCTCAGCCGTCCAAGAACGACGTGGCCGTGATCGTCCTAGACCGCCCTGTCCCCGGCGTCGACGGGGCCCAGCTGCCGAGGCTGCCCGAGGCCGGACTCCTCGACCGCATGAAGGCCGACGGCACGCTGAACCGGTCCACCCGCTTCACCTCGGTCGGCTACGGGTTCCTCGGCTTCTCGTACGGTTCCGGGTCGCCGACGCCCGTGCGGGGACAGTCACGCCATTTCGCGGTCGGTTCCTTCGACGCGCTGACGCCAGACCGACTCCACCTGTCCCAGAAAGCGGCGCTGGACGACGGTGGGACCTGCAACGGCGACTCGGGCGGTCCGAACTTCCTCGGGGCGGGTGAAGGCGAAACGCTCGTGATCGCCGGGTTGACCTCGACCGGTGACACTTATTGCAAAGCCACGAACGTCACCTATCGGTTGGACACCGAGGCGGCCCGCCAGTTCCTCGGCCGATACGTTCCGCTTCCCTAGGCGCGGGGAAGGCGCGCCGTCCGAGCCTTCACCTGGCGCTCTTGTCGGGAAGGCGGGACTTGAACCCGCGGCCTCAGCGTCCCGAACGCTAGTCAGGGCACTCTTCTGACCTGCGGATTTCCGCATATATGCCCTCTGACCTGCACTTTTTGTACCGCGCTGTTGCGCGTAGTTAGGCGCTCTTCCGCGGCCTCCCGCGGCCTGGCCGCGGCCTGGCAGCGGCCAAGGCCCGCCCCATTGCCGACGATCCCTATCGGAACCCGGGTGTCAGCCGCCAGCGCTGCGGTGAGCTGCCTGGCACCAGCTCCGTGATCCCCCGCTTGGCGAGAGCCTGGAGCGTCATTCGCACGTTCGGCTCGTCACCGCGCTCTAGGTAATCCGTGATGACCCTCGGCTTAACCCCCTCCTCGCTGGTCATCCCCGGCGCGCGCACGACGGCCGCTTGGAGTGTCCCGAGCTCGAGTTCATCCAGCGTCGAGGTCAGCCGCGGCCGCGCGCTTGCTCCGAGTTCGATCTCGAGTGCCGCCGTCGCCGCCAGGTCACTCAGCTGACGCAGAAACCGGACGAGTACAACGTTGGGTGGGGTGATGGTGGTAGTGGAATCATTGTCCATAAGTCACATAATGCAGCATCGCTGGTCGAGCTGTCAATACATTTTGCATAATCCAACAGCACCAAGTCCGCCCTGCTCGCCCATGGTCCAATGTCCCGTCACGGGACCGGCGGGAGTGCCGGTGGCAGTGCCAATTCGGTCGAGCCCTACTCGTATAGCGGCGCACCGAGCTGCGTGAGACGCGCAAGGACCTGCTGGCGACCCGATTGGCCGAGGGGGGTGATGTGGCGGACACCCGCCCACGTCGGAGTCGCCGGCGTCGCCCGGCGGTACATCGCCGCAGCGATGGTGACCACCCTGTTGAGGTCCGTCGGCCAGCCGTAGCTCCGAGCAAGTGAGGCCGCCTCCGTGCCGCGGGCGGCTACATGATCGGCCCATCGTCCGACCAGCGCGGGTGATAGGAGCATGTGCTGCTTGGCCGAGTTCGTAGGAATGTCGGTGACGACGAAGTTCTCCACTGACGACACGCGGGCGCGGGCCCATGGAACCATGTGGTCAAGTGAGATCCCGCTCTTAGTGAACGCCGGATCGCTGAGACCGTCTCCCGTGTACAGGCAGCACTTCCCTTGGAGCAGCCACAGGTCGTGGCGCAGGGCGACGGGGGGCATGTGTCGTTCTATTCCGAACAGGTGCTCATCGAGCTCGTCCTCAACTGGTGTCCCGAGCGACTTACGGTTTGCCGCAGCGACAAATCGGACGAACCGAAATTCCACGAGGTTACGGAGTACTGGCCCGTACCGCACCAGTGTTCAGCGCCGCGCTAGCTGAGCACGCGCGTAGGGCGTAGCGACATCGAGGTTGGAGACGGTGAGGGCAGCCTTCGGGTTGCCCTTCTTCGCGTCGGGCGACAGCGTGCACACGACCTGACGCGC
>Ga0247719_1000445_pt1 | contig 25438 bp, 13 predicted proteins | sample 41E_DmetaG_FD_189046 | JGI IMG/M metagenome (GOLD analysis project Ga0247719, IMG submission 189046) | Soil microbial communities from hillslope of Landscape Evolution Observatory, University of Arizona, Oracle, AZ, United States - 4-1-E_D | ecosystem: Engineered > Artificial ecosystem >...
GACCGGAAAACATGGGGCAGGTGGACTGTCACCTGCTTTCACGGCGCCGGAGCAGGTGACAGTCCACGTGCGCCGTTACCTGTCCTGTCGCATTCAAGACCCCTTTCCGTCGCTCCCGCCGCCCGCTCAGCGCACGCGCGACACCGCGAGCCCGTCGCCCACCGGGAGCACCGCCGTGCGGAGCCGCGGGTGGGCGAGCGCCGCTTTCACATATTGCCGGAGCCCCTCGGTGTCGGCGTCGCGCGCGCGGTCGTCGGCGACCTTGCCGCTCCAGAGGACGTTGTCGGCGACGACGAGGCCTCCGGGCCTGAGGAGCCTCAGCGCGTGGCCGAGGTAGTCGAGGTATTCCTCCTTCGCGGCGTCGAGGAACACCAGATCGTAGCTCGCGTCGGGAAGCGTCGGCAGCACGTCGAGCGCGAGGCCGCGGTGGACGGTCGCGCGCTTTTCGTACCCCGCTTCCGCGAAGTGCGCGAGGGCGCGCTCGGCGAACGCGTCCTCCATCTCGATGGTTTCGAGGCGTCCTTCGGGCCCGAGCCCGTCGAGGATCCAGAGCCCGCTGTAGCCGAGGAGGCATCCGACCTCGAGTGCCCGCCCTCCGGGCGCAAGCGCGGCGAGGAGCGCGAGGACGGGCCCGGATTCGCGCAAGACGTTGGGAAGCTCCTCGGCTTCGCATTCGGCGCGGATCCGCTGCTGAAGCGGTGACTCGCGTACCGTGGAACGGACGTATGCGAGGACCTTCGGAGCCGTGAACGCTTCCGCGCCCATGCGTGCGGGACGGGGGCCGCGCGGTATGGGGTTTGCGGCGCCCCGGTCGGCTGGCAAAGCGCCTTCCCCGCCGTTGATCACGCCCCGGACGCAAGAGAACCGGCGCGAATCGGCCTCGAGACCCCAAGGTTTAGGTAGCGGGGTGGACTAGCGGAGCGTCCCATGCGGCCGACGCACGAGAACATGGAAATCGTGTTCCTCGGCACCGGAGGCTCCTGGCCGACGGTGGAACGCAACGTGGCCGCCGTGGCCGTCAAGCGCGGCTCGGAGGTCCTGCTCTTCGATTGCGGCGAGGGCACGCAGCGCCAGTTCCAGCGCAGCCGCCTTTCCTACATGCAGGTGCGCGCGATCTTCATCACGCACCTGCATGCGGACCATTTCCTCGGCGTCACGGGGCTTGTGCAGACGATGCGCCTTAACGAGCGCCGCGAGCCGCTCGACATCTACGGCCCGCCCGGCACGAAGGATCTCATGACGATGCTCCTCTCGATCGGCAAGTCGCGCGGCCAGTTCAAGATCACGATCACCGACGTGAAGGGCGGCGCCGAGATCCCGTTCGAGGGCTACACCGTCACGACGCGCGAGGTGCGGCACAGCATCTACGCTCTCGGGTACGCGCTTGCCGAGGAGAACCGGCCCGGCCGCTTCAACAAGCCGCGCGCGCTCGAGCTGGGCGTCCCGGAAGGACGCGCGTTCGGTCAGCTTCAGCGCGGGGAGAGCGTGACGCTGCCGGATGGCCGCGTGGTGCGGCCCGAGGACGTGCTCGGCCCCGAACGCCGCGGCCGCAAGGTGGCCTACACCGGCGACTGCGTGCCGTGCGAAGGCACGGTGGATCTCGCAAAGGACGCTGACGTGCTCATCCACGAGTCGACCTACGCGAGCGATTTCGCGGACGCGAACACGTACGGCCACAGCACGGCGGCGCAGGCGGCCTTCATCGCGCGCACCGCGAACGCGAAGCGGCTGTTCCTCACGCACATCAGCCCCCGGTACACGGACGCGCGCCCCCTCGTCGAGGAGGCCCGGCGCGTCTTCCCGGAATCCTACGAGGCGCGCGACCTTCTCGAGTTCATCGTGAAGTTCCCGTCCGATGAGGACGGGCCGTCGGCGCCCGAGGAGCCGGCGCCCGCGCCCGCGGCCTGAGGGGCGAGGGGCGTCCGGGAGCCTAGGGGGAGGGCGTCCGCTCTTCGGAAAAACATGAGAATCAGGACCTGCCGGGCCAAGGCACCCCAGAGGGGCCGGGCGAAAGAATCCCGGCGCCTTGGCCCGACAAGCCTGTGAGGGTCGATGGAGGCTGGACCAACGACCCCACGAGGTTGGCGTACCCAAGTACGCGGGGGTCGATCATAAGCAGATTGAGTCAGCATTTTGACAGAGCGCGAAGGCGTGTCATGGCCATGCCGACATGTCAAGCAGGCTGTGATGGGCGGGGTGGGAACCGAACGCGTCACAGGCGACCCTGCAAGGGGTTTGGGGGCGGGGGCGATCCGACGGACCCGGGCGGAGGGTCCGTCGGAGCCCTGGGCTTGGGACGAGCGTCAACGCATCTCTTCGACGACGACCTCGGTCTCGCGCGCGCCGACCGCGACGTTGCGGGCGCCCGCGCCGCGGCGGAAGAGCGAGCTCTTGTGCACGCCGTAGAGCGCGTAGATGATCACGCCGATCCCCATCCAGGCGAAGAACGCGAAGTGGGTGAAGCGGTCGAGATTGTACGCGAGGTAGATCGAGCCCACGGCGCCGAGGATCGGGAACCAGGGCGAGAACGGCACCTTGAACGGACGCTCGAGGTCCGGGCGGGACCGGCGCAGCACGACGACGCCGATGCACACGAGGGCGAAGGCGAAGAGCGTGCCGATGTTCGTCATCTCGGCCGCGCGGCCGAGGTCGAGGAAGCCGGCCGCGAGCGCGACCGCGCCGCCCGTGAGCATCGTCGTCTTGAATGGCGTGCCGCGGGTCGGGTGCACCGCGGCGAGGCGCTCGGGGAAGAGGCCGTCGCGCGCAAGCGCGAAGAAGATGCGGGGCGCGCCGAGCAGGAGCACCATGAGCACGCTCGTGATGCCCGCGATCGCGCCCGCGCGGATGATCGCCGCCGCCCACGGGAGGCCCGCCGCGTCGAACGCGTAGCCGAAGGGCTCCGAGAGCGCCGCCGCGTGGTGCGGGTGGGTCGGATCCGCGTACACTTCCCAGCCCGTCATGCCGACGAGCACGACCGCCGCGAGGATGTAGAGGACCGTCGTGATGCCGAGCGAGAGCAGGATGCCGATCGGAAGGTCCCGCTTCGGGTTGCGCGTCTCCTCCGCGGTCGTGGAGACCGCGTCGAAGCCGATGTAGGCGAAGAAGAAGATCGCAGCGCCCGCCATCACGGCCGACACGGGGGAGATGGGCTGGCCGGTCGATAGGCTCGTCGCGGGGATCGGGTTGTTCGTGATGTTCGTCGGGTTCAGGAAGAAGAACCCGACCGCGATGACGAACACGATGATGAAGAGCTTGATCGCGACGAGGCCGCTCGTCACGCGCGCGCTCTCCTTCACGCCCACGAGAAGGATGCTCGTGATCGCGAGGACGATGAGCACCGCGGGCAGGTTGATCACTGCGCCCGGTACCCCTGACAGTGGAGATGCCGCGATCGCCGCCGGGAGGGCGATGCCCATCTGGCCGAGGAGGCCCTGGGCGTACGAGGACCAGCCGATCGCGACCGCGACAGAGCCGACCGCGTACTCGAGCACGAGGGCCCAGCCGAGGACCCACGCGACGAGCTCGCCGAGCGTCGCGTACGTGTAGCCGTAGGCGGAGCCGCTCGTCGGGATGGTGGACGCGAGCTCGGCGTAGCAGAGGCCGACGAACGCGCACACGAGGCCCGCGAAGGCGACCGAGAGGATGATGCCGGACCCGGCGCGCGCGGCGCCGACGCCCGCGAGCACGAAAATGCCCGTGCCGATGATGGCGCCGATGCCGAGGACCGTGAGGTCGAGCCAGCCGAGGTTCTTCTTGAGCGAGCGCGACGGGTCGCGCGCCTCGGCGATGATCTCGTCGGCGTTCTTCTTGAGACCCCATCGCGAGAAGCGACCTTCGGGGCGGGGAGCGTCGAGCGTTGCCATCCTACTTCACCACCGGCGCCGTCACGGCCTCGAACTTCTGGACCTTGGCCTCGACCGTGCCCGAGGCTGCGGGGACGGGCACCGCGCCGGGGATGGCGGCCGTCTGGCCGCGCTGGTTCTTGATCGAGACGACGTAATCGCCCGTGCCGTTCGTCACGTGCATCCGACCGAGCTGCTCGGCGATGTCCTCGCTCGAGCCGCCGACGGTCGTGTTCGCCGGGAGCGGGTTGAGGTCGAAGACGAACTCCATCTTCGCACCCGCGCAGTTCTTCGACTGCGGCTCGGGCGCGGCGGTGCCGTTCGGCGGCGTAACCGAGACCGTGAGCTTCGCGGGGTCGACCGAGGCGCGGGCGCTCCCGTCGCTGCACGTCACCGAGATGACGACGCGGGTCAGGTTGTGCTCCGTGATCGAGAACGTGTGCGAGAACGTGCCTTCCTTGAAGGCGCCAGCCTGCGGGGCCGCGACATCGACCGTCTTCCAGGTGACCTGATACACGCCCGCCGGGTGTTCCTCGACGGTCGTGATGCCGTAAGCGGCACCCGCGAAGAGAAGCACCCCGACCGCGAGCAGGATATAGTCGGGACCCGCCGTAGCCATGGGAATCGCGCGAGCATAGGGAAGTTTCCTTATAATCCTTGTTGGAAAGCGGAACGCGCGATGGCCGCGCGCGACGCGCGCGTCGGATGCGACCGCCCCGGGGGACGGATGCGGTCGCAGCGGAAAGGGCGACGACCGCCGTCCGCCCCGCGTGCGCAAGCCGCGCCCGCCATACGGTCAACGACGTGACCGTCGGCCGCGTGTATCGCTCTCAGAACCCTTACGGCCGTGCGGGGCTCGGCCGGAAACGACGGGGGGTCACGACCGCGTCGGGTCGCGCAGCGGCGCGCGGGGCCCATCGGCCGCGTCGTGGGGCGCATCCTCGTGCTCGTCGTCGTGCGCGTGGCCCTCGACGGGGGCCGGGATGACGCCCGCAGGGATGGGCGCGACGGGGGCGCCGGGCGAGAGGAACTCGTGGCCCTCCTCCGCGAGGTAGTACTGCGTCGTGTGCTCCTTCTTGACCTGCACGAGGAGACCCGCCTCGTTGAGCTTGCGCAGGTGCCAGCGGACGGTACCGTGGTTGACGTTCATCGCGCGCGCGATCTCGCGCTGGTGCGCGCTCGGGTGCGCGGCGATGTATTCGAGGATCTGCTGGGCGTTGCCGTTCTTGAGGACGGCCGACGCGATCGCCTTTCGCTTCGTCTCGACCCCGCCCGCGACCGGGTAGAACACCTTGTAGCCCTCGAACTTCTTCGACGCGACGAGCTTCGCGTCCTCGAGCTTGCGCAGGTGCCAGAGGACGTTCGTCGTGGAGAGGTCGAGCGCGGTCGCGGTCGCGCGCAGGTGCGTACCGGGGTGCGACTGGATGTATTCGAAGATCGTGCGGCGCGCTTCGTTCTCGAGAACGTTCGCGCCCGTGACGAATTTCGCGCCGCCCGCGAAGAGGAGACCGACCGCGAGGGCCGCGACAGAGACCGCGATGCCGATCGCGATGCCGCCGCCGAAGCCGAGGTCCGCGATCGCGTCCCCAAGCCAGGGCGACCGGGAGCCGGTGGGGTCGAGGTCGCCTGCCGGCGGGGGCGTCGATCCATCGGTCGGGGGCTGCGAGGGCTGCGTCACGAAGCCCGTCGGATCCTTCGGATCGATCTCGGGCGTGGGACCGACGAGGTCGACCTGCGCCGAGATGATCGGCAGGAACAGGACGGCCGCGATCAGGGCATAGCCCGTGACAAGGAGCAGGCTCTTGCGATCCCGCATGGCAACCGACCTCACCTTGCGCGCCTCCGGGTTATAAAGTGGCGGTCAGGCGCCCTGGGGCACGGTTCCATGAGGACGAGCCTTCCGGGACGGAGGCGGACGGCGGCGCCTACTGGGGGACGCCCGAGGGGACGACCACGTGCGATTCCACCGTGGGCCGGACCGTCTGGAGCGCCTCGACCCCGACGTCGGTGGCGTAGTAGGCGGACGTCTTCCCGCGGCGGACCTCGGTCAGGAGCTCGGCGCGGCGGAGCTTCTTGAGGTGCCAGCGGACCGTGCCGTGGTTCACGCCCAGGATGCGGGCGATCTCGCGCTGGTGCGCGCCCGGGTTCGCGACGACGTACTCGAAGACGCGCTGGGCGTTCTCGTTGTTCAGCGCCGTGACGCTGAGGCTCAGCCGGCGGGCCGCGACGCCGCCCTCGGCCGGATAGAAAACCTTGTAGCCGTTGAAGCGGCGGCTGTGGATGAGCCCCGCGTCCTCGAGCTTGCGGAGATGCCAGATGGCGTTGGTCGTGGTGAGATGGAGGTCGTCGGTGATGCTCTTCAGGTTCGCGCCGACCTTCGCGCGGAGGTAGTTGTAGATCGACGCGCGGACGTCGTTCTCGAGGACCTCGTCCTTCGTGATGAACCGCGCGCCCCCGGCGAAAAGGGCGTAGGCGGCGAGCGAGAGGCCCGCAAGGGCGAGGCCCGCGAGGGCGACGTGGATGGGGCCTACGTCGAAACCGGGCTCCTCCGGGAGGACCGACGGCGGCGGCGCCTCGGCGCCCGTCGCGGGCGCCACTTCGTCCTTCACGGCCTGCGCCGCGCGCTCGGCCTGCTGGGCCGGGTCCGCCGTGCCGAGCCCCGCCTGCTGGAGCGTGTCGAGGCTCGTCGCGGCGGCGAGGGGGACGAGGGCGACCGCGAGGACCGTGACGGCCAGCGTGAGAAGGCGGCGCATGGTGATCCCGCGCACAGTGCCCTTGTCCCTATATGAACGTATTGGGCGGCTTGTTCAAATCTGGGCAGAAATCAAGGTGATTTCGCGGATAAAACGGGGAGAACGGGGAGGGCGGTCGCGCGGGGGACGCTCCGGGTCCCGCACCCGAGCCTGGCCTTCGAGATCGGCGCGGACCCCTCCCTCGAGCGGGGGTCGTGCCCCATGGCCGACCCGTCCGATCGAGGGTGCGATCGGACCCCGAGGGTCCGCTACCCGACCCCGGCCACGTCCGCATCGGCGGGGGCCGCGGGACGCGCGCCCGAACCGTCGAGGGCCTCGAGCCCGTGCGGCCCGATGCGGAAGAACGCCTCGAGGCCTTCCGGGAGCGCGCGGTGCTTCACGATGACGGCGCGCCTCCGGCCGCCGACGCCGCCCGCCTTCTCGAGCCGGATGACGGCCTTCGAGATGTGGCGCAGGAGCTGCCCGCCCACGGGCTCGAGGACGTCCGTCTCGACGTTCGTGAACACCTGGTTCGTGATGACGACGGGAATGCCGCGCTTGCGCGCGACCTCGGCGAGGCGCGTGAGCTGCGCCGCGAGCGAGCGCCGGTCCGTGACGCCGTCGCCCTGGCTGAGGTTCACGCGGTAGTGGAGCGTCGCCGAGTCCAGCACGAGAAGCCCGACGTCCGCGCTCGAGGCCGCGAGACGCTGCGCCTTGTCGACGACCGTGTCCTGCTCGCGCAGGTTGAACGGCTCGAAGAACAGGATGTTCGCGTGCACGCGCCGGTAGTCCGCGCCGCACATCTGCTGCAGACGCTCGAGCGACACGCCCTCCGTGTCGATGAAGACGACCTTGCGTCCTTCGCGCGCCACGTTGCGCGCGATCTGGAGACAGATGTTCGTCTTCCCCGCGCCGGCCTCCCCGTAGAACTCCGTAAGGGCGCCGGACTCGACGCCGCCCGAGAGGAGCTCGTCGATGGGGGGACAACCGACCGGAACGCGCATGGCTCGTTCTCGAACAGGGGGGTGGGGGATAAGGATTGGGGAAGCGCCCCGGTGCGGGCGCGGCGCGAGGCGCAGGCGGAAGGGCATGACGACCGGAGAAACACGCCCTCGCGTGACGGTTTTCCGGAGGTCACGGACGAAGCCGCACGCCGCAGAAGACCTCATGAGAGACGATCGACCTCAGGGAGGACGTTGGTCGCTGGAGCAAGGTCGGATGATGGACTTCGTCTTTCGATGGTTCACCGTGCCAGCCCTCTTCGCCTTGCTTGCAAGTTCGTTCATGGCCGCCGCCGTCTACGCCACGAATCCGACCCGGCGGCAGAACCGGATCCTCGCGATCGCCCTTGCGGCTGAAACGATCAGCCTGGGCGTATTCTACGCCATTCTGCCGCAGCTTGCAAACCCGCTCGATGCCGCCGCGATGCGCGCGGTCGAGTTCTCGTTCCAGATTCTCGCCTTGCTCAGCTATCTCGCGTTTCTCGGAACGATCGAGGTGCCTCTTTCGCGGCCGTTCCGGTCGCCGGCCATCCAATGGGCGCTCGTGGCGGCCGGCGGGCTCGGCATCCTGGCGTGGCCCTTCATCACCGGCTTCGTCCTCGGCGATACGCTCGCCTTTTTCGCGTTTCCGGAATCGAGCTGGGTCCACGGAATTCACCTCCGCAACGCGGCGTACGGCGCAGGCTTCCTCGATGCAACGTACGGCCTCGTCATGTTCTACGGCCTCGCCGTCGCAGCATCGGCATGGCGCAGAGCTCCGCGCGGAACCGCAGCTCGCGACCGCGCGAAAGCCTACGGGATCGCCTTCGGCATCCGCGACCTCTTTATCGGCGGTCCGCTCGTCCTCAACGGCACGGGCACCTCGATTAACCATGGCATCTGGGAATCCTTCTACATCATCGTCCCCCTCGCCTCCATCGCCTTCGTCACGAGCCTCGCCTACGGCATCCTGAAGACGCAGCTGTTCGACATCGACCTGAAGGTCAAGTGGACCGTTAAACAAGGAACGGTCGCCGCGGTGTTCATTGCAGCGTTTTTCGTCGCGGGTGAACTCGCGCAGACTTTCTTCAGCGACGCCATCGGACCATACGTCGGCGTTTTCGCCGCCGGATTTCTCGTCTTCGCGCTCGCGCCGCTCCAGCGGCTCGCGGAGCGCGTGAGCGACCGCGCGATGCCGCAAGTCAACGAAACGCCGGCCTACGTGACGTTCCGCAAGATGGAGGTCTACAAGGCCGCCGTCGAGGAGGTGCTGACGGACGGGGCCGTGAGCGACAAGGAGCGGCGCATCCTCGATCGCCTGCGCCTCCAACTCGGGCTGGGGCCCGACGATGCACGCGCCATCGAGGACGATCTCGCGCCGATGCGCGCGAGGGCTTGAGTCAAGCCTTATGGCCTACCCCGCGCGTCACGCCGCTCGGAGGCGGGCGACGTGGATCTCGGCGCGATCGAACGGACCACGCTCCTCATCGACGCGGCAAGCGGGTTCCTTTTCCTCGCGCTCGGACTCTGGATCCTGACGCTCAGACCGCGGAGGACGGTCACGCTCGCCCTCGGCGCCTACGCCTCGTTGCTCGGTGTCACGGTCGCGCTGCGGAATCTCGGCACCGAACTCGGATGGCTCCCCAAAGAGGCGTTCATCCCCGAAGGTCTGTCGTTGGTCGCCGCGAGCGCCGCCCTGCTCGTCATCACCCATTATTTCCCGGAGGGCCTGCAACGGCGACACCGCGCCGCCGGATTCCCGGTCGCTCTCGGGCTTGCGGCCGTCATCCTCGCAGCGGGGATCGGAGCGCTCTCGATTGTGGCATCGAGGATCGAGGTCGATCTGGCGTTCCTCATCGCCGCGATGACGATCTTCTGGGCCGCCACGTGGTTCGCCGTCGCGACGCTCACGGCGCGTTATCATGAGGTCGAGGACGGGGAGGCTCGGAAGGGACTCCTCATCCTGACGATCGCCGTCGTGCTCGAACCCGCTGTCCGGACCGGCATCATGGCGGCCTCCTATCCCCACACGACTGCCCTGTTCTTCCAGCTGATGGACTCCGCCTTCGCGGCGAGCACGCTCGTGCTGACGGCCCTGTGGGTCCGCAACACGCGGACCGCGGACCCGGATGCCCGGCGCCGCGCCCGGAACATGGCGCTGCTCCTGCCGGGGCTAGCGCTCGCCGGCGCGCTCTTCGCCGTCGCGACCGATCCCCTGCGCGCATTCAACCTCGGTCCGATGGGCCTCTCCCGCATCGCGGGCGTGCTGCTTCTCGCGTGGGCCATCCTGCGCGGCCTCATCCCCGGCGTCGACGCGAAGGTCCGCTGGGGCATCTCGAAGAGCACGCTCGCCGCGGCGTTCATCGGCGTGTTCTTCGTCGCGAGCGAGGCCGCGCAGGAGTTCTTCGGCGAGACGCTTGGAAGCGCCTACGTCGGCATCGCGGCCGCCGGCGCCCTCGTGTTCGCGATGGCGCCGCTGCAGCGGCTCGCGGAGCACGTCGCCGCGACGGCTGTGCCCTCGACGCGCGCCGTGCCCGTCGAAGCGCCGGCCTCCGCGACGAGCGGCATGAGCCCGGCGGAGTCCGCACTCGCATCGTCGAGTGGGACGCTCGCCGAGCGCGAAGCCGCCTACCGCCGCGCGGTCGCGTGGGCGCTTCGTGACGGCGCCCTCAGCCGCGCCGAGGAACGGCAACTGCTGGAGATCGGCCACTTCCTCGGACTCCCGCCGCTCAGGGCCGCTGCGATCCTCGACGAGATGGAAGCGGCGGCGCGGGCGTAGGCGGGCCACGAGCGGGGGGGCCGGGCGGAAGGGGGTCGTGAACGCGACAGTACGGGTAACGGCGCACGTGGACTGCCACCTGCTTCGGCGCCGCGAAAGCAGGTGACAGTCCACCTGCACCATGTTTTCCCGCGATGTCGGGACAAAGCCCTTCTTGCAAACGCCACGCGCGCCGCGCCGGACTCAGCCCGCCTCGTTTTCGAGCCCGGCGCGATGAGGACTCCGGGGAAGGCGCCCTCGCGCGGAGGGTGGCTCCTCGCCGCAGGCCCCAGCGAGCGCAGCGCGTGAGCGGGGTCCAGGGGCGGAGCCCCTGGTCGTGGGGGTCCAGGGGGCGCGAAGCGGCCCCCTGGCACACGGAGTCGCACGGAAACCCGTAGCGAGCGCGAAGCGCGAGCGGGGGGTTTTCCGTGCGACGGAGTGTGCTCCGAGCCGTAGGCCGCAGCGAGCGCAGCGAGCGAAGGCCGAAGGCTCGGCTAAAAAAAGTCGCTGAGCTTCGCCTTCTTCACGCGGTCGTTGCTGAAGACGCTCTCGATGCTCTCCTCGATGTGCTCGATGCGCTGGCGCACGTAGTGGTTGACGCCGTACCGCTCGCAGATCTGCTTCGAGACCTCGAGGTACTTGCGGACGCTCCCTTCGTGCACGGTCATCGTGAGCGCGGAGCGGCACTTGAGGCAGTGGCCCGCGAGCGGGATCCTGCGGTATTTCGCGCTGCATTTGGTGCAGCGCACCTTCTGCTTGCTGAAGGCCTTCAGGTTGCCCATGAGGTCGGGCAGGAAGTGGCTGCCGATGACGAGGGCCGCGACGTCGGGCGCGTCGACGGCGCGGATGCGCGCGGCGAGCTCGAGCTGCGCCTCCATCTTGCTCATCATGTCGCCGATGCTCTTGTACGCGGAGATGGCGGGGCCTTCGGCGATGTCGGCCGTGTCGTGCGTGAAGCCGAGCCCTTCATACTGCTTCGGCGTGCCGAGCCGCTTCGCGACGGTGTCGACGAGCTTCTCGACGTCTTTCGGCCCGGGGTGCTTCGTCGTCGCTTCGTAGAACTCGAGCGGGTAGCGCCAACCCACGTCGACGTTGTGGGCTTCCTTGTCGACTTCGCTCGGGTCGAGGCGGAGCGTCAGGGTGAGCGGCGCGTCCATGAGGCCGCCGCGGTTGTCGGGGAGGTAGGCGCGGGAGAAGTTGACGAGGCCGTCGAGGAGGAGCATGAGGCAGTCCTCGTCGCCGTCGCAATTGCGCCGCTTCGCCGCATGGAAGTACGGATGCGCGAACCCGACGGCGGCCTTCGTGTGGCCGATGAGGCGCCCGAGCACGCCGCCCGACGTGTGGGGGGCGAGGCCGACGATGAGGTGCCCGACGAGGTCCTCGGGCTCCCTGCAATCGTAGTAAGGTTTGAGCCCGTACATCTTCGCGAGGAGATCGTCGACGTACTGGGCCGCGCGGAGCATGTAATCCATGCCCGCGGTGGAGAGGAGGACGTCCTGGACCTTGAGCTCGAGGATCTGGTCGTCGCGCGCGAGCGGTTCGCCGCGCACGTCGTGCGTGTAACCGAGGGCGACGAGCTTCTCGACGCTCGTGTGGATCTCGCGCGGCTTGAAATGCGAAAGCGGGACGTCCGTCATGTCGAACCGGATCGTTCCGTCCTTGAAGCAGAAGACCTCGTGCTTCGCGCGGAGGAGGCCCTTCTCCAGGGGCTCGGGCGTCTTCGTGCGCGAGATGAGGCCCTGGACGCCCTTCACGGTCTCAGGCAGTCGCTCGAGCCCGATCGCGGACTGCGCGCGCGCGAGCAGGTCGCCCAGGTGGATCGTCTGAGGCTCGACGCGCTCGACGCGATGAGGCTGCGTGTGGCCGCCGCAGCCTTCGCGCGGACACTTGTTGAGGATCGTGCGCGATCCGCAGGCGCCGCAGTTGCGCAGCCCGACCTCGATCTCGATGTTTCCCTTCGCGGCCGCATCCTTCACCAGGCGCTGCACGCCTCCCGCTTCGCCGAGCGGGAAGAGCGCGTGGACGGGCGGCGACATCTTGCGCTCGGCGGCCTTTTCCGGTCGACCCATGCGCGTGCCGATGCGGTACGGCGCGCGAGGGCGGACGCGGAAGCCCGCAAGCGCGCTCACCACGCCGCAGACGTGCTCGGCATAGGTCGGCGCGGACGGAGGCGGAGCGGTCCCTTCGACGCGGACGTCGGGGCCGCGGACGCGCACGATCCGCGCGCTCCCGCCGCCGCGCGCGGCTTCGACCTCCTCGAGGTCGAGCCCCAAACCGCGCACGAGCGGATAGGCGTGTCGAGCAAGACGCAGGATCGTCGGAGCGTTGGCGATCTCGACCGCGTCGACGGCGCTGCGGTCCCAGCCCGCGCCTTCGTCGGATCTTCCGCCGCTCGTCTTCGCGGCCACCGTTTCGTGGAGGGCGCCGAGCGTGACGAGCGCTTCGCGGTGGGGTTCGTCTCCCGGAAGCACGAGCGTGCCGCCGCGCCAGACGCCCTTCGCGAGGACGAACTCGGAAAGCGCGCGGATCTCGCCCGGCGCGAGGTCGTGCCAGAAGAGGTTGAACGCCGGATGGAGCGGCGTGCGCGTGCGCTCCGCGAACGCGACCGCCTCGAAGGCGTCCTTGAAGGCGGGGGGCGCCGCGCCGGAGGCGCGCTCGAGCTCCTGGGACCACCATTCGACGCAATAGGGGGACATGGGGAGGATCTTGTTGTTCTCCGCGAACTCGCCGTACGGGACGAGGATCTCTCCGAGATCGATGATCCGTCTCACGCGACCCTTGAGCGCGCGCGCCTCGGCGCTCGTCGTGACCTCGACGAGCGAGCCGTTGTGCAGCTGCACGATCGGGCCTTCGATCGTGTCGCACGGCGTCGCGACCGTGGCCTTGCCCGGGCGCTCGATCTTCATCTGCGTGCCGACCGCCAGGAAATCATCGACGATGACCATCGTCGCCGGGTGGATCGCGGTCGAGGCGAGCCCGGCGGTGCGCGCGCGGCCATAGCGCAGGCGGAAGGCGCCCTTGCGCGACGGGTGGCCGAACACGGGCCGCCCCGCGACGAGCTCGGCCATGTATTTCGGATTCACCTCGATCGGCGGCTTGCCGTAGTCGATCGGCGCGGGGCCTTCGGACTTCTTGTCCTTCCCCTTGTTCACGAACGTGTCGATGAACTCCCAGCCGTCGAGCTTGAGATTCTTGACGTGCTTCTGGATCTTCGGCGCCTTGAGGATGAGGCCCTCGGCCATGACGAGACACGCGCCGCCGCGCAGGCGGTTGGATTCGATGCGCGGAAGATCGCGGTTGCCGCTGACCTCCTCGTCTTCCGTCCCTTCGCCGTCGATCATCACCGGACAGGCCTTCGCGATGAGGTCGATCTCGGCGGGCGTGGGATTGTATTGCAGGTGCTGCGCGTTCTTGTAGGCGGGAATCTCCTCTTTCAGACGATCGATCTCGGGCTGCGTCGGGATGTATTTCCCGATGCCGAGCTCGCGCCTCACGATGTCGGCGAGGAGGACGGAGAGGGCTTGACCCGTGCCGCCCGCCGCGCGGATCGGGCCCGCGAACGAGAGCGCGACGCAGTCGGTTCCGTCGTCGTTCCGGAGGATGCGCGCGCCCGCGATGCCTTCGAGCGGCGCGACGAGGATGCCTTCCGTGAGGATGGCGAGTCCGACGCGCACGCCGCCGTCGAGCGCGGTCTCCTTGGTTGGATACGCCCCGAACTTCCCCGCGGCGACCTCCTTCGCGACGATGAGCGAGACCTCCTCGCGGTTCTTCGTCTTCGAGAGCTCGCGGATCCGCTCGGCGACGCCCCGCTGCGGCAGGTAGTCCTTCAGCAACTCCTCGACGCGCGCCGCGAGGTCGACGGCGGGCGGGATCTCGACCTGCGTCGAGGGATCGAGCCCTTGTCGCCGGCATTGCTCCGCGATCGCGTACGCGCGGCGCGTCTCGAGCTCGAGCGCGGTGAAGTAGGCCTGCATCGCCGCGGAGGTCGCGCCTTCGTTGCGCGGCGCGATCTCGGGCGCCTCGAACTCGAAGTCGTCGAGGTCGTCGACGTCGACCTCCTTGGCCTCGACCGTGTCCGCGAAGTAGCCGCCCTTCACGCGGACTCACGCACCTTCGCGGGACGCCGGACCGGGGGAGAACGCGATGCCTCCGAGCCGACTTCGGCCCTCCGCCGGGGGGCCCGGCGGCCCGCAGCCGGCGAGAAACCGGTCGGTGAAAAGGCCCGCCGCCCGGGAGGCGCGAGGCCCCCCGGGACGGGGTGTTGTCGAAGCAGCCCACCCACGCCCGCGGGTAGGGCCAGGCGCTCCTTGAGGATTTGCTCCCGCCGCCGGCCTTCCCCAGGGGGTGTGAACCGACCGCCGCCTCCACCGGACGAGGACCTTTTCCAGTGGAAGCAAGGGGGTTCGCTCCCCATGGCCGCCTTCGGACGATCGCCGGAAAGGCCTCGCTGGGCGCGCGGGGCTTTCCGGTGGAGCGGAGGGGCGCGGCCCGCGGTCCCCGCCCCGTCGCGTCACCGCGGCGGATCGAGGCCATCGTGGGGGAGCACCGCGAGGCGGGCCACCGTCGAGGCCGTCACGGTCGCTTCGCCCGGGCGCGCGGCGAGGACGGGCGGAGCCTCGAAGGCATAGCCGACCTCGCCGTGCTGCGCGAGGTCGAGGCCCAGCGTCTCGTGCTCGGGTGGCACGCGGAGCCCGATCGCGCGGTCCACGACCCAGAGGATGGCCCACGTCATTGCGAACGCGAAGATCGCGGCGGCGAGGACCGAGAGCACCTGCGCGGTGAGAACGCCGGAGGCCGCGAAGGGCTCGAGCAGGAAACCGTTGCGGCCGGCCGCGTTCACCGCGGTCGAGGCGAGGAGGCCCGTGAAGACGGCGCCCACGATGCCGCCGACGCCGTGCACGCCCCACGCGTCGAGCGCGTCGTCGAACCCGAGGCGTTCCTTCATGCGCACGCCCCAGAAGCAGGCGCCGCCCGCCGCGAACCCGATCACGAGGGCCGCCATCGGGCCGACGAAACCGGAGGCGGGGGTGACGGCGACAAGACCCGCGACCGCGCCCGAGGCGGCGCCGAGGATCGTCGGCTTGCCCTTCGCGCGCCACTCGAGCGCCATCCAGGCGAGCGTCGCGGCGGCCGTCGCGAGATGGGTCGCAACGAAGGCGTTCGCCGCGAGACCGCCCGCGCCGAGCGCGGATCCCGCGTTGAAGCCGAACCAGCCGAACCACAGGAGGCCCGTCCCGAGCATCACGAGCGTCAGGTTGTGCGGCGTCATCGCCTCGCGACCGTGGCCGAGCCGCTTGCCGAGGTAGATGGCGCACGCGAGCGCGGCGCATCCCGCCGAGACGTGCACCACGAGGCCGCCCGCGAAGTCCATCGCGCCGAGCGAACGCAGCCATCCGCCGTCGCCCCACACCCAGTGCGCGAGGGGATCGTAGACGAGCGTGGTCCAGAGGAGGGTGAAGGCCGCAAGCGCCTTGAACGAGACGCGCTCGACCATCGCGCCGACGATGAGCGCGGGCGTGATGATGGCGAACATCATCTGGAACGCCATGAACGCCTGATGCGGGATCGTCGCGGCGTAGGTCGGGTTCGGCTCCATGCCGACGCCGGCGAGGAACGCGAAGTCGAGGTTGCCCACGAGGCCGCCCACCGACGGTCCGAACGCGAGGCTGTACCCGAGCACCGCCCACTGGAGCGAGACGAGGCCGAGGATCAAAAACACCTGCATGATGGTGTTCATCACGTTCTTCTTCCGGACCATGCCGCCGTAGAAGAGGGCGAGGCCGGGGGTCATGAGCATGACCAGCGCCGCGGAAACGAGAACCCACGCCGTGTCGCCCGTGTCGACGGCGGGCGCGGCGCCGGCCTCCGGCGCGGGCGCGTCAAGGCGGCCATCGGGGTCGGGGCCGTCGGAGGACGGGGGAGGCCCGTCGGACGAGCGGCTCTCGACGACCTGCGCCATCGCGGGAAGCGCGAGGGCGGCGAGGGCGAGCGCGAGAAGGAGGGCGATCGGAAGCAGGACCCGGAGCCGGTGCGCGCGGGGGCCGGTCACGAGCGCTTTCACTTCTCGCGATCGCCCATATGGATTTCGGCTGAAGTTCGATTCAATTGCCCGCTTGCGAATTGAAAAGCCATTCAAACGATCGGTAATCGGTCATTTCATCCATCGAATGGTAGCGATTCCCGCCCCGCCGGAGGCCCATTCGAAGACGGAGGATCAATCGTACGGAAGCGCGAGCGGCCCTTGCGGGCGGCGCAGCGGAGCGCGCCGTGATCGGGGACTGCAGACGAGTTCTAGAGTTGACGCGCAGGACCACGCACGGCTCATGGATCCATCCACCTTTCCACCATGCGTCGGTGATCGGTCGCATCCGTTCGACCCCGAGCGAGACGCTTTCGAGGGAAGATTGATATACGCTCCTGGAGTTCGAGCGGCCGAAAGGGAGGTTGACAGGTTTGAAACTCACTATTGCATACACTCTCGCGATGGTCGCTGCCCTCGTGGTGGCGCCGGCCGGACTGGCGACCGGGGTCCTGGTCGCAGGCGAGGCCCCGAGCGTTCCCGCGGCCCCCGCGGTCCCCCCGTCGCCCGCGGCGACGAACCCTCCGCTCGTCGACATCCTCACGCCGTCGCACGAGTCCGCCTTCGCGCCCAACTCGGTGATCACGGTCCGATGGAAGTCGCTCTTCAACGACTTCACCGGGCTCAGCGCCCTCTACGTGGCGGAGCTCCGCGACGGCGGCGGCCGCCTCGTCGCCGTGAGCCGGGCGTACGAATGCGGAACGCCGGCGCCCCTCACGTTCGTCTGCTGGACGACGCTCACGTTGCCGGAGCAGGACGGCGAGTTCGAGATCCGCGTCCGTCTCATCGAGCCGACGCTCGACAACGAGTTCGTGCAACCCCCGCTGAACGAGCGGGAGCCGCGCGAAGACAACGTGGTCGTCTACGTCGACATGCAGCCGCCCGTCACGACCCTCGAGGTCATGCCGGCGGAGGCGGCAACGGCGTGGTCGACGTCGACCGTGGCGGTCGCGCTCACGTGCGCCGACGCCACGACGGGATGCGGCGACATCTCGTACCGCGTGAACGGGGGCCCCCGCACGATCTACGAGGGCGCGTTCATGCTGCCCGCCGACGGCGTCCACACCCTTTCCTACTGGAGCGTCGACCTCGCGGGCAACCTGGAGACGGCCCGCGTCGCGACGCTTCGACAGGACCGCGTCGCGCCGACGGCGACCCTCGTGCTGGACCACGCGGCCGACGGGCTCGCGGGATGGCACGTGACCCCCTCCGGGGCGACCGGCCTCTGCGCGGACGCGACGAGCGGCTGCGTGGCCGCGAGTGAGACCTTCCCGCCCTTCGGGGCCGACGGGGAGCACGTCTTCCATTACGCGCCCGCGGACGTCGCCGGCCACGTCGCCGAGCCCGCCGTGCTTGCCGTTCGCCAGGACTCGACGCCGCCCGTGATCGGCGACGTTTGCGCCACGGTCGGAAGCGACTGCGCGACGTCGGGCACGCTCGAGACGTCCCTCGTCACCGTTCTCGCGCCCGCCTCGGACGCGGGATCCGGCCTGTCGGTCCACACCCTGTGGGCGACCTCCGATTGCGGGGCCGGCTCCACCGCGCCCGTCGAGGTGGCGCCCGGCAGCGACGGGATCACGCTCGATCTCAGGCCGATCGCGGACAACCCGGCCACCAACGTCTACCAATGCGGCGCCGTGCGGTTCCACGCGCGCGCCGTCGACGTGGCGGGCCTCGCGACGGAAGTGACGTCGATCGCCTTCGTGCTGGACACGACGGGCCCCGCCAACATCCTCCTCACGCTCGCGAACGATCCGTCCACGCTCGTCCCGAACGGTCAGACGGTTCCGCTCACGTACAAGGCCGAGTGGATCGGCGGGGCGCTCTTCGGCGGCGCGGCGCAGCTTGCGACCGTGACGCTTTCCGACGCGAACGATCCCGGATGGAGCGCCTCGGGCTCGACCGACCTTTCCGGTCTCGTGACCTTCGCCCTCGCCGCGAGCGACACGGCGCGCCTCCTCTCGGCCACCGTGAGCGCGACGGCGCCGAGCGACCCGCAAACGTACCTCGTGACGCCTCCCGCGCCCCTCGGCATCACGTGGACGGGCATCGCCCTTGCGCGGATGGTCACAAGCGACCTTCCGCGCGCCACGCTCTGGGCGAACGTGGGCGAGATCTATTCGCCCGCATTCTCGCTCGTCTACACCTACGACCCCACGGTCCCCGTGCGCGGCGCGGTCGTGAAGCTGTCCTCCCCCGCGGGCGACTTCAGCGCGCTCACCAACAGCGCCGGGTTCGCCCGGGTTCCGACCCGGATGCTCGCGCCGGCCGAAGTGGCGTTCGACGTGACGGCCTGCTTCAACCCGGCCGATGGCCCCGAGCAGTGCACGACCGGCGACGCGGTCACGCTCCGGTGGGCGCGCCTCGTCTTCGACGACATCGACGTTGCGCCCGCCACGAACGGCTGGTACAACGTCGGCGACGTCGTCACGTTCGCCTTCGAGGCGGTCCTCGACTACGGCGCCGGATCCGAGCCCGCTTCGGGCGCGACCGTCCGCCTCGTGCTCGGGGACGTGGTCCAGGACCTCGCCCTCGATGGCGCGGGGGCCGCGTCGACCACGGCTGCGTTCGACGTCGTGACCGATCTCAGGACGTCGCCGGTCTCCATGGCGCGCCTCGTCCCGACGGGGAGCCCCGTGCTCCCGAACCCGCCCCCCTCGGGTCTCGCCTTCGATGCCGCCTCCGGCCACCTCGGTCGATTGAGATGGACTGAGATCGCGCTCGACGCGGGCGCGGACGACACCTTCGTGAACGTCGGCGACGCGATCGGCCTCTCGATCGAGGCCCTGTGGGCCCATGACGAGGACGGAAACGGCCTCTTCGACGACCCCGTGTCCGCGGCCGCGGTGAACGTGCTCGACGCGGGCAGCGACGTCATGGGGACCTGCGCCGTGATCGACGGCTTCGCGGCCTGCTCGATCGCGCTCGCCCAGGCCTACGCCGCCGGCCAGATCCTCGTCGTGGATTCCTCCTCGACGGGCGTGACCCGCCAGCTCGGCGGCGCCGACGCGACGCTGGACCTCATCTGGACCCGCATCGTCGTCTCGGGTTGCGCCATCGACGACCTCGACGGCATCGTCAACGTCGGGGACACGGTCGCCCTCGCCTGCGACGCGACGTACGAGCACGACGCCGCTGCGCTCGTCCCGGCGGCCGATCTCGCGCTTGCGGCGCCCCTGCCCTCCGGTTGCGAGGTGTCGTCGGCAACGATCGTCGATGGCCTCCTTGAGGCCGCGATCGCGTGCGGCGTCCGCGCGAACCTCGGCGGTCCGCAGGCGGCGTCCTTCGCCGTCGCGACCGCGAACGACGACGTCACGGACACGCTCGGGGACATCGCCCTCGCGGCGAAGTGGGCCGAGGTCGTCTTCCTCGACCTCGCGACCTCCCCCGACACCGACGGGTGGTACGACGCGACCGACGGGGTCGTGTTCGCCTTCGCCGCGCGTCTTGTCTACGGACCTGAGGCCGGGGACTTCGAGCCGGCCGACGGCGCCGTCGTCGTCCTCACGGCGGGCGAGCACGTCGAGGAGCTCACCACGGACGCGTCGGGCGACGCCTCGACCACGCTGACCTTCGATGTCGTGACGGACGTCGTGCCGTCCCTCGCGGCCGTGTCGACGCCGGAGGGCGTGACGCGCTACGTCGCGGCCGATTTCGGTCGGGAACGATGGACGGAGATCGCGCTCAGCGCGGTCGCCGACGACCTCGTCGTCAACGTGGGAGACACCGTCACGCTCGACCTGGGCGCGCTCTGGATGCACGACGAGAACGGTGATCTCGTCTCGGACGACCCCGTCCCGAGCGCCACCGTCGAGGTCCGGGACGACGCCGACGTCGTCCTGACGACGTGCGCGATCACGAACGGCATGGGGACGTGCGACGTGACCGTGAACGAGGTCTACAACGGCGGCCTCACGCTCGCGATCGTCGATTCCTCCACCGGCGTGACGCGGCAGGCCGGGGGCGTCGATCTCGCGATCGACGTCGTCTGGACCGGCGTGGTCATCGCCGCGGACTTCGTCGAGGACGCGTTCGTGAACGTGGGCGACGCGGTGCGCTTCACGGCGCTCGCGACCTACGCCCACGACGGCTCGCCCGTCGATGCGGCGGCGCTCGCGCTCGGCGCCGCGGCTCCGGAACACTGCACGCTGGTGTCGGGCGCGATCGAGAACGGCGCCCTCGAAGCGGTCGTCGTGTGCTCCGACGTGACGGACGGCACGATCCCGCTCGTGATCGCGACGTCCGACAAGGGCGTCACGACGCTCGAGATCCCGCTGGGTTTCCACGCGACCTGGACCGAGCTCATCGTGAGCTACACGACGAGCATCCCGGCGGGAACCCTGCTCGACCACAACGCCCCCGTGGTGTTCACCGGCACGGTGAACTTCGCCCACGACATCGTGACCGGAACCCCGCCGCCCCCCGGGACGTTCTTCGCCTTCTTCGTCCGGACGGCCGAGGACGGCGAGGAGTTCAACTGCGTGACCGCCGTGGACGACACGAGTTGCCCGGTCGAGGTCAGCAAGGTCGCGGGGTCACGCTCCTTCGAGGTGTCGGCCGCCTCGATCGCCGACACGGACGGGGACGGCTACGTCGAGCTCGACATCACGCGGATGGAGGGAAGCCCGGCGCCCGTGAGCTACCGGTGGACCTCGATCGGGTTCCTCGCCTTCGAATGCAAGACCGCGCGCAGCGGGCCGCACGCCTGCGGCTCGATGGCCTACGATCCGCGCGAGCTCGTCACGGTCACCGTGACGGCCGTCGCGGCCGACGCCGCGAGCGAAACGCTTCCGGGCGCCACGATCACGCTCGCCGGCAAGACGCTCACGACCAACGGTGACGGCGAGGCGAGCCGCCAGTTCGTCCGGTTCAACCCCGGCTGCGTGACGGTGACGGCGCGCGGCGTCTCGGCGACCATCGCGGGCCAGACCGTGACGTGGGACAGCCCGCGCCCGCAGGAGATCTGCTGGGCTTGAGCCACCTCGGGCCGCCGCGCCCCCGGCGGCCCGATGACTCCTTATCGGCCACGGCAGGCCTCAGCCACGCTTCCGTCGCCGCGGCCTCGCGGTCCAGACCCGCGCGGCCATCCCCGTTTTCCGATGAAAAACCGACGGCGGACGGTCGTCGCCTCGGCGGCGCGGGGGAATCTTCAAATCCACGCAAGGCCACGCGGTGGAACAGCGGGAGGCCCAGCTTGCGCGATCCTCGACGATTCCGGCACGATCCGCGCGCATCGGCGGGAACGCGCGCCTGGCTCCTTGCGCTCGTCCTCCTCGCGCCCATGGCCACGACGGCGTCCGCTTCCGCGCCGGCGGCCGCCTCGGCCCCCGTGATCGACGTGCTCGCCTGGTGCCTTCCCCAATCGGCCGAATGCGTGGCGCCCGACGATCCCTGCGCCGGCGTGGCGCCTCCCGGCCGGACGATGGGCCTGCGGGTCCGCATCCACGAGGATGGCCGCCCCGTTCCCTGGGCGCGCGTGACCGTCGTTCCGGACCCGGATTCCGGAGCCCCCTCGACGACCGATCGCGGAGGCCGCGGGGACGACCGGCTGGAAGCATCGATCACGAATCGCGAAGGCGTCGCGGTGATCGCCCTCGCCCCCCAAGCGAACGCCGCGCTCAGGGTGGAGACGGCCGACGGCGCCACGGGACGCCTATCCCTCAAGGCATTCTGGGGCGGACTTGCGGCCGGGCCCACGGCGACCGTCTTCGAGGGCCCCCGGGAATCCGCGATCGCCGTCGACGTCGCGGCGAGGCTCGAAGGCGTCGGGCGCCCGCCGGACCTTCCTCTGCGCGTCGTGCTCGAGAGTCCCTCCGGCGAGCTCGTCCGCAGCGACGCCACCGGCGGGGTCGCGCGGTTCCTTCTCGAGCGCGCCGTTGCGGGCTCGTCGGTCTTCACCGTCGTGGACGGCGCCCCCTGCCGCCTGCCGGTTGTCGCGCGGCACCCGGTGACCGTCGTCTGGAACGATCATCCCGCGCCCGCGACGCCCGCCCCGCGCGACGCCACGCTGAGCTTCCCCAGGATCCCGTCCTGGGTCGCCGTCTCGCCGTTCGTCCTCGAGCCCGTCTCGCAGTCGCCGTACGAGTGGCGTTCCTCCCCCGACGCCGCCTGGCTCCCGGGACCCATCGTTCTGGGCGACGGCGAGCACCGGATCGAGGCGCGGGCGGCGCATCGCGGCGACGCCGCGCGCGACGGGGCGGACCCCGCAAACGAGACGGGGATGATCGCGACGGCCATCGTCCGCGTGGACGGCGCGGCGCCGGAGCTCCTCTTTGCGGGCCATGCGGGCGCATGGTGGCCCGAACGGTCCGCGCGCTGGATCGTGCGCGACGCCGTTTCGAAGCCGAACGCAAGCGCGATCCGGGCCGTCGTGGATGGCCGCGCCGCGAGCGCCATCGTCCGCGTCGACGCCGCAACGGGCGACGGGACGATCGAGATCGCCCTCGAGGACGGAGAGCGGACCATCGCCCTGGAGACGCGCGATCACGCGGGCCACGTCGCGCGATGGGAGGGTCGTCTCCGGGTCGATGCGACGCCGCCCAGGGCGAGGCTCGATGCCGAGCCCGCACCGCCCGGGCCCGACCGATGGACCACGGTCCCCGTCCGCATCGCCGCCGCGGTCGACGACGACGCAAGCGGCGTGCGCAACGCAACCCTGACGACGAACGGCGCCGCGCGGGCGGACCTATCCCCGTTCGTCCTCGAGGGCGAAGGAGCGTGGCGCGTCGAGCTTGTCGCGACCGACGGGGCAGGCCACGCCACGCGGATCGAGCGCCTCGTGCGCGTCGACACCCTCGCGCCCCGCATCGCCGCCGACGATTCCTGGGGAGTGGACGACCTCCGCTTCGACGTCGTCGACGAAGGGAGCGGCGTGCGCTCGGTGCTCGTCAAGGCCGGAAACCTCTCCGTCCCCGCCACGCGCGGTCCCGAAGGGGCCTGGACCGCGAGCCGCGTAAGCCTCGAGCGATACACCGGAACAGCCACGATCGTCGCGACCGACGAGGCCGGCAACGTGTTCGGCCGCGAGATCGCGGTCGCGCCCGTCGTGTCCAACGCGACCGCGCCGCGAGGCGCGTTCGCCATCCAGTCGATCGTCATCTCCCCCGCGGATCCGTCACCCGGCGCGGACGTGCGCGTCACGGCCATCGTGACGGGCATCCGCGCGGGATCCCTCGCCCTCGAGGACGCCTCGGGTCGAAGGCACGTTCTCGGAGCGGTCGCGATCGAGGACGGGCGGCTCGTTGCCGAGGGCCAGGCGCCCGCGCCGGGCCGCTACGCCGTCCTGCTCCTGCTCGAGACCGAATCGGGATCGACGCTCGAGCACAGGGACCGCGACGTGGTCGTCGCGGGACCGCAGGAAGCGGTTCCCGAATCGACAAGGACGCCCGACGCGCCGGCCGCGGCCGCGCTCGTCGCCCTCGCCTTCATCGCCTTCCTTGCAAGGCGTCGGCGCGCCTGAGGTCGAGCGCGGTCGCGCGCACGCCGCGGTCGCGAGCGGCGATCACGTTTGCCACTGACCGCCGCCCATCGTCTTGTCCTTCCAATTTTCGCCGAAGGCGGAGCGTCCGACGACGTCCACGCCCGCGGCGCGTCCGCCGTGGAAATCGAGGAAGTGCGGCGTTCCGGTGTCGAGCTCGACGATGGGTACGCGCGCGGGCTCGGGCTGGAAGCCGTGCATCTTCTGGTACGCCGTCTGCGACTGCCAGCAGCTCGAGTTGATGAGGTGGATGCCGCGGAAGAGTTCCATGCCGGCCGCGTGCACGTGCCCGGTCTCGAAGATGTCCGGCACGAAATCCATCGCGAGGTAATCCTTGTGCTCGGGCGCAAGCGGGGTGCGCAGGCCGTAGATGGGCGCGACGTGGCGCCGCGTCACCATCTCCTTCATCACGCGGACGGGATCCTCGAACGAGAGGCCTGGAATGCGCGTGATCCAATCCACGAACGACATCCCGTGGTAACCGAGGATCTCCACGCCCTCGATCGCGATGCGGCACGGGTTGCCGACGAACGTCACGTTCTCGGGGAACGTCCGCCGGTATTTCGTCGGGAAGGCCGGCTGCGGCTCCGCGGGCCGCACGAGGTCGTGGTTGCCGGGCTGGACGATGATCTTCAGGTCCGGCCGCTTGATGCGCGCGAACTGCTCGCCCGCGAAGTCGTACTGCGCGAGGCCGTCGTCGATCGCGAGCTCCTCCTCCTGGCCGGGGAAGATGCCGATGCCGTCGACGACGTCGCCGCAGACCACGAGGTATTTCGTCTTCTCGGCGAGCGCGCGCTGGCTCGAGTCGCCGAACTCGCCGTTGATCCACCGAACGAACCGCTCCCAATCGTCCGCGAGGAACGTCTTCGAGCCGAAATGGATGTCCGAGATGAACGCGACGGCGCTCGATCTCGACGACTTGCGCGGATCGCGCGTGAACGGCACGTCTGGACGGATGATCTGCTGCAGGATCAGGAGGTCGCCCTTCGTGGAGACCTTCGCGATGATGCCCACGACCTCGTCGTCGAGGCACAGGTCCGCCTCCTCGATGAGCCGGTGGTCGGATTGGAGGGCGAGGACCGCGGCGGTGCCGGTGTCGTCCTCGATCTCGATGAGACGGTGGCCGTTCTTCGTTTGACGGACCTCCGTCACGATGCCCGCGATCTTCACCTCGGCCTGGCCGCCGGGGCGGATGCTCTTGATCGGGATCATGCCCGCCATCTCGCGGCGCGTGCGCAGGAGCTTGCGGAGCTTGTTAAGGCGATCGTTGAAGTATTTCGCGAAATCCTGGATGTCGCCTTCGCACGTGCTGTTGCCGGTCACGTCCGAAAGGATCTCGACCTGGTGCGCGTAGGCCCCGAAACGCGACGAATCGACTGCGCCGGGAGGCGCCGCGACGCGGCGCGCAGGGGCCGGCAACGCAAGCGGGCCCGTGGCGGGGGTTGCCGCGGCGTCATGCGGCACCGGCAGGATCTCCGTCGCAGCGCCCGCGGAGGCGACGTTCGGCCGCGTCGCGACGGCGGGACGCGCGGCGGCCGGGGACGCCGCGCCGGTCGGGGCTGGACCGCCG
>Ga0247719_1000447_pt1 | contig 25305 bp, 26 predicted proteins | sample 41E_DmetaG_FD_189046 | JGI IMG/M metagenome (GOLD analysis project Ga0247719, IMG submission 189046) | Soil microbial communities from hillslope of Landscape Evolution Observatory, University of Arizona, Oracle, AZ, United States - 4-1-E_D | ecosystem: Engineered > Artificial ecosystem >...
GTATCCGGCTCCCAGGTATCGGGGACCCAGATCGCGGACGGCGACGCCGTCCGCGATCTGGGTCCCCGATACCTGGGAGCCGGATACGAACCTGCGGATCCAGGCGCTCGGCAGCCTCATTCGGACCGACGCGCCCCGCGTGATCCCGATCCTGAAGGAGATCGCGCTCCAGAGTCCCGACCCGAACGAGGCGAGCCGCGCGGTGTTCGTGCTGGCGCAGTCGGGGCTCGCCGACGCCCACCTGACGGTGCTGGAGGTTGCGCGCCGGGGCAGCGAGTCGGTGCAGATCGCGGCCGTGCGCGAGCTGGGACGATTCGGCGGGCCGAAGGTGACCGATCAGCTCCTCGAGGTCTACTCCGACGGGAACCCGCGAGTGAAGTACCAGATCCTCAACTCGCTGGGGGAGCGGGCGGCCACGAGCGCGCTGCTGCGGATCGCCGAGAAGGAGTCCGACAAGCGCCTCCAGGAGACGGCGATCGTGCGGCTCGGCCAGGCGGGCGCGCGCGAGCAGTTGCAGCGTCTCTACGCGCGCAGCAGCGCGGAGCTCAAACGGCCAATCATCATCGGGCTGTTCAACGCGCGGGCCGACGAAGAGCTGATCAGGATCGCCGACCAGGAGCGCGACGAAGCGGTCCGCCGCGAGGTGATGCTGCGCCTGCGACTGCTCGGCACCGCCAGGGCGCGCGCCTACCTCGAAAAGCAGCAGCCGAAATAGGTAAGATCCGGGCACTCTCCAGGGAGTGTCCGGATGCACCGTCGCAGCGCCCTCGCCCTGTTCGTGAATGCCACCGCGGCGCTCCTCGTGAGCGCCCTGTCTGCGCTCCTCGGCGCCTTCACGCTGCGTCCGCCGCGCCGGCAGGACGGGCAGTGGCTTCGCGCCGCCGCCCTCGACGAACTCCCCCCGAACGTACCCGTGCCGTGCGTGGTGCCGCTCGCGCGGCAGGACGGCTGGTACCGCGAGCGGACCCGCACGGCGGTCTTTCTCGTGTCGGACGGCCGCGGCGAGGTGCAGGCGTTCTCGGCGACCTGCACGCATCTCGGCTGCCAGGTACGGTGGGACGCCGCTGACGCACGGTTCCGCTGCCCCTGCCACGGGGGCGCATTCGACCGCCACGGCCGCGTCGTCGAGGGACCTCCGCCGCGTGCGCTCGACCGTGTCGAGGTGCGGGTCGACGACGAGCGGCGCGCCGTGCTGGTGCGCCTGTGAGGGGGCTCCTCGACTGGCTGCAGTCGCGGACGGGGTATCGCGACGCGCGGCGCGTGCTGCTGGACGAGCCGATCCCGCCGGGCACCGGCTGGTTCTTCACGCTTGGGAGCGTGCTCCTCGCGCTCCTCGGCGTGCAGCTGCTGACCGGCGCCTTTCTCGCGTTGTATTACGCGCCCACGCCGGATCACGCCTACGACAGCGTGCGCTTCATCCTGAGCTCCGTACCGGGACGCGTCGTCCGCGGCCTGCATCACTACGGCGCCAGTTTCATCGTCGTGGCCGCGGTGCTGCACATGGTGCGCGTCGTGATCTTCGGGTCCTACAAGGCGCCGCGCGAAGCGACGTGGCTGTCGGGCCTGCTGCTGCTCGGGTTGATCCTCGCGTTTTCGCTCACCGGCTACCTGCTGCCGTGGGACCAGCGCGCCTACTGGGCCACCGTCGTGACGATCAACATTGCCCGGCTGACGCCCCTCGCGGGAGACCTGCTCGCGAGCGCGCTCCAGGGGGGCGCCGCGGTCGGGGCGCTCACGCTCACCCGCTGGTATGCGCTGCACGTCATCTTCCTGCCCGCGGCGCTCCTGCTCTTCGTCGCGCTGCACCTCGCGCTGATGCGGCGGCACGGCATTTCCGGGCCCGTACGGCCGCGCGAGGGCGACGCGCTGCCGTTCTACCCGTGGCACGCGGCGCGCGATACCGCGGTGGTGGCGGCGGTCCTTGTCCTGCTCGGAGCCCTGGCGTGGTCCGGGGGGCCGCCGCTCGACGCGCCTGCCGATCCCGCGGACGCGACCTACGTGCCGCGTCCGGAGTGGTACTTCCTCGGGCTCTTCCAGCTCCTCAAGTACTTCCCGGGGCGGTGGGAGATCGTCGGCGCCCTGGTGGTGCCGGGGCTCGTGGCGCTGCTGCTGGCGACCCTTCCCTGGCTCGATCGCGCGCCGACGCGCCTCCCCGGCAGGCGGCGGGTCGTGATCGCCGCGTTCACGACGGGGCTCGCCGCCGCGTGCGTGCTCACCGCGCTCGGCTGGCGCGACAGCCCGCGCCAGGCGGACCCCGTGTGGACGCTGCGGGAGATCGGCGGAAAGGTGCTGGCGCAGCGCGCCGGATGCGACACGTGCCACGCGCCTGCGGGGATGGCCGACCCGCTCGAGGCACGTCCGACGAGTCGCAGTCCGGAGTGGATCGCCGGACACGTCGCGGATCCCGAGATCATCGGCCCCGGTCTGCGCGAACCACCCGCGCCGCCCAACGAGCGGGAGGTCGCCGCCATCGTCGCCTACGTCCAGAAGCTCTCGCGCCAGAGGTATGCCGATGTCGGCAAGGCGGTCGAAACGGCCGCGGTGGTTCACGCGCGCTACTGCATCGGATGTCACGCGATCGATGGGGACGGCGGTCGTGACGGCCCCGACCTGTCGCGCATCGGCGCGAAGCACGACGCGTCGTTTCTCGTCCGGCTGATCGCCGATCCGGAGAGTGTCAATCCCGACGCCGAGATGCCGTCGTTCAAATCACGTCTCAGCCAGGCTGAGCTGGAGGCGATCGCCGCCTACCTGGCGTCCCGCCGCTAGATTCCACGCCCGCGCGCGCTCGAGCTCCAGCGCGGCGCAGTGACGGAGCCCGGCCTCGGCCTTGCTTCCTCGCCCCGTATCAGGAGGAGCCATGCCGAAATGCAGTGAAGTGATGACGAGGGAACCTGCGTGCTGTGAGCCCGGCGAGTCGATCGTGCGCGCCGCCACCATGATGAAACGCGAGGACGTGGGCGCGCTGCCCGTCGTCGAGTCGCACGAAGACAAGAAGCTGATCGGCATCGTCACCGATCGCGACATCGTCGTGAAGGTCCTCGCGGAGGGGGCGCCCGTGGACCGCGCTACGGTGCGTGACGCGATGACGACGAACCCCGCGATGTGCCGCGAGTCCGACGACGTGGAGCGGGCGGTGCAGGTGATGAGCGACCGCCAGGTCAGACGGATGCCGATCGTCGACGAGCAGGGGCGCCTCGTCGGGATCATCGCGCAGGCGGATGTGGCCCGGCGGATCAACCGCGACGAAACGACGGGCGAGCTGGTCGAAGCGATTTCCGAGCCCGGTTTCGCACGCAAGTAAGGCCCTCGGGAAGGTCGGGAGCCGCGCAAGCTCATCCGTATAAACGCGCCATAAAGTGCTGTTTGGCCTGCTACTGGCACGTGAGTTATAGTCGCTTGCCACATGGCTCTCGACCTTCCCCCTTCACACCATCGCGCAACCGGTCTGGTCGACGTCCTCGACAGGGTGCTCGACAAGGGGCTGGTGATCGCGGGCGACATCAAGGTGTCGCTGGCGGAAGTCGAGCTGCTGACCATCCGGATCAGGTTGCTCATTTGTTCCCTCGACAAGGCGCAGGAGATCGGCCTCGACTGGTGGCGGTACGACCGTGAGCTCTCACCAGGCGGACAGCGCGCCGCCGCGCTCGCCGAACACGAGGAGCTCCGCGCCCAGATTCGTCAGCTCGAGCAGCGCGTGGCCGCGCTCACCTCGAAAACGCCCGCACGGCGGCGCTAGCCGTCCCCGGCACCGTAGCAGGAGCACAGAATGGCAGTTGAACGAGCAGCAGGCGGAACCAGTCTCATCGACGTTCTCGACCGCGTTCTGGACAAGGGCATCGTCATCGACGCCTGGGTGCGCGTCTCCCTCGTCGGCATCGACCTGATCACCGTCGAGGCGCGCGTCGTGGTCGCATCGATCGACACCTACTTGAAGTACTCCGAAGCGGTCGGTCAGGTCGCGCCGGTCTCGCGCCCGCAGCAGGCGGAACTCGCGGCGCACCAGAACGTGATCGCCGAGAACGCCGCGTTGCGCGCCGAGCTCGCCGCCACCAAGGGCAGCCGCGCCGGCGGACGGCGGAGACCGATCGAAGGGTAACAGGTGCGCCCGTCGTTTGCGCCCGCCGTGCAGATGCCGGGGGTCGACCTGGAAGCAAGACTCGCGATCGCCGAGTTCCTGCTGACCAGCACCGACCTGCAGGCATCCGCGCGCCGCGCGGTCGACTGGCTCATCGCCCACACCGACGTCGAGCAGGCGATCGTCGCCGTCTCCGACCTGCTCTCCGGCCAGATCCTCCTCGTTGCCGAACACGGCGTTTCCTCCTCGGCGATCGTCGATTTCTCGCTGAGCCGCGATGACGAGGCGCACCCGCTGGTGCGCGCGCTCGCCAGACCCGACGCGACGTACTTCGAGCCGAAGTCGCTCACCTTCCATCCACCGCTCGACGGGCCGTTCCACGCGGTTCCGCTGCGCAGCGAGGACGAACAGGGCACCTATGGTCTGCTGCTGACCACGGCCCGGTCGCCCGAGCTGCACCCCGAGGTCGCGTGGCTGGCGCGGATGCTCGCCAAGCAGGTGGCGCGGCTGCTGTCGCGCGCGACGCTGGCCGAGACGCGGTTCGGCCAGGAGCGGATGCTCCTGTACTCGATCATCAACGCCGTCACCGATCCGATCCTGCTGACCGACACCGAAGGCAAGCTGATCATCGCGAACACGCACGCCGAGAAGCTGTTCGCCGCGCCGGAGGAGGCGAGCGAGGGCTGGCGCCGCGCCGTCGGCCTGAACAATATGCTGTTTTCGGCGGCGTTGTCGACGAGTGCCATGGCGCGGACGGAGCTGGCGCGCCGCGAGCTCCTGCTCGTCGATCCGCTCGAAGGCTCGGACCTGCTGTTCGAGCTGCTGAGCTCCCGCGCGAAGGACGAGCGCCAGGGCACCTACGTGGTGTCGATCCTCCGCAATGTCACCGACCTCGCGCGCGCGAAGGAGGAGATCGAGGAGAGCTACCGGACGCTGCGCCTCGCGCAGGCGGAGGTCCGCGACGAGCGGCACCGGCTCGAGCTGATCATCGACTCGGTCGCGGATCCGATCATCGTCACCGACCCCGAAGGGGACATCGTGCTCATGAACGAGCCGGCGGAGCGCATGTTCACCGTGCCGCCGCAGGCGAGCGATCTCGCACAGCGGCGCGTGCAGGCCAACGGCGCCCACCTGACCTCGTTCGTGTCGAACGTGCTCACGCGCAGCGGCGAGTCGAGGTACCGCGGCGAGCTGCAGTTGACCGACCCGCTGACCGGGCGCGCGGCGCCCGCCGAAGGGCTCGCGGGGCAGATCCTCTCGGAGCAGGGGGAACTGATCTGGGTCGTCACCATCCTGCACGACCTGACGGAGGCGCTCGAGAAGGCGCGCCTCTACGAGCAGTTGAAGGAAGCGTCGGCGGAGCTCGAGCGGAAGGTTCAGGAAGCCACCGCGGAACTCGCGGAGCAGAACGAGCTCCTGCGCCGGCAGCACATCGCCCTGGAGCAGGCCTCGGCGCTGAAGTCGCAGTTCCTCGCGAACATGTCCCACGAGTTCCGCACGCCGCTGAACGCGATCCTCGGCTACACGCACATGCTGCTCAACGGCGTCTCGGGAGCCGTCACCGAGAACCAGCGGAAGAGCCTCGTGCGGATCGACTCGAACTCCCGCCATCTGCTCGCGCTGATCAACGACATCCTCGACATCACGAGAATCGAAGCGGGGCGGATGCCGCTCACCGTGTCGCGCTTCGCCATCCCGCAGCTGATCGACGAGGTGATGGCGGAGCTCGAGCCGATCATCAAGCGGTCGAACCTGACGGTGGGCGCCAAGGTGAAGGGGAAGCTGCCGACGATCCGCAGCGACCGGCAGAAGGTGAAGCAGATCGTGCTGAATCTCCTGAGCAACGCCCTCAAGTTCACGCCCGCCGGCTCCGTCACGATCACCGCGACCCACGACGCCGCCGCGAAGGCCGTGGTGATCGCGGTGTCCGACACCGGCGTCGGGATCGCGCCGGAGGACCAGGGGAAGGTGTTCGAGGACTTCCGACAACTCGACAGCTCGCCGGCTCGCGGGTACGGCGGCACGGGCCTGGGCCTGTCGATCTGCCGCCGGTTGTCGCAGATGCTCGGCGGTACAATCGAACTCGACAGCCAGGTGGGCAAGGGCTCGACCTTCGCCCTGACGCTGCCGGTGAGACCGCGACGGCGATGACGCAACCGAAGAACAATCCGCTCGTGCTCGTAGTGGAAGACTACCAGGACGCCCGGGAGATGTACGCCGCCTACCTGCAGTTCTCGGGCTACCGGGTGGCGGAGGCGACGAACGGGCTGGAGGCGATCGACCGCGCCAACGAGCTGATGCCCGACATCATCCTGATGGATCTGGCGCTGCCGAAGATGGACGGCTGGGAGGCGACGCGCCGGCTCAAGATGGACGAGCGCACGCGGCACATTCCGATCGTGGCGCTCACCGGGCATGCGCTCGCCGGCCATGCGGAGGGGGCACGCCAGGCGGGCTGTGATTCGTTCGTCACCAAGCCGTGCCTGCCCGACGCGCTCGTCGCCGAAATCAAGCGCATGCTGTCCGCGCGCGAGCAGAACGGCAACCGGCGCGGCGGACGCGCCTCCTCGCGAAGCCGCGGCGGCTAGTAGACCGCACTCAGCAGCATCCCATGGCAAAGACGCAGAAGAAGGGCACCTCGCAGGCACGGCCGAAGGCGAAGGCGAAGACCACGGCGCGGCGCGCTCCGAGCAGCAGGACGAAGGGGACGGCCGCTCCGGCGGCGAGGGGCAAGCTCGAACGGGTCAAGATGCCTCCAGAGGCGGCCCGTCCGCCGCGCGCGGAAGGGGAGACGGCCTCCGAAGCCAATGAAGGCAAGTACGTCTACTGCATCATCAAATCGGAGCGTCCGCTCTCGTTCGGCGCGCTCGGCATCGGGGCCGAGCCGTCGCTCGTTCAGACGGTCAACTACCGCGATCTCGCCGCTGTCGTCTCGAGCACGTCGCTCGTCGTCCAGGATCCCACGCGCGACAACGTGCTCGCCCACCAGCGCGTGAACGAGACCGTCATGCAGCAGCACACCGTCATCCCGATGTCGTTCGGCACGGTGTTCAAGACCGACGACGACATCATCGAGCTGCTGAAGTCCGCCTACGAGGCGTTCACGGACGTGCTCAACAAGATGGAGGACAAGTTCGAGTTCGGCCTCAAGGTGCTCTGGGATCGCGACCTGATCATCCGCGAGATCGAGGACGAGGACGAAGACATCCGCCGGCTGAAGGGGGAGATCTCGTCGCAGAAGGGCTCGACGTACTTCGCGCGCATGCAGTACGGCCGGCTCATCGACGCGGCGCTCCAGGCGCGGTCCGAGCGCTACGTCGCCGAGATCTTCGAGGCACTCCGGGACGTCTCGGTCGCCTCGCGGTCGAACAAGCCGATCGGCGACCGGATGATCATGAACGCCGCCTTCCTCGTGTCGCGCGACATGGAGCAGGCGTTCGACGCGAGGGTCAAGGACATCGGCTCGCGCTACGACAAGCTGACGTTCAAGTACACCGGCCCGTGGCCGCCGTACAACTTCGTCAACATCCGTCTCAAGCTGGAGCGCGCTCACTGACGGCGACGGGCACCTGACCGCGCGATGCCATGATCCTCATCGACACTCTTCTGATCGGCGGCATCCGGTTCGTGCTCGACAAGCTCGCGGCAGCCGTCGAGACCGAGCTGAACGACGACACCGCCCTGCGGGAGCAGCTGCTCGCGGCACAGATGCGCCTCGAGCTCGGCGAGATGACGCAGGAGGAGTTCGACGTCTTCGAGGCGGACATCCTCGCGCGGCTGCGCGAGATCCGCGACCGCCGGCAGGGCAGCGGTCCGGTGACCGTCGATCCCAACCAGTACAAGATCTCGGGTGTCGAGGCGACGTTCGAAGGTGGGCACGATCACTCGAACTCGCGATAGCGGCCGCCCCTGCCCGTGACCTCCGGCGGGCGGTGGTCGCCGCCCCGTTCTCCGCGTCCCACGTTCGAGTTCATCGGCGGCAAGGGAGGCGTCGGCAAGACGACCTGTGCCGCCGCGATCGCCACGCGGCGCGCGGCGGCCGGCGAGCGCGTGCTCGTCATCTCCACGGATCCCGCGCCCTCTCTCGGCGACGCGCTCAAGGTCCGGCTGGCGACCTCCGCGCGGCGAGTCCCGCCTGCGGGGGGCTCGCTGTTCGCCGCGGAGATCGACGGCCGGCGCGTTCTGCAGCGCTGGCTCGCCGGACGTCGTCCGCTGCTCGAGCGGATTGCCGTGGGGGGGACGTGGCTCGACCCTGAAGACGTCGCACGGCTCCTGCGGCTCTCGCTGCCCGGGATCGACGAGCTCGCCGCGCTCCTCGAGATTGCCACGCTCGCGCAGAGTTCCCGCTTCGACCGCGTCGTCGTCGATACCGCGCCCACGGGCCATACGCTGCGCATGCTCGCGATGCCGCAGACGCTGTTCGCGCTCGCCTCGGTGTTCGACACGATGCGCGAGAAGCAGCGGGTCGTGCAGGAGGCGCTGCGCGGCGGCTGGGAGTCCGGCCCGGAAGACCGCCTCATCACCGAACTCGCGGCCACGGCGAGCGATCTTCATGCCCTGCTCCGTGATCCGGACCGGTCGCACACCGCCTGGGTGACGCTGCCGGAGCCGATGGCCCTGGCGGAGTCCACCGACGCGTTGGAGGCGCTGCGGTCCTCCGGGATTCCGGTTCCCCTGATCATCGTCAATCGCGTCACTCCGATGCCTCCCCGGCCGTGCGGCCACTGTGATGCGCGCCGCGTCTTCGAGCGTGAGGCACTGCGGCTCCTGCCGGGCGCCGAGCACGTAGCGGTCGTCGAAGCGCGTGACGTTGAGCCGCGTGGATCACGGGCGCTTCGATCACTGGGCGCCGAGATCGAGCGGCCGGCGACGATCGACGGCGGGCGGCGGCAGCGGTCGTGGTCGGCGGCGCTCGAAACGGCCGGTTCACCGGTGCGCCTGCCTGCCGGTCCGCGGCTGGTGCTGTTTGGCGGCAAGGGGGGCGTCGGCAAGACGACGTGCGCCGCCGCGGTGGCGGTGGCGCACGCGGCCGAGTCCAGGGACCAGCGGGTACTGCTGATTTCGACGGATCCCGCGCACTCCCTCGGCGACGTCCTCGGAGAGGTGCTGTCGGACGAGGCGCGGCCCGTGCGGGGCGGCCCCGCGAATCTGTTCGTTCGTGAGCTGGACGCCGGCGCCGTGCTTGCGCGCCTGCGCGAGCGGTACTTCGCCGCGGTCGATGGAATTTTCGACCGGATGCGCGGCGGCAGCGCCTTCGACGCGGCACACGACCGGTCGGTGATGCGAGCATTGATCGACCTCGCCCCTCCCGGGCTCGATGAGCTCGCCGCGATCCTGGAGATCACGCGTTCGTTTGCGGACGGTCCCGCCTCGTGGGATCTCGTCGTGATGGACACCGCGCCGACGGGGCACGCGCTGCGGCTCCTCGAGATGCCGGAGCTCGTGCACGACTGGACGAAGGCGTTGATGGCGATCCTGCTGAAGTACCGGGAGGTGCTCGGTGTCGGCGAACTCGGCGCGCTGCTGCTGGACCTCTCGAAGAATTTGCGCCGGCTGCGTGAGCTGTTGACGGATCCCGCCTCCACCGTGTTCATCGCGGTCTGCCGCCCGGCCTCGCTGCCGCGTCTCGAAACCGTCCGGCTGCTCCGCCAGCTCTCGCGCCTGCGGATCGCGGTGGCGGCCCTCGTGATCAATACGGTGGGCCGCGGCGACTGCCGTCGCTGCGTGAAAGCGGCCGCGGCGCAGGCGCGCGAGATCCGGGCGCTGCAGCGGGAGACCCGGCCACCCCTGACGATCGTGGCGCCGGCGCAGATTCCGGCGCCGGCAGGCCCGGCCTCGCTGCGCCGGTGGCGCGCGGCCTGGCGCCAGGCGGCGACCGGCGGGCGAAAATCTGCCTGAGCTATGATCGACCCCGTGACGGCTCTCTACGTCTACTGCATCGTGAAGGCGGCAGCGGCTCCGTCGATGGCGCGCGTGCCGCCGGGCCTCCCAGGTGCCGGGAAGCCGGAGGCTGTGAAGGTGTCGGAGTCGCTGTGGCTGATCGGCGCGCGCGTGCCGCTCGACACGTACGGTGGAACGGCGCTCGAGCGCGGATTGGCCGACCTCGACTGGGTTGGCCGCATCGCGCTGGCACACGAGGCGGTGGTCGAGCATTTCACGGCGAAGCGCGGTTCCACGGTGGTGCCGATGAAGCTGTTCACGATGTTTTCGAACGCCGAGCGCGCGGTGGCGGAGATCGCCGGACGCCGCGTGGCGATCGACCGCACGATGCGGCGGATCGCAGGGGCCGAAGAGTGGGGGGTGCGGGTCGTCCGCGCCGTGACGGCCGCGAGCGAGCCGTCGGCGAAGGCGACGCGCGCGGCGTCGGGCACCGCTTTTCTGCGGGCGCGCAAACAGGCGCGCGACGACGCCCGGTTCGCGCGGGCCGCCGCCGCCGAAGCAGCGGCGAACGCCTACGAGCGGCTGCAGAAGCTCGCGCGCGACGCGACGCGGCGCCAGCTCGACGCGCCCTCCGGCACGGTTCCGCCGCTGCTCGACGCCGCATTCCTGGTGGAGTCGAAGAAGCGCGCCGCGTTTGCCCGCGCCGCCGAACGCGAGGCGGAGATCTGCGCGCGCGCCGGCGCACAGATGACGCTGTCGGGCCCATGGCCGGCCTACAACTTCGTGCAGGGGAGCGAGCGGACACGATGAAGCGGCGGACCGGCCCGAAAACGACCGTCCCGCGGAGCGGGCCTCCGAAGCGCGCGCCGACGGCCCGGCCGCCGCGCAGCGTACGCCGGCCCGCGCCACGGCGAGTCGAACGGCGGACGGTGCCTCCGTCGACGGCGCGGCGGCCGCGGCCGCAGGACGTGGCCCGGGCAATGGACGCCGGCGACAAATCGCTCGTCGACGTGCTCGACAGTCTCCTGAACCAGGGCGTCGTGCTGAACGCCGATCTCATTCTCGCGCTCGCCAACGTCGACCTCGTGTACGTTCGCCTGTCGGCGTTGCTGTGCGCGGCCGACCGGGTGCTGCCGCGCTCGGACGTGTGAGGTGCCGCTGTACGTGTTCGCGATCGTGGACGCGCCCCTCGAGGCGCGCACGATTCTCGGCAGGAAGGTCGCGACATTGCGGCTCGTGCCGGGCATCTACGCCGTTTGCGAGCGCCGCGCCGCTCCGCCCCCGCCCTCGGACGAGGAACTCCGGCAGCAGCACGCGATCGTCGTGGAACTCGGCAGCGAGGCGGAGGCGATCCTTCCGGCACGGTTCGGAGCCCTGCTCAGCACGGCCGACCTTCGCGCGGCCGTGCGGCGGCACGAACAGGACGTTCGCGGCGCTCTCGCCACCGTGAAGGGCCGGGTGCAGATGACCGTTCGAATCATCGGCCGCCGCAGGCCCCGCGTCGTGACGCCGCGCTCGGGGCGCGAGTACCTCGAGCAGAGGCGGCTGGCGGCGCGCCCGCCCCTGCCCCGGTCCGCCGTCCGGTTCGCCGACGCGGTGCGGCCGTTCGTCGCGCTCGAACGCCGCGAAGCCGGGGCGGGCCGTCTCCTTGCAACGTTGTACCACCTGGTGGAGCGAAGCGACATCACGGCGTACATGCGGACCGCGGCGGGCCTGCGCTCGACCGGCGTGCTGGTCAGCGGCCCATGGCCGCCCTTCGCCTTCGCCCCGAGGCTCGTCTGATGGCGCGGAAGAACGCCGGGACGCGCGCTCGGTCGACACGGCGCCCTCCCCGCCGGCGCAAGCCGGAATCCGTCGCCCCCGGCATCGAAGTGCACGAGGTGGAGTCGCTGCGCGCGGAACTCGAGCGCCTTCGCGCCTCTGCGGCGCCGCCCCGATGGAACGCCGACCCCGACGACGTCCGCCGGTCGGTCGCGAAGCTCGTGTTGACGCTCGTCGAGGCGATCCGACAACTGCTGGAGCGCCAGGCGATCCGCCGCATGGAGGCGAAGACCCTCACGGAGGCGGAGACCGAAGCGGTCGGTCTCGCCCTCATGAAGCTCGAGGAGACGATTCGCGAGATCGGTGCGCAGTTCGGGCTCGACCCGCAGGATCTGAACCTCGATCTCGGTCCGGTCGGGAAGCTCGTATGACGCTGCCTCGCGCACGGCTCATCGTGAATCCCTCCTCGGGCCGCGAGCGAGGCGTCGAGTACGCGCAGGTGCTGTCGGAAGCGCTTCGGCAGCAGTACGCCGGCGTCGAGATCGTGCTCACGGCCGGCGCGGGCCATGCCGAGGAAGCCGCGCAGACCGCGCTGGCTGACGGATGCACGGCGCTGTTCATCGCAGGCGGAGACGGCACGCTGAACGAGGTCGTCAACGCCGTCTGGGCCGCCGGGGCGCTGGAGGCGGTGCGGTTCGGGATCCTCCCGCTCGGCACCGGCAACGACTTCGCGACGGCCCTGAACATTCCGCTCGACGTGGAGGACGCCGTCGCGGTGCTGCTCCGCGGGCGGGAACTGCGCGTCGACGTCGGGCGCGTGAACGGCCGGCTCTTCCTGAACACGTCCGGCGGCGGCTACGTCGCGGAGGTGTCGATCGCCGTGACTCCTCAGCTGAAGACGATCGCCGGACGGCTCGCCTACCTGATAGGCGGCGCCCAGGCGCTGCTCGAATACGAGCCGGTGCGCGCGACGGTGACGGCCGAGCCCGGGGCGTTCCGCATCGGCCTGGGCCTCTACGCGTTCGCCGTGTGCAACTCGCGGCTCATCGGCGGCGGCCGCCTGATCGCGCCCGACGCGTTCATCGACGACGGGCTGCTGGACCTGTGCCTCATCGAGGCGATGAGCGCCGTCGAGTTCGTGACGCTCGCGCGCAAGGTCGCCGACGGCGGGCACGTGAACGATCCCCGCGTCCGCTACCTTCAGGCGTCGTCGGTGGTGATCGAGATGGAACGGAAGACCCGCATCAACACCGATGGCGAAGTGCTGAGCGCGACGCGCTGCGAGTACTCCGTGCTGCCGCGGGCGGCGAGGTTCCTCGCGGGCGACAACCCGTTCGTCAGGGCTTGAACGTGTAGCAGCCGGGCGAGGCGAGCAGGCGCCCGTCGCGGCCGAAGAACAGGTCGATCGGCGCGAGAACGCCGGCGGCCTGGAACTGGATCGTGCGCCGCTTGTCGCCGCCCGTGTCGTAGACGTACGTGAACGGCACCACCAGCGAAACCCACAGGTTTCCGTCCGGATCCACGGCGGCGGTTCGCACCGACGGCGGCACGATCGGGAACTCACCGTCCGCTGTTTTCCGCGTCGGCCACACTTTCGGCAGCGTCTGGATGTGCCGGTCGAGCTCGACACCCTCGACGTGCCGCTCGAAGACGAGGGCGCCGTCCGCATCGTACTTGCGGAACGTCGGCACCCCGCCGAGGAATACGTAGTAGAAGCCCGCCCTGCCGGGCAGCGCCAGCGGCAGTCCGGCGTTCAACGCCATGTGCAGGTCCCGCTCGTGCTCGTACCCTGTACGTCGCAGCTCGCCGAACGTGCGGAGCACCTTCCCATCGAGCGCGTACTCCGTGACCAGGGCGCCGGACTCCGGCTGACTCACGAGCACCGTCTTTCCCGTGTAGGCGAGAGAGCCGACGCCGCTCAGCACGAAGTCGCCGAGCGCCACGCGCGGCGTGCTGCGGCCCGCGAGCGTGAACCCGCCCACGGTGCCACCGGCGTAGAAGAAGATCTGCACCCGCTCGACGGCATACGGCGCATCGGCGATCGTGAACGTCCCGTCGGGGGCGCTGTCGAACGCCACCGGGCGCAGGATCCGCCCCGGCTCGACGCCGATCTGGATGATCTTGCGCGGCGCGCCGCCCCGCGGCACCAGCGAGACGGCGTGCGCGCGCCGGTCGAAGACCAGGTAGTCACCTTCAGGGGAGAGATGGCAGGCGGAGATGTCGTCGAATGTCCCGGCGACGTGCGCCGGCAGGGCCGCGACCGAGCGCAGCGTCTCGACCGGAAGCGCCGCGCGTGGCATGGCTGACGCGGCAATGCTGATGCCTGTGGCAAGGAGCAATCCAGGCTTCAGCATGCGTCCTTCAGCCGCGCCACAGACCGCCTCAGTAGCGCGCCGTCTCCTGGATCGCCTTCAGCACGTCGGCGGCCTGGGGCAGGATCACTTCCTCGAGATCCGGGCAGTACGCCACGGGCGTGTCGAGCGCGGCGACACGCTTGACGGGGGCGTCGAGGAATTCGAACAGCTCCTCGGCGATCCGGGCAGCGATCTCCGCGCCGAATCCGCAGGTCAACTGGTCTTCGTGGGCGACGACGACGCGGTTCGTCTTCGCCACCGCCTCGGCGATTCCCTGCCAGTCGTACGGCACGATCGTCCGCAGGTCGATGACCATCGCGCTGATCCCGTCCTTTTCCGCCTGCTGCGCGGCGAGGATCGACCGCTGCACGAGCGCTCCCCACGTGATGACGACGACGTCGGTGCCCTCGCGCTTCACCGCCGACTTGCCGAACGGCACCATGTAGTCGGCGCCGGGGTACTCCCCCTTGTTGTACGTCTGGCGGTAGAGGTGCTTGTGCTCCAGGTACAGCACCGGGTCGTCGCACCGGATCGCGGTCCGCAGCAGGCCGGCCGCGTCCTGCGCGTTCGAGGGATACGCGATCCGAATCCCCGGACAGTGCGCGAAGATGCTCTCGCCCGACTGGCTGTGGTACGGCGCCCCGCCGCGCAGGTATCCCCCGATGGCTGTCCGCACCACCATCGGGCACGAGAAGTTGTTGCTCGACCGATAGCGCAGCATCGACATCTCGTCGCGGAGCTGCATCATCGCCGGCCAGATGTAGTCGAAGAACTGGATCTCCACCACCGGCTTGATGCCGCGCGTCGCCATCCCGATCGCGCGCCCCACGATGTTCGCCTCGGCCAGCGGCGAGTTGAAGACGCGCGTGCCGCCGTACGCCCGCTGCAGGCCGTGCGTCACCTTGAACACGCCCCCCTTGCCGGCGACCGACTCGAGCGCCGCTTCGCGGCTGGCGTCGGCGACATCCTCGCCGAACACCACGATCCTGGGATCCCGCCCCATCTCGTCCTTCAGCGTGCGATTGATCGCCGCGACCATCGTATCGGGCTTGCCTTCGGGCCTCAGTTCGGTGGCGAACGCATCCGAGGAGGGGTCGACGTCAGGCGAGTACACGTAAAGCGTCGCGGTGTCAGGCGCCGGCTTTTCGGCCTTGATCGCAGCATCGGCAGCGGCGTTGACCTCCTGTTCCACGTCCTGGACGATCGCCTCGAGCTCTTCCTGCGTCGCGAGGCGCCCGGCGGTGAGAAAGGCGGCCATCCGCGCGATGGGGTCGCGCTTTGCTTCCTCGGCCCGTTCCTCCTTCGTCTTGTACAGCTTCTCGTCGTCCGACAGCGAGTGCGAGTAGGGGCGGACGACCTTCGCGTGGATCAGCGCCGGGCCGCGACGCGCGCGGGCGTAGGCGACGGCTTCGGTCGCGGCGCGATAGCTGCCGACGAAGTCGGTGCCGTCGATGCTCTGAACGAAGAGCCCGGGAAACGACGAGACGAGCTTCGAGAGGTCGCCGCCGGCGGTCTGCACCTCGACGGGGACGGAGATGGCGTAGCCGTTGTCCTCGACCACGTACACGACCGGGAGCCGCCCGATGCACGCCTGGTTGAGCGATTCCCAGAACTCTCCCTCGGACGAGGTGCCCTCGCCGATGGAGACGTAGACGACTTCGTCGGCCTGGAACTTCGACTCGCGGTCGGGGATGTCGGTGATCCTCTCGTAGAGCCGCCCCGCCTCCGCGCAGCCGATCGCCTGGAGACACTGCGTGCCGGTAGGACTCGACTGCGAGACGATGTTCAGCCGCTTGTGTCCCCAGTGGGAGGGCATCTGGCGTCCTCCCGAGTTCGGGTCGTCCTTGGCGCCGACGCCGCTCAGGAGCATCTCGAGAGGTGTCATGCCGAGGGTGAGGCAGAGCGCCCGGTCGCGGTAGTAGGGATAGAACCAGTCGTACCCCGGCTTCAGGGCCATTCCGGCCGCCACGAGCACCGCCTCATGCCCGGCGCCGCTGATCTGGAAGAAGATCAGGCTCTGGTTCTTGAGCTGGATCTCCTTGTCGTCGATCTTCCGCGACAGAACCATGGTGCGGTACGCGCGCAGCAGGTCCTCGCGCGTGAGCCCGTTGTAGGGGCCGGCGGCGCGTTCGGTGTCGACGCTCCGGCCGTTGCTGACGGCGGTCGCTTTCATGCGTGCAGGATCCCTCGTAAACTACGGCTTCAGGCAAAACATACATTATATGCGGCGCCTCAGCGGCGCCGGGAAGGCAGGATCCGTTGGTGCAGCCGGCCAAGCTTCACAGGTGGGACGAGATCGAACTCGACAAGGTGACGGAGATGATCTCGCGCAAGGTGGTCACGGGCGAGCGCGAGATGCTCGCGCAGATCTATCTGAAGAAAGGCGCGCTCGTGCCGATGCACTCGCACGAGAGCGAGCAGATGACCTACGTGCTCCAGGGGGCGCTGAAGTTCCTGATCGCCGGCGAGGAGATCACCGTCAGGGAAGGGGAAGTCCTCCACATCCCCTCATGGGTCGAGCACCAGGCGGAGGCGCTCGACGACACCTTCGAACTGGATCTCTTCAGCCCCATCCGTCAGGACTGGCTGGACGGCACCGACGCGTATTTTCACCGGAAGTAGCGATGGACCTCGCGCTCCAGGGAAAATGCGCGCTCGTGTGTGCCGCGAGCCGCGGGCTCGGACGTGCGGTCGCGCTGGGCCTGTCGCGCGAAGGCGCAGACGTCGCGATCTGCGCCAGGCACGAGGGGCCGCTGCGCGAGGCGGCCGAGTCGATTCGCGGCGAAACGGGCGGCAAGGTGTTCCCAGTCGTCGCCGACGTGGCGGACGCGCACGCCGTTCAGGACGCGGTCGACCGCACGGTGCAGGAGCTGGGCGGCCTCGACATCCTGGTGACGAACACCGGCGGACCGAAATCCGCGCTGTTCATGTCGCTCGACGACGACGACTGGCGTGTGGCGATCGATTCGATCCTGATGAGCGTCGTGCGTCTGTCGCGAGCGGCGATTCCGCACATGAGGCGGCGCGGCGGCGGGCGCATCATCAACGTCACGTCGATTTCCGCGAAGCAGCCGGTCGAAGGGCTGGTGCTGTCGAACGCCCTCCGCGCGGGCGTGACGGGGCTGTCGCGGACGCTGGCGAACGAGGTGGCCGCCGAGAACATCCTCGTGAACTGCGTGGCGCCGGGCTACACGAGGACGGACCGTGTGGTGGAGCTCGCGCAGGCGGCCGCGGAACGGGAAGGGATCACCGCGGACGCCGTCCAGGAGCGGACGGTCGCCGGCATTCCAATGCGGCGGATGGCCACGCCGGAGGAATTCGCGGACGTCGTGGTGTTTCTCGCCTCGGGACGCGCATCGTACGTGACGGGAACCACCCTGCAGGTGGACGGCGGGTACGTGCGCAGTCTTCTCTGACCCGCGGCACTCGTCAGTGGATGTGGCGGTCCCAGTCGGATTTGCCGCCGGAGTACACGTCGAACTTCCGGCGCAGGCGGTTCATTTTCCACTTGAGATAGCGGTACTTGATCTCGGCGGTGAGGCCGCCGCCCCGGCCCTGCTTCAGGTAGGCGTACCCGAAGATCAGCCCCCCGAGGTGTGCGGCGTTCGAGACCTGGCTGCCGGGAGCCGAAAGGAAGGCGATAGCGCCGAGGATCATGACGAAATACTTGGCGGGAATCGGGAAGAGCAGGAACATCAGGATGGGACGGTCCGGAAAGCGCAGAGCGAACGCCATCAGCAGGCCGTAGAGCGCACCGGAGGCGCCGATCGTCACCGCCTGGTAGGTGTCGGCGAGCGCCCCGATCGGCAGGAGCGACGCAACGATCGCCGTCGCGCCGGCCCCGACGCCCGTGATCGCGTAGTACCGCAGGAAGAATTTCGTTCCCCACAGCCGTTCGAGCTCCACGCCGAACATCCACACGCCCAGCATGTTGAACAGAATGTGGAAAATGCCGGCGTGCAGGAACATGTACGAACCCAGCTGCCAGATCCACAGCTGCTCGAGCACGCGCTCGGGAATCAGCCCGAGGTACTGGATGACGTCGTTGTACAGGAGGGAAACGACGAATAATGCGACGTTCGTCCAGATGATCGCCTTGACGGCCGGGGTCATCGGACCGGGGCCGAACGAGTAACCAACAGCGGTGGGGCGTCCGAAACGGGACATCTGGTCGAGTCGAAAGAAACTATCGTACCACCGGAGCCGGCACGGCCATGCGGGCCGCCAAGCCCATCCTCAAAGCCGCCCGTGCATCCGTCATCGCCGTCGCACGCGCCGCAGGACGCGCGCTGTGGCCTCGTCGAATTCCTCGATCCGCAGCGTCCGTGCCGCCAGCGCGAGCACCAGCAACGCGATCCCGATGGCGCCGAAGACGGTCGTGATCTTCGCCAGCGCGCCGTCGAAGGCCAGCACGCCCGGCAGCCACGCGGCCGCGGCATACGCCGAGGCTCCCATTGCCGCCGATGCCACGGAAATTTTCAGCAGGGCCACGGCCAGCCGCCGTCCGTCGAGGGTTCCGAGCCGGCGGCGAAGCAGCCAGAGCAGCAGGCCGGCGTTGAACAGCGCCGCGACGGCCGTGCCGAGCGCCAGGCCGGCGTACCCCATCACACGCACCAGCACGAGGTTGAGCCCGAGATTCACCGCCACCGAGCCGACGCTCACGAGCACCGGCGTCCGGCTGTCGCGCATCGAGTAGAACGTCGGGGAGGCGATTTTCACCGCGGAATAGCCGATGAGGCCCGGGGCGTAGAACATCAACGCCAGCGCCGTGGCGGCCGTGTCCTCGGGAGAGAAGGCGCGGCGCTCGTAGATCATGGAGACGATCGGCTCCGCCAGCACGACCAGGCCGACCGTCGCGGGAACGTTCAGCATCAGCATCAGCCGGAGTCCGCGCGAGACGGAACCGCGCACCGCCTTCAGGTCCGCCGCTGCCGCCTGGCGTGAGATGTCGGGCAGCGAGGCGGTCGCGATCGAGACGCCGAAGATGCCGATCGGCAGGTACATCAGGCGAAAGGCGTACTGAAGCCACGAGACCGCCCCTTCCTGCTGGCCGCTCGCGAGAAAGGTATTCACGGCGACGTTGATCTGTACGGCCGCGAGGCCGAGCGTCGCGGGTCCCATCAGCCGCAGAATCTCGAGGAGGGCAGGGTCCCTGAAGCTGATCACCGGCTGGTAACGGAACCCCTCCCGCCGCAGCGCCGGCCATTGGAGCGCGATCTGGCCGAGACCGCCGAGCAGCGTGCCGATCGCGAGCCCCACGATCGGCTCCAGGCCGACGCGCGGCATCAGCGGCGCCAGCGCGAGCGCGCTGAAAATCGAGGCGACGTTGAACATCGCCGGTGACAGCGACGGCACGAAGAAGCGCCGCAGCGAGTTGAGCATGCCCATCATCGCGGCGGCGATGGCGAGCATGGTGAGAAACGGCAGCATCAGCCGCGTCATCGCCGTCGTCAGTTCGAGCTTGCCGTCGACTTCGGCGAACTTCGGCGCCAGCAGGCCGGTGATCTCCGGCGCGAAGAGGATCCCGGCGATGACGAGGACCGCGGTGACGAGGACCAGCGCGTTGAGGACCAGGTTGCCAAGACGCCACGCGGCCTCGCGTCCATGGGTGGTGAGCGTGCGTGTGAAAGTGGGGACGAACGCCGCCGTCATCGCCCCCTCTGCGAACAGGTCGCGGAGCAGGTTGGGGATCCGGAAGGCGACGTTGAACGCATCCATCTGGGTACCCGCGCCGAAAATGGCGGCGAGCACCATCTCGCGGACGAGACCGAGCAGGCGGCTGACGCTCGTCGCTGCACCAATGAGTCCGGCCGACCTGGCGAGCCTCGAGCTCATGCGGTGACTTTACAACCTTTACACGTCATCGCCGCGCTCGCCGTCCGCATGCGGACGTTGCGGACACCGTGCGTGCCGCTTCCGGACGCATTGAAAAAAAAAGAAGGCTCCCACCGTGCGGCAGGAGCCTGATGGAGGATGGATGAGAGGCTTGTGCGTGCCTTTCAGTGTGATTAGACGGACGATGCGTCACGAAAGTTTGCTGGAAACTAGCCGCCGCCCAGCCGCCGCTTCACGAGGTCGCTGACGACCTTTCCATCGACCTGGCCGGTGCCGAAGCGCCCCATCACCGCCTTCATCACACGGCCCATGTCCTTGGCCGACGTGGCTCCGGCCTCGCGGATCGCCTCGTCCACCGCTGCCTCGATCTGCGCCGTCTCGACGGGAGGCGGGAGGTATTCCTCGAGGACGGCGATCTCCGCGAGCTCCTTGCGGGCGAGATCGTCGCGTCCGCCTTTCTGGAACTGTTCGACCGAATCGCGCCGCTGCTTGATCAGCGACGCGACGACCTGCTGCGCTTCCGTGTCGTCGAGCGCGCGGCCGCGCTCCACCTCGCGGTTCATCAGCGCCGCCTTGGCCATCCGCAGCGTGCCGAGCCGGAGCTGGTCTCTGCTGCGCATCGCAGCGGTGAGGTCCTCGCCGATCCTGTCGATGAAGCTCATACGTCCTCCTGCGCGTCGTGCCGGACCTGGTCGTAGATCTCGCGGTACTGTGCCGCGACGGCCGCCGCGCGGAACTCGCGTTCGATCGCCTTGCGCGTGGTGCCGAGCGTGCGGCGCTTGTGCCGCAGGAAGTCGCCGATCGCGCCGGCGAGCGCCATCGGCTGCTCGCGCGGCACGATCCGCACGTCCGGGCCGAACACGTCGTTGAGCTCGAGCCCGCCCGGGTTGTCGCTCGAGAGCACCGGCGTGCCGCTGGCCAGCGCTTCCACGGCGACGGTCGGCAACGCCTCGAGGAGCGACGGCAGGACGAACAGGTCGGCAGCGGCGCAGTAGCGCGCGATGGCGGTGTTGTCGATCATGCCGGCGAACGTCACGTGGCGCTCGACGCCGGCGGACCGCGCGACGGACTTGAGCTCGTCGAGCAGGGCACCGGTGCCGCAAATCACGAGGCGCGTGTCGGGGTGCAGCCGGATCACCTCGTTCATGGCCTCGATCAGGTAGCGCTGCCCGGCGAGCGGGTGCAGCCGCTTCACGTTCAGCAGCAGGTGCGCGTTCTGGATGCCGAGCGAGGCTCTGGCCTCCGCCTGCGAACGATCGTCGTGCCAGGTGAAGGCATCGCTGACCGGCGGATACACCGTGCGCGTCGCGCGCCGCCCGAGGCCGAGCTCCTGCGCGCGCACGAGCAGGCGCTCGCTGTAGAACGTCACGAACGACGCCGCCCGGTACGCGCGGGTGAACAGGTCGGGGCCGTACTTCTTCGGGGCGTAGTGCCAGATCTCGGTGCCGTAGAGGGTCAGCACGACGGGTTTGCCGCTGCGCCTCGAGAGCAGGACGGCGAGTTCGGCGAGCAGCCCGTTGCTGTGGACGTGGACGACGTCGGCGGCGGCGATCCTGGGCAGCAGCACCTGCCGCATCCGGTACGCCGCGGCAAGCGAGGCGGCGCGCGTGAGACGGGCCAGCGTCCCCCCGGCCCGCCGCGGCACCCAGCAGACGGGGCCCGCCAGCGGGGCGCTGCCGCCGGCGCGCGGCGGGTGCGCGACGTACTCGACCTCCTCGCCCGCCGCGCGCGCCCAGTTTCCCAGCTGCCACGGCAGCAGCGCGTTGGCGGCCTGATCGGGCGGAAGGTGCGGAGTGACGTGCAGGATGCGCATGGCGGCCGCTAACGTGGCGCCCCGACCCACGCCGCGTGGAACTCGGCGAACGTGGCTGGCGTTGCGCCGAGCTCACGAGTCGCGAAACCCAGGAAGCGCTCCAGCCGCTCGCAGAACGCGTCCAGTTCCCCCTGCGTCCGGTTGTAGGGGCTGCCGCCGACGATCGCCTCGCTGGAATGGAACAGCAGGTTCAGCACCGGTTCGTTCCATCGTGCGAGGTCGCGCGCCAGCGCGACCATGTCCTCGAGCGAAGAGTACGAGGGCCGGAGCCACCGCATGCGGAGCAGACGCAGCGCCCGCAGGAGCCGCTTCGTCGTGTAGGGCTTCGGCGCGCGGGCATAGGCGTACTGCAGACGCCGCGGCAGTCGCCGGTTCAACGCGGCCGACACCGGCACCTCCAGCACCGCGCTGCAGCCGGGGCGTGTGGCGCTGTCGTAGGCGAGGAAGTACGGGCGCAGCGGCGCCTCGACGAACTCCGGACCTCCCTTGTGCGCTTCGGAGAAGAGCGGCGCGACGCTGGATTCCACGCGGTAGCCGAGCCGCTCGAGCGCGGCCACGTGATCGGCCGAGAAGCCGAAGCGGCCCGAACGGTACGAGACAGGACGCTGGCCCACCGCCTCGGCGATCGCGGCCGTGAGCGTCTCGAGCTGCGCCTCGAACTGGTCGCGCGGGAGCGTCGACGCATAGGCGTGCCGGCGGATGTCCTCCGCGGTGCAGGGGGGCGTCTCCCACACGTGATGGTGGGCGCCGATCTCGCAGTCGCCGCCGGCGAGCAGCCCCCGCAGCACATCCGCCGATCGCGCATCCCGTGCGACGGGATACGTGATCACGTAGGTGGGGCGTACGCCGTGGCGCGCGAACAGCGCGTGCAGCCGCGGCAGCGCGTAGATGTTCTCGAACCGCTGGTTCGCGCGCGCCGCCGCGTCCCACTGGTTGTCACCCTCGGTGTCGATGCCTACGAGCAGATACATTCTTCAGCTCTCAGGGAGCACACGGACGAACGCGGCGCGCCCTCGTCCGCGCCGAGCCCGCCACATCCGGGCTCAGCGGTCCTGATCCGAATCGCCGAGCGTGATGTGCCAGCTGTCGGTGTTGTCGTAGAAGGTGGCGGGGACGTCGATGCCATTCACCTTCACGACGAATTCCATCGTGGATTTCACCTGGAAGTAGCCGGAGCGGCGCAGCACCTTCCGGAAGCCGGCGTGCATGGCGAAGGCCCGGATCTTGTCGGAGTCGTGCTGGCGCGCCTCGCGGTCGATCCACCGCAGCAGCGTTGCGAGGCCCGGTTCGTCGGCCGGATCGGTGAGGAAGTCGACGAGCAGCGTGACGCGGCCGCGCGGCTCGTGCAGGTGCCGGTACACCGCGTAGCCCACGTTGCGGTCGTCGCGCCGCAACGCCGCGATCGAATAGCGGACGTGCGGCGCCGTCACGAACTTCCAGTTCAGGTACGCCGCGTCACGACGGACGGCGAGGTCGAACTTCGGCGCGAGCTCCTCCCAGAGCTGCGTGAAGCTGTCGTCGAACCGGTCGATCATGCGCACTTCCGCGGCGAGCGGACGCGTGCGGGCGACGATCTTCACCACCGGCAGCGTGAGCGCCGACACGAGCCGGTTCAGGCCGACGGGCCAGTTGGGACGGCGCAGCGCACGCCGCGTGAGCGGCTTGACGAAACAGGGCACCGGCCCCACATCCGGCCAGCGCAGCTTCTGGAACAGGCGGTACGAGGACTCGGAGAGGCCGAGCCCCAGCGACGCGCCGACGTTGCGGTCCCACGTGCGGAAGAGCACCTCGCCCAGCCCCTGACGCTGGCGCTCCGGGGCGACCATGACGTCCATCCCCCAGGAGCCCTGCACCTCGCGCCCGCCGAGCGACACCTTCACGGGCATGGTGGCGTACTGCCCCACGATCGCGGGGCCTTCGCGGGCGACCCAGATCTCGGGCTCCTGCCCGGGATTGTTCGGGTTGCGCCGGTACTGCCATTCCCACCGCAGCCGGCTCGCTTCGGCCGCATCGTGGCCGAACACGCGGCGGTACAACGCGTCCACCGCCTTGCGGTCGTCCGGCCGATAACGATCGATCTCCGCCACTCTACGCTCCTGCCCTCGCGAGCACGTACTCCATGTTGCTGATGAGCGCGTCCTGGGTCAACGAGCTGTTCCGCAGCCAGGTGCCGATCGGCCCCGGCAGCCGTCGCACCGTGGCCGTCGCGTGCAGCTCCTCGCGCACGATCTGCAGACCCGCCTCCGCGATCTGGCGGCGAAGCCGCCGCACGCGGACGAGCTCCAGGAGATCGTCGTGCTTGCGCTCGCCGCGGCGCGCTGCCTTGATGAACGAGTTCTCGTTCGCCGGCTCCTTCAGCGTCCAGGGGGCGTGGCGCGCGAGAAACTGAAACGTCGCAAACGCGATCCTGCGGCCGGCGATCAGGTGGAGCGGCACGGGGACCTTCAGCCGCGGCAGATGCGCCCCGGCGAACGACAGGTAAGGCGCGGTCGACAGGTAGAGGCGTCCCCCCGGCGCCAGCACCCGCGCACATTCCCGCAGATACAACGAGGCATCCGCGACGTGTTCGATGACCGCATGCGAGAGCACCAGATCGAACGAGCCGTCGGGGAACGGCAGCGCCATGCCGTCGGCCAGCGCGAAGTGCAGGTTCGTGACGCCGCGCTCCCGGGCGAGGCGAACGCCGGCGTCCTGGAAGCGCTCGGCCGGGTCGATCCCGACGACCAGCCCGGCGTGCTCGGCGAGCGAGAGCGGCATGCCCCCGCCGCCGCAACCGGCGTCGAGCACGCGGCCTCGCGGGTCGACGCCGACCCGCTCCAGGAACGCGATCACCTTGGCGCTGCGGTAGTACTCGAAGAGCGCGTAGTCGTATTCGGACCTGAAGCGCAGGTCCGCATGGGCCTTGATGGCCCGTTCGTCAATCGTCCGCACGGCCGCGCCGGGCGCCTTCCGCGGGGCCGCCGCCGAACTTGTCGATGAGGGCGGCGCGATCCTGTCCGGAGGGGGTCTCCGCCACGTCGAACGTCATGATGATGGTGCGGTCGGGGTACGCGTCGAGCACGTCCAGGATCTGGTCTCCCTCGTAGCCGACCCACGGGGTGACGTAGGTCAAAATATATCGCACATCGTCACGCGTCCTGCGGTCGTCGAAGTTGCCGAAGCCGTGGCCGACGAACACGGGCCGGATCCGGTTTTCGAGCGACAGCCCGTTGGCGAGCTTGCCGTGTACGAGCGTGTCGGGGGGCAGCGTGCGGCCGATCAGGCGCGAGGCTTCGTAGTTGCGGTACGTCCTGCCCGCCGCCCACTGGACGTACTGCGCGAGGTCTCCCAGCACGACCAGGGCGGTGAGGAGCGCCGCCGCCGCCGGTCCGACCGGCGTGCGCGAGAGCCAGCGCGGCACACGCGGCCACGTCGCGTACAGCGCCGTCGCAGCCGCCACCGCGAGGGCCGCTGCCAGCCGCACGTTCGGACGGACCTCGTAAAGGAACAGCACACGAACGATCGCGCCGCCGAGCACGTACGCGGCATACGCCACGAGCGGCAGCGCGAGCAGCGCACGAGCGCGCGACCAGGCGGCGGCGCTC
>Ga0247719_1000448_pt1 | contig 25160 bp, 16 predicted proteins | sample 41E_DmetaG_FD_189046 | JGI IMG/M metagenome (GOLD analysis project Ga0247719, IMG submission 189046) | Soil microbial communities from hillslope of Landscape Evolution Observatory, University of Arizona, Oracle, AZ, United States - 4-1-E_D | ecosystem: Engineered > Artificial ecosystem >...
GTCCCGAGTCCCGACCCGAGCCCCGAGTCCCGCGCCCCGAGCTGCCTGCCGGCGCAGCTGGCTGCGGACATCCCGCTGTCCATCCCACCTAAAGGCGTCGGCCGGCCCCGTGCATCGGGCCAGGACGCGCCGCGGCGGCCAACGTGCGCTACCGTCGTCCCGTCTAACCGCACACGGAGCGACGCCATGTTCCGATTCGTCCAGGATTTCCGGCACGCGCTGCGCGCCTGCCGCCGCACTCCATTCGTCAGCGTGCTCGCGATCGTCGCGTTCGCGCTGGGCATCGGCGTCACGACCGCCGTGTTCAGCATCTTCTACGGCGTGCTGCTCAAGCCGCTGCCCTTTCCGCGGCCGGACGAGCTCGTGATCGTCTACGACACCCAGCCCGCCTGCGCCACCTGTCCGGCGTCGTTTCCCAAGTACCACGACTGGAAGACACGGAACCAGGTCTTCTCGGCCATCGGCGGGTCCACCCCCTCCGGCTTCGTGCTGTCGGGGCCGACCGAGCCGGTCCAGGTGAGCGGGATGGCGACGACCGCGTCCCTCGTCGACGTGTTCGGCGTGCCTCCGGTGATCGGCCGCTGGTATTCCGAGGCGGAAGACCGCCCCGGCGGGCCGCACGTCGTCGTGTTGTCGCATCCGTTCTGGCTGCGGCAGTTCGGCGGGGATCCCGGCGTCATCGGCAGAACCGTCGTGCTGAACGGGATCTCGCACGAGATCATCGGGGTCATGCCGGAGGGCTTCGCTCATCGCGGCGCGCAGGTGTTCGTGCCGCTCCAGCGCGCGCTCGATCCGGCGACGCGCGGCAGCCACTTCCTCTCGACGTACGCGCGACTGAAGCGTGACGTGCCGTTCGAGCGTGCGGTGAACGACATGCGCGCGCTCGGCGTGGCGCTCGCCGAGGAGTTCGGGGGCAACCACGGCATCGACGTGTACTCGTACCGCGAGGCGGTCGTCGGCCGCGTGCGTCCGCAGTTGCGGATGCTGCTCGGGGCGGTGTTCGCGGTGCTGCTGATCGGATGCGCCAACGTGGCGAACCTGCTGCTGGCTGCCGGCATGGCCCGCCGCCGCGAGCTCGGCATCCGCCTCGCGCTCGGCGCCCGCGCCGGCGACCTCGCGCGCCAGCTCGTCTCCGAAGCGCTGATCCTGGCGGCCGCCGGAGGGGCGGTCGGCATGCTGCTCGCCATGTGGCTGCTGCGCACCTTCGTGGCGCTCGCCGGCACCCAGCTTCCGCGGGCGGCCGGCATCGCCATCGACGGGCGTGTGCTGCTCTTCACGGCCGTCGTGACGATGGCCGTCGGCATCTTCTGCGGGCTGTGGCCCCTGTTGCGTCTGCGCGCAGCGGACCTCGCCGCGACGGTCCGCGAGGCCGATACGCGCACCGCGAGCGCCGGCAGCCAGGTCGGCAACGGCCTCGTCGTCGCGGAGGTGGCCATCGCGTTCGCGCTGCTCGTCGGCGGCGGGCTGCTGGTCAAGAACCTCCTGCTGCTCCAGAACCGTGACACCGGCATTCAGCCGGACGGGGTGGTGACGTTCGATCTTGCGCCGTCGGGACCGCGCTACGCGCAGGGGACGGCGACCCGTGCGCTCTACCGCGATCTGCACCAGCGTCTGTCGGCACTCGGCGGCGTCCAGCACACCGGTTTCATCAGCCACCTGCCGATGTGGAACTTCGGCACCAACGGTGAGATGCAGATCGAAGGGGAACTGCCCTGGCAGGCGAGCGACGCGCCGCTCGTGGAGTACCGCTGGTACTACGGCGACTACTTCCAGGCGCTCGGGATCCCGCTCGTCAGGGGGCGGTGGCTGGACTCGCGCGACGGCGACGGCACGACCACGGTGCTGATCAACCGCGCGATGGCCGAGAAGTTCTGGCCGGGGCAGGAGCCGATCGGGAAACGATTCGGCCAGGGAACCGACCGCGCGCGCTGGTACGAGGTGGTCGGCGTCGTCGGTGACATCAAGTCCTACGGCCTGGCGCGGCCGGCGCCGTACGAGTTCTACCGGACCATCGACCAGCAGGCGTATCCCTCCATGACGGTGGTTCTCCGCGTCGCCAGGGGGGATCCGATGCTGCTGATCCCGCCGGCGAAGGAGATCGTGCGCTCGCTCGATCCGGCGCTGCCGGTGACGGCGGTGCAGACGATGGACGCGGTGATCGCGGCGTCGGTCGGCCAGCAGCGCCTCGTTTCGGCGATGGCGGCGCTGTTCGCGGCGCTCGCGGCGGTGCTCGCGATGGTCGGCGTCTTCGGGGTGATGACGTACAACGTCCGCCGCCAGAGGCGCGAGTTCGGCATCCGCCTGGCGCTCGGGGCCGAAGGCCGTGCCGTTCGCCACCTGATCGTCACGCGCGGCCTCCGGCTCGCGGCAGTCGGCAGCCTCCTCGGCGCGGTCGCGGCCTACCTGCTGACGGGCGTGCTCCAGACGATGCTCAACGACGTCGCGCCGACCGATCTGGCAGTGTTCGGAGGCACCGCCGCGCTCGTCGTGCTTGCGGCGCTGCTCGCGTCGTGGCTGCCGGCGCGGTCGGCCGGACGCACGGATCCGATGGTCGTTCTGCGCGACAACTGACGGGGCAGCCGCACGGGATGCGGCTGGCCGCTATACTCGGTCGATGCGACCGGTCAACGGCCTTCACCACATCACGGCGATCTCGGGCAAGGCTCAGGAGAACCTCGACTTCTACGCCGGCGTGCTCGGGATGCGGCTGGTCAAGAAGAGCGTCAACCAGGACGATCCGGGGACGTACCACCTCTTCTATGCGGACGCGGAGGGCCATCCCGGCACCGACCTGACGTTCTTCCCCTGGGACCAGATGGCGCCGCCGCTGATCGGGCACGGCCTCGCGGTGGAGGTCGCGCTCGAAGTGCCTCATGGCAGTCTGCCGTTCTGGGGAGCGCGTCTCGAGCAGTACGGCGCGACGTTCGACGCCGTGGAGTCACGATTCGGCCGCGACGTCCTGCCGCTGGTGGACCCGCACGGCATGCGCGTTGCGCTCGTGGCCGACGAGTGCGCGCGGCCGTTCGAGCCCTGGACCGGGAGCCCCGTCCCCGTCGAGCGGCAGATCCGCGGCCTCTACGGCGCGCGCGTGTGGGAGCGGGACGCCCAGGCGACCGACGCTTTCGTTCGCACCGCGCTTGGCTTCGAGCGGCTCGCGTCGGAGCACGGCTGGACGCGCTACGGCTTCCGCGACGCCGCGGGGTACCTCGACGTTCGCGAAACGCCCTCCGAGCGCCGCGGCCGTTGGGGGATCGGCGCCGTCCATCACCTCGCCTGGCGGGTGGACGACGAGGAGCACCAGCTCGCGGTCGCGGACCAGGTCGAGGACGCAGGCGGCCGCCCCACACCCGTCATCGACCGCTTCTGGTTCAAGTCGGTGTACTTCAAGGAGCCCGGCGGCGTGCTGTTCGAGCTCGCCACCGACGGCCCCGGCTTCGCCGTCGACGAAGAGCCGGCGCACCTCGGTGAAGCGCTCGTGCTTCCCCCATTCCTCCAGCCGCACCGCGAAAGGATCGAGGCGGTGCTGCCGCCGCTCACGCTTCCGTCAGCGGCGCGGTGATCCGTCGGTCGCTCGCGGGCCGGGCGCTCGGGCGCGGGCTCATTCCGCGCGCAACGCGACCGTCGGTTCGACGCGCGAGGCGCGGCGCGCAGGGATCCACGCGGCGACCACGCTGACGGCCGTGAGGATCGCCGTGCCGGCGGCGAGCGACACCGGATCCCACGGCTTCAGGCCGAACAGCAGCGTCGCCGCCCCTCGCGACGCGATCAGCGCGAGGGCGACACCGGCGGCGAGACCGATGCCCAGCAGGAATCCAGATTCGCCCAGCACCATGCGCACGACTTCGCGCGGCGCCGCTCCGAGTGCCATGCGGATGCCGATCTCGACCCGCCGCCTCGTCACCATGTACGACATCACCCCGTAGAGACCGACCGTCGCGATCAGCGTCGCGAGGAGGCCGAAGAACCCCGAGAGCGATGCCATCAGCCGCTCGGTCGCGAGCGAGTCGCGGATGTATGCGCGTACGGAGTCGTACGCGACCGTCGCATTCGGCGCCACCTCGCGGATCGTCCGCGTCAGCGACGGTGTCAGGGACGCGGCCGGCAGGTCGGTCCTGACCACCAGATCGAGAAAGGGGCCGAATTCGCCCGTCTCCTGCGCGGTCGGGAAGTAGCAGATCGGCCCGAACTCCTCACGCAGATCCGTGTACTTCGTGTCCTTGACGAGGCCCACGACGTGGTACGTCGGCTGCGGCGCGCCCGGAGAGGTTTCGAGCTGGAAGGTCTGCCCGACCGGGTTGCCGCCGCCGAAGTACTTCCGCGCGAACGACTCGTTGACCACGGCGACCGGCGTCGTACCGGCCCGGTCGTCCGGTACGAACGCACGGCCGGCAAGCAGCGGTGTCTCCATCGTGCGGAAGTAATCGGGTCCGACGCGGTTGATGTTCACCACGCCCTCCCTCTTCTCACCGGCGATGACGACGTTCTGGTTCCAGCCGGAGCCGCTCATCGGCACGATGAACGTTTCGGCGGCGCTGCGCACGCCGGGGACGGCACGCACCCGCTCCATCACCGCCGCGAAGGTCGCCAGCCGCGCCTCCTCGGGCACCCCTGTCCGACGCAGGTCGATGCTGACGGCGACGATGCCGTCCTGCCGGAACCCCGGGTCGAGGGTCACGAGGTTCTGCAGACTGCGCGCGAAGAGCAGCGCGCCGACCACGAGCACCGTGGAGAGCGCCACCTGCACGACGACGAGCGCGCGGCGGAGGGCGAACCGCTCCAAGGAGTCGCTATTCGATCGCCCGCCCGACTGAATCGCGCGTCCGGGCTGCGTCGCCGTGGCCCGCAGCGCGGGGCTGAGGCCGAACAGCAGGCAGGCCACAGCGGCAATCGACGTCAGGAAGGCGACGAGCCGCCAGTCGGGTGAGAGATCCACGAACAGCCGCGAGTTCTCCGTGCTGAGAAAGGCGACGAGCGCCTCGCTCAACCACTGCGCCGCGAGCGCGCCGCCGGCCGCGCCGAGCAGCGCCACGAGGAGGCTCTCCGCAAGCAGTTGGCGCACCAGCCGCCAGCGCGAGGCGCCGATCGCCAGACGCACCGCGATCTCCCGCTCGCGCGCCGTCGCGCGGGCGAGCATCAGGTTGGCGAGGTTCGCGCACGTGATCAGAAGGACGATGCCGGTGGCGCCGAGCAGCACCCAGAGCTGAGTCGCGTACGTCTGGCGCAGACCGGAGACGCCGGTGGATGCCGGCTTTGCCGTGAACTTGAAGGCGGCGTAGTTCTTCGCCGTCTCGGGTGTGTAGCGCGGCGAGACCGTCGCCGCGAAGATCCCCGGCGAGATCGCCTGGAGCTGCGCCTGCGCCCGCTCGACGGTCCAGCCCGGCTTCAGCCGCGCCATGATGTCCATGAACCACGTATCCGGCCGGCCGAAGCCCGACTGCGCCCCGCGGATCAGGGGCTCGGCGCAGAGCGGCAGCGCCACGTCGAACGTCCGGCCGACCTCGGTGCCGAAGAACTGCGGCGGCGTGACGCCGATGATGTCGAAGCCCCGGCCGTCGAGCACGATCTTGCGGCCGACGATGTCCCGATCGCCGCCGTAGCGCGCCTGCCAGAATCCGTGCGACAGCACCGCGCCGGGCGCGCCGCAGCCGACCTGATCATCCGCGTCGGTGATCACGCGTCCGACCTGCGCGCCGACGCCGAGCCCTTCGAAGTACTGGCCGCCGACGTAGAGCCCCTGGGCGGCGCGGTACTCGCCGTCGGTCGCGATGTTCCAGGATGTGATGCCCCACGCGATCACGTGACTGAAGCCCTGCTGCTGCTGCCGCAGCGCGCGGTAGAGCGGCTCGGAGAAGAAGGGACGGCGGCTCATGAACCGCCCGGTGCGTCCGGTGTCGCTGGTGTCGATGCCGACCGACACGAGCTCCTCCGGCCGTTCGACCGGCAAGGTGCGCAGCCGTACCGAGTTCACGAGCTGAAAGATCGCCGCGTTGGCGCCGGTGCCGAGTGCCAGCGTCAGGATCGCCACGATGGCGAAGGTCGGGTTCCTGACGAGCAGGCGGGCGCCGAAGCGAACGTCCTGCCAGAGGCTGTCGATGAAGCCGGTCGTGCTCATGCGGTCGGTCTCCTGGAGAAATTGCCGAATCCAACGTCGGTGCGGTTGTCGGCCGCAAAAACGACAGCAGCGGGGGACGCGCTCCGCTGCGTCAAGGCGATCCTCGTGCGCTCCTGAGCGGGCACCCTCTTCGGTTTCGGCCGCTGATGGCGACCGGCAACTCCCTTGCCTCCGCGCCCTGTCCGCACCCTCCGCGCGCTCTCCGTGCGTCTCCGCGTCCTCCGCCGTCCGTGCTGCACTACTGATTTCTCAGCGCCACCAGCGCGTCGACGCGCGTGGCGCGCCGCGCCGGGATCCAGCAGGCGGCGACCGCCACCGACAGCAGTGTCAGCCCCATCAGCAGGAAGGTGCTCGGATCCGTCGCGCGGACGCCGTACACCATGCTCTCGAGGAAGCGCGCGAGCGCGAGCGCCCCGCCGAGGCCGAGCGCGACGCCGATCAGCGCCGGACGCAGGTGCTGGCGCAGGATGAGCAGCAGCACGTCGGCGCGCTGCGCGCCGAGGGCCATCCGTACGCCGACCTCCTGCGTGCGCTGCCCGACCGCATGCGCGGTCACGCCGTAAATACCGATGCTGGCGAGCAGCAGCGCGATGACGGCGAAGCCCGCGAGCAGAAGGGCCCGGAAGCGCGGCTCCGTGAGGGTTTCCGACACCTGCGCTTCGAGCGTCCCGGTGGCGAAGAGCGGCAGCTGCGGGTTGAGCGCCTGCACCTCCTTGCGGATCGTCGGAAGGATCGCCGACGGATCCCCCGCGGTGCGGACGACGAGCATCTGCGTGCGCGGCGTCACCTGCAGTGCCGACATGTACAGCTCCGGCCGGATGGCGCGCGTCACTTCCCCGCGGCGGACGTCCTTGATGACGCCGACCACCACCATCCATGGGGCCGACGAGTTCTCGCCACCCGCTCGCATCCGGCGCCCGATCGGGTCCTCACCGGGCCAGCCGAGTCTGGCGAGCGTCTCGTTGATGATCACCGACCGCGGCGCCTCGGCGTGGTCCTTCTCGTCGAACGGGCGGCCGGCGGCGAACTGTATCCCGAGCGTTTCGAAGAAGCCGGGGGAGACGATCTCGACGGGAAACTCGACACGCTGCTCGGGTGGGGGAAGCGGCTTGCCCTCGATCGAGTAGACCCCCGAGTTGGTGACGAGCGGCTGCAGCACACCCGTCGCCGTCGCGGCCGACTCGACGCCGGGCAGCGCGCGGACGCGCTCCAGCAGACGTGCGTAGAAGCTCCGGACCTCCGGCGGCCCCGCGAAGAGCGTCTGGGGCAGGCTCAGCCTGGCGACCGCGATCCGATCCGTGCTGAATCCCCGGTCGACCTGCTCCATGCTCCACAGTGTCCGGACGAGAATGCCGGCCCCCGCCAGCAGCACGAACGCGAGCGCCATCTCGGCGGCGATGAGCACGCTCCGCGTGCGCCGGCTGCCGCCGCCGCCGCCCTCGCGTCCCCCCTCCTGCAGGTGTTCGCGCACGGCCAGGCGGGACGCCTGCAGCGCCGGGATCAAGCCGGCGAGCAGCGAGGCGATCATCGCCAGCAGCAGCGTGAACAGCATGACCCGTCCGTCGATGACGATGGCGTCGGGACGCGGAATCGTCGCGCCGGCGAGCGCCACGAAGAACTCCGTCGCCCAGAAGGCGAGCAGCAGTCCGAGCGCGCTGCCGGCGAGTGCGAGCACGAACGTCTCGGTGACGATCTGCCGGATCAGCCGCCCGCGGCGCGCGCCGAGCGCCGTGCGGATGGCGAGCTCCTTGCGGCGCGCCGCGGTGCGTCCGAGCATCAGGTTGCCCAGATTGGCGCAGGCGATCAGCAGGACGCACAGCACCGCGGCCATCAGCACCTGCAGCGAGCGCTCGATCTGCCCGACGATCTGCTTGTGCAGCGAGACGACGTACGAGCCGAAGCCCTGGAGCTGCGGGTACGCCTGCTGGAGCCGCGACGCGATGCCCGACATCTCCGTCTGCGCCTGTTCGACCGTGACGCCCGGCTTCAGCTTGCCGATCACCGGCAGCCAGAAGGCGAAGCGGGCGTTCCGGAGCTCCTCCGACGGCGCGAGCGGCTTCCAGAGCTGTGCGTTGGCCGGGAGCCGCAGCTCCGGCGGCATTACGCCGATGATTTCGTGCGGGTTGCCGTCGAGCGTCATCGTCTTGCCGAGCACGTCGCCGCTGCCGCCGAACTTCCGCATCCACAGCCCGTGCGAGATCAGCACGACACGGTCGTTCCCCGGAACCTCGTGGGCCTCCGTGTACAGCCGCCCCATCACCGGCTGCAGGCCCACTATCGCGAAGAAGTTCTCCGTCGTGTTCGCGCCGAGGATCCGCTCCGGCTCGTCGGCGCCCGTCAGCGTGAAATTCGAGGGCGTGTAGGCCCCGACGTGTTCGAAGGAGGTCGCCTGCTCGCGCCAGTCGCGATAGATCGGGTACGAGCCGATGTCCTCCTTGATGCCTTCGCGCTGATTGTCGAGCCACATCAGCACGATCCGGTCGGCATCGGGATACGGCAGCGGGCGCAGGAGGACGCCGTTGAAGACGCTGAAGACCGCCGTGTTCACGCCGATGCCGACGGCAAACGTCAGGAGGGCGATGGCCGTGAACCCGGGATTGCGGAACAGCATCCGCCCGGCGTACCGCACGTCACGAAGCAATGGAGTCATAGGACCTCGAACTGTTCACGACCGGACACCCGGCGGCCGGAATCGACCACCGCGGGCACCGCCCGACGCGCTGTGGGGGCGCAGCAGTGCCGTAGCGTGATACAAAATGCCATGCGATTTTTTGTTGCGATAGCCGTTCTCTGCCTGTCATCCGCCGGTGCCGCCGCGCAGGGGCTCTGGCCCGGGACGACCTACGACCCGGCGATCCCGACCCTCGAATCGGTCGTGGGGCATGCGCCCGGCGAGGCAATTACCGCGCCAGCCGACATCGGACGCTATCTCGAGGCGCTCGCCAAGGCCGCCCCGGATCGCACGCGCCTCGTCCAGTACGCGACGAGCTGGGAGGGGAGGCCGCTGCACTACCTCGCGATCGGATCCCCCGCGCGCATGGCGCGTCTCGACGAGATCAAGCGCGGGCTCCAGACGCTGGCCTCCGGCGCCGCCGACGCCGATCGCCTGATCGCCGACCTCCCCGTCGTGGTCTGGCTCATTCACGGCGTCCACGGCAACGAGATCTCGTCGTCGGATGCCGCGCTCGCCGAGGCCTACCACCTGCTCGCCGCGCGCAACAACCCGGACGTCGACGTGACGCTCCGTGAGGCGATCGTGCTGATCGATCCGATGCAGAACCCCGACGGCCGGCAGCGGTTCGTCACGTTCAACCTGCTCGGTCAGGGCGTCGAGCCGGATCCGACGCCGCAGTCGGCCGAGCACGACGAGCCGTGGCCGGGCGGACGCGTGAACCACTACCTCTTCGACATGAACCGCGACTACTTCGCGATGTCGCAGCGGGAGACCCGTGGGCGCGTCCGCACCATGCTCGAGTGGTTCCCGCAGGTGGTCGTCGACCTCCACGAGATGGGGGGGAACTCGACGTACTACTTCGCGCCGCCGGCCGACCCCTTCAATCCGCTGCTCACCGAGGGGCAGCGGCGCGGCTTCGAGCTGTTCGGGCGCGCCAACGCGGCCGAGTTCGACCGCCGGGGCTTTCCGTATTTCATCCGCGAGGTCTTCGACGCCTTCTACCCGGGCTACGGCGACTCCTGGCCCGCCTTTCACGGCGCCGTCGCGATGACCTACGAGCAGGCGTCGGCGCGCGGCCTCGCGTTCAGGCGCGAGGACGGCACGATCCTGACCTACAAACAGGGCGTCATTCAGCACTTCACCGCCGCGATCACCACGGCCGTCACGGCGGCAAAGAACCGCGAGCCCCTGCTGCGGGAGTTCCTCGAGTACCGGCGCAGCGCGATCGCCATGGGGCAGAAAGGCACGCGGGAGTACCTGATCCCGCCGGGCAAGGACCCGGCCCGCGCGGCGAAGCTCGCGCGGCAGCTCGCTGCGCAGGGCATCGTCGTCAAGCAGGCCGAGGAGGCGTTCACCGCCGCCGGCCAGCAGATGCCCGCCGGCACGTTCATCGTGCCGCTCGCGCAGCCGGCGGCGCGTCTTGCGCGGAACCTGCTCGATCCCGACATCAAGATGGACGAGGCGTTCATCAAGGAGCAGGACCGCCGGCGCAAGGCGCGGCTGAACGACCAGATCTACGACGTCACCGCGTGGAGTCTGCCGCTGATGTACGACGTGGACGTCGTGACGACCGATCGCGTCACCTCGGTGCGGATGCGCGACGTGCAGGGGGACGCCCCCCCCGCGGCCACGCTGCAGCCGCCTCCCGCGGGGACGCTCGGCTTCCTGATGCCGTGGGGATCCGGCGCCGCGGCGACGGCGGCCGAAGCCGTGCGCCAGGGCATCCGGATGATCACCGTGGACGAGAGCTTCCGTCACGGCGGCCGCCAATACCCGCTGGGCACGGCGTTCATCCGGTTCGCGGGCAATCCCGGCGACACGCCCGCGAAGCTCCAGGCGATCGCGCAGAAGCACGGCGCCGAGCTCGTGCCGATCCGCGAAACGTGGACGGAAGAAGGCGTGTCGCTCGGCAGCAATCGGGTGGCCCCGCTGCGCGAGCCGCGGATCCTGCTCGCGTGGGATTCGCCGGCGTCTGGCCTGTCGGCCGGCTGGGCCCGCTACACGCTCGAGCAGCGCTTCGGCCTCCGTGTCACGGCGATGCGTACCGGCACGCTCCAGAACTTCGACATGAAGGACTACGACGTGCTCGTGCTGCCGTCGGGCAACTACAACTTCAGCGAGGACGCGCTGCGTCGGCTTCGCGACTGGGTTCGCAACGGCGGCACGCTGATCACGCTGGCGGAAGCGACGCGGTGGGCGGCGCGCGACAACGTCAACCTGCTCTCGACCGATCCGCTGTACCGCGACGGCACGCCGCAGAAGGACGGGGCCCAGGGCCAGCAGGGGAGCGGAAGCGGGAGCGGCAGCACGCAGAAGCCGGACCTGTCGAAGCCGCTCGACTACGAGAAGGCGATCCAGCCGGAGCGCGAGCAGCCCGAAAACCTGCCGGGCGCGATGCTGCGCGTGGACCTGTATCCCTACCACTGGCTGACGGCAGGGCTCGACGGCGAGATCCAGGTGATCGCGGAAGGGGCGCGCGTCTTCGCGCCGCTCAAGCTCGATGCGGGCGTCAACGTCGGCGTGTATTCACCCGTCGAGAAGCTCGTCGCGAGCGGCCACGTCTGGAAGGAAGCGCTGCCGCTGCTGGCCTCGCGCGCGTACCTGATGCACCAGCCGACCGGCCGCGGGCACGTGATCGCCTTCTCCGAGGATCCGAACTACCGCGCGTATGCCGAGGCCACGCAGTTGCTGTTCATCAACGCGGTGCTGCTCGGCATCGGGCACTGACGCGCCTGACGGAATTCCGGCGCCGCCGGAATTCCGCCTGCGTTTTCTCCGGAAATCCCCGGAAATTCGACCGGAATACCTGTTGCAGCCTCCCGGGCGTTCGGACGGGAACCCGCCGAAAGCAAAGGAGGCCCGATGAGGGTGAGAACTGTTCTTACCGCGGCTCTGGCGGCCATGGCCCTGGCGGCGTCGCTGGCAGCGGCGCCGGCCGTCAGAGGGGACAGCGAGGCGAAGTCGCCTCTGCTCGTAAAGCAGCTCATGTCGCTGCTGGCCGCCCGTCAGATGGAGGCGATCGCGACAGTGGACCCTGCCGATCACGGGCGGATCGTCGCGGCGCTCGCGTTTCCGGGCATCCAGCTCCTGGTGATCAGCTCGCATCACAAGAACGCCGACTATCTCCAGATGCAGATCACGAAGCGGCAGTTCCGTGAGGTGTACGACGCGCTGCAGCACGGCACGGTGCAGGGGCGCCTCTTCTTTCATGACCTCGGGTGCGACGGCTTCGCGCACGACGGCGAGTACATCGACCTGTTCTACGAGGGAGCCTCGCAGCGGACGATGTTCGACGGCAACTGGATGGCGCAATCGTTGACGCAGGCCGAGTACGAGGCCCTGCGGAAGAAAGCGGAGGAGAAGTACGCCGCGGCGCTCACCCTGCTGATCGACGCGACGAAGAAGGTCCCGGTGCCCACCGTCGACTGACCCGTCCAGGCGGGGGCGTGCCCGTCGGCGCCGGGGGCACGCCTTTCCCGCGCGTTCGTTTCAGGATGGCCGAAGCGCGCGAATCAGCACGGTCATGAGCCCCGCAACGGCGAAGAACTGGCCGATCCAGAACAGGAAGGCCCACTTCAGCAACTCGAACCGCTGATCGAGGATCTCTCTGCGCAGGGCGCCGTTCCCTTCGAGGATGGCATGGCGCAGGGCGGCGTCACCGTCCGTCATTGCCGCGCGCAGGGCTGCGTCACCGTCGGTCATTGCCGCGCGCAGGGCAGCGTCACCTTCGGTCATTACCGCGCGCAGGGCGGCGTCTCCTTCCGCCATTGCCGCGCGCAGGGCGGCCTCCCCTTCGGCCATCGTGGCGCGCAAGGCGGCGTCTCCTCGAGCCATCTCCTCCCGGAGGCCGGCGAACCCGTTCGCCATCTCGGCGCGCAGCTTCGAGATCTCCTCCGACAGGCGGCGCTCGAACCGATCGCCGGTCGTCCCCATCACGTCAGCCGTCCAGTCGCGCTTCATGCCGGTCAGCAGGTCGAGGAGCCCGACGGTGGCGGCCTCGCCCAGCCGTTCGCGCAGCGCTGCAGGTACACGACTCATGTCCATGCTCATGGTGCATGCGACCCGCCCCCTGACGACGACGATGCCATCGTCGTCGGACGATGTGCAAGGGAAAAGACGGCAGTCGGGGGCACCGGCGTGCGGATACAATCCTCGGGATGCCGGCGGCCGCTGATTCCCCGTCACGGATGGTCGCTGCGGCGCGATGGCTCCGGGGGTACGGCGCCGGGCTGATCGCGTTCGCCCTCTCGCTCGTCGCCACAGCCGCCATCGCCTGGCAGCTCGACCGTGTGGTTGCTGCCAAGGACGAGGAGCGGTTCGCGGCTGCTTCCGACCGGCTCCACGAGGCCGTCGCGCGGCGCCTGGCCACCTACACCGACATGCTGCGGGCGACGGCCGGCATGCTCGACGTGGAGGGGCCATTCGACCGCGGCGCGTTTCAGCGGTTCGTGCGCCGGCTCGAGCTCCAGACGCGGTACCCGGGCATCCTCGGCGTGGGCTTCAGCCGGCGCGTCCTGCCCGGCGAGATGTCCCGCGTGCTCGCCGACCAGCGGATCGACTTCCCCGACTTCCGCATCTGGCCTGACGCGCCGCGCGCCGAATACCACTCGATCCTGTACCTCGAGCCGCTCAACGCGCGGAACCGGGCGGCGATCGGATACGACATGTTCAGCGAGCCGACGAGGCAGGCGGCGATGGCCCGCGCGCGCGATACCGGGGAGGCCGCAGCCTCCGGTCCGGTGACGCTGGTGCAGGAGATCGACGAGGTCAAGCAGCCCGGATTTCTGATTTACCTGCCCGTGTACGCCGGCGGCGGCATCCCCGCGACGGTGGAGGAGCGGCGCGCGCGGCTGCGCGGCTTCGTGTACAGTCCGTTCCGCGCCGGCGACCTGTTCGAGGGGATCCTCGCAGCCGAGCGTGAACCGCGCGCCGGCTTCCTGCTGGTGGACAGCGAACGGCCCGACCTCGTCCTCTACCGCAGCAGCGAACCGGCGACCGAGGGCCTCACGCAGGCGCGCGCGTTGCCGGTGGCGGGCCGCGAGTGGGTGGCGACGTACTTCCCGCTGCCGGGACTCGCGCGCACCTCGTACGCGTCGATCGTCCCGATCGTCGCGTGGTCGGGTGTGGGCGTGAGCCTCGTGCTGGCGGGGCTCGTCGCGTTGCAGGCGCGCGCCCATCGGCGGATCCGCAGGAGCGAGCGTGAAACGCTCGAGGCGTCGCATCGATTCCAGCAGCTCGCGAACTCCATTCCGCAGCTCGCCTGGATGGCTCGAGCCGACGGCTGGATCTACTGGTACAACGACCGGTGGTACGACTACACCGGCACCACGCCGGAGCAGATGGCCGGCTGGGGATGGCAGCGCGTGCACGACCCCGACATCCTGCCGCGCGTGCTCGAGCGGTGGCGCGCCTCGATCGCCACCGGCCGGTCGTTCGAGATGGAGTTCCCGTTGCGCCGGGCCGACGGCCAGTTCCGATGGTTTCTCACGCGGGTGGTGCCGCTCCGCAGCGAGTCCGGCGAGGTTCTGCACTGGTTCGGCACCAACACCGACGTCCAGGCACTGCGCGACGCGGAACGGGCGGCGCGCGAACAGGCCGAGACGCTGGAGCTCGTGAACATGGCCGGCGCCCAGCTGGCCGCCGAGCTGGACCTGCAGAAGCTCGTGCAGGCCCTCACGGACGCGGGGGTGCGGTTGACGCGCGCCGGGTTCGGCGCCTTCTTCTACAACGTCACGAACGACGCGGGCGAGAGCTACACGCTGTACACGTTGTCGGGACTGCCGCGCGAGGCGTTCGAGCGCTTTCCGATGCCGCGGAACACGCAGGTGTTCGGGCCGACGTTCAGCGGCGCGGGGATCGTCCGCAGTGACGACATCACGCGCGACCCCCGCTACGGACACAACGCGCCCTATCGCGGCATGCCGCCAGGGCACCCGCCGGTGCGCAGCTATCTCGCCGTGCCGGTCGCCTCGCGATCCGGCGAGGTACTGGGAGGGCTCTTCTTCGGCCACCCCGAGCCGGCGCGGTTCACCGAGACCCACGAGCGCATGCTGGTCGGCGTCGCGGCGCAGGCCGCCGTGGCCATCGACAATGCGCGGCTGTACAACCGCGTCCAGGACCTGCTGGAGCGGGAGCGCGCGGCGCGGTCAGAGGCCGAGCGTGTGAGCCAGCTGAAGGACGAATTCCTCGCGACGCTGAGCCACGAACTGCGGACACCCCTCAATGCCGTCGTGGGCTGGACGCACCTGCTGCAGCAGGGGGTCGTGCCGCCCGACCAGATCGACCAGGCGCTGGCGACGATCGTGCGCAACGTGCAGGCGCAGTCGCAGCTCATCGACGACCTGCTCGACATGAGCCGCATCGTGTCGGGGCGGCTGCGGATCGAGCCGACCGAGGTCCACCTGGCGGAGGTGGTCGAGGCGGCGATCGGCATCGTCCGCCCGGCGGCGGAAGCGAAGGGGGTGGCGATCCGCGCCGCCCTCGACGCGGTGCCGCCGATGCCCGCCGACCCGGCCCGGCTGCAGCAGGTGTTCTGGAATCTGCTGTCGAACGCGGTGAAGTTCACCGAGCGGGGCGGCCGGATCGACGTCGCCCTCCGCCAGCAGGACGCCCACGTCGAGATCGAAGTGCGTGACACCGGCATCGGCATCGACCCGGAGTTCCTGCCCTGCGTGTTCGAGCGGTTCCGCCAGGCCGACGCCTCCATCGGGCGCGAGTACGGCGGCCTCGGCCTCGGTCTCTCGATCGTGCAGAGTCTCGTCCACATGCACGGCGGCACCGTTCGGGCCCACAGCCAGGGGCGCGGCACCGGCGCCGCGTTCGTGGTGCGCCTGCCGCTGGCGGTCGGTTCCGCCGCGCAGTCCGCCGGCGCGTGACACGCGCATCCGTGACCACGCCAACTTCGGTCGCTCCGCGCGGTTGACACGGCCCTGCCGCGGAGCGAGACTTGTCCCCAGCGCGCGCTTGGGGCGCCTCCTGTCCGCGGCAAGGGAGCCCGACTCCCACCCAACCTGGTTCGCCGATGTTGAACCTTCTTCCGGCCCGGTGCCAAGCGGACCCTCGGGCTCGTCCTCCTCAGGAGGGCCTCGGAAGGAAGGTTTCGCGTGAGCACCCTCGACAACCTCAAGAAAGAAGCGAAGCGCTGGCTGAAGGCGCTGCGCGCCAATGAACCGTCTGCGCGCGCGCGGCTGAGGGCCGCCTGGCCCGAGGCCCGCCAGGAACCTGTCCTGCGGGACCTCCAGCACGCGCTCGCGCGCGAGCACGGCTTCGAGAGCTGGCAGGCCCTCAAGGAGGCGGTCGCGACGTCGGCGGGGGAGCCGGCAGAGGCGCCCGCCGACCGTCTCGCGTACGCCTACTATGACGGCCTCGCACACGACCTCGTGTCGGCGTACGCGACGGGCGATGCCGCGGCGCTCCAGCGGCTGACGGCGCATTTCGGCACCTTCCTGCGGCACGAGGACGTTCGTGCGCGCGTGCGCGAGCGCCTTTCGGCGGCCGGCGCCGACGCCCCGGGTGACGCGCTGTCGCTCGGCTCGGCGCGGACCGTGCTGGTGCACGCTGCGGGCTTCGGCGACTGGAGCGAGTTCGAGCAGGTCGTCGCCGGCGCGCCGGCAGCGCGTCCGCCGTTTGCAGTCGTCCGCCGCGAAGGAATCGCCCGTCCGCGGCGCGTGCTGCTGGCGCGCGAGTGGGACGCGCTGCTGACCGCGATGACCGATCAGGCGCTCCCGGCGCTCGACGCGCGGGGGCAGATGACGGACGCGCTCCTCGAGCGCCTCTGCGCCCTCCCGCACGTCACGCGGCTGGATCTCGCGGGCTCGGCGCGCGTCACGGATGCAGGACTGCGGCATCTGGTGCATCTTCCGCGGCTCGAGTCCCTCGACCTGAGTGACACGGGCATCACCGACGCCGGCCTCGCCGTGCTGCGCGAGCTGCCGGCCCTTCGCACCGTCCACCTGCGCCACCGCGCTCTCACCGATGCGGGGCTGTCGCACCTCGACTCCTGCGCGAACCTCGAGCGGGCGGCCATCATGAGCCGGCACTGCACCGACCGCGTGCTCGGATACCTCGCCGGCAAGCCCCGGCTGCGCCATCTGGAGCTGGGCGGCAACCTGACCGAGGCGGCGATTCCCCTGCTTCACGGGCTGCCGGCGTTCGCGACCTGGCAGGGGGAAGCGCCGACGTATGCGCTGATGGACTACACGGCAGGCCCCACGTACCTGTCGCTGCGTCCGCTGAGTGCGTTCAGCCGCGGCGCGCTGTCGCCGATCCCCGGGCTCGACGGCCTGTTCGGGCTGAACCTCGACAACCCCGTGTTCCGCGCGGTCGACCTGAGTCCCCTGGCGCGGCTGCCGCACTTCGGCTGGCTGGGTCACGACGCGCACGACGACGCGATGGCCGTCATCGCCCGCCTGCCGCATCTGCGCATGCTCATGGCGCAGGACACTCCGGCAACCGATGCCGGCTTCACCGCCCTCAGCCGATCCCCGACGCTGGAGTTCATCTGGGGACGCCGTTGCTACAACCTCACCGGCCGCGGGTTTCGCGCGCTCTCGCAGCTGCCGTCGCTGCGCGGCCTGTCGGTGAGCTGCCGCAACGTGCAGGATGACGCGCTCGCCACACTGCCGGACTTCCCCTCGCTCACCGCGTTGATGCCGATGGACGTGCAGGACGCCGGGTTCCGCCACGTCGGCCGCTGCGAGCGCCTCGAGGAGTTGTGGTGTATGTACTGCCGCGAGACGACCGACGAGGCGACCGAGCGCATCGCGCCGCTCGCGCGCCTGCGCGTGTATTACGCGGGGGCGACGAAGATCACCGACCGCAGTCTCGAGATCCTCGGCCGGATGCCGTCGCTCGAGCGGCTCGAGTTCTGGAACGTGCCAGGGGTCACCGACGAAGGCCTCAAGGCGGTGGCCGGTCTTCCGCGCCTCCGCCGCGTGCAGCTCCACGACATGCCGCGCGTGACGTGGGCCGGCGCGGCGAGGTTTCCCCCTTCGGTGGAGGTCGACTATGAAGGGTGAGCTGCCGGACTGGATGCCGCCGATGGCGGCAACGCTGACCCAGGAGCGGTTCACAGGTCCCGAATGGCTCTTCGAGCGAAAGCTCGACGGCATCCGGATGCTTGCCTACAAGCACGGCGGCGACGTGAAGCTCTACTCGCGCAACCGCCTGCCGCAGCACTACCCGACGGTGGCCGCCGCCATCGCCGAGCTGCCGGTGCGGACCGCCATCCTCGACGGCGAGGCGGCCTGGGACCTCTCGCATTCGCTCGGCGCCGGGCGGCGCAGTCCCGTGCTGTATCACGTGTTCGACATTCTCTGGCTGGACGGCCGCCCCGTCACGGGGCTGCCACTGACGGAGCGGCGTGCGCTGCTCAGAAGACTGCCGTTGAAGGCGCCGCTCGGCCGCGTCGCCGAACTCACCGGCGACAAGCCCTGGGAACGCGCGTGCGCGGACGGATGGGAAGGGGTGATCGCCAAGCGGCGCGACTCGCCGTACGAACACCGGCGCTCGCCGCACTGGCTGAAGATGAAGTGCGAGGCGAGCCAGGAGCTCGTCGTGGGCGGGTTCACCGACCCGCAGGGGAGCCGCGTCGGCCTCGGCGCGCTGCTGGTGGGGTACTACGAGGGGGACGACTTCGTGTTCGCGGGGAAGATCGGTACCGGGTTCGACACGAAGCTCCTGCTCGACCTGCGTGCACGGCTCGACCGCCTCGAGATCCCCGCCGCTCCCTTCACCAGGGCGAAGGGGCTGCCGCGCGTGCGCGCGCACTGGGTGCGTCCGCAGGTCGTCGTCCAGGTGGCGTTCACCGAGTGGACGGTTCACGGAAAGCTGCGGCATCCGCGCCTCGTCGGCGTCCGCTTCGACAAGGACGCGCGCGAGGTCGTGCGGGAGGTGAAATGAGCGCGCGTGTGCCTGCCTCGGGCGTGGTCATCACGCACCCCGAGAAGATCCTGTTTCCCGACGACGGGATCACGAAGGGGGAGGTGGCGGCGTACTACGAGGCGATCGCCCCCGTGATGCTGCCGCACGTCGAGCGGCGGCCGATCACGATGGAGCGCTTCCCGGCGGGGATCGGCCGGAAAGGGTTCATTCAGAAAGACGTGTCGAAGGGATTCCCCGAGTGGCTGCGGCGCGTCGAGGTCCCGAAGAAGGACGGCGTCGTTCACCATCCGATCGTGACCGACACGCGGTCGCTGCTGTGGCTCGCGAACCAGAACTGCATCACGCCGCACGTGTGGGTGTCGCGCGCGCCGGATCTCTACCGCCCCGACGTGTGCGTCTTCGATCTCGATCCGTCAGTCGAGCACGACGAACTGCTGCGCGCCGCGGCCGTCGCGCTGCGGGACCTGCTCGAGGAGCTCGGCCTGCCGTCGTGGGTCAAGACCTCCGGGTCGAAGGGCTATCACATCGCGGTGCCGCTCGACGGCAGGACGCGGATCGACGAGGTCGAAGCGTTCGCGCACGGGGTGGCGGCGCTGCTGGTGAAGCGGTACCCGAACCAGCTCACGCAGGCCTTTCACAAGAAGGACCGCGGCAGGCGGATCCTCGTCGACACGGGGCGCAACGGCTACAGCGCCACCTTCGCCGCCGTGTACGCCGTGCGTGCCCGTCCGGGCGCCCCCGTGTCGGCGCCGTGCACGTGGGAAGAGATCGCCCGTGGCGACGTGCACCCGCGCAGCTTCACGCTGCGCAACCTGCCGGCGCGCATCGCGCGCGTCGGCGATCTGTGGGGCGACATGCGCCGGCGGAAGCGCTCGCTGCGGCGGCCCGCGGAGACGTTGAAGCGGCTGAACGGCGCCGGCTGAGCGGCTACCGATCGGCGATCGCCCGGTAGACGCGCTGCGTCGGCCCCGTGTAGATCTGCCGGGGGCGCGCGATCCGCGTCGCCGGATCGCTGCGCATCTCGAGCCACTGCGCGATCCAGCCGGGCAGCCGACCGAGTGCGAACATGACGGTGAACATGTTGACCGGGATCCCCAGCGCCTTGTAGATGATCCCCGAGTAGAAGTCCACGTTCGGATACAGCTTGTGCGACGCGAAGTAGTCGTCGCTCAGCGCGATCTCCTCGAGCCGCAGGGCGATCTCGAGCTGACGACTGGACACCCCCCGCGTGTTGAGCACGTCCATGCACGCCTGCTTCAGGATGACGGCGCGCGGATCGTAGTTCTTGTAGACGCGGTGGCCGAATCCCATCAGGCGACTGTTGTCCTTCTTGGTCTTCGCGCGGTCCACGAAGCGCTGGACGTCTCCTCCTTCCGCCTCGATGCGGTCCAGCATCTCGATCACCTGCTGGTTCGCGCCGCCGTGCAGCGGCCCCCACAGCGCACTGATCCCTGCGGCGATGCTCGCGAAGAGGTTCGCGCGCGAGCTGCCGACGACCCGCACCGTGCTGGTGGAGCAGTTCTGCTCGTGGTCGGCGTGCAGAATGAGGAGCAGGTCCAGCGCCCTGGCGAGTACCGGGTGCACCTCGTACGGCTCGCACGGCGTGGCGAACATCATGTGCAGGAAGTTCGCGCTGTACTCGAGGGTGTTGTTCGGATAGATGAAGGGCTGCCCCAGGGAGTGTTTGTACGAATACGCGGCGATCGTCGGCATCTTCGCGATGAGCCGCACGATCGTGTCCTGGATGTTCTGCTCGGTCTCCGGCTCCTGATAAAAGGTCGCCAGCGCGCCAACGGCCGCCGCGCAGACCGGCATCGGGTGGGCGTCTTTCGGCAGCCCCTCGAAAAACCGGCCGAAATACTCGTGCACCATCGTGTGATAGGTGACGTCGCGCGAGAACGTCTCGAGCTCGGTCGCCGTCGGGAGCTCTCCCTTGATCAGCAGCCACGCGACCTCCAGAAACGTGCTCTTCCCGGCGAGCTCCTCGATCGGGTAGCCGCGGTACCTGAGGATGCCGCGGTCGCCGTCGATGAACGTGATGCTGCTCGTGCAGGCGCCGGTGTTGCCGAAGCCTGGATCCAATGTGATGAGCCCCGTCCGGTTGCGGAGCTGCAGGATGTCGACGCCGCGTTCACCTTCCGATCCTTCGATCAGCGGCAGCTCGAGCCGCTGCCCCTCGTAGTGAAGCTCCGCGACACCGGTCCTGACGGCCGTTGTTTCGGGCGCCATACACACTCCTCCTGTTCGTCGAACGGGTTGACCACTGCAGTGGCTGTGCCACGGCGGACGCGGGGTTTTCCCGCGGAAATTCCTCGGGGCGCGGGCGTCTCGTTCGGCTAGGGCCGGCCGCTGCCGGAATACCGGCGCCGCCGCGGCGAGCGCGGCCGTAACGCCCCGCCGCGCTGGACATCCCGCCTGCGTCCCGTACACTGGAATCGACCACTCGACAACCGATCTCGACTATGCGAACCAGAACCCTTTTCGCCGGTTTGGCGCTGCTCGTGTCTCTTCCCCTCGCCGCTGAGGCGCAGGGGACGAATCAGGCGCAGTTCGTCCGCGCCCTCGACCGGATGATGGTCGAGCTCGCGCCGCAGAGCACCAGGGACGCGAAGCTGATCCGGAGCCTCTACCGAGAGCACATGGATCTGCTCGTGCTCGACCACTACGCCGACCTCGAGGGGGCGCTGTACACCGGGGGTGTGGCGCCGCTCCCGCCGGATCCGCTCCAGTTCAATCTGGCGCCGCGCGTGAGCGGCCCGTTCCCGATCGGCGAGAAGGACCTCGCGAACCAGGTCAGCTACATCGCCGCGCGTCCCGCGACGATCGGCGCGCTGCTCGACATCGCCTCCCGTGTGAAGTCGGGGCCGATCGAGGTGACGAGCCTCGTGCGCCACACCGAATACCAGGGGGCGCTGCGGGCGACGAACAAGAACGCCACGACGTCCGTGCCGATGCACACGATGGGGCTCGCGTTCGACATCGCGCTGGTGAACACGCCGCTGCCGCGCGTGTACGAGATCCGTGACGTGCTGCTGAAGATGCGCAAGCGGGGGGACATCCTGTTCATCGGCGAGCGCAAGCAGCTCGTCTTCCACGTCGTCCCGCACCCTTCGCGGCTCGGCCACTTCACCGACGTCTACGCGCAGGCCCTCGGCGCGCCGCCCGCCGCCGCCGGTGCGCACGTGGTGGCGTTTTCGCAGGTCCCGGAGGTGAAGGCCGGCGCGCTCGTGCCGTCGGTGACCGCGGAAGTCGTGGCGGTGCTGCCGGCCGTGGGGTTCGGCGAGGAGTGGTGGGCGGCCGCTCACGATCACGGCGACCTCGCCGTCGAGGTGTCAGCGGAGGCGATCGCCGCGCCGATCGAGCGCCGAACCGGTACGGCGTCGCCGGACCGCGCCTCAGCGGCGCCGCTCGTGGCGCTGCTCGTCGCCGGGGCGGTGCTCGCGTGGATGCACACGCAGCGGCGGCGTGACGTCGTGCTCCTGCGCGGCGGACACGCCGGCGCTCAGTGATCCCGCAGGCCGCCTGCGATCCAGCGGGTCACCGCATCCACCGCCCGCTCGTCGCGAACGACGCTGCCGAGCGGCGGCATCTGGGACGACGGCGCGCGCGAGCGCATGCGGGCGAGCAGCACGCTCGCCTCCGGTGAGCCGGGCGCGATCACGACACTGTGGCCGTCGGGGATCCCCGGCTGCTGCCAGCGGGTCGCTCGTCCCAGCATCGCGGCGGCGACCGCATCCCCGTCCTCGACCAGCGCCCGCTGCGTGATGACCGGAGCCATCGCGGCGATCTCTCCCTTGCCGTTGTGGCACATCGCGCAGTTCGCCGCCATGTAGCCGAGCACCGAGCGCGTCAGCGGGCTCGCCGTGCGGATGCGCGGCGGCTTCGACGCGAGATCCAGCCGCGAGTGCGCGAGCAGCCCCTCGGCCGACAACTGCGCGAGCGTCAGCATGCCCTCCTGCAGCGGCTCGCCGTGAATCGCGTGCGGGTCACGGTCGGGGGAGAGCTGCAGCGCCGTGAACCCGAGCGGACCCGCGTCGACGGTGCCGTGGCATGCAGCGCAATCCGCCCGCGAGGGAATGCTGTGCCGACGGCCGGGCGCGACCTCGATCACCCTCGGGAGTCCGCCGGCCGGCGCGAGCACGGCCTCGGTGCCCGCCTCGTTCCAGGCGTACGTGGCGAACTCCCAGCCGTCGTCAGCGACCTTCCAGAGCAGCCTCGTCTCGACCTTCCGGTCGCCGAGCCGGAACTCCTTCCAGAACTTCGTGCCGACGGGAAAGCGCCAGCCGTGCTCGTCGGCGCCGTCGATCGCCGTTCCCGGCGGCAGGTACACCCACCGCCGCTTCGACAATCCGTCGGTCCAGAGCGGATACTGCGGCGAGAACGGGCGATTCTGCGGCGCGACCGCGTCGTACGTTCCCGCCGCGTACAGGCCTGTGTCGGCGAGCCGCTCCGGAAGCCGCACGGGCTCCGGGCTCACCAGCGCGGCCAGCATCAGCGCGCCGCCGACACAGGTCCACGTCTTCACCGCGACGCCTCCGGCGGGTCGATCGGCTGCGGCACACGGTTCTTCACCGGTTTCAGCGATTGGAGATACGCGAACAGCGCCTTGATGTCCGGATCGGTGAGTTCCGCGACGACGAAATACGGCATCGGCGGCAGGATGGGCCGCCCCTTGCCTTCGTGGCGCCCGGTGCGCATCGCCGAGATGAACATCTCCTCGGTCCAGTTCCCCAGCCCCGTTTCGGGATCGGGTGTCAGGTTCGCCGTGAAGCTGACGCCCCAGGGCCCGGCGAACGCCGTCATCGTGCCGGCGCCCGTCCACACCCATGGTCCCTCAGCGAGCTTCGGCGCCGGAGGCATCGTCATGTCCTGCGGGTGGCCGGTGAGGGCGCGTGACATGTCACGTTCGGGACCGTTCGGTCCCAGCTTGTGGGGCGTGTGGCAGTCGTGACACCCCATGATGCGCACGAGGTATTCGCCTCTCTCTATGGCCGCCTTGTCGGGGGCCTTCTGCTGCGTCCGCGCCGGCGCAGCCCCCTGCTGTTCGCCGGCCGCCTGCATCAGCCGAACGCCGATGCTGCCGGGAACGATCCCGAGCGCCACCGCGAGCACCGCCGTCGTCAATACCTTCCGTTGCACCGCTCCCTCCTTCGTCTGGTGGTCAAAGGGGCCACCTGCCGTGTGCGTTCTTTGATACGCGAGGCCGGCTGACATTGCATCCTGAGGAAACGCTATGGGACCTTAAAACTTTCCTAATCGGCCGCATATACTGATCCGTCTGATGATCGACCGCAAGCTCGGCCGTTTCCTTCAGCAGGGCCTGAGCATCCACGTGGGCACGCGCGACGAGAGCCTGAATCCCACCGGGGCGCGGGCCGCGGCTGCCATCGTCGAACCCGGTGGACAGCACCTCGTCGTGTACGTCGCCGAAGCGGCGGCCGCGCGGCTGCTCGAGAACCTGCGGTCGAATGGACAGATTGCCATCGGTTTCGGACGTCCGGAAGACGAGCGTGCCTGCCAGGTGAAGGGGATGGTGCTCGACATCCGCGAGGCGGAGGCGTCGGAGCGGGCGACCGTGGAAGGCCAGTGGCAGGGGTTGATGGAGCAGTTCGCCAGGATCGGCATCCCGCCCGCGGTCGCCGCGGGCTGGACGTACTGGCCCGCGCAGGCCATCCGCGTGAAGGTTACCGCCGTTTTCGAGCAGACCCCGGGTCCGCAGGCGGGCACCCCCCTCGCATGACCGTCCCGCTCGAGTCGCTGGCCACCTGCTTCCAGGGGCTGCTGCCGGCGCAACTGTACACGTGCTCCCTCGACGGCGTGCCGAACGCCGCATATCTCAGCCACGTGGAGTACGTGGATCCCGACCACGTCGCGCTCTCGTTCCAGTTCTTCAACAAGAGCCGCCGCAACATCGCCGAGAACCCGCGCGCGCTGGTGACGGTGCTCGATCCCGACACCGGGCAGGGGTGGGCGCTCCGGCTTCACTACGTGCGGTCGGAAACCTCGGGGCCGCTGTTCGAACGGATGGCGCTGCGCATCGAGGCGATCGCGTCGTACTGCGGGCTGAAAGGGATCTTCAAGCTCCGCGCGGCCGACGTCTACCGCGTGCTGTCGATCGCGCCGGTTCCCGAAGAGCGCGGACACCCCGTGGCGGCCGCGAGCCAGCCCTCGGGGAGCCTCGATCCGGTCTTCACGGTGCAGGCGCTGCAGGACCTCTCGACGCGCATCCACCGCGCCGACTCGCTCGAGTCGCTCGTCGACTCGATTCTCGAGGGGCTCGAGGCGAGCTTCGGGTTCAAGCACTCGATGATCCTCGTGCCCACCGAGCACGAAGGGGTGCTCGTGACGCTCGCGACGCGCGGGTACCCGGAAGGGGGGGCGGGGGCGGAGGTCCGGTTCGGCGAAGGCATCGGCGGACTCGTGGCCGAGGCGCGCAAGCCGATCCGCATCTCGGGGCTGATGCGGGGCATGCTCTACGCGCTCGCCATGAGC
>Ga0247719_1000449_pt1 | contig 25133 bp, 23 predicted proteins | sample 41E_DmetaG_FD_189046 | JGI IMG/M metagenome (GOLD analysis project Ga0247719, IMG submission 189046) | Soil microbial communities from hillslope of Landscape Evolution Observatory, University of Arizona, Oracle, AZ, United States - 4-1-E_D | ecosystem: Engineered > Artificial ecosystem >...
CCCGGCACCCCACCCCTGCTCCGCCTGGTCCTGCCCAAGGGCTCGCTGGAGAAGGCCACCCTCGAGCTGTTCGACGCGGCCGACCTCGCGGTCACCCGATCGAGCGAGGTCGACTACAAGGCGTCGATCGCCGATCCACGGATCGCCGAGGTGCGCATCCTCCGGCCGCAGGAGATCCCCCAGTACGTCGCCGACGGGCTCTTCGACCTCGGGATCACGGGCCGTGACTGGATCGAGGAGACCCACAGCGACGTCGTGTCGCTCGGCGAGCTCCACTACTCGAAGGCCACGGCACGGCCGATCAAGGTCGTCCTCGCCGTCGCCGAGGACGCGCCGTATCAGTCGGTGCGCGACCTCCCGCAGGGCGTGCGCGTCTCGACCGAGTACCCCGAGCTCACCCGCCGGTTCCTCGAGAAGCACGGCATCCAGGGCGAGATCACCCTCTCCTACGGCGCCACCGAGGCGAAGATCCCCGACATCGCCGACGTCATCGTCGAGATCACCGAAACGGGCCGAGCGCTCCGGCAGGCCCGCCTGCGGATCCTCGACACGATCCTCGTCAGCTTCACCGAGCTCATCGCGAACCCCGTCGCGTACCAGGACCCCGACAAGCGCCACGCGATGCATCAGCTGCACACGCTCCTGCAGGGGTCGCTCGAGGCCCGAGGCAAGGTGCTGGTGAAGCTCAACGTCGCCGACGCCGACCTGCAGAAGGTCATCGACCTGCTGCCGGCGATGAAGGCGCCGACGGTGTCGAAGCTCTTCGGCGACGGCGGCTACGCGGTCGAGACCGTCGTGCCGAAGGTCGAGATCAACACGCTGATCCCCGCGCTGAAAGACGCCGGCGCGAGCGACATCATCGAGCTCCCCCTCGCGAAAATTGTCCACTAGAGGGATCGTCGCGGAGTGGGACGAGCATGCAGGCATCGGCACGATCACCGTTGACGGCGGCGCGTCGTACTTCTTCCACTGCACCCAGATCGCGGACGGCACCCGCACGATCGATGCGGGTACCGAGGTGAGCTTCGAGGTCGTCGCCGGGCACCTCGGGCGCTGGGAGGCGGCACGTGTCGAGAAGCTCTAAGCAGGCGATCGTGGGCCTCGGGCTGATGGCCGCCTTCCTGGTCGGCGTCGTCGTCCTCGCCACTCGGGGCAACGAGGAGCGCGGCCTTCGAGCACAGGTGCTCTCGACGCGCCGGGCCGAGCCGGGCGACACCGTTCCGATCACCATCACCGCGGTCGACACGTTCGGCGGCGTGAAGCGGGTCGAGGTCGACTTCGGTGACGGGAAGGATCCCGAGGTGATCGAGCGCGATCCGTCAGCTGACTGCCGGTCGGACTTCGCCCGCACCGAGCGCTTCGACTTCGAGCGGACCTACAACGGCGAAGGCGTCGTGAACGTGGTGGCGACGGTGACGACCGGGGGCTGCGGCGCCGAGGACGAGACGGTCGAGGCGATCCGCACCATCACGATCAAGCCCCTCCGCAGCTCCTGACCTCAGGTGGTCAGGCGGAGGAGGTCGGCTCGGGCGGAGGCTCGGCCTGCCCGAGGTTCGCGGCGCGAATCTGGACGAACGCCAGGCGCAGCTGCGCGAGGCCTTCCTTGAGCTGCGTCTCGTGCTCACCGAGACGGCCGGTGAGCCCCTCGACCACGGCAGCGAGCGCGTCGATCGCGACCTGGGCCTCGCCGAGCTGCGGTGGCTGGAGCGACAGGTGGAGCGCGGCCAGCTCGAACAACCCGTAGCAGTGGTTGGCGACCACCGCGGCGGCCGGCGTCTCCGCCAGCTGCTGCTGGAGCGCCTGCATCTGCCGGACGTACTCCTCCTCGGTCAGCTCCTGCTCGCCGCCCGGTGTGCCGCCAGCGCCCTCACGACCGACCGGCTGTTCGCCCCCAGGTGTCCACAGCGAGCTCATGTGAGCTACCTTAGGGGCCACAACTGAATCGGAAAGCGGGCCCCCTCCCCGGAGCGTGCGGCCCCACCCGTCCACTACGCACTCTTCACCACACCAGGTGCGACGGGTCGAATGACCGTCTGAAAGGGCGGGCGTTGCTTTCCAACGCCTGCCCTTTTGCATGTCGGGGCAGGCCTTCCAAGGAGGAATGCCAATAGCCGTACCCCCCGCCAGCAACGAGCCGAGGATCAACGACAAGATCCGCGCCCGAGAAGTGCTGCTCGTCGACAGCGACGGCACCAAGCTCGGCGTCAAGCCTCTCCCCGAGGCCCTCGCGCTCGCCCGGGAACAGGACCTCGACCTCGTCGAGGTGGCCGCCCAGGCCAACCCACCCGTATGCCGCATCATGGACTACGGGAAGTTCCGCTTCGACGCGAACCAACGCGCGAAGGAATCCCGGAGGAAGACGACCCAGACCCAGATCAAGGAGATGAAGTACCGGGTGAAGATCGGCCCGGGCGACTTCGACACGAAGACCCGCAAGGTCATCGAGTTCCTCTCCGAGGGTCACAAGGTCAAGCTCACGATCATGTTCCGCGGACGCGAAACCGCCCACCCGCACCTCGGCAAGAAGATCCTCGACGAGGTGGCCGAACGAGCGGCAGGCGTCGCGAAGGTGGAGGCCTCGCCGAAGCTCGACGGCCGCAACATGATCATGGTGCTGGCACCCGACAAGCGAGCCCAGCAGCAGCAGGCAGCCAAGGCCAGACCGACCGACGGCGCCGACCCTGCCCCCGCTGAGGCTCCGGCTCCCAACGGCCAGGCTGCGGCTCCCGCCGCACCTCCTCCGCCCCCGCCCCCGCAGCAGTCAGAGCAGTCACAGGAGTCCTGAGATGCCCAAGATGAAGACCGACCGAGGCGCCGCCAAGCGCTTCAAGATCACCGGGTCGGGCAAGATCCTGCGGCGCAAGGCGTTCCGCGCCCACATCCTCGTGAAGAAGCCGAGCACCCGCACGCGTCGGCTCGCCGGCATGACCGAAGTCTCGAAGGGCGACACGAAGTCGATCCGGCGCCAGCTCGGCATCTAGCCCCGAGCCGCCGTCCACCTCGTCCGCCCCGCCCCCCGAACGCAGAAAGGAGTCCCCATGGCCAGGGTCAAGCGCGCCGTCCACGGCAAGAAGCACCGCCGTGCCGTGCTCGAGCAGGCAAAGGGCTACTACGGCAACAAGAGCCGTAGCTTCAAGGCCGCCAACGAGCAGGTCATGCACTCGCTGCAGTACGCCTACCGCGACCGTCGTGCGCGGAAGGGCGACTTTCGCCAGCTGTGGATCCAGCGGATCAACGCCGCAGCTCGCGAGAACGGCATCAGCTACAGCCGTTTCATCAACGGCCTGAAGAACGCCGAGGTCGAGATCGACCGCAAGGTGCTCGCCGACCTCGCGGTCACCGACCCCGCAGCGTTCGCTGCGCTGGTCGAGGTCGCGAAGAACGCGCCGTCGCCGTCCGGCGCGACCGAGGATGCGGCAGCCGCTTCCTAGCGACGCCGGTCTCGCGTACCGGCACCAGAAGGTTCAGCGACTGCGGCGGCTCGTGAGCCGCCGCAGTGCGCGAGAGGCCGACCGCGTGTTCGTGGCGGAGGGAGCGAAGGTCCTCGGCGAGGCGCTGGCGTCGGGCGCGTCGGTCGAGGCGGTCTTCGTCGCGCCCGAAGGCAGAGGCGCGACCGAAGACGCCGTGATCGCTCTCGCCTACGAACGCGGCGCCCGGGTCCACGACCTCGCACCCGGCGTACTGGAACGCGTCGCCGGAACGGTCACGCCCCAGCCCGTCTTGGGCATCGTCTCCTACGTCGATGTCGAGCTCAGCACGCTGCGCGCCAGCGCCGATGGTGCGTTCGTGGTCATCTGCGTGGATGTGCGCGATCCGGGCAATGCCGGCACGGTGCTCCGGTCAGCCGAAGCGGCGGGCGCGGCGGGAGTAATCTGCTGCGCCGGAACGGTGGACGTGTACAACCCGAAGACGGTCCGAGCCTCCGCCGGTTCCCTGTTCCATGTTCCCGTCGTCACCGGAGGCAGCCCCGTGGAGGTCCTGGACGAGGTGGCGAGCTGGGGTGTGCGCCGTCTCGCGACGGTCGCCCACGACGGGTCGCCCTACGACGAGATCGACCTCACCGGCCCGGTGGCGTTCGTGCTCGGCAACGAGGCGAACGGACTGCCCGACGGCCTCGATGCCCACATCGACGAGGCGGTGACCATCCCGATGATCGGGCGCACCGAGTCGCTGAACGTCGGGATGGCCGCCGCGGTGCTGTGCTTCGAAGCCGCTCGACAGAGGAGGGCGGCGTGAGCGACCTGCTCGACCTCCTCCCCGACGCGGTCATCCGGCTCGACGCGGATCGCAAGATCAGCGAGGTCAACGCGGTGATCTCGGCGTTCACCGGCTTCTCCGCGGAGGATCTGGTCGGGCGCGACATCGTCGAGGTGCTCGCACCGCAATATCCCGACGGCCGTCCGTGCTGGCCCAACGGCTGGCACCCGACGGCGTCGATGCGCTCGGTGCACGCGATCCCCGAGCAGGAGGTCATCCTCCGCCGGGCCGACGGCGGGAGCCTGCGCGCGTTCGTCACCGGCTGTTACGAGCGGACCCACGACGGTCAGTTGCGTGGCCTGGTCCTGGTCCTCCGCGAAGCCGGCAAACGCGTCCACAAGGCCACGACCGGGATCGAGATCGTGTCGACGGTCAGCCACGAGCTCCGGTCACCGCTCACATCGGTGAAGGGCTACACCAGCCTGCTGCTGTCACGCTGGGAGCGCATCGGCGACGACCAGAAGCGCGAGATGCTCGAGCAGGTCAAGCACGACGCCGACCGCGTCCATCGCCTCATCACCGAGCTGCTCGACATCAGCCGCCTCGAGACCGACCGGCTCGTGCTGCGTCGCCAGATGGTCGACGTGGTCGCGCTCGTGCCGCAGGTGATCGACAAGGTCCGGTTCAGCTACCCGAACATCGAGGTGTCGATCGACTTCCCGGAAGGCTTCCCGGAGCTCTACGCCGACCCGGACAAGCTCGAGCAGGTCCTGACGAACCTCGTCGAGAACGCGTGCAAGTACGCGTCGCCGCAAGGCATGCAGATTCAGGGCAGGGTCGACGCCGACGGCCGCGAGGCATCGATAGCCGTCACCGACCGCGGGGAGGGCATCCCTCCGGAAGACATCCCGAAGGTGTTCACGAAGTTCTTCCGCCGCGAACTCGGTCGACCGACGGGCTCTGGTCTGGGACTCTGGATCTCCCGGGGCCTCGTCGAGGCCCATGGGGGAGAGCTCACCGCGAGCTCCGTGCTCGGCACCGGCACGACCTTCCGGTTCACTCTCCCGTTGATGGCGTTCGAGGATCTGCACGGCTGATGGACTACGAGGCACTTCCGCAGTACGAGGAGGAGGGCATCGCCCGGATCGCCGGCGCGCGCTCTCTCGACGAGCTCAATGAGATCAACGGTGACCTCTTCGGTCGCGCGTCGCTGCTCACCGAGCTGCAGAAGCGACTGGGCTCGCTTCCGGCCGAGGAGCGGAAGTCGGCGGGCCAGTCGCTCAACGCCGTGCGCACGCGGATCCAGGCTGCGTTCGGCGAGCGGAAGGCGGAGCTCGAAGCGGTCGAGCGACAAGCGCGGCTGGAGGCCGAACGGCTCGACCTCACCGAGGTTCCCTTCGCGCCCAGGCGCGGCCACCTGCACCTCGTGACGCAGACCCGCGACCACCTCGAAGACGTCTTCGTCGGCATGGGCTACACGGTCTCCGAGGGGCCGGAGGTCGAGACCGACTGGCACAACTTCGAAGCGTTGAACTTCCCGCAGGGCCATCCGGCACGCAACGCCTTCGACACCCTCTACCTCGACCTGGGTGAGCCGGAGACGGTGCTGATCCGCACCCACACGTCGCCCACGCAGATCCGCGTGATGCTCGACAAGAAGCCCCCGATCTACTCGGTCATGCCCGGGCGCGTGTACCGCAAGGACACGCCCGACGCGCGCCACAACGCGACCTTCAACCAGATCGAGGGCCTCGTCGTCGACCGCGGCATCACATTCGGCGACCTGGCCGGCACGATCGACACGTTCACAAAGGCGTACTTCGGTCCCGACATCCAGTCGCGCCTACGGCCTGCGTACTTCCCGTTCACCGAGCCGTCGGCCGAGTTCGAAGTCGGTTGCGCGATCTGTCGGGGCGCGGGCTGTCGCACGTGCTCCGACACCGGATGGATCGAGCTCGGCGGGTGCGGCATGGTCCATCCGAACGTGCTGTCGGTCTGTGGCATCGATCCCGAGGAGTGGTCGGGCTTCGCGTTCGGGTTCGGCATCGACCGCCTCGCGCAGATGCGCCACGAGATCGCCGACATGCGCATCCTCCTCGACAACGACCTCCGCTTCACCTCCCAGTTCTAGAAAGCCCCGCAGATGCGAGTCCCCCTCTCCTGGCTGCGCGACTTCGCGCCGTTCGACCTCGACCCGAAGGAGCTCGGGTTGGTGTTCGACGACCTCGGCATGGTCGTCGAGGGGATCGAGTTCGTGGGCGGCGGCCTCGAGGGCGTCGTCGTCGCCAGGCTTCTCGACATCCAACCGATCGAAGGTCTCGACCGGGTGCGGATGACGACGGTCGACGCGGGCGACGGCGAGCCGCTCGAGGTGGCGTGCGGGGCCTGGAACATCGAGCCCGGTCAGCTCGTGCCCCTCGCGACGATCGGCACCACCCTACCGAACGGCATGACGATCGGCCGTCGCAAGCTCAAGAAGGTGTATTCGAACGGGATGCTCTGCTCGGCCGTCGAGCTCGCCCTCGGCACCGACAGCGAGGGCATCCTCATCCTCGATCCGGACTCCGGAGCGGCGCCCGGCACGGCGATCACCGACGCGCTCGGGATCGTCCCCGACGTCGTGTACGACCTCGCGATCGAAGGCAACCGTCCTGATGCGAACTGCGTGGCGGGTGTCGCGCGCGATGCCGCCGCTCGACTCGGGCTGCCCTTCACGTTGCCGTCGCCCCAGGTCCCGCGGGCGGGCACGGCGGTCGATCACCTCGCGTCGATCGCGAACGAGGCGCCCGAGCTGTGCCCGCGCTTCACCGCGACGGCGATCACCGGCGTCGAGATCGGCCCGTCGCCGCAGTGGATCCAGAACCGGCTCACCCTGGCCGGGATGCGGCCGATCAACAACGTCGTCGACGCATCGAACTACGTGATGCTCGAGCTCGGTCAGCCGACCCACCCGTACGACCTCGACAAGCTGCCGGGGAAGGGTCTCCGCGTCCGGCGGGCGACCGACGGCGAGATCGTGCGCACGCTCGACGACGTAGACCGCGTCCTCGGCAAGGGAACGGACGACTGCGTGATCTGTGACGCCGAGGGCACGCCCGTCGGCATCGGCGGGATCATGGGCGGCGCGTCGAGCGAGATCGACGACGCGACGACGAACGTCCTGCTCGAAGCGGCGAACTTCGATCGGATGACGATCGCTCGCACGTCGAAGCGCCTGTCGCTGCGGACGGAGGCGTCGGCCCGCTTCGAGCGCGGCGTCGATCCCGAAGTGATCGATCTGGCCGTGGCTCGGTTCTGCGAGCTCATCGGCGCCGGGACGGTCGCCCCTGGGATGCTCGACGACCGGTCGGGGATGCGCGACCGCCAGCCGATCCGGCTCCGCACCGCCCGGGTCAACGCGCTCCTCGGCTCCGACCTCGACGACGCTGCGGTCGCCGCCTACCTCACCCCCATCGGGTTCTCGTTGGAGGCAACCGACCCCGGCGTCCACTTGGTGACGCCGCCGAGCTTCCGACCCGACGTCGAGCTCGAGGTCGACCTCGTCGAGGAGGTCGCCCGCCACCACGGCTACTCGAACATCGCGCGCACCGTTCCGCGAGCGCCGCAGGTCGGCACGCTCTCGGAGCACCAGCGTGAGCGCCGTCTCGTACGAGAGATCCTCGTCGGCGCAGGCGTCAGCGAGGCGCAGACGCCGTCGCTGGTGGGCCCGGACGATCATCCTCGGGCGCACATCGAGCGGCCGCTGATCCACGCGTCGAACCCGATGATCCAGGAGGAGTCGATCCTCCGCGCCTCGATGGTTCCGGGGCTGCTGCGGGCGATCGGGTTCAACATCGCCCGCCGCACGACCGAGATCGCGCTGTTCGAGATCGGCATGGTCTGGCAGGTGCCCGGCGCCGATCCGGCCGACGGCCTCGACGCCGCGCTTCCGGTCGAGGACGAGCACCTCGCCGTGGCGCTCGCCGGCGCAGATGTCGACGCGACGTCAGCCAAGCGCATCTGGGACGAGCTGCACGCCGGCCTCCGGCTGGCCGACGTCGACCTCGAGGCGGCCGTCGAGCCTGGTCTCCACTCGACGCGCACGGCGAGGGTGCTCGTCGGGGGTGCGCCGGCCGGGTTCGTCGGCGAGATCGATCCGAGCGTGCTCGACGAGTGGGGCATCCCGGGCAGGGTCGCATGGCTCGACGTCGACCTCGGCATCGTGCTCGGCGGAGAGCGGCTGCCGCTCGAACAGCGACCGGTCAGCCGGTTCCCGTCGACCGACATCGACCTGGCGTTCGTCGTGCCGAACGACGTCGCGGCCGGTGCGGTCGAGAAGGCCGTACGACGGGCCGGCGGCGACCTGCTGATCGACCTCCGGCTCTTCGACGTCTACCGCGGCGACCGCGTGCCCGCGGGCACACGAGGCGTTGCGTACCGGTTGCGGTTCAACGCCAACGACCGCACGCTCACCGACGAGGAGATCGGCGCCATCCGCGAAGCGGTCATCGCCGAAGTCGAGACGTCAGCGGGCGCCACGTTGCGCACGTGATCAGCGGCGACGGATCCTGACGATGTCGGCGGTGCGGTAGCTCGCCACCTTGACGCTCCAGGCGCTGATCCCGCCCGGGCGGGCTTGGTTGTCGAAGAACGTCGTCAGCGGACCTTCCGGCGCGTAGTTGTCGGCCCCCTCCACCCGCTCGATCGATTCGTCGCTCAGCACCACCTCGAACGTCATCTCTCACCTCCACGTCGGAGGGTAAGGGCGACGCCTGTGGATCGGTAGAAGGGAAATGCTGTGGACGCCGCTGAGGAGTACCGTCGCGGGCGCGGCTGGGGGGCCGCAGGGTCAAGGGGGGATGCCGGATGACCACGGTGGAGTACCGGTGCGCGGACGGGACGCCGTTTCCCGTCACCTTCGTCGACGAGGCGCAGGCCGAGAAGGTGTTTCGCCTCGACCGGGAGCACGGCGCGTTCCCGGCGACGCCGTTGATGGCAGCGGCCCTCGAACTCGGCGTGGCCGGGAGCAGAGCGGCCTCCGACGAGCTCGGCGTCCCGCCTGCGAAGACGACCGGTCGCGCGCCGAAGGCGAACGGGTTCAGCTACGTCCCCGACGTCGCCGATCCGTCGGAGAACTTCGACGTCGCGGCGATGTTCGAAGCGATCGGCAAGCTCGTGACCGACCATGGCGGCGCGCTCGGCGTGTGGCGGCAGGCGACGATGCCGCAGGCGCAGGCCGCAGCCGATGCCCTCGATGCCGCGCCGGCGGACATCCCGTTCGCGCAAGCGGTCCATCAGTACTCGTACGGCATGCAGATGACGATGATCTCGGCGTTCGTCTGCTTCAACGACCACCAGCTGCTCGCGGCGGCGTGCGCAGACGTCTTCCCGCCCGACGACGCGCAGCTCATCGCCTACGAGCTCACCCAGGGCTATGACAACCCGACGATCCGCGCCGATCAGGCGCTCTGGGATCTCGGGCAGCTCGCACTCGAGGCGCCTGCGGTTCTGGAGGCGCTGCGGTCGTCGGACGCGGCAGCGTCGATGAGGGCTCTTCGTGACGCGAACGTCGAGCCGGGGTTCTTCGGCGTCGTCGACGCCTTCCTCGCCGAGTACGGCCGGCGTTGCGAGGCGTGGGACATCGTGTGCCCGACGTGGCAGGAGCAGGAGGAGGGCTTCTGGCGGCAATTGGCGAAGTTCGCCGCGCACGACGCGCCCTCGCCCTCGGAGGCGCTGGCCAAGGCCGCGCAGCGCCGCGAGTCGCTCGCTGCGGCGATCTCCGCCCGGCTGGCACCCGACGCCGCGAAGCAGGCTCGGTTCCAGCGCCGCTACCAACGAGCCGCCGACTACGTGCTGGTCCGGGAGGAGCGCGCGCTGTGGCAGTTGATCCTCGCGGGCGCGCTGCGCGGCGTCGCGCTACGACACGGCGCACGCCTTGTCGCCGAGGGCCGGCTCGACGCAGCGAGTGACGTCTTCTACCTGGTCCCGGAGGAGCTCGAAGGAGACGACGACCTCCGGGAGAGAGCGAGCGACCGTCGCGTTCGGCACGACCGCTGGTGCGCGGTCACCCCGCCTCCCGTGATCGGCGGGACGGCCCCCGCGCAGGCATCGCCGTTGTCGCTCCCGGACGACCGGGTGCTCCGTGGCCTGGCCGGATCGCGTGGGCTGGTGACAGGCACGGCGCGTGTCGTGACGGACCTCGCCGACGCCGATCGGATCGCTCCTGGTGATGTCCTGGTCTGCGTGCTCACCGCGCCGCCTTGGACGCCGCTGTTCGCGGTCGCCTCGGCCGTCGTCACCGACAGCGGCGGCCTCGCATCGCACCCGGCGATCGCAGCTCGTGAGTACGGGATCCCGTGCGTTCTCGACACCCGGATCGGTACCTCGGTGATCCCCGACGGCGCCTTGGTCACCGTCGACGGCGAAGCCGGAACCGTCGAGGTGGTCCCGGGCTGATCTCCGCGGGCGCCGCACACTTCTCTGCATGACTATGCAGAGTCGTGTATGGTGTCCCGGGTGACGTACTCCGTCGGCATCGCAGGCGCATCCGGCTACACCGGCGCCGAGCTGCTGCGCCTCCTCGCGCAGCATCCCGAGTTCGACGTGAAGCTCGCCACCGGCGAGTCGCAGGCCGGCAGCCGTGCCGCTGATCTGTATCCGAGCCTCTCCGCCGCGTATCCGTCGCTCGTCTTCGATCCTCTCGATCCGGCGGCTTTCGACGGGCTCGACCTCGTGTTCCTCGCGCTGCCCCACGGTCGAAGCCAAGACGTCGTCCCGGCGTTGAAAGGGCGTGTCGGCACGATCGTCGATCTCGCCGCCGACTTCCGCCTCAAGGACCCGTCGCTGTATCCCACGTGGTACGGCGAGGAGCACCACGATCCTGCACTGCTCGAGAGTGCGGTGTACGGGCTCCCCGAACTCTTCCGCGACGAGTTGGCGGGCGCTTCACTGGTCGCCGCCGCCGGCTGCTACGTCACCGCCGCTTCGCTCGCCTTGGCGCCGCTGGTTCGCACCGGCGTCATCGAGACGAGCGGGATCATCGTCGACGCCGCGAGCGGCGTATCGGGAGCCGGGCGGACGCTCAAGCACACCAGCCACTTCGGCACGGTGAACGAGGACTTCGTCGCCTACGGGCTGCTCGACCACCGCCACACACCGGAGATCGAGCAGGCCGTCGGGGCCCAGGTCCTGTTCACGCCTCACCTGGCGCCGATGACCCGAGGGATCCTGGCCACCTGCTATGCGCGGCCCGCGGTGAGCGCGGCGAGCGTCGACCCGCTCCAGATCCTCGCCGAGTTCTACGCGAGCGAGCCCTTCGTCGTCGTGTCGGAGACGCCGCCGTCGACCAAGGCGACGCTCGGCTCGAACACCGCGCACCTCACGGCGCGCGTCGATGCCCGGACGGGATGGATCGTCGTGCTCGCCGCCCTCGACAACCTCGTCAAGGGCGCTTCGGGACAGGCGATCCAGTGCGCCAACGCGGCGCTCGGGCTGCCCGAGGTGACGGGGCTTCCGACGGTGGGGGTGTACCCGTGAGCGTCACCGCTGCGCAGGGGTACGTCGCGGCCGGAGTCGCCGCGGGCGTCAAGGCGAGCGGCGATCTCGACCTGTCGCTGGTTGCGACGGACGACGGCCGACCCGTCGTCGCCGCGGCGACCTTCACGTCGAACAAGGCCACGGCGGCACCCGTGCAGGTGTCGAGGCGGCACCTCGGGGCGTCGGGCGGCAGAGCGGCGGCGGTGATCCTCAACAGTGGCAACGCGAACGCGGCGACCGGTGCGGCCGGGATCGAGGCGGCCGAGCGAATGTGTGCGGGTGCAGCGCACCTGGTCGGTTGCAACCCCGAGCACGTGCTCGTCTGCTCGACAGGGCTGATCGGCATCCCCCTGCCGATCGAGGTCATCGAGAAGGCCCTGCCCGCGCTTGCGGAGGCTCGGAGCAGCGACGGCGGTGAGGCCGCGGCCCGGGCGATCATGACGACCGACACCCAGCCGAAGCAGGTGGTCATCGAAGGCGACGGCTTCGTCGTCGGCGGCATGGCGAAGGGGGCGGCGATGCTCGCCCCGAACATGGCGACGATGCTGGCGGTGCTCACCACGGACGCCGATGTCGACGCCGACGTCCTGCAGGCCGCTCTGCGTGGCGCCGTCGCCGAGTCGTTCAACAAGCTCTCGGTCGACGGGTGCACGTCCACCAACGACACCGTCATCGTCCTCGCCAACGGCAGGGGATCGCGTCCTTCGCACGACGCGATCGCCGCGGCCCTGACCGAGGCGTGTCAGGACCTCGCCGCGCAGATGGCGGGCGACGCGGAGGGTGCGACGAAGGTCGTCCGCATCACGGTGCAGGGCGCAGCCTCGACGGAAGACGCAGCCGCCGGCGCGCGCAACATCGCCGACAGCCAGCTAACGAAGTGCTCGTGGTACGGGCAGGACCCGTACTGGGGGCGCATCGCGAGCGACCTCGGTTCGGCCGGGATCGAGTTCGACCTCGACCGCCTGTCCGTCAGCTACGGCGGCCTACAGGTCTGTCGCGGCGGGGTGACGATCGACCATGACGCCGATGCGGTGCGCGAGCACATGGCAGGCCGACATGTCGACATCGTGTGCGACCTGGGTGTCGGCGGGGCATCCGACTGGATCCTCACGAACGACCTCACCCATGCCTACGTCGACGAGAACATGGGCACGTCGTGATCGACGCCGCGACCAAGGCGGCCATCCTCGCCGATGCGCTGCCCTACATCCGCCGGTTCTCCGGCAAGGTCGTCGTCGTCAAGTACGGCGGCAACGCCATGTCGGGCTCCGACGAGCTGGCGCTGTTCGCGCAGGACGTCGTCCTCATGCAGTCGGTCGGCATGCGTCCAGTCGTCGTCCACGGCGGCGGGCCGCAGATAGGCGAGCTGATGGAACGCCTCGGCAAGGTCCCCGAGTTCCGCGACGGGCTGCGGGTCACTGACGCGGAGACGCTCGACATCGCGCGCATGGTCCTCGTCGGCAAGGTGAACCGCGAGCTCGTGTCGGCGATCAACACGCTCGCGCCGCTGGCGGTCGGTTTGTCGGGCGAGGACGCGCGGCTGATCGTCGCCAGCCAGCGCAAGCCGGAGCTCGGCTTCGTCGGCGACGTGGAGTCGATCGACGGCTCGTTGCTCGAGCGACTCCTCAACGAGTCGTTGATCCCCGTCATCGCCACGATCGGCCTCGACGACGAGGGGCAGGCGTACAACATCAACGCCGACACCGCGGCGGGTGCCATCGCCGAGGCGCTCGGCGCCGAGAAGCTCGTCTACCTGACGAACATCGACGGGATCCGTCGCGACCGCGACGACCCGCAGTCGTTGATCTCGATGATCGGCGCCGACGAACTCGAGTCGTTGATCGCCGACGGCACGGTGAGCGAGGGGATGATCCCCAAGGTTCGCTCGTGCGTCCACGCGGTCCGCAACGGCGTGACCGGCGCCCACATCCTCGACGGCCGGCTCGAGCACGCCCTCCTGTTGGAGATCTTCACGGTCGAAGGAGTCGGAACGATGGTGAGCAAGTGAGCGAAGCGATCTTGCGAGCCGGGCCCGTCGGCCCGGCCGAAGGCCAAGAGACAGTGATGGTGAGCAAGTGAGCGAAGCGATCTTGCGAGCCGGGCCCGTCGGCCCGGCCGAAGGCCAAGAGACAGTGATGGTGAGCAAGTGAGCGAAGCGATCGCAGTGAGCGAGCCGGGTACGCACCTCATGAACACGTACCCGCCTCACACGGTCACGTTCGTGCGGGGCGAAGGCACCCGGCTGTGGGACGTCGACGGGCGTGAGTACCTCGACTTCCTGTCTGGTCTTGCCGTCACCGGACTCGGTCACGCTCATCCCGCGGTCGCCGACGCGATCGCGGAGCAGGCACGGACGCTGCTGCACGTGTCGAACCTGTTCGGCACGACCGTCGGTCCCGAGGTCGCGGCGACCCTCGACGGGCTCGTGGGTGACGGAACGCCGGCGGGCGGCCGCGTCTTCTTCTCGAACTCGGGCGCGGAAGCGAACGAGTGCGCCATCAAGCTCGCCCGGAAATGGGGCGGCCGCGGGCGCCACGTCGTCGTGAGCGCGTACGGGTCGTTCCACGGCCGCACGCTGGCCACGCTCCACGCGACGGGCCAGCCGCAGAAGCACGAGACGTTCCAGCCGCTACCCGAGGGTTTCCGCCACGTGGCCTGGGACGACCTCGCGGCGCTCGAAGCGGCCATCGATCCGTCCGTGGCCGCCGTCATGCTCGAGCCGGTGCAGGGGGAGGGTGGGGTCAACCCTGCGACGGCCGAGTACTTCCAAGGCGTGCGCCGGATCTGTGACGAGCGCGGCCTCCTGCTCATCGTCGACGAGGTCCAGACCGGGCTCGGCCGCACCGGACGGTGGTTCGGCTTCCAGCACTTCGGTGTCGTTCCCGATGTCGTGGCGATGGCCAAGGCACTCGGCAACGGCATGCCGATCGGTGCCTGCTGGGCGCGGGCAGAGGTCGCCGACGCCTTCCAACCGGGCGATCACGCGACAACCTATGGCGGCCAGCCGCTTGCCGCGTCGGCCGCGCGCGCGGTCCTCTCGACGATGAAGGAGATCGACGCACCGGCAAGGGCGCGCGCAGCAGGCGAGCGGCTCACGAAGGCGCTCGAAGCGACGACGGGCGTCACCGCGGTGAGGGGGCTGGGCCTGCTTCTGGCGGCAGAGCTCGACCGTCCGGTGGCGAAGGCCGCTGCAGCCGCCGCGCTCGACGCGGGCCTCGTCGTCAACGCCGTGACGGACTCTGCGCTTCGCCTGGCGCCTCCTCTCACGGTGTCGGAGACCGAGATCGACGACGCGGTGGCGATCCTCGGCAAGGTGCTCGAAGCCGTATGACCGTCCGCCACTTCCTCGAAGTCGACGACCTCTCGCCCGACGAGCTGCGCGAGGTGATCGCGCTGGCTCGCCGCGCGGAGTACCCGAAGGTGCTGGCTGGCAAGACGGCCGCCCTGATCTTCGAGAAGCCGTCGCTGCGGACTCGCAACTCGAGCGAGGTCGCCATCGTGCAGCTCGGGGGGCATCCGCTCACGATGTTCCGGGAGGAGGTCGGGCTCGGCGTGCGCGAGCCCGTTGCCGATGTCGCCCGCGTTCTCAGCCGGTATCACGCGGCGATCAGCGCGCGCGTCTTCGCCCACTCGCTGGTCGAGGACATGGCAGCGAACGCCGGGGTGCCGGTGATCAACCTGCTCTCCGACGAGGCCCATCCGTGTCAGGCGGTCGCAGACGTGCTCACGATCGAGCAGCGGTTCGGCAGCTTCGACGGCATCGCCGTGTCCTACGTCGGTGACTTCAACAACGTGGCCCGCTCGCTCGCCATCGCCTGCGGCATGCTCGGAATGCCGGTGCGTCTCGGGTGCCCGCCGGGCTACCAGCCGTCCGAGGTCGACCTCGACCGCATGCGCGCCGCCGGCGCCGACGTGAGCGTCCACGACCGCCCGGCCGATGCGGTCGCAGACGCAGCGGTCGTCTACACCGACGTGTGGGCCTCGATGGGGCAGGAGTCGGAAGCCGAAGCGCGTCGCATCGCGTTCGAAGGCTTCACGATCGACAACGCGTTGATGGCTAGCGCAGCCGATGGCGCAGCCTTCCTCCACTGCCTGCCCGCGCACCGCGGGGAGGAGGTCGCGGCGGAGGTGGTCGACGGCCCGCAGAGCGTCGTGTGGCAGCAGGCCGAAAACCGCCTGCACGCCTACCGCGCCCTGTTGCTGTTCCTGCTCGGTGACTCGTCGTCGTGAGCAAGACGCAGCGCCAGCAGCGCATCGTCCGCCTCCTCGAACAGCACGCGGTCACGAGCCAGACCCAGCTCGTCGAGCTCCTCGCTTCCGACGGCCTCGTCGCCACGCAGGCCACGGTGTCGCGTGACCTGGAGGATCTCGGCGCGGTGAAGGTGCGCGTGTCCGGCGGCGACACGGTGTACGCCATCCCTGAGCTCCCGAAGGACCAGAAGGCGCCCGAGGAGCACCTACGGCGAGTGCTCGGCGATTGGGTCGCCGAGATCGCCCACTCGGCCAATCTGGTCGTCGTCCGAACGCCCCCCGGCTCCGCACACGTCGTCGCGTCCGCCCTCGACCGGTCGCCCCTGCCCGACATCGTGGGAACGGTCGCGGGTGACGACACCATCCTCGTCGTCGCCGCCGAACGCGTCGGCGGCGCCAAGCTCGCCAAGAAGCTCTCCGACCTCGCAGGTCTCTAAGCACCCGAAGGAGTACCCCAATGGCAAAGCGCGTCGTTCTCGCCTACAGCGGCGGCCTCGACACGTCCGTCGCAGTGAAGTGGATGAGCGAAGAGCTCGGCGTCGAAGTGATCGCCGTGGCGGTCGACGTCGGCCAAGACGGCGGCACGATCGACCAGGACGCCATCCGAGAGCGCGCCGTGGCCGCAGGCGCAGTCGAGGTCGAGATCATCGACGCGAAGCAGGAGTTCGCGGAGGACTTCTGCGTGCCTGCGCTCCGGGCGAACGCCCTGTACGAGAACCGCTATCCGCTGGTGTCGGCGTTGAGCCGGCCGGTGATCGTCAAGCACCTCGTTGCCGCTGCTCGCCGTCATGGTGCCGACGCCGTGGCCCACGGTTGCACCGGAAAGGGCAACGACCAGGTCCGCTTCGAGGTCTCCACCCGGGCGCTGGCGCCCGACCTCGACATCGTCGCCCCCGTCCGATCGTGGGGCCTGACTCGCGAGGACGCCATCCGGTACGCGGAGACCCGCGGCATCCCGATCACGGCGACGAAGGAAAAGCTGTACTCGATCGACGACAACCTCTGGGGTCGAGCGATCGAGTGCGGGGAGATGGAAGATCCGTGGGCCGTGCCTCCGCCGGGCGTGTGGTCGCTGACGAAGCCGACGGCCACCGAGCCTCGCGACCTCGTGATCGGGTTCGATCAGGGGGTGCCGGTCAGCGTCGACGGCCAGCAGCTGCCGATCTTCGAGGTGATCGAGCGGGTGGGCGCGGTCGTGGGGTCGTACGGCTGGGGGCGCATCGACATGGTCGAGAACCGGCGTGTCGGCATCAAGAGCCGGGAGACCTACGAGTGCCCGGCGAGCCTTGCGCTGATCATGGCCCACATCGATCTCGAGTCGATCACGCTCGAACGCGATCTCCAGCGGGAGAAGGCACGCCTCGAACCCCGCTACGCCGAGCTGGTGTACGACGGCCTCTGGTTCTCGCCGCTCAAGGAAGCGCTCGACTCGTTTGTGGAGTCGAGCCAGCGACACGTCACCGGCGATGTGCGGCTCCGGCTCGAGCCCGGCGTCTGCCTCGTCACCGGCCGTAGGAGCGACGCAAGCCTCTACGACTACGCGCTCGCGACCTACGACGCCGAGGACTCGTTCCGGCACGAGGACTCGGCGGGGTTCGTGCGCCTCTGGGGCCTCGGGATCGAGACGTGGGCCCAGCGGCAGGGAATCGCGTCCGCAGGTAAGTAGCGTCGCGTCGTGACTCTCTGGCACGGGCGGTTCGGCGGCGGACCGGCGGAGGAGCTCCTGGCCTTCGCCGTCAGTCTCCCGTTCGATCAACGGCTGGCGGAAGACGACCTCGCGTGTTCGCGCGCGCACGTGCGCGGCCTGGGCCGCGTGGGGATCCTCTCCGACGACGACGTCGCGGCGGTGCTGACGGCGCTCGACCAGGTGGAGAGCGAGCTCCGCGAGGGCTCGTTCGAGTTCCAGCCGGGCGACGAAGACATCCACACCGCGATCGAACGCCGCGTCACGGAGGTCGCGGGTCCACCCGGCGCTCGGCTGCACACCGGCCGCAGCCGCAACGACCAGGTCGCAACCGATCTTCGCCTGTACTGCAAGCGAGAGCTGCTGGCGGTCGCCCGGCGGGTCCACGAGCTCGAGCAGGCGTTGTTCGACAAGGCGGGTGAGGCGGGGGACATCTACCTGCCCGGCTACACCCACATGCAGCGGGCGCAGCCGGTCCTGCTCGCCCACCACCTGCTGGCGCACGGGTGGGCGCTCGCTCGCGATGTCGATCGCCTGCTGACGACGCGCGACCGGCTCGACGTCTCACCGCTCGGCGCGGGCGCGCTCGCCGGCTCGTCGTTGCCTCTCGATCCCGATGGCGTGGCAGAGGATCTCGGCTTCGCTCGGAGGTTCGAGAACTCGATGGACGCGGTGTCCGACCGCGACTTCGTCGCCGAGGCGCTGTTCGACCTGTCGCTCCTCGCGGTGCACCTGTCGAGGATGGGCGAGGAGATCATCCTCTGGTCGTCGGAGGAGTTCGGCTTCATCACGCTCGACGACGCGTACGCGACCGGAAGCTCGATGCTCCCCCAGAAGAAGAACCCCGACATCGCGGAGCTCGCCCGTGGCAAGAGCGGCCGCGTCATCGGCCACCTCACCGGGCTCCTCACCACGCTGAAGGGCCTGCCGCTCGCGTACAACCGCGACCTCCAGGAGGACAAGGAGCCGCTGTTCGACGCCATCGACCAGGTGGCCTTGGCACTGGCGGCGCTGACGGGTGTGCTGGCGACGACGCGGGTCCACGAGGAGCGCATGCAGGGCGCGGCCGACTCGCCGGCTGCGGCTGCGGTCGATCTCGCCGAGTTCCTCGTGGCGAACGGCATGCCGTTCCGTGATGCCCACGCACTCGTCGGTGGCCTTGTGCGCGACTCGATCGAACGCGCTGTGCCTCTCGCCGATCTGGTCGCTGCGCATCCGGCGCTCGGCAGCGAGGCGGTCGCGCTCCTCGAGCCCGGCGTGGCCGTGACCCGACGCACCACGCCAGGGGGTGCCGGACCGAAGCCGGTCGCCGAGCAGCTGGCGCGCTTCCGCGGGCACCTCGAGGTGGAGGAGCGGCGGCTGCGTGGCGACACCTGAACCGTTCCGGCACTCGATCCGCGTCCGATACGGCGAGGTCGACATGCAGCGCGTCGTCTTCAACGCGCACTACCTCGCCTACTGCGACGACGCCTGCGAGAGCTGGGTCCGAGACCGCGGCGTTCGCATGCTCGACAACGGCTGGGACTTCATGCTCAAGAAGGCGACCGTCGAGTGGTCGGGCTCGGCGACGGTAGGCGACACGATCGACATCGACGTCGCCGCGTCCCGCTGGGGGAACACGTCGTTCGACGTCACCTTCTCGGGGTCGGTCGCCGGGCGGCCCGTGTTCACCGCGGTGATCACCTACGTCGGTGTACGCCTCGGCACCCTCGAGACGATGGCGCCGCCGGCCGACGTCCGGTCGCGTCTTGGCGGGTAGGGGACGGCGCCTGTCGCGGTCGTTCTACGACCGGGACGCCCGCATCGTCGCTCCGGAGCTGCTGAACAAGGTCCTCGTCGCCGGTGCGATGCGCGCCCGCATCGTGGAGGTCGAAGCCTACGTGGGCGGCGGCATCGATCCCGGCAGCCATGCCCACCGCGGCCGAACGAAGCGGAACGGCGTCATGTTCGGGCCGCCGGGGCACCTCTACGTGTACTTCACCTACGGCATGCACTGGTGCTGCAATGCCGTCTGCTCGCCGGACGGGATCGCGAGCGCGGTGCTCCTGCGGGCGGCTGCGCCCATGGCGGGGCTCGACGAGATGTGGTCTTGCCGCCCCAAGGCCCGCGTCGAGCGCGACCTGCTGAGCGGACCCGCGAAGCTCTGCCAGGCATTCGGCATCGAAGGACGCCAAGACGGCATCGACCTCGTCGGCGCAGAAGACGGAATAACGATCGTCGACGATGGCGTTGCACCGCCTGCCGATCCTGGCGTCAGCACCCGCATCGGGCTGGGCGTCGGGATGGGTGACGACCTCCCATGGCGGTGGTTCGTGCGTGGCGATGTGAATCTGTCACGACCGGGCTGAACGTCCGCTACAGTGATCGTCCGCTCGACAGCGGGGACCGGAGATCTTCCTCCAAGAAGTGACCAAGGTCCCTGTTCGAGAGCTCCCGGAGTCCCGCTATAGTGGAACTCCCGCTCGGAACCCGAGCGAGGCGCAGAACCGGAAGTCAAGAGTTTGACGGAAGGGGAAGCCCCCGCTAAGGTGAAGAGCCGCTTGGAACGGACCTCGGTCCTCCCAAGCAGCGTCGGGAAGTCCCGGACCTCGTCCGGAGAGACCCCGGCCACCCGCTGCTGAGGGGTTCATCCCCGATCAGTGGCACACAGCGCGAGAGCGCACCAACGTCTAGCCAGACGCGTGCCTCTTGCCGATCGCTCCTTGAAAACGGAACAGAAGACGCCAAAAGTGAGTGCGGGCAGCTGCGTGAGCAGCTGCAACCAAGCAATTCCACTTATGGACGGACAACGTCCGTACTGAGTGACAGTTGGCGACCACGAACCTTCGGGGACGTGCTCGCCGACTCTCTTAGGACGACGGCAACCGGCTCTCTTCGGAGGGCACGAGCCAAGTTCTCGATGGAGAGTTTGATCCTGGCTCAGGACGAACGCTGGCGGCGTGCTTAACACATGCAAGTCGAACGGGGTCCATCCTCACTTCGGTGAGGGGAAGACCTAGTGGCGAACGGGTGAGTAACACGTGAGAAACCTGCCCCGGAGACCGGGATAACAGCGGGAAACCGCTGCTAATACCGGATGCCTTCATCGGATCGCATGTTCTGATGAAGAAATGGATTCCGCTCCGGGAGGGTCTCGCGGCCTATCAGCTTGTTGGTGGGGTAACGGCCTACCAAGGCTTCGACGGGTAGCTGGTCTGAGAGGACGATCAGCCACACTGGGACTGAGACACGGCCCAGACTCCTACGGGAGGCAGCAGTGGGGAATCTTGCACAATGGGCGAAAGCCTGATGCAGCAACGCCGCGTGGGGGATGAATGCCTTCGGGTTGTAAACCCCTTTCAGCAGGGACGAAACTGACGGTACCTGCAGAAGAAGCCCCGGCCAACTACGTGCCAGCAGCCGCGGTAAGACGTAGGGGGCAAGCGTTGTCCGGATTTATTGGGCGTAAAGAGCTCGTAGGCGGCTTGGCAAGTCGGATGTGAAACCTCCAGGCTTAACCTGGAGACGCCATTCGATACTGCTATGGCTTGAGTCCGGTAGGGGCGCATGGAATACCCGGTGTAGCGGTGAAATGCTTAGATATCGGGTGGAACACCAGTGGCGAAGGCGGTGCGCTGGGCCGGAACTGACGCTGAGGAGCGAAAGCGTGGGTAGCAAACAGGATTAGATACCCTGGTAGTCCACGCCGTAAACGTTGGGCACTAGGTGTGGGGACCTATCGACGGTTTCCGTGCCGTAGCTAACGCATTAAGTGCCCCGCCTGGGGAGTACGGCCGCAAGGCTAAAACTCAAAGGAATTGACGGGGGCCCGCACAAGCGGCGGAGCATGTTGCTTAATTCGATGCAACGCGAAGAACCTTACCTAGGCTTGACATGCAGGGAAAAGCCGTAGAGATACGGTGTCCTTCGGGGCCCTGCACAGGTGGTGCATGGCTGTCGTCAGCTCGTGTCGTGAGATGTTGGGTTAAGTCCCGCAACGAGCGCAACCCTTGTCCTATGTTGCCAGCGGGTAATGCCGGGGACTCGTAGGAGACTGCCGGGGTCAACTCGGAGGAAGGTGGGGATGACGTCAAGTCATCATGCCCCTTACGTCTAGGGCTGCAAACATGCTACAATGGCCGGTACAGAGGGCTGCTATTCCGCGAGGATGAGCGAATCCCAAAAAGCCGGTCTCAGTTCGGATCGAAGTCTGCAACTCGACTTCGTGAAGTCGGAGTCGCTAGTAATCCCGGATCAGCAACGCCGGGGTGAATACGTTCCCGGGCCTTGTACACACCGCCCGTCACACCACGAAAGTCGGCAACACCCGAAGCCAGTGGCCCAACCGCAAGGAGGGAGCTGTCGAAGGTGGGGTCGGCGATTGGGGTGAAGTCGTAACAAGGTAGCCGTACCGGAAGGTGCGGCTGGATCACCTCCTTTCTAAGGAGTACCGCCTCTCAACCAATCTCGAGAGGCCACTCCCAGTCGATGCACTCATTACTCGGCGTCACGAGCTCCTGATCGGATGGAGGCTTCGGCCTCTCGGTGAAGGAAGGACTGGCGTCGGACTCTTCTGTTCCGTTTTGAGGGAGCGGTGCTTCCTCGTGAGATCAGGCACGACCCCGCCGCTCGAGTCGAGCTCAGCTCCTCGTGCGCCGGCCGGTCCTCTGCCGTCAACCGATCGTTGCGTTCCTTGAAAATTCCATAGCGAGCACGAGCATCTTTGTTCTCCAAGCTACAAAGAGCCAACGGTGGATGCCTTGGCGCCTGATGCCGATGAAGGACGTGGGTGACTGCGAAAAGCTCCGGGGAGCCGTCGACCAGGCTTCGATCCGGAGATGTCCGAATGGGGAAACCCGGCACCCGTCATGGGGTGTCACTCCCGCCTGAACACATAGGGCGGGTAGAGGGAACCGCGGGAATTGAAACATCTCAGTACCGCGAGGAAAAGAAAGCAACAGCGACTCCCTGAGTAGCGGCGAGCGAAACGGGAAGAGCCTAAACCGAGCTGGTGGTAAAGCCTTGCGGCGTTGCCAGTTGGGGGTTGTGGGGTTTGAGAGAGAGGGCGCAAGACCTCTCACGGAGTTACAAAATCGATGTGTAGCGGAAGCGTTTTGGAACGTCGCACCGCAGAGGGTAAGAGTCCCGTACGCGAAACACACTCGATCTCCGCTCAATGTCCCCGAGTAGCCCCGGGACCGTGAAAACCGGGGTGAATCTGCGAAGACCACTTCGTAAGGCTAAGTACACACAGGCGACCGATAGTGCACGAGTACCGTGAGGGAAAGGTGAAAAGTACCCCGGGAGGGGAGTGAAATAGTACCTGAAACCGTTGGTTTACAAACAGTCAGAGCGTCGTCATATCCCCCGGGATATGGCCGCGATGGCGTGCCTTTTGAAGAATGAGCCAGCGAGTTACCGTATGTGGCGAGGTTAACCCGTGAGGGGGAGCCGGAGCGAAAGCGAGTCTGAATAGGGCATTCAGTCGCATGCGGTAGACCCGAAGCCGAGTGATCTAGCCTTGGGCAGGCTGAAGCGGGGGTAAGACCCCGTGGAGGGCCGAACCCACCATGGTTGAAAACATGGGGGATGACCTGAGGTTAGGGGTGAAAGGCCAAGCAAACTCGGTGATAGCTGGTTCTCCCCGAAATGCATTTAGGTGCAGCGTCGGGTGTTCAGTATCGGAGGTAGAGCACTGAATGGGTTAGGGGGCCCACAAGCTTACCGACCCCAATCAAACTCCGAATGCCGATACTCCAGAGCCCGGCAGTGAGACCACGGGGGATGAGCTTCGTGGTCGAAAGGGAAACAGCCCAGACCGCCGGCTAAGGCCCCAAATTCGATACTAAGTGGAAAACGATGTGAGATTGCATAGACAGCCAGGAGGTTGGCTTAGAAGCAGCCACCCTTGAAAGAGTGCGTAATAGCTCACTGGTCGAGTGATCTTGCGCGGACAATGTAACGGGGCTCAAGTATCGAGCCGAAGCCGCGGATTCACGCTTTAGGCGTGAGTGGTAGGGGAGCGTCGATCTCGCAGTGAAGCGGCGGTGGAAACCAGTCGTGGAGCGTGGTCGAGTGCGAATGCTGGCATGAGTAGCGAGAGAGGGGTGAGAAACCCCTCCGCCGGAAGCCCAAGGGTTCCTGGGGAAGGCTAATCCTCCCAGGGTAAGTCGGGAGCTAAGGCGAGGCCGAGAGGCGTAGTCGATGCACAACTGGTTGATATTCCAGTACCAGTCTGTCCGCGCCCATGCCGAATCGTTGTTGCTAAGGGGCTGCCTTCGGGCGAACCGACCCACGGCGAGGAGGCCAGCAATGGTGTGACGCAGGAGGGTAGATGAACCCAGGCGTTGGTTGACCTGGGGTAAGCGTGTAGGGGGAGGTGTAGGCAAATCCGCACCTCATAAACCTGAGACGTGATGCCGAGACGTTTAAGTCGAAGTCATTGATCCCATGCTGCCGAGAAAAGCATCTAGCGAGCTGACAGGCTGCCCGTACCCCAAACCGACACAGGTGGGCAGGTAGAGAATACCAAGGCGATCGGGAGAACGGTGGTTAAGGAACTCGGCAAAATACATCCGTAACTTCGGGAGAAGGATGGCCTTAGTAAGGTGAAACTCTTCGCGAGTCGAGCCTGAGGAGGTCGCAGAGACCAGGGGAAAGCGACTGTTTACTAAAAACACAGCAGGGTGCCAAGCCGTAAGGCGATGTATACCCTGTGACGCCTGCCCGGTGCCGGAAGGTTACGGGGAAGGGTTAGCCCGCAAGGGCGAAGCTCTGAACCTAAGCCCCGGTAAACGGCGGCCGTAACTATAACGGTCCTAAGGTAGCGAAATTCCTTGTCGGGTAAGTTCCGACCTGCACGAATGGCGTAACGACTTTCCTACTGTCTCAACCACCGACCCGGCGAAATTGAAGTACGAGTAAAGATGCTCGTTAGCTGCAGCAGGACGGAAAGACCCCGTGGACCTTTACTACAGCTTGATGTTGGGTTCTGTTATGCATTGTGTAGGATAGGTGGGAGCCTAGGAAGCCTTGGCGCTAGCCAGGGTGGAGGCAACGTTGAAATACCACCCTGTGTATGACGGGACTCTAACTTGGGTCCATTATCTGGATCAGGGACAGCGTCAGGTGGGTAGTTTGACTGGGGCGGTCGCCTCCTAAAAGGTAACGGAGGCGCTCAAAGGTTCCCTCAGCCTGGTTGGCAATCAGGCGTCGAGTGCAATGGCACAAGGGAGCTTGACTGCGAGACCGACGGGTCAAGCAGGCACGAAAGTGGGACATAGTGATCCAGCGGTTCCTTGTGGAAGGGCCGTTGCTCAACGGATAAAAGGTACCCCGGGGATAACAGGCTCATCTTGCCCAAGCGTCCACAGCGACGGCAAGGTTTGGCACCTCGATGTCGGCTCGTCGCATCCTGGGGCTGAAGCAGGTCCCAAGGGTTGGGCTGTTCGCCCATTAAAGCGGTACGCGAGCTGGGTTTAGAACGTCGTGAGACAGTTCGGTCCCT
>Ga0247719_1000451_pt1 | contig 25099 bp, 23 predicted proteins | sample 41E_DmetaG_FD_189046 | JGI IMG/M metagenome (GOLD analysis project Ga0247719, IMG submission 189046) | Soil microbial communities from hillslope of Landscape Evolution Observatory, University of Arizona, Oracle, AZ, United States - 4-1-E_D | ecosystem: Engineered > Artificial ecosystem >...
GTGGCTCGACGGCGGCATGCCGCGGGGCGACGACCGCGATCTGCCGGCGCCGCCTCCCACGCCGGCACCTGACGACGCTCCTGATCTCCTCCTCCAGTTGCCTCCGCAGGACGTCCCCGCGGAGGCGGACCACGTTGTCCGCCGCGTCACCGTCGCCGCGGACCCTTCGACGCGACGCATCGCCCGACTCGAATTGCGGCCAGGCGAACGTCGCGTGCTGCGGGCTGCGCTCATCACGATCGAAACGCTCACCGGCTCGACGTGGACCGGCGCGTGGACTCCCTGGCAAGCCAGCTTCTCGCCGCCGGACGGTGCGGCATTCGACCTCCCGCCCGACGCTCGCCTCCAGGTGGAACTGCATTACCGGGGACGCGACACGGCCATCACCGATCGCTCGGCGATCGCCCTCTACTCCGCAGCGGCATCCGCTGTGCCGGTGAGGCAAGTGACCATCCCCACACGAGAAAGCGCGCGCGGCCGTGGCAGCTCACCGCGGCGGACGGGCTCGGCACGTCTCGAGGCCGCAGCGCGGCTGTGGGCGCTCGTCCCCAGCGGCACGTCGGTCCCCGCCGCGTCCGGCTCGCTCGAAGTCGTGGCGCGGCGGCCCGACGGAAGCACGCAGGTGCTGCTGTGGATCCCCGAGTACCGCCAGGAGTGGCCCAGCCCCTACCTCCTGAAGACGCCCATGGACCTGCCGAAAGGCACCCTCGTCAGCGTCACCGCGACTGGCGCGCCGGTCCATCAGGTGGCACTCAGCATCCTCACGGCCGGGGCAATCGCTGAATCGTCGGCGACTGCACGCGCACGGTAAATACTGTCGTCTGCACCTCCCCGCGACGGCTGATCTGACTCCAGATGCGATACATCCCCGGCTTCGGCAGGAGAGCCTTGAACGTCAGGCGCGGTCCTCCGCGTGCGCCACTCTCGGGCGGCAGCAGTTCCAGTGGGTGGGCGTGGACGACGTGCAGCGTGTCCTCACTCATGATCAGCGTGTGCCCCCACGCTCCGAGGTAGGGCTCGACATCGGTGATCGGCGCGCCGGTACGCGCATCCGCGAGGACATACAGCAGTTTCTCATCGCGGCCCGCGACCAGCCCGCCCTCCGGCAGGACGAGCTCGACGAGCATCCCTCCGACCCTCACCTTCAGTTCCGCATCCGGCACCAGACGAGCCGCCGATGAGGCGAGATCGCCGGAAAACCCGGAGGTCACGAGGGAGTGCGGAATCACCTGCGGAGTGCCGCCCTGGGGCAGGAAATCGGCAAACAGCTTGTAGAAGCCGGGACGCGGCAGGACGGCGTCGAGAACCCAGACACCGTCGCGCTCCTGCTCCGGATGCAGGTGGTCGTAATGCGTCAGGTCGTGGCTGATGACGAACAGGTGAAAACGTTTCTCGTGCACCTCCTCGAAATCTGCCACGACCTCATGCGTGTCGGGGTCGCGCACGGTGATCCGCAGCCGGACGGGCCGGCCCGCTGCCGGCGGGTGCGGCTCGGTGCGGATCTCCACCGGATATTCGCGCATCGCCAGCGGATCCGCCAGGACGAGCGGCATTCCACAGCGGGGGCAGGTTCCCGCCGTGGCCGACCGAACGTCGGGATGCATGGGGCATGAGTAGGTGCCACGCTGCGCCTGCTCCTGCCAGTCTGCCGTCCCTTCCATCATGCGCTCGCCAGGACCGACGAGCAGCATGAGGAGAAGGGCGGCCGCACATCCCGCCTGGCGCGTGAGGCGAGTCATCTGTTCCTCTCGAACACGACTTTTCCCCCCACGATCGTCATCACCGGCTCCAGGGTGCTGATCTCGTCGTCCGGCACGCCGAGGAAGTCTCCATTCAGCACGACCAGATCCGCGTACTTGCCGCGCTCGATCGAGCCAAGCACCGCTTCCTCGCTGATGAACCGCGCCGCCGCGATCGTCACCATCCGCAGCGCCTGGCGTCGGTCGATCCTCTGATCCAGCCCCCACGTACGAACGGCAGGTGTCGAGTCTGACGAGCGGCGGCGGGTGCGCTCGCTGCGCGTCTGGAATCGGTCCACGCGCGTGACGAACCGCTCGACCCGCCACAGTGGCGGCTCACCCGGCTTGCCCCCTTCGAAATGCACGTTGAGCCCCGCTTCGAGCAGGTCCTTCACCGGCTGCATCGTTGCCAGCCGGTCGCCGTACTGGGCGACCAGGGTCTCTTCGCCGCGGACGATGCGCGGGCTCCACAGCTCGGAGTTGAGGCCGAACGCGATCGTGTCGCCGAGCGCCCTGGCGGCCGCAATCGAGCGCTCGTCCCAGATCAGGTTGTGGTCGAGAGCGTCGCGTCCAAGCCGCGCCTTCACTTTGAGGTCGGGCTGGCGCTCTGCCGCGGAGAGGGTCTCGAGGACGATCGTGGCCGCCTGGCTCCCCATGTTGTGGTTGCCGCCGATGTTCCATCCGTGCCTGCGCAGCAGAAAAATCGTTCCCGCCTCGGTCTGCTGCCTTTCCCGTTCGGTAAGGTCGGCCCAGTGGCGCCCGGTGAATGTCGTGCCGGTCCACTTGTTACGCCCGTACGGCGTGCCGCCCAGCACCGGATGCACGCGCAGCTTCGGCTCGTTCGTAAGCACGCTGCCGTCGTCCGAGGCCCCGTCCACCGGTCCGATGGCGGCGCCGGCGATGCGGACCATGCCGTCACCCAGGCTGAAGTTCACGAGATTGGGCGTGCGGCGGATGAACTGGTCGGCGAGCGGGTTCTGCCGCGCGAAGTCGAGATCCGGCCTGACGCGGATCCTCAGACGCCCCTGGTGGAACAGCTGATTCAGGATGGTGACGGTGTATCCACTCGCGTGTCCCGTGACCGTGGTGACCCCGACACGGAGGAAGTCGTCGTTGATCTGCTCCTGCTCGTCGAAGATCTCCGCCGTGATCACCGGCCAGTCGCGCAGATTCCACCCGACGATGCCGCTGGCCGCCGAGAACAGCTGCCCCGTCGGTTTGCCCGTGGCGTCGGTAACCACGCCGATGTGGTCTTTCGGCAGACCCGCCGCGAAGGCGCGTTCGAGCATGCGGGTGTTGACCACGCTGTCGGTCGTCAGCGCGAGCATCAGGGGATTGGCCGGGGCAATTGCATCGAGCTCCGCAGCCGTCAGTTTCGAGAGGTCGTTCAGGAACTCGTCGGCCATGCGCACGTAGACCGGGCTGCCGGGCTCAGCCTCCTCGACCAGACGACGCACCTCTTCGAGCATGGCCGGGACACTGTCGGCGCGGACGGCCGGCCGGATCCGGCCATTGACCATGGTGTCCTTGTACAGATCTCCGCCGGCGAATGCGTTGTCGGCGTCGCTGTCGATGAAACCGGGCACCACTGACCGGCCCTGAAGGTCGATCACACGTGTGCCGGGACCCGCGAACTGCCGTACCGCGTCGGAAGCCCCCACGAGCAGGATGCGGCCGTTGCGTACCGCAACCGCCTCCGCCACCGTGAAATCGGCGTCTACCGTGAGGATCTTCCCGTTGACGAGGATCAGCTCTGCGTACGACAGCAGCTCGGGAGGAACTGCGGAGGCGCGCGGCGAAGCGGACCGGGGCTCCTGTGCCGACGCCGTGTACGCACACGGCGCCAGCGTCAGGACCGTCCCGAGGAGCAGCCGTAATGCCGGTCGCATGACTACGACCCGGATTTCTCGAACACCACCTTGCCGCCCACGATCGTCATGACCGGCTCGAGCTCGCTGAGGCGGTGCTCCGGGTGTGCCATGTAATCTCCGTCGAGGACGACGAGATCGGCATACTTCCCCTTTTCGATGGAGCCGAGCGACGACTCTTCGCTGATGAACCGCGCCGCCGCGATCGTCACGAGCCGCAACGCCTCGCGGCGGTCGATCGCCTGCTCTTTGCCCCACGAGCGTTCGGTGCCGGCCGCGCGTGGATTGCGCCGCGAGGCGCGCTCGCTGCGCGTGGCGTAGCGCTCCATGCGCGTGATGAAGCGCTCGATGCGCCAGAGCGGCGGCTCGTCCGGCTTTCCCCCTTCGAGGTGCACGAGGACACCTCTTGAGACGAGGTCCTTCACGGGCTGGATCCGCCCGAGGCGCTCGCCGTACTGGGAGAACAGCATCTCTTCCCCGCGGACGATCCGGGGGCTCCAGAGTTCGGAATTGAGACCGAACGCCACGCTGTCGCCGAGCTGTTTCGCCAGCTCGATAGTCGAAGCGTCCCAGATCAGGTTGTGGTCGAGCGCATTGCGCCCGAGCATCGTCTTCACTTTGATGTCGGGCTGCCGCGCTGCGTCCGCCAGCGTCTCCAGCACGATGCGGGACGCCTGGCTGCCCATGTTGTGATTGCCGCCGATGTTCCACCCGTGCTTCCGAAGCAGGTAGAGGGTGCCGGCTTCCGTCTGCATCCGCTCGGCAGGAGACAGGTCGGCCCAGTGGCGCCCGGTGAACGTGGTCCCGGTCCACTTGTTGCGGCCGTACGGGCCGCCGCCGATCTCGGGATGCACCCGTACCTTCGGCTCGTTCGTCAGGATCCCGCCATCGTCCGACGCGCCGTCAACGGGGCCCACGGCGGCCCCCACGATGCGCACCATGCCATCGCCGAGGCTGAAGTTGACGACATTGGGCGTGCGGCGCAGGAACTGGTCGGCAAGCGGATTCTGCCGCGCGAAGTCCAGGTCTGGTCTGATCCGGAGGTGCAGCCGCCCCTGGTGGAACAGGTGGCTCATGATCGTCACCGTGTAGCCGCTCGCGTGGCCCGTGACCGTGGTGACGCCGACGCGGAGGAACCGGTCGTTCAGCGCTTCCTGCTCGGCAAAGATCTCGTCGGTGAGTTCCGGCCAGTCACGCAGGTTCCAGCCGACCATCCCGATTGCCGCACCGAAAAGCTGTCCCGTCGGCCGCCCGCCGGCATCCCTGACGACACCGACGTGATCCTGAGGCAGGCCGGCGGCGAATGCGCGCTGGAGCATGAGCGAATTCACGAGCCCTTCGGAGCTGGAGTAGGCGAGCATCAGGGGATTTGCAGGGGCCACTGCATCAGCGTCTCTCAAGGTCAGCTTCGCCAGATCGTTGATCCACTCGTCGGCCATCCGGACGAACACGGGCGTCCCGGGGGCTGCCGTCGCGACGAGCGCCTCGACCTGCCGCAGCATCTCGGCGACGCTGTCGCCGCTGACTTTCTTGCCGATGCGCCCGTTCACCATCGTGTCCTTGTAGAGGTCGCCTCCGGCGAATGCGTTATCGGCATCGCTGTCGATGAATCCCGGCACGACGCTGCGACCGGCCAGATCGACCGTGCGGGTCTGCGGTCCCGCGAGGCGGCGGATATCGGCTGCGCTGCCAACCGCCAGGATGCGGCCGTCCCGGATCGCCACCGCTTCCGCGATGGTGAACTGCTCATCGACCGTGATGATCTTGCCGTTGACCAGAATGAGCTGTGGATACGCGATCAACTCCGCCGGCGCAGCGGAAGGTGACGGGCTCTGCGCCGCCGCACTGGCGGAAAGAAGAACTGCCAGCGCCAGTACGGCGGTGGCGGCAGGAACCGCGCGTCGCAGGTGTATCATGCTTCCCCCAAGAAAGTCCGGTGAATGGTCCGACCAATTTCGGTGCGTGGAGTATAGACGGCGGCGCCGCGGGCGTAAAGTCGGGCGACCGGAGGAAGCAGATGCGACAGTGGTACAGAGGCGTGGTGGCCGTGAGCCTCGCGGCAGGTACGGCGGCGGCGATCCTGTGGAGCAGTCCCGCCAGCGGGCAGCAGAGCACCGGCACGAGCGAGGTGGCGCTCCTGAAGCAGAAGGTTGCGCAGGCGACGCGGATGCTTGCGCGGGAAGGCGTGATCGCCTCCTCCGGCCACGTCAGCGCCCGCGTGCCGGGCACCGATCGCGTGGTCATCGGCCCCGCCGACGTCACCCGCGACATTCTCACCGCCGACGACATCGTCACGGTGGACCTGAACTCGAAGAAGGTGGACGGTGTCCGGCCGCCGCCGCTCGAGACAGAGATTCACACCGGCATCTATCGAGCGCGCCCGGACGTCATGTCCGTCGTGCACAGCCACCCGCTCCACTCGGTGGTGTTCTCCGTCACGAAGAAGCCGATCCTGCCGATCAGCGTCCACGGCGCGATCTTCGCCGACGGCGTACCCACGTTCGAGCACGTCGGACACGTGAACACGCGCGAGCTGGGGGACGCCCTCGGCCGCACGCTCGGGAAACATCGGGCCGTTCTCATCAAGATGCACGGCGCAGCCATCGTCGGGGATTCCGTCGAGGAGGCATTCGTCGCCACTCTTCAGCTCGAGGAGAATGCCGAGAAGCAGCTCTGGGCCGAGGCGACAGGCACGGTGGAACCGATGACGGCGGAGGAGGCGGAGCGCTCGAACCGGCAGTCGTTCGGCCGATCCAGCATCGAGAAGCGGTGGCGCTATTACGTCGACAAGGAAGAGGCAGGGAAGCAGCGGCGATGAGCACACTCGCAGCCGCCCTCGACGAGCTCGTCACCGCAAACCGTATCCTCGCCCGTGAAGGGGTCGTGGACGCGTTCGGGCACGTCAGCATCCGGCACCCCGAACGGACCGACCGCTATCTGCTGTCGCGCGCGCGGGCCCCTGAGTGCATCGAAGCTGAGGACATCATCGAATTCACGCTCGACGGCACGCCGATCGACGCGGGCCCCCGCAAGCCGTACGCGGAGCGGTTCATCCATGGAGCCATATACGAGGCGCGTCCCGGCGTCCGCGCCGTCGTCCACCACCACAGCCCGGCGGTCATCCCGTTCAGCGTGACGACGACGCCGCTGCGGCCGGTGATGCACATGTGTGCCTCGATGGGTTCGGAGGTTCCGGTCTGGGACTCACGGACGCGATTCGGCGACACGAACCTGCTGGTCACCAGCATGGACATGGCGCGGGATCTCGCGGCGGGGCTCGGCGAGCGGCCGGTGGCGCTGATGCGTGGACACGGGGCGGTCGTCGCGGGCGCCTCGCTGCGCGAGGTGGTGTTCAACTCGAACTACCTGCAGTTGAATGCCGAACTCCAGTTGCGGGCGATGCAGCTCGGCCCCGTCACCTACCTGAGCGAGGGGGAGGTCTCCGCCATCCTGCGGACGCGGGCGTCGTTCACCTTCGAGCGGGCGTGGGAGTACTGGTGTCGCCGGGCGGGGCGGCCGTACGACGAGCGGCCCATGGAAGGGCCGCTCGCCGGTCGCTAGCACCGACACGCGCATCACCGCCGATCGGGCGACACTTCCTTTTCGCGCTACGCCTGCAGGAGCTGCGTGCGCCGCTCCTCGTGGTAGGCGCGCAGCTTTTCATTCGCATCACGGATCGTCTCGGCATCGTCGGCGAGGCGCTCGAGCGCGTTCGCCGGCACGACGGCGTAGAGATCCCCTTCGTCGATGGCGGTATACACCCGGTTGCCGATGCAGCCGGTGCTTGCGACCATGCCGAAGGCGATCGCCGCCGGGACCGACATGCAGGTGGGGCGGCCGAGCGTGTTCAGCTGCGCGGCGACACCCGCGCGAATCGCAGCTTCCTGGAGCAGCATGATGGCGTTGGCGGGTCCCGAGAAGATGACGACATCCGGATCGACGGGCGTCTCGCCGAGCGGCGCGTAGACGACCGCCGCAGGGCTCGTCGGAAGCTGCGGAATCCCGGGCACTTCCTCCATTCGGACGTAGCCGATGTCCGCCATCAGTCCGAGCGTCTGCGTCAGCTCGGCCTCGCGTTCGGGCGGAAGCGGGATGTTGTGCGTGTAGCAGCCGATCGGGCAGTTGTAATGGTCCGCAGGCTCCGTATAGAACGCCCGCCCCTCGGCGGCGAGCCGCCAGAAGCTGCAGCCGGAAGGGACGCTGCCGGCGAATTTCTGGACGCCCGCTGGCGTCTCCGGCCGCAGGGTGACCGCGACGGGTCGCCGCGTCAGACCGAGAGTACGCGTGAGCTGATCTTCGAGGTGCTTGTAATTGGGCATGACTCTCTGTTCTCCGAACGAGTAGGCGAAAACACACGGCTCGCGCACGCGGCGGCGTGGCGAGAAGCCGCCCGTGCCGGCGCACGGCCAGAAATGAGAATGAGTACGAGGCTGGAAGAGGGGACTAGAGCTCGGGCGGAGGATTGAACGACGCGAGCGGTGGCGCGACGTACACGCCGGCAGCAGCCGGCACGACGGGAGTGATCATCCGGGGCGGGTGGAGACCCGCCACGGGATCGTGCAGCGTGACGACCGCAGCCAGCAGCACGGAGCAGCCGCCGGCGATCAGTACGCAGCCCGTGTCCACCGGAGCGGCCGCGTCGCGCGGGCACAGGTCCGCGCATCGATCCGCACCGGTGACCGCCTTGCCGGCGGATGGCGCCACGCCCGGATGATCGAAACAGACCATCTGCAGGTTGCCGGCCGGAACCAGCACCAACAGCAGCCAGAGCAGGAGTCTACGCATTGCAGATCGGCGGCGTGACGGCCACGCCGCGCCAGAGGCACCGTACCGATTGGACTGACCTTTTGTCAAGCGGCGGCTCAGCGGGACCGCCGAACCGCCCCTCTCGCCGCCGCCGAGACGAGGTCCCCCGCCACGACGAGCACCGCGCCCGACAGGATCAGGACGAACATCACGTCGTAGTACTGCCGCACCCGTGCGTCCTGGATGTAGAAGCCGAGCGACACGATGCCGAGCATGCCCAGCACCGTTGCCTCGCGCACGCACGTCTCCCATCGGTAGAAGAAGAACAGCAGGAGGCGCGGCAGGACGGCGGGACGGATGCCCAGCCACACGATCTGCAGGCGGGTCGCGCCGGCTGCGCGCAGTCCGCTCAGAGGCGCCTGATCGAGGTGCTCGATCACCTCGGCGTTGAGCTTTCCGAGGATGCCGACGTTGTGCAGCGCAAGCGCGAGGACGGCCGCCCACACCGTGGGGCCGAGCGCGGCGAGCAGGACGAAGGCCCAGATGTACTCGGGTACCGCCCGGAGAAACAGCAGCAGCGCCCGCAGCATGGCTCCCGTGATCCGCCACCCGGCGCGGCTGAGCGCTGCCGGAAGCCGCCCCGACGGCAGGTACGGCTCCGGTGAGGCCAACGGGCGCGCCGCTGGCAATGCCAGCAGCAGCCCTGCGGTGCCGGCAATCGTGATGGCGGCCACGGCGATCGCAAGGGTGGTCACCGCCGCCGGCGCCGCGCGCCTGAGCGTCAGGTCCGTCGCCCAGCCGAGCGCCGCGCCGAAATCCCACTCGCGCCCCTGCAGCACGTGGGGCCGCAGTTCGGAGACGAACCGCTGGACGTTCGACAGGCGCCGCGCGGAGATCAGGTCACCGGCCTCGAAGCCGCCGCTCGTCCAGGCGTAGACGACGAGCGCCGCGAAGGCGAGGCCGCTCGCGCGCAGCATTCCGCTGCGCGAGCGCTCCCGCTCCAGGCTCCGGATCACGAGTTCGCGGTCGATCGCACCGCCCGTAGCCGTCATGCGACGAATCGGCGCCTCAGGGCGCCGCTCCACCAGTCGAGAACCGCGACGAGGGCGAAGAGGGCGTACAGGTACGTCCAGACCTCGCCGTAGTGCGCGTTCTCGAATGAAGCCGCAATGAAATATCCGAGGGTCGGGAAGCCGAAGAACCCGAGGATGGCCGACGACCGGATCGCGCACTCGAAGCGGTAGAACGCATACGCGGCCATGTCGGGCAGCGCCCGCGGCAGCTGGCCGAAGAGGAATGCCTGGAGTGCCGAGGCGCCGCCTTCACGCAGCGCCTGCGACGGCTCGGGGGATGCCTCGTCCACCAGCTCCGCAAACACCTTGCCCAGAATGGCCGCGTAGGGGATCGCGATGGCGAGGATCGCGGCGATCTCGCTGATCCCGAACGCCGCCAGCAGCAGCACGGCCCACAACAGCTCGTGGATGGCCCGGGCGACCGCCATGACGGACCGCGTCGCCCCCCAGAGCATCCGCGCGAGCGCGCGCCGCCAGCCCGACGTGCCGGCCGAGCTCCACCAGGCCGACGAGGCGCAGAAGCCGAGCACAGCGCCCCCCGCGAGTGCCAGGCTCATGGCGGCCGCTGCCATGGTGACGGTATCGCGGACGGCGAGCGCCGCCTTCCAGAGAAGCGGGGTGGTGCCGGTCGGGACGACCGCCTCATAGGTGAATGCCGGGGCCAACGCTCGAGCGAAGAAGGCACGCGCGGTCTCGAGACCGCCGCCCGAGACCCTCAGCGACCCCGGCAACATCCACAGCAGCCATGCAGAGACGAGGGCTGCGGCCGCGATCCCCACGAGCACGAGGTTGCGCGCCGCCAGCGCACCCGCGACGGCCGAGCCGCGCCCCACAGTCACTCGTGATCCTCGCCGGCGAGCCGGTAGAGGCTCTCGAACTGCCGGTCCGACAGCTCCGCTGTCCTGGCGTCGATGATCACCCGGCCGCGCCGCACGCCGACGAGACGCGGGAAGTAGGCGCGCGCCAGGTCGACGTTGTGCAGGCTGACGCACAGCGTCAGTCCGCGCTCACGCGAAATCGTCGTCAGGAGCTGCACGGTATCGCGTGCCCGCGCAGGATCGACGCTGGAGACCGGCTCGTCGGCCAGCAGCGCGGCCGGGTCCTGCGCGAGCGCCCGTGCGATCGCCACCCGCTGGCGTTCGCCGCCGGAGAGCCGGTCGGTGCGCTCGTGCAGTTTCGCGGCGATGCCGACACGGTCGAGGAGGTCGTAGGCCTCGCGCTGCAGATCGCGAGGCAGCAGCAGCATGGCGCGCAGCGAGCCCGCCAGCGACATCCGCCCCAACCGTCCGGCCACCACGTTCTGCACCACGCGCAGGTTCGGGACGAGCCGCAGATCCTGGTGAATGAACCCGATCGAGGCCCGTGTGCGACGGAGGTCCGCCGGCCCCAGCCGGTCAAGGCGCTCGCCGTTCACGCGGACGATGCCGCGGGTCGGACGCACGCTTCCGTTGCACAGCCGCAGCAGTGTGGTTTTGCCGGCGCCGCTCGGCCCGACGATCGCGAGCATCTCTCCGGCAGCGATCTCGAGGGTCACGTCCGACAGCGCCGCGACCGACCCGTCGTACGAGACCTCGACCCCCTCGAACGAGAACGCGGCAGGACGCCCCATCGTCAGCGGAGCATGTCGAGCTGCCGCGCCACCTCGCGCAGATCGTCGTACTCAGCGGTCGACGCCGGGACGAGGCGCTCGCGCGGAAGCGCAGCCAGCAGCGCAGGCTCCTGGATCTCCAGCAGCGCGCCGGTGAGACGCTCGGTGAACCCTGACCCGAAGCGCGCATCCAGGTCCGGTCGCACCGTCCAGTTGTAATCGGCGTACGTCGGCGTGCGCCAGATCACCCGCACGACGGCGGGATCGACCTTGCCTTCGCGCACCCGCTGCTCGTAGACCTTGTAATTCACGACGCCGACCGGATACTGCGCCGAAGCGACGAGTTCGAGGGTACGGTCGTGACTTCCGGAAAACCCCACCGGCAGAGCAAAGAACTCGTCGGGAGTCTTCCCCGTGTGCTGCCGGATGAAATACTCCGGCATGAGCCGCCCGGACGTTGACTGCGGAGACCCGAACGTGAACGGATGCCGCGCAATACCGAAGGGAAACGTCGATGACGGCTGCAGCTCCGTGGCACGATGGGCGATGAAGTAGCTGTAGTACGCCGCATCTTCCTCCCCGCGCGCGATCGCGCTTGCGCCCGGAACGCGATGACGTGCCTGGACACCCGTCAGCCCCCCGTACCACGCCAGTCCCACGTCTCCGTTCACGAACATCTCGACGGCGGCCTGGTAGTCTCGCGCCGGCACGTATCGGACCGACGTGCCGAGCGCCCGCGTCAGGTGCAGCTCGAGCGGCCGGAACTTCTCCTGCAGCTCCGTCGTGTTCTGGTCGGGGATCGCGGTAAACCTCAGCCCGCGGTCGTCCGAGCGGCTGCGGCCGGGCGCGCTGCACGCGGCGAGGAGCACGATCAGTGTGAGCGGGATGAGGGGGTGCGTCATCAGTGGCAGCGGGCTCCACGTCCCGGGAGGGCCCTTCGTGGAAAACACCATCTTCTATGGGTGCCATAGACGATGTCAATGGATGCACCCGGCGGCAGAAGGCGCACACCGGCGTCGCGACGGGCGATAGAATCTCCCGCCATGGATCTTCGGCTGGTCGAGATCTTCTGTCGTGTGTACGACGAGCGCAGCTTCTCGAAGGCGGCGCGGCAGCTGGGTCTCACGCAGCCGACGGTGAGCGCTCACGTCCGCGAACTCGAGGAGACCGTCGGAACCGCGCTGTTCAACCGGCTCGGTCGCGAGATCGAACCGACGGAAGCGGGACGATTTCTGCGGGAGCGTGCGGGTCCCGTGCTGGCGTCGACACGCGCGCTGGCCGCCGAGATGGCGACGTTCGTCAATCGCGTCGCGGGAGTGCTGACGATCGGCGCCAGCTCCGTGCCGGGCGAGTTCCTGCTGCCGGGCATCGTGACCCGATTTCACGAGCGGTATCCGGAGGTCCGAACGCGCCTGCGCATCAGCGACACGGGGCAGACCATCGACGACGTGCGCCACGGCACCGTCGAGCTCGGCGTCGTCGGGGCGGCTGCACCGGATGAGGACCTCGCGTTCGAGCCGTTCGCCGAGGATGAACTCGTGCTCGCCGTGCCGGCGGCGCGCGGCTGGCCCTCGCGTCCTCAGGTGTCGTTTCGCGAGGTGGCGGCGCTGCCGCTGTTCGTCCGCGAGCCGGGGTCGGGCACGCGCGGCGAACTCGAGCGGGCGCTCCGGCGACACAAACTCGCGCTCGGCTCCTTTCGTATCGCCGCTGAACTGGGGAGCGCCGGCGCGATCATCGAAGCGGTTCGCGGAGGCCACGGGATCTCGTTCGTGTCACGGATTGCCGTCGCCGCCGACGCCGCACGGGGCGTCGTGCGACTGGCCCACCTGCGCGAGCTCGGCCGGGTCCGGCGCGCCTACCACACCGTCACCAGCCGCCGGCGCCACCTGTCCCCGGCGACGCGCGCCTTCCTCGAGTTCATCCGGCCGCCGGCACCCCGCACTCGAACCGCCCGTCGCGTTCGACCCGCGGTCCGCTGATCGGGCAGCAGACTGCCGCCAAACGAGGCACAATATCCGCTCACCATGACGCCAGATTCTCCTGACGTCCGGCCCGAAGTGCTCGTCGTCGGGGCGGGTCCTGTTGGTCTGACCATTACCATCGCGCTGGGACAGCGCGGGATCCGGACGACCCTCATCGAGCGGAAAGCCGCGCCGGAGTTCCTGCCGAAGATGGAGCGCTGCAACGCCCGCACGATGGAGATCTTCCGTCGCATGGGGCTCGCGGAGCGCATTCGCGCCGCGGGACTGCGCGCCGACGTGCCGATGGACGTCTACGTGGCGCTCGCGATGAACGAGGCGCCCCTCCTGCGGTTGAAGTATCCGTCGGTCGCCGAAGCGAAGGAGGAGATCGCCGCGTGCAACGACGGGAGCCTGCCGCTCGAGCCCTATCAGCTCATCTCGCAGTACACGCTGGAGCCGCTGCTGAAGGAGGAGGCGGAGCGGCTTCCGACCGTCACCGTCCGATACGGCTGCGAGTTCGAGTCGCTCCGACAGGACGGGGACCATGTCACAGCCGTCGTCCGTACTGCGGACGGCGAACGCGTGGAGATCCGCGCCAGCTACCTGGTCGGCTGCGACGGCGGCTCGAGCGCCGTCCGCAAGCAGCTCGGCATCCAGCTGCGAGGGGAGGGCAACCTCCTCCGGCTGTGTCAGGCGCTGTACCACTGCCCGGACCTGTTCGACATGATCCCGATCGGCCCGGGTCCCGGTAAAGGGCGGCACTATCACATTGCCGACGCGCAATCGACGTTCCTCATCATGCAGGACTCGACCAGGCACTGGACGCTGCACGCGAGCGTTGACGATCCCGAGGCAATGAAGGCGCAGTTCGAGCGCGCCATCGGCGTGCCCGTCCGCTACGAAATGCTGTACGCCGGCCATTGGAAGTTGAACCTGCTGCTGGCGGAGCGATACGGCGCCGGCCGCGTCTTTCTGGCGGGGGACGCCGCCCACCTGGTGATCCCGACGGGCGGCCTCGGGATGAACACGGGCGTCGGCGACGCGATCGACCTGGCCTGGAAGCTGGCCGGCACGCTGCGCGGGTGGGGCGGACCGAATCTGCTGGCGTCCTACGAGATCGAACGCCGCCAGGTGGGTGACCGGAACATCGGCGCGTCACGCTACGCATTCCTGGGCCGCCGCAAGTGGCGCTCGCAGTACCGGCCGGACATCCGCGATGCGACGCCAGCCGGTCAGGCGACACGCGAGCGTCTCACGCAGGTGGCGGCCGCCGAGCAGCCGAAGAGCAACGAGATGATCGGGGCGGAGCTCGGCTACCGGTACGTCGGCTCGCCGATCATCTGGGAGGAACCGGGCGGCCCCGAGCACCTTTTCCGCGAGTACGTGCCAACCACCTGGCCCGGTGCGCGGATTCCGCACGTCTGGGTGGCGGAGCATACGGCGGTGCAGGATCTGCTGCCCGACGGCTACACATTGCTGCGTCTCGGCGGCACGCGCGCCGAGACTTCGGAACTCGAACGTGCCATGCAGGCGCGCGGCGCTCCGTTCACGACGCTCGACATCGCCGCTCCCGTCGCGCGGGATGTGTACGGGTACGACCTCATCCTGCTCCGCCCCGACATGCACATCGTGTGGCGGGGCAACACGCCACCGGCACATCCGGCGCAGCTTGCCGGCATTGCGACAGGGTTCTGACGAGATGCCTCTGAAAATCGACGTGTTCAACCACATCTTCCCGAAGCCGTTCTTCGAGCGCCTCCAAGCGGTCACCGTCAACAGGGGAGCGATCAAGCGGTGGCTCAATATCCCGTTCCTGCACGACGTCGACGTGCGGTTCCGGATGCTCGAGGAATTCGGCGATGACTACCGGCAGGTGATCTCACTCTCGGCGCCGCCGATCGAAGCGATCAATCCGGACCGGCAGATCACCCTCGACCTCGCCGCGCTGGCGAACGACTCGATGGCGGAACTGGTCCGGAAGTACCCCGGGCGCTTCCCCGGGTTCATCGCGTCTCTGCCGCTGAACTTTCCGGAGGAAAGCGTCGCCGAGCTGGAGCGCGCGGTCACCCAGCTCGGAGCGCTCGGCGTGCAGCTGTTCTCGAATGTGAACGGCGCACCGCTCGACGAACCGCGGTTCTTTGCGCTCTTCGAGACGGCGGATCGGCTGCAGTGTCCGATCCTGCTACATCCGGCCCGCGGCGCCAGGGTCGCCGACTATGCCGGTGAAGACAAATCGAAGTACGAGATCTGGTGGACCTTCGGCTGGCCGTACGAGACCAGCGCCGCCATGCAGCGCCTCGTCTTCTCGCGGCTGTTCGACCGCCTGCCGGGCATCCGCATCGTGGCGCACCATCTCGGTGCGATGATCCCGTATTTCGAAGGGCGGATCGGCTACGGCCTCGATCAGTTCGGCTCCCGGACGGCCGACGAGGATTACGAATCGCTGCTGAAGTCTCTCAACAGGCGCCCGTACGACTACTTCAAGATGTTCTGGGCCGACACGGCCGTGTTCGGCAGTCGCGCCGCCACCGAATGCGGACTGCAGTTCTTCGGCACCGACCAGGTGGTCTTCGCCTCCGACGCGCCGTTCGATCCCGAGGGGGGCTCGATGTACATCCGCGAAACGCTCAAGGTGATCGACGGACTGCCGATCACCGATGCCGAACGCGAGAACATCTACCAGCGGAACGCGGAACGGCTGTTCAACCGCACCTTTTGATGCTGGCGCCCCTGCTGCTGCACGCTGCGCTCATCACGGCGGCATTCACCCTCCTCCCCGCCATCGCCGCGGCGGAGCAGGGGAGCCGCCGAACGGTGCACGCGACGCGATTGCCCGCACCGCTGCTGGTGGATGGCCGCCTCGACGAGCAGGTCTACCGCGACGTGCCGAGCGTCGGCGACTTCATCCAGCAGGAGCCGGCCGAGGGAATGCCGGCCACGGAGCGCACCGATGTCTGGATCTTCTACGACGATGCCCGGCTGTACATCGCCGCGCGCTGCTGGGATTCGCAGCCGGCGCGGCTGGTGGCCAACGAGATGCGGCGCGACAGCCGCAACATCGAGGAGAACGACAGCCTCTCCATCGCGCTCGACCCGTTCTTCGACGGGCGCAACGGGGTCCTGTTCCACACCAATCCCGTGGGCGGACTGTACGAGGCGCTGATCATCGAGGAAGCGAATACGAATCGGGACTGGAACACCGTCTGGGACGTCCGCACCGGCCGATTCGCCGACGGCTGGACGGCAGAGATCGTCATCCCGTTCGCCTCGCTGCGCTACCGCGGCAGCGGGGAACAGCTGTGGGGTCTCAACGTTCGTCGCACGGTCCGCTGGAAGAACGAGCGATCGTTCCTTGCGGCCGTACCGCGCGCCTGGAAGGCGGAAGGCATCAACAAGCTGTCGCTCGCCGCGGTGCTGACCGGGCTTCACATCCCGCGGGGATCGCGCCTCCGCGAGGTGAAGCCCTACGGCCTCGCCGGCGTCTTGACGAGCCATGCGGAAGTGCCCCCGCGCGTCAACGACGGGACGCGCAATGCAGGGGCGGACGTGAAATTCGGCCTCACGCGCGGCTTGACGCTCGACCTGACGGTGAACACCGACTTCGCACAGGTGGAGAGCGACGACCAGCAGGTGAACCTCACCCGGTTCAGCCTGTTTTTTCCGGAGAAGCGCGAATTCTTTCTCGAAGGGCAGGGCATCTTCGGTTTCGCCGGCAACGGCGGCGGCCGCGCCGAAACCCCCTTGCTGTTCTTCAGCCGGCGCGTCGGCTTGAACGGCAGCGAGAGCGTGCCCATCCGTGCGGGTGCACGGCTCTCGGGGCGTGCAGGCCCGTACTCCATCGGGCTGCTCTCCGTCCGCCAGGAGGCCGCCGACAATCTCCCTGCCGCCGTGTTCTCCGTCGCCCGCATCAAGCGCGACGTGCAGCGTCGCGGCACCATCGGAGGCATCCTGGTGCATCGCTCGACGACCGCGGCGGGCGAGGGCGGCAACCTGGCCGGAGGCGCCGACCTGCGCCTCTGGCTGCACGATGCGCTGATGCTGAATGGGTACTTCGCGCGCACCGCGAGCGCTGATGGCTCCACCGGCGACAGCTATCGCGCGCAGCTGGAGTACACCGGCGACCGCCTCGGCGCGGTCCTGGACTTCATCAACGTGGACCCCGACTTCAATCCCGAAGCGGGCTTCGTGAGGCGCCATGACATGCGGCGCGCACACGCCCTTCTGCGCTACACGCAGCGGCCATCCGCGAGCCGGCTGATCCGCGATCACGAATACACGGCCCGCCTGTCCTACTTCACCGATACCGCGTGGCGCGTTCAGAACCACGACCTTCAGCTGCTGTACGAGCTGAACATGCATACCGGCGACGACATCGAGGTGCGATATGCCCGTGAGTTCGAGCGCCTCGAGGAGGGCTTCCGGATTGCCGACCGCAGGCTGATCCCCGCCGGCGACTACACCGCGCAGGAGGTCGGTCTCGCCTACGAGTTCGGCCCGCAGCGGCGCCGCGGCGGGGAACTCGCGGTCACGCGCGGCAGCTTCTATGGCGGCACCCGCACCGGCGTCAGCGGCCAGGGCCGGCTGGAGATCACACCACGAGTGGCGGTCGAGCCCCGCGTCGAGCTGAACTGGATCGGCCTCTCGCCGGCACGCTTCCGGACCACGCTGACCGGCGCGCGCATCAACGTCGCGATGACGCCGCGGCTGCTCGTCGCCGGTCTGCTGCAGTACAACTCGACGGCCGACAGCGTCGATGCGAATCTGCGGCTGCGATGGGAGTACGTGCCCGGCAGCGAATTTTTCGTTGTCTTCAGCGAGGGGCGGCTGAACGACCGCGGACAGATACGGCTTGGCGCTCCGCCGCTCAGAAATCGCACGATTGCGATCAAAATCACGCGCCTGGTGCGCTTGTGAAAGGCAGGCTCTGAAGTGCCCGAGAGACGAACCGTCATTCAGCCCGCGTCGCTCAAGGACCCGCGGCCCCGCTACAGTCAGGCGATCCGCACCGACGGGGGATCGCTGCTCTTCATTGCCGGCCAGACGGCCGCTGATCGCGACGGCAAGGTCGTCGGCAAGGGAGACATCGACGCCCAGGCGGAGCAGGTGTTCGAGAATCTCAAGGCGGTGCTCGACGCCGCCGGCGCCTCGTTCGACAACCTCGTGATGACGACGACCTACCTGACGGATCTCGCGTATCGCGAGGCCTACAACAGGGTGCGCCTCCGCTACTACCGGGATCACCAGCCAACCAGTACGCTCGTCGTCGTGAAGAGCCTCGGACACGAGGACTTCCTCATCGAGATCGACGGCATCGCGGTGCTCTGAGATGCCGCGCGATCCAGCTTCGCTGGTGATCGATCGCCCCGAAGACTTCCGGGTGCATTCGGACGCGTACACGTCACCGGAGATCTTCGAGCTCGAGATGCGCCGCATCTTCGAACGATCGTGGGTGTACGTGGCCCACGAGTCACAGCTCGCCTCCGCCGGCGATTTCGTGACCACGCGGATCGGGACGCAGCCGGTCATCGTCAGCCGCGGGCGCGACGGAGGCATTCACGTCCTGCTCAACCGGTGCCGCCACCGCGCCTCGATCGTCTGCCGGTTGCCCGAGGGGCGTTCGCAGCAGTTCGTGTGCCCGTACCACAGCTGGACCTACGGGCTGGACGGCGCACTGCTGAACGTCGCGCAGAAAGAGGGCTACGGCGACATGGACCGCGGGCCGCTCGCGCTGCAGCACGCCTCGGCCGTCGGCACCTACCGCGGGCTCGTCTTCGCGCGGCTCTCGGGGGACGGAGAGACGCTGGACGAGCGCCTCAGGCACGTCCGCGACTATGTCGACCTCTGGGTCGAGCGGTCGCCCGCCGCCAGGATCCGCGTCACACGCGCAGCGCATCGGCTGACCTATGCCGGCAACTGGAAGTTTCAGATGGAAAACGGCGTGGACGGCTACCACGGCAACTATGTGCACTCGTCCTTCATCCGCATCGCCGATCGGGCGGGGGAGCGCAAGGCGTCCGCCTTCGCGGCGGTGCGCGAAACGGGCGGCACGATCGGACTGCCCCGCGGCGACGGGCTCATCGAACGGCCGCACGGGGGGATGGCCGGACAGTTCGACTACGCGCACCCCGGCCACGCCGATTACCACGCGGCGCTCGACGCCGCGTACGGCCCGGAACGGCGGCAGGACATCCTCGCGCAGCGGAACATCCTGATCTTCCCCAACCTCTTTCTGTTCGAATCGCACCTGCGCGTCATCCAGCCCGTCAGCGTCTCGGAGACGATCGTCACGATGCTGCCGACGATCCTCGACGGAGTGCGGGACGAGATGAACGCCGCCCGTCTCCGCTCGCACGAGCGGTTCTTCGGACCGGCCGGCTTCGGCACGCCGGACGACGTGGAGATGTTCGTGAACTGCGAGAACGGGATGCGTGCCCGCGGCGTCGAGTGGGTCCGCCTCCACCGCGGGCTGCACCGCGAGCGTAGTGGGGCGTGACGCGCAGGGGAGGCTCGAGCGACGAAACGCCGCAGCGCGCCGCATACCGCGAGTGGGCGGCCATCATGCGGTGGCCGGAGGGGGACGCACCGTGACGGCGCTCGACCGCGCTGCCGTCGAGGCGTTCCTGTTCCGGGAAGCGCGCCTGCTCGACGAGGGGCAGTTCGACGAGTGGCTCGCGCTGTTTACGCCGGACTGCCGCTACTGGCTGCCGATCGTGCAGGAGGGCGGCGACCTCGAGCCGTCGATCATCGACGACGACCGCGTCCGCCTCGAAGAGCGGATCTTCCGGCTCCAGGAGACGCGCGCCTACGCGCAGGAACCGCCGTCACGCACGCAGCACAACATCTCGAACGTCGAAGTGACGGAGGCCGGAGCGGCGGCCGTGCGCGTGCTCTGCAACCTGACGCTGTTCGAGGTGCGGATCGGCGACGCCTCGCAGCTGGATCTGGGCCGTCCCCAGGTGCTGGCCGGCCGCTGCGAGTACCTGCTCGTCGCCGCGCCCGAGACGCGCATCGCATTGAAAAAGGTTCTGCTCCTGACGCGCGATCTCCCGCTCGGGAACCTCAGTTTCATCATCTGAGACGACACCATGCCCAGACTCCCGCTCACGCTTGCCTGCGGACCGTATGCCCACACCGCGGCCCTCGAGAACGACACCGTCCGGCCGGAGGGGATCGACCTGACGTTTCTGCCGATCGAGTCCCCGCCGGAGATCTTCACCCGGATGCTCGCGAACGAGGCGTTCGACGCCTGCGAGATGTCGCTGTCCCATTACTTCCGCCACCGGCCGGCTGGACACTTTCCGTTCGTCGCCATTCCGGTGTTTCCCCTCCGCAAGTTCCGCCACAGCTTCATCGTCGTCAACACGAATGCCGGGGTGGAAGCGCCGGGCGACCTGGCGGGGAAGCGCGTCGGGGTGATGGAGTACTCGCAGACGGCGGCGGTCTGGATCCGCGGGCTGCTGCAGGACGAATACGGCGTCCGGCCGGAGACGATCCGGTGGTTCACAGGAGGCGTGAACCGGCCCGGGCATCCGCAGGCGCTGCAGTTCAGGCCCGACGCCTCCGTGGCGATCGAGTACATCGGGGACACGCGGACGCTGAACCAGATGCTCGTGGCGGGAGAGCTCGACGCGGTGATCGGCGCGCGCCTGCCGCGGGCGCTCGGCCGCGAGCCGCACGTCCAGCGGCTTTTCCGCGACTACCGGCGTGTGGAGCAGGACTACTTCCGTCGAACGCGGATCTTCCCGATCATGCACACGGTCGTCATCCGTGAATCGCTGTACGAACAGAAGCCCTGGGTCGCCGAGAGTCTGTTCAAGGCATTCGTGGAAGCCAGGCGCCTCGCATGGGACGCGATGCATGACGATGGCAACACGCGTCTGATGCTGCCGTGGCTGGCGCATGATCTCGAAGAGATGGAGTCGCTCTGCGGGGGGGACCCATGGTGGTACGGCGTCGGGCCGAACCGTCACGTGCTCGAGACCGTCACGTCCTACCTGTACCGGGAGCAGTTCGTGCGTGAGCCGCTCGACATCGATGCGCTCTTCACGCCCATCGTGACGGTCAGCGAATAGCGCACGGCGTCCCGCAGGGGGAGATCAGGTCAGGACTGCGCCTTCCGCTCGCTGGTGGCGGCCGCGCGGGCCCCCTCGATTGCAGCCCGCTCCTCGGCGGCGATATGGAAGCCGGTATTCGCCGCCGGTACGCCTGCGTAGACCGCCGTCTGCAGAAGCACCTCTTCGAGGTCGCACCATTCGAGCTCCCGCTGGAGGCCGGTGCGCACGTGGAGCCGGAACTCCTCCCACCGGCCGGTGGACGCGCTGATTGCCAGAACGAGCAGCCGGCGGACGCGGGCGTCGAGGCCCGGACGCGTCCAGATGGTGCCCCATGCATAGCGCGTGATGAGATCCTGGAAATCCGGGCTGGGCGACGACGCCAGACTCCTGTCGACGTGCTCGTCACCCAGCATGCGGCGTCGCACCACGAGCCCCGCTTCGCGAGACCCGGAGGTGCGGGGCAGCAGGAAATCGACTACCGCCCTGGTGAACGCACGCGGCCGTTCGATGTTCGACAGATGCGCCGCCCGCAGGTGTACGGCCGTCGCGTGCGGAATCGCACGGCCCAGCACCTCGCCATGTCCCGTCCACGGCAGTGAGACGTCGAGGTCGCCGCTGATGATCAGCACCGGCAGCGCGATGCGTGCCGCCGCGGCGGTCTGGTCCATGTCGCGGATGGCGGCGCAGCAGCCGGCATACCCCACGGGATCGGTCGCGAGGAGCGTTCTTCTCGCCGTGGCGACGGCTGGCAGCTCCGCCGCCAGCATCGCCGGCGAGAAGAACCGCCCCATCACCGTGTCTGCAACTGCCGCCATGCCGCCGGCGAGCACCGTCTGGCGCCGTGCCTCGAGACCCGCGGCGTCGGCTTTCGGCGAGGTATTCGCGAGCACCACGTGTGTGACGCGGTCGGACGCGTGCACTGCGAGCCACTGGCCGATCATGCCGCCGATGGAGAGGCCGCAGAAGGCGAAGCGGCCGATCCCGAGCGCGTCGGCGAGCGCGAGCGCGTCGCGTCCGAGCTGCGCGATCGTGTAGTCGCCCGGCGTCACCGCCGAGGCTCCATGGCCGCGAAGATCGTAGCGAAGCACCCGGAAGTGCGCCGCCAGATCCGCGACCTGCGGCTCCCACATGCCGTGGTCCTGCCCGAGCGAGTGCGCCAGCATCAGCACCGGCGCGCTCTCGGCACCCTCGAGCCGGTAGTAGCAGATGGTGTCGGCGATTGTCGCGAGAGGCATCGTCAGTCCGTCCCTGTGCCGAGGAGCGCTCGCCGGAAGAGTTCGGCCGAGCCGAGGTACTGCTCCGGCAGGCCGAGCCATGCATCGGCGTCGGCACCGAGGACCGCTGCCACGTCGGGCGACGCGGCAAGCACCTCGACGAAGCTGCGCCCCTCCTGCCGGGAGGATTCGACTGCTGCGGCGACGAGCCGGGCTGCAGCGTGGCGCCCGAGCGGGGGCGCCAGCAGCACCATCGCCCGCTCCGCGAAGATCGTCGTGTTGGTGGCCGCGACGTTGGCGCGCATCCGTGCGGAGTCGACGCGCAGCGTTTCGGCGACCTGTGCGACAGCGGCCAGCGCGGCCCCCGTCGCCTGTACGCACCCAGCCACCGTCACGGCTTCGGCGTGCCAGCCCCCGAGTCCTCGCTCGTGCTCCTGCACCATGCCTGCGACGTACGAAGCCACGAGACCTGGCAGCCTGGTGGCGGCGGCGAGCGCGAGGGCACATCCAGCCGGGTTCCTCTTCTGCGGCATCGTCGAGGATCCGCCGCCGGGCTCGGCCGCCTCGCCGATCTCGTGCTGCATGAGGAGCGAGACGTCCCGGGCGATCTTCCCCAGGGTTGCGGTGAGGATGCCGCAGTCGGCGGCGAGCACGGCCAGGCGGTCGCGCTGCGTGTGCCATGGCGCATCCGGGCAGGGCAGAGCGAGTTCACGCGCGAGCTCGGTCGCGACGACCGGGCCACGTCCCCCGAGCGCCGCCAGCGTGCCGGACGCCCCGCCGAACTGCAGGACGCAGGCCTCTTCGAAAGCGGAGGTGAGCCGCCGATGGCAGCGCGTGACTGCGGCGAACCACCCGGCGCTCTTCAGCCCGAAGGTGATGGGGGCGGCCGGCTGCATCAGCGTGCGCCCCAGCATGATGGTGTCGGCATGCTCGTCGGAGAGCCGCCGCAGCGCCGTGGCAAGTCGTGAGCAATCCGCGTCGAGCACGGGCCGCGCCTGTACCAGGCACAGGACGAGCGCCGTGTCGGCGACGTCCTGGCTCGTCGCGCCCCAGTGCACGAACGTTTCCGCACCTGGGTCGAGCGCACGCACGCGAGCCGTCAGGGCCTCTACGAACGGAATGGTCACCGTTCCGGAGGCGCGGGCCGCACGTGCGATCGCGGCGGCATCGAAGGCCTGCGGGTCTGCCGCCTGCGCGATCACCTCAGCCGCGCGGGGCGGGATGATCCCGTGCCGAGCCTCGGCCCTGGCGAGCGCCACTTCGAAGTGCAGCATGGCGGCGAGGAACGCCGCGTCCGAAAACACCGCCTCCAGTGGGTCGGTGGTGGCGAGACTCTCAAGCAGCCGCATGACGTGCCGCGCTCATAAGTCGAAAAACACGGTTTCGCGGGTGCCCTGCAGGTGGATTTCGAACGTCCAGCGGCCCGGATCCGACCCGTCCTGCTCCGCCAGCAGTGTCCGCCGCCGGTCCTCCGCGACGAGGGCCAGCACAGGATCATCGGCGAGTTGCGCCGGATGCGCAAAGTACATTCGGGTGAACACATGCCGCAGCAGACCGCGCGCGAAGAGGCAGACGTTCGTGTGCGGCAGCTGCGGCGGGTTCTGTTTGGGACGCGGTGCGCGCATTTCGAACTCGCACGCCCCGTCAGCCCCCGTGGGCATCCGGCCGAATGCCCCGTCGTGCCACAGCTCGACCATCGCGTCGTTCACGGGCTGCGTCTCTCCGTCGAAGACGCGGATGCTCAGCCGGAGCATCTCGCCTTCCGGCGCAGCGTCGACCATCCGCCCCCTGGGCTCGCGGGTAAGTCCGAAGTGGAAGAACGGACCGACCGTCTGCGCCGGAGTCGCAATCAGCGGCTTGCCTCCCGTCATACCCGCCCCTCGAACGGCGTCGCGTGTTCACCCCGCAGCACGATGTCGAACGAGAACCCGAGCGCCCATTCCGGCCGGGTCAGCCCCAGGTCGAAGCGGGAGACGAGACGCTGTCGCGCCCGTTCATCGCGGATCGACTGGAAAATCGGATCGTACGGGAACATCGGATCATCGGGGAAGTACATCTGCGTCACCAGGCGCGTCCGGAAGCTGGTGCCGAACACCGAGAAGTGGATGTGCGCCGGGCGCCACGCGTTCTCGTGATTCCGCCAGGGGTACGCGCCGGGTTTGATCGTCGTGAATTCGTATCGGCCGTCGGCGTCGGTGATCGCCCGGCCGGCGCCGGTGAAGTTCGGATCGAGCGGCGCCGGATGATCGTCGTTGGCATGCCGGTAGCGGCCGGCGGCGTTGGCCTGCCAGATTTCGAGGAGCGCCCCGGGGACGGCGCGACCGTCTTCGTCGAGCACACGTCCGGCAACGATGATCCGCTGCCCCTGCGGCTCGTCCTGATGCTGCCGCGTGAGATCGTTGTCGGTCGCGCCCAGGGGCCACCAGCCATACACCGGCTCGTCGAGAGCGGACAGGTGTTCCGGCAGCCGGATCAGCGGCTGCGCGGGGGCGCGGCGGATCGTCGATTGGTAAGGCGGGTAGAGCAGTGGGGGCTGGGTTCCCTCGAGATCCCGTGGACCGCTCATCGATGCCGTCTCCTCAGTCGTGGCCGGACGTGCCGTGTGCGCGGGCCGTTCGCGCCATCAGATCGCGGAGGGCGGCCAGTTCCTCCGGCGTGGGTGGCGCGGTCTCCGCAACCTGCTCGTGAAACGCGATCGGCCAGCCGGTATGTTCGCGCACCTGTGCCTCGGTGACGCCTGGATGGAGCGACGCGACCTTGAACTCGTTGGTGTCGGGATCGGGCCGCATCGTGCACAGGTCGGTCACGATCAGCGTGGGGCCGTCTGTCGCGAGCCCCAGCGCCCGCCGCTCCCGC
>Ga0247719_1000452_pt1 | contig 25082 bp, 24 predicted proteins | sample 41E_DmetaG_FD_189046 | JGI IMG/M metagenome (GOLD analysis project Ga0247719, IMG submission 189046) | Soil microbial communities from hillslope of Landscape Evolution Observatory, University of Arizona, Oracle, AZ, United States - 4-1-E_D | ecosystem: Engineered > Artificial ecosystem >...
GGATAGGCACTCCTCACCTGCATCATCGCTGGTCAACGCCCATGCTCAGCCCAAGTGTCCACTGGACCCGCGGAACTCCGGGGAGGGTGCGGACTCTTCGAGTCCGCGCCTCTTGACCCTTGAGCGCTCCTTCAGGAGATGACAGACCCCGCCCCTCTATCACGACTCAGGCACAGAGACCCCACAGGCTGCGTACGGGTACAGTGGCCACGGTGGGCCTGAGCCGGGAAGTGTGGCAGTTCTTGTGCGCCGCGCGCGCTAGTGGGGCGGACTTCACCCGCACCCTGCAAATCGGCCGGCAGGACGTGGCAACCAGTGCCCGCGACATTCGGCGGTCAGCCCGGCAGGCCGGGATAGAAAGTATCACGGTCCCGACCGACCGTTACGCAGAGGCGCTACTTCGCCAGCTCGGCGCGGTGACAGTCGATTCCCTCGACAGATCGGCATTCGAAGGGGCCACCGTCCTTCACGACTTGAACACGCCGCTAGACCCGTCGATGCGGCGGATGTACACCGCCGTCGTCGATGGAGGCACGCTCGAGCACATATTCGACGTCCGCACCGCGATCGCGAACCTCATGGACCTCGTGGCCGTTGGTGGTCATCTTCTCATGGCAAACCCAGCCGACCGATGTATAGGCCACGGCTTCTATCAGTTCAGTCCCGACTTCTACTACCGCGTTCTCTGTCCCGAAAACGGGTTCCAGATCGAGCAGCTGCTCTTGTCCGACAAGGGGTTGCGACAGCACTGGTACGAGGTCTCGGACTCGGCCGACGGATCTCTGCCCACATTCCAGGCACGTGGGATTGCCTACGCCTTCGTCCGAGCTCGGAGAGTGGACGACCGACCCCCATTCGCTATCATGCCCCAACAGAGTCGCTACATTGCAGCCTGGAGCGCCTCTCCTCGCACCAGACTGCGCACTGCCGTCTGGGAATCGATTCTCCACTCGCCTCCTTGGGCCCGGCAGGCAGCGTACTCTGTGCGTGCGACGGTTCAACGACGGTCAGGCCGTTACCGCGCCGCCTACCGTCCCGTCCGACTGCTTGGCCGTACCACGGCCTCATGTCGATCGCCTGTTTGAGGAGAAGTACCGAGATACGCTTCTCACAACCCGATCGGCGCCCTCCTCTCCCAGGTGCGGGCCCATAGGCAGACTCAGAATCTCCCTAGCGAGACTCTCTGCTCGAGGCAGGGGCGGAAAGCGGTTCGCTAGATCCCGGTATGCCCCTTGAAGGTGAGGAGGAACCGGATAGTGTACCAGTGTTTCAATCCCATCGTTCCTCAGCCATTCTTGTAACTCATCGCGAGTCGGAGCCCGAACGACATACAAATGCCACCCCGACTCCCGCCCGACCGGCTCGATAGGCAGGGTGAGCGGAAGCTCGGCCAAGGCCCTCTCGTAACCTTTGGCGACGGCCACTCGCCGTTCGTTCCACTCGGGAAGACGGGAGAGCTTGACCCGCAGGAATGCCGCCTGGAGTTCGTCCAACCGGCTATTCACGCCCCTCTCCCCATTGATGTACTTCTCGCTAGAGCCGTAATTGCGCAGCTGCTTCAGGCGCTCCGCGAGCCCGGCGTCGTTGGTGGTTACCGCACCGCCGTCTCCAAACGCTCCAAGGTTCTTGCCAGGGTAGAAGCTCCAAGCTACCGCGTTTCCCAACCCCCCGACCGGAGACCCGTTGTACCGGGCACCGTGCGCCTGAGCCGCGTCGGCGATCACAGCAAGACCCGCGCCTACGGCAAGATCAAGTATTGGCCCCATGTCGACCGGCAGCCCGTATAGGTGGACAGGAATGATGGCAGCCGTACGACGTGTTATCGCTGAGCGTGCACCATGGGCTTCGATGCAGTGAGTAGACTCGTCCGGTTCGACCGGCACGGGTATTGCACCAACCGCAGATACCGCTAACCATGTGGCGATGTACGTGTTTGACGGGACGATCACCTCATCCCCGGCGCCTATATCACACGCCCGCAGCGCCAAACTCAACGCGTCCAGGCCGCATCCTACCCCCACGGCGAACTCGGAACCCACCGATTGGGCGTACTCCGCCTCGAATGCCTCCAGCTCAGGCCCTAGCACAAACCAGCCACTAGCCATCACCCGCCGGTACGCGGCATCCATCGGCGATTCCAGCTCTCGGTAGCTGGCGCCCACGTTCAAGAACGGAACCACCATTCCCCTATCCCGCGCGCTCTTACCCTTCAACCCTTCAACCCTTCACACTCACACTCCTCGACCGTTCTGGGACTTGGCGTCGGCCTCCGCGAACTACGGTGCCCGTACGATGCCACGTCTCTCAATCCATAGGACGGTCTGAGTACGACTCCTGCTCGCCCTCCATGCGTCCAGCCCGCATCCTTACGAGGCGGTCACATATCTCCAGCGTACTGGCTCGGTGCGCCACAACTACAATTGTCATGCCTCCCTTTAGAGAACGGAGCGTATCCTGAAGCCGCTGCTCCGAAATGCTATCGAGCGCGCTCGTCGGTTCATCGAGAACGAGCAGCTGAGGCTTGCCGACGAGCGCCCGCGCGATCGCCAACCGTTGCTTCTGGCCCCCTGAGAGGCCAATGCCACGCGGGCCGAGCATCGTGTCGAATCCGTCAGGAAGCGATCGTATCTCGTCCCCCACGTAAGCCGCATCCGCCGCACCTTCGACATCACGCCTCGAAATCTCCGGCCGCAGAAAGCGAATGTTTTCCTCAATCGTCGCTTGGATGAGCCGCGGCTCCTGCGGAACTAATGCTACCAACCTCGACCAGGCGCTGGGCTCGATCTCTTCGTAGGAAACGCCCGCCGCCAACACAGATCCGACTGTGGGACGCCTTAGGCGAAGAACTATCTGAAGAAGGCTCGATTTGCCACTGCCTGAAGGCCCAACGATCCCAACCGCCTCTCCCTCCGCTAACCGCAGCGACACATCACGTAACGCAGGCCGACCCGCCTCATACTCATAGCACACACCAACTAGTTCGACATCCCCCAGCAACGACGGCATGGTACTCCCATACGCCTCCCGGGACTGCTCTAGATGTCCGACGCGAGTATTCAACACATCGAGGTTGGGCGCGTGCTCTCTCATCGCCTGGAGCGTCGACTGTAACAGCGTGGCATGAGCCAGTGCGCGTATTACGAGCAGCACAACCGCTGCGACATCCGACCAGTCATCGCCCACAAAATCTAATGACGCAACCGCTCCTACCAGGCCTAATACCGCCATATCTCGGTACAGCATCGTCCCCGTTAGACTGGCGAACCGGGCCCGCATCTGCTGACGAGACACGCCCTCATTCTCTTCAACCAAAGCCTGATGCACGCGATCCCTAACACCAAACATGCGGAGCTCCATCGCCATCGACGCCGTACGAGTGACCCCCTCCGAGAATGCGGTATTGGCCGCTACAAATCGAGTCGCACTCTTGGAAGTCGAGCGAGATATCGGCCTTACCGAAGCGAACAGCACAAATCCGACCGAAACGACAACTAGCATCGCCACCGGATGCACGAGGAAAGCGGTAAACACAAGTGCCGACAGATTCAGCAGAGCAGTTGCCGCTACCGCGAGCCACAAAGCGACTGAGCCAGACTGAATCGACAGGGTCCCCACGGTCTCCTGAAGGCCGCCCTCCCGTTCTAGCGCCTGAACGGGCCACGCTGCATCGAGATACGCGGCAATAGCCCGACTGCGGGCATTCCGAAGTACTTCGGTCGACCACGCCGCCAGAAGCCGGGCAGTTGCAATATGCAATCCAAATAGGGCTACCGCGCTTCCGGTAGCCAGCCAGAGGAGAACTCCCGCTCTCAACGTCCAGCCGACAACGGGTAAAGTCAACGGAGCGTCGCCCGTGCCGCTAGCAATTGCCGTCGCAACGTGAACAATCACCACGAGCACTAGCGCCTCAAGAAACCCCGCGATCGCCGCACTCGATGCAATGCCCACCAGGCCGCGCACTGGGCGCCTGATGTAAGGCTGCAACGACAGCCACGTCTTGCGAATCACCGACGCCGAGAGTACTTCACCGGACCACCACCTCGAAAAAGCACCTCGTCACCCCTAGTACCAGCGGCACATTAGCCCGCGCAGTGCCCCTGTACGCGCAACAGCATCAGCACCCCGGCCGGTCTGAATGGGCCCACGAACTTACCTACCGATCGAATCACCGCGTGGTCGAGAGCCGATACCAACCGGTACATCATTCTCCGCCCGCCAAGTACTCGGCCAACTCTGCCCCGGTACGCCACGCTATACAGGCAGGAATGAAGTTCCCGCTGCATCACGACATTCAGACTGGAATCCTGGCCTATTGCCTCGCGCAACTTCGGTAACTGAATCCGGCCCTCATGCTCACTCTCATGTGGCGTTTTCAACCCGAGCTTTGCTGCCACCGTCGGGCGATCCACTGCCTCAAACAATAGGATATATCCTTCCCTCGCCAGGAGTTCTCTTCCAGCAGAGAGCGCCCCACTTCCCTCCGCCGTATGGTGCAGAATACCCCAATACATAAGGATGTCGACAGCGCCGCGTCTAACTGGAACGGAACTTGCGGTCGACACTACATACAGCGACCGCCGGTGCGGGTTCATCTTTCGGTTCAGCTTGAGGCCCTGGCTGGATATGTCTATAGCAATGTAGACCGTCTCCTCCGACGTGTGGGGAGCAATCAAGTGGCGAAAAGTATATCCGTCACCGGCGCCCACATCCACGACCGTGCGTGAAGCAAAGCCCCCGTACTCTTCTATCAGGCGCTGAACGAACGGCTCTCGCTCCCAGAGACGTAAAGTCCACGCCTTCTCCGTTTCAGCGGAAACAGCTTGGCCATACTCGTTCGACCAGAACGCCTCGTCTTCCCACTCCCAAGTTCGTTTACCAATACGGGTCAAAAGTATTCGTTGGGTACTCTCGATGCCCGACTGAAGCGTCTTGCGCACTGTTGGGCGCAGCCTTGCTATTGCTTCATCAATTAGAGGGCTCTCAACTTCATGGTTGCGCGCAGCCCGATTCAGAAGGATCGGAATTCCATCGTCCACCGGGAACACCAGGTTACACTGGTTGCAAAATAAGAGTAGTAGCTGCGACGAGTCGGTGTCCCTCACAGGTTTCAGTCCTGTGCGGCAATCCGGACATACGCAAAGTCGGAGAATGTCATCTACGGTCATGGAGACCTCTCACCTAGGGTGGTCACTCGGTTTGCAGGCCACCGTGCAGTTCCTTTTCGGCGCGCACATATACGCTATCGGCCACGTGCCCGACAAGTCTACACCTCTGTCGTGCCGCCAGGCGCCTAAGCGCCTCGGACGTCCGCACGACAGCGGCGTAACGGCGTGCGAGCATATCTAGGTCCGCCGGCTGTGGATTGAGGGCGAAGAATCCATCGACCGACAGTTCACATGGCCCAACAAGCCTTGCAAATGTGGTCTGCAGTTCCCGGGGCGTCCAGTAACGGATTCTAAACTCGTCATCGTTACTGCTGATCCACGCCCTAGTCGCGTTATAGGCCTGTCGCAATCCAAACCTGTTAGCCATCTGAACGAGCACTGTCCCACTCATCTCGGTCACACGCGCGAGCTCGGCGATCGCTTCGTTTGCGTGCTCTTTACTGAAGTGTTGAAAGACTCCATAGGAGTATCCCACCGCAAAGGATCTCTCGGCGAAGGGCAGCATCCGCGCGTCGCCGACTACGTGCCAAGTCTCGACGTTCAACGCCAGCGCGACTCGAGTCGCCGCCAGAACCGCGTCTAGGGAAGGGTCAAGACCTACGGCTCGGTATCCCTTTCGAGCTGCACTAACGGTCCAGCGGCCCCAGTTGCACCCGACGTCGAGGAGAGTCTTGCCCTCCCCGGCTGGCAGTCGAATGTCTGGGATCGGGTAGCGCTTCAGCGATCCCTTCAGCTCCTGGTAGAGGAACCCGTTGGTCTTGACGATCTCCTGTTGGACAAAATCGTCAACGTCATCGCTTCCCATGGCAGTGGCCCGTTCTGCAGTGCCGCCTCCTCGCTTCACAGCGGCCAGGGTCGACTCGCAGTATGGATGAGTACGCGCCACCTCCTCGACAAGCATGACCGGCACTCCGTCAACGATGGGGTACTCATGGCCCGGACCACACACGAGGGTGTCCCCGCGCCGCTCGACTGACATCCGATCTCTTGGACACACAAGAACGTCGCTTAACCACTCCGGTATAGACTGCAAGTCCGCTCCCCTCAGGCCGTGTATGACCATTTCGACGGAGCCTTCCGCCCTCCCGGGTCCGAGTCGGCGGGCCGCCGAGGCTCTCCGCCACCGACAAGCCCTGCCGGGACGGATCGTTCTTTTGTTACTCCATCTTACTCCTCTTGCTACTCCATCTTAATCAGTGCGCCGTCAGCTTGCTCACGTAGTACTGCTCGAGGCGGGCCCCAATAGCCTCATTAGAGAACCTAGCCTCAACAAGCGCGCGACCCGCGCTGGACAGTTGGCGCCTTTGAATTGGGGATAGTGAAGATATCGCCTTCGCGAGGCTCTCTGGCTCCGGATCCGCGATAACGGTCGCCTCCCCGAGGCTATCTATAGCCTGGCAGGTGCGCGTCATGACTACGGGCCGGCCGCACGCTAAGGCGTTGAGCACCATTAGGGGAAAGATGTCAAACCGCGCAGGTAGGATGAACAGGTCCGCAGCGAGAATTACTTCATCGGCTTCTGCACTAGCAAAGGGCCCCCCGAATGCAATACGAGTGTGGAGATCGAGCCGCTCAATAAGTGCGCGGCAATGCGACGAGAACGCGGGAAAGGTTGCGTCTTCACCAAGGATCGCCAGGCAGTAGTCCTTGGGCAGCTGCGCGAACGCTTCGATAAGTAGGTCCAACCCCTTATTTGGCGCTATTCTGTGAGCATACAGAGCGATAGTTGAGGCTTCAGGAAAACCCCACCCTACTCGTCGTCTCGATACTTCAGGGGCATCTTCCGTCAGGAGACAGGCCGGCGTCGGATTACCGAGTTCCTGTACGGCAATATCTGTACCAAATGCATCCCGAACCTCTTTCGCTTCAGGAGCGCTGAAGACGATGAACAACTCATCTCCATTCGGGCGATGCAGCCGGTTGTAGGTCCGATGGGCTGCCCCCTTCCATCCCCCGCGAGTAGCGATCGTACCGTGGGGCTGTATGAAGCACGGCGTGCCGCTTTTCCCTGCTTCTCGTCTTGCTACTTGAGTGAGCGCGGTTGGCCACTCGTGCGCGTGGACCACGTCAGCCCAATTCACCATCTCTTTCAGGACGGATCGCAATCCCGGTACATAGAGCGGCCCAACAGCGCCGGGCCAGCGGCGGAGGCTATAGGCCGGCAGCGACGTGATGCGGACACCCTGCGTGTCTGCCGCGAAGCTGAAATGTGGTGTATGGGTGCGGAGACCTTTTCGGACGAGATCGGTTGTAACGACGCGGACCTCGTGGCCCTGAGCCGCTAAGGCGACGGCGTGCCGAGACGCGACTCGTCCTGGGCCACCGAGGAGGGATTCATCCATCACGCCGTGTGAAACGATGCCGACTCTCACGCTCCTCAAGACCTCCCTTCTATCGCGGCCTGGGGCACGCAACTGTCGGCATGCTGTAGCGTTCTCCCATTCCACCCCCACGACCCGTACCTGCGCGACCTCGCCCAAAGTCCGGTAACCACCACCGTGCTCCCGCCGCCCCCAGCTCGGGGCGGCGCTACGTGACCCAACCGCCTTGCGACTCTAGCGTGCGAGATCCCGTGGCCGGACTGCTAACCCGGCAGCGACTCAAGCCTCCTACGAGCCCGAGTGGCCTATGAGGATTGTCCTGGTCAGTGAGACGTTCACCGAGTCAATGGGGTACACGGAGAACCTGCTACCCCGCTACCTCGCAAAACTTGGGCACGACGTTCACGTAGTCTCGTCGGATCTGCAGGCCTCCTACTATTATGGTAACGATCTCTATGGCCCCGCGATTCCACCTGTTGTCCAGCCTGGTGTCTTTCCTGTTGACAACTTCACACTCCATCGACTACCGCACCGCTTAGTGGGAGGGTACCCCTGGCTGATCGGCCTCATCCGACGAGTGCACGATCTCAAGCCGGATATTATCCAAGCACAAGGTTCCGCATCGCTGTTCTCACTCGAGAGCGCTGCAGCGGCCATTGTTACCGGGGCCAGATTGTTTACCGCCGCCCACCAGCACGCTTCGGTCATGGGAGCTGTCCTTACCTCGTCTCGGTTCTCCCTCGTTCGCCTTAGAAGTTCCCTTCGCCGGGCACTTCCAGGTCGCATGGTTTCCGCAGTCGCGGAGACTTGCTACGCGACCACTGTTGACTGTGCTGAGGTAGCCGTGAACTACTACGGCGTGCCTTCATCCAAGGTAACAATAGCGCCCCTCGGTTGCGACACCGATACCTTTTGGCCCGTCGCCGATGAAGCAGCTCACCGTGACCGCATGAAGCTCCGCGGAGAACTCGGGTTTGCTCGGGACGACATCGTCTGCGTCTACAGCGGCCGGTTCTCACCGGCAAAGAACCCGGCTTGTCTAGCTCGCGCCCTCCAGCTACTGCAGGCCCGCGGGAAGCCGTTTCGAGGGCTTTTCATTGGAGGAGGGCCGCAGATGCGCGAAATTGAAGAGACTCCAGGGTGCCGGGTGCATCCGTTTGTTCCAACTGCCGAGCTTGCTCCTATGTATCGGGCCGCGGATATCGGAGTTTGGCCATGCGAGGATTCCATGAGCATGATCGACGCAGGAGCCTGTGGGCTCCCCCTAGTTGTCAGCGATCGGATGCGTGCCACAGAGCGAATAAGGGGAAACGGTTTCTCGTACCGACAGGGGGATCCCGTAGCTCTTTCACGGGTCCTGGAGCGCTTGGAGGCGCGGCAGATCAGGGAAACGATGGGCCAAGTCGGTGCGACCCGCATCGCGGAATCGTATAGTTGGAACCGCATTGCCGCTGACCGAGTCGACGACTATCGCTTTTCTCTCGCACGGCTAGCCCGAAACGTGTAGTTCCAGGAGTCAACGGATATCAGAATGTATCCTGCTCGTTTCAATTCTCCGAGGGTCTTAAACAGCCGCCGTAATGGAACAGGCTGATCAAACTCTACACAAAGAACCGCCGGGGTGATGTCGTCATCGACCAGACTTCCGAGGACGGCGTGCTCGGCACCCTCAATATCAAGCTTAAGGAGGTCGATATCGTTGTGATCGAGTTCTACCATTAGGGCACGAAGGGATTTGCACGGCGCCTCGAAGTAATCTGCAGTACGCTGCAGATTGACTATTGAGTGTGACACGTGCCTCGGATTGCGGGGGGCGTAGAACTTCAAGGTTGCCTCATGCGACCACAAGCCGACAGGATGGAACGTAATGCCGTCGCCTTCTCTGAACGTAGTCCTCGCGTAGGCAACGGCCCTCGGCGTAGGGTCGAAAACGTGTACCTCCGCTTCGAAGCGTTGGGCCAGGCCTTGGTCGAAGGAGCCCTCCTCACCGAGACCAACGCAGTAACATACCGCACGCCTCGGCAACAGATTCGCGGGAATAATCCAATCGGCCCTTGGGGTACCCAATCTTAGTAGGTCATCACGCCGCTCTTTCCGAAGTGCGTGCCGAAGAATCGTTCGGAGACACCTGCTACGGATTCTGTAATACCACATAGACATGGAATTCGCGGTTCCTATGCTTCACTCCCATTGCGTCGAGCCGACCTTTCGCTAGCGAGGCAGAGTGTTGACACCCGGCCCAGGCCAAAGGCTGAACCGCACCTTCGGTCGTTGGTCGGTGGCCTCCTCAGGGGGGTGACCACCGGCCGTGAGCGTACTTGCGCTCGAGCTTCACCATGAGCATGGCGGCACGCCCTCGACGCTCCACCGCACGCCCACGTCGGTGCGGCGGTTCATCTCCCGCATGACTCGTTCCTGCACGCCGGTGCCGAGTTCGGGGCGGCCCTTGTCGCCGAACCCGCAGGCGCCCGGCGGTGGGCTGCGTACAGGTACGTAGGACCTCGCCCTGCGCCGCTCGCAAGTGGGTGGCCGCCGCCGACGCCCCGCAGCCTTCGGCGTCGTCGGTCAGGTGGGCGTAGGCGTTCCACCCGCGCGCCATGAGCGTGCTTCCTCTCGTCGAGGACCTGCCCGAAGGGCTGGTGGTGGCCGTCATGGCGATCTCGGGCGTCCGGCCTGCGGGTCAAGACGGCCCAAGGGCGACGCCAGGCGCAAGGTGAAGGTGACGGACCTGCCGGTGTCGGGCCAGGGAGGCCCGGTGGTGGATGCTCTACGACGTCACCCGCGAGCTGTCACCTGTCGGAAGCGGTTCATCGCCAGGTTTCGCGCTGAGAGCCTTGGAGCCTCCCCTAGTCGTTACACTTCCCGAGCCGCGCCTCGAGGCGAGCTGACAACACGGCCCTGCGCGGCACGAAGCAAGGACCCGCTTCCCCGGCAACAGTTGGCGTCGCGGCGAAATGAACCCATCATCAGCGTCGGTCAGACAGGCAAAGGAGTTGCGCATGGAGCATATTGCTGTCCATCCGACTGCGAACATCCATCCGACCGCACGACTCCATGCGACATGCTCGGTCGATGCTCATGCAGTTATCGGTGGCGCCTGCATCATCGAGTCCGACGTTCTCGTGGGCGTCCGGGCCACCGTCGTGCCTGCTGACGGCTGGATGGCTGCGCCCGGAGAGACTGTATTGAAGACCCGATCGGTGATTGGTGCGGGTGCGATCGTATCCGGGCCTGTCACAATCGGCCGCGGTGCCGTCGTGCGGCCCGGGGCGGTGGTAACCAGTGATGTCCCCGCTCACGCAATCGTTGCCGGTAACCCGGCTACCGTCATTGGATACACGGACACGGGGAGTGGCCTATCGACACCATTTATCCCACCCCCACACTCAGCGGGCGAGTCCACCTCGGTTGCAGGTGCAACTTTGGTAAGGCTCCCCAAAGTAGTAGATGTCCGCGGATCGCTGACCTTCGCAGAGATAGAAGAAGGCCTCCCTTTCGAGGCGAAGCGAGTCTTCCTTGTCTTTGATGTTAGCAATCGCCACGTACGAGGTTCCCATGCTCACCGGACACTGCACCAATTCCTGATTGCTATCGGGGGTCGCATCGTGGTCGCCATCGACGACGGGCGCGAAAGGTCTCAAGTTCATTTGAGTGAGCCGACCCTCGGACTTCACATCCCCCCCATGGTGTGGGCAACCCAATACGACTATAGTCCGAACGCTGCGCTCGTCGTACTTGCTTCCGCCGAGTACGATGCCTCCGACTACATCCGAGACTATGATCAGTACCTCCGTGCGGTTGTCGCCGCGGAAGGATAGTTTGGCAGATGTCGCAGGCGCCGCTCCACGCGCATCGCCAAGGTTTTGAGCTGCCACGAGGACACCTATCGCGAGCCGTGCAGGGATTCGGCTTGGCCGCCGCAGGTTGCCATGGTGGAGACCCAAGGTGTTGATCGTTTCGAGGGCCTCTCGATATGCTGAGGTCCTGTTGGTTGTGCAGAGATCTCGGCAGAGAGATGAATTGTGAGTCGCGTAGATCAATTTCCACCGCCTGCGTTGATGCGTCGAGTTGGCTCCCTCCCTGAAGGGTTCAACAATCGAGAGGGCTACCTCGAGCTCGGCCGGGCAACTCGTGCTGCCATCGAGGAACTCCTTCCAGCACCTTGGTCTTGGGACGGCACTCGTACGCTGGACTTCGGCTGCGGCGCCGGACGTACCCTGCGTCACTTTGTTGCTGAGGCTAGCCGTGGCACATTCTACGGTTGCGATATCGACCGTGACAGTATCGCATGGGTCCGAAGCCACTTCGTTCCTCCTTTCGAGGTGTTTCTCGTTGATGAAGCGCCTCCCCTTTCGTTGCCCGACGCGTCGCTCGATCTCATATATGCGATTTCAGTCTTTACCCACATCACTATCCACTGGAGTTCTTGGCTTCTTGAGCTCCACCGCCTTCTTCGTCCAGATGGGCTGCTGCTCGTGACATTCATGGGAGAGGGCATGGGCCCGCGGGTTTCCGGTGAACCCTGGAACGAGGACCAAATAGGTATGACGGTATTCGCTCCCCATCAGGAATGGGACCTTGGCGGTCCCATGGTCTTGCACTCACCATGGTGGATCCAGGAGCACTGGGGACGACTGTTCGCTATCGAGATCCTCAATCCATCCGGCTTCGGGGGAGGCGCGCCAGTCTTCGGGACTCATAACCACGGAGTTGTCCTGATGCGCAAGTCCGCCAAGGCGTGCACACGCGAGGATCTTCAGCGCCCGAACCCGGACGACGGGCGTGAGTTGAAGGCGTTGACTTACCAAGTCGATCGGCTTCTGAGATGGCCGACTGGTCGAGAAGCAAACACCATCTCTGGGCGGCAGGCTGCGAGGGCATTGCTCGATGCCGGTCGCAGGCGGCTCCCATGGCCAATTCAGCGCGCTAGTCATGCGCCCTAACGTTGGCAATGAGTTATCGGCGGTGGAGCATGCCGCACCCCGCACTCCAACACGCCCAGACATTCAGCCGAACCTGACCTGGAACTGGTGTGTCAGCCTCGTCTTGCTCGGCTGGTGGCCACTCCTTTATCTGGGTCCCGGGCGGGTCGGAGTTGGGCTCGTTGCCGTTGGACTCGCTATGTGGCTTCAGCTGGGTTGGCGCTGGAGCCGGACACGTCGTTCTCTCCGCGCGTGGGGAACCCACTGGCTCCTTGTCCTCCTATATCCGGCCGTTCTGGCACTGTACGCGGCGATCATCACGGTCCTGACCCCCGTACCGGGGTTCGCGGTCGCAGGCTCTGAGAACGTAGTGCGAAGTCGGTTACTCATCTGGACCCTTGTCGCCATTCCTATGTTCATCGCTGGGGCTCGGAACGCCCATCACTTACCCTTTCAGCAACTGAAGTGGCTGGGGACTCCCCTTGTGCTCCTCCTGACACTGGACTCTGCGGCCCTACCCGCCACGGCAAACCCGCTCCTGGCTGGGCACGCCATGTGGCTCACCGCAACGGCGATTCGGTTCAGACCCCTTCCGGTTCGTCTGCTGAATTGGTTCGTGGTCGCGGCCGCGGTTCGGATGCTCTGGGTCCTTGGGGAGATCGGCCCCACTCTTTCCGCGGTCGCTGTCGCAGCGTTGTTTATGTTCGCTCGCGAGCGCCGAGGCACAGTGTATCGGGCCTATGCGCGGCGAGTCAGGAGGGGGCAGTCACTCGCTGTGGGACTCATCGCTGTCATCGTCGGTATCCCGGTAGCATGGGGCCTCATCGTTGAGAACCGCTCCAACCCGATTCCCTACAACAGCTCGTACCTGCTCCGCTCCGCAGCTTACCGCTCAGTCCTACTCGGGCTCGATCTTCACGGTCATGGACTTCGCCCGCTTGTGGTATACGATGCCCAAGGGCTTGACCGTGCCGAACTAGCCTTTACCTATGCTCACAACTTTCTGCTTGATGCGCTGCACTCGACGGGAGTTCTGGCAGTACCCTTGGCCGCCCTGTTGGGCATCGGAATCCGACGAGGCATGAGGGACCGCCGGCCCGAGTCCATCATTGCCATGGGCCTACTTGCAAGCAGCCTGTTCTCCGGAGGCATTGAGAGCCCACACGCCTGGTTTGGTCTAGGGCTACTCCTTACGTGCCGACGATCCCTGCCCCTCGTCCCTTCCGAGCCTCCGCCCCATTCCGCCCGTGCAGGTCACGGAACGCGCGCGTCCAACCGCTAGCGCCAAAAGGCCACGAGGCTTCTTGTCCGGGGAGATACCGAACTCCAAGCACGACGAGTTCGTTTTCTGACAGGATCCAGCTTTACGGTAGCCGCCTCGGTCCGGCACATTCCCGATTGCCACCTGCCCACCAAAATTCCATATAATTCCACCTGCTTCGCCATGACACGTTCGACATCAAAGTGCTCCTGTGCCACTCTGCGACCTTTATCCGAGGCTCGTTGCCAGGAGTCAGCATCGTACATAAGCGCCTCAATTTGATGGCGAAATGTCCTCACCATCTGGCCGGGAAAGGGGTCACCAATAGAAAGGAAGGGGTCTGCGCCGAACACCCCAGGACTGCGCCCTGCGTGAGCACGGATTCCCGCTAGGACAACCGGGAGCCCTAGGCTCGCGGCCTGTACCGCAGCTGTGCCTTGTCCAACAAACACGTGTACATCTCGCAACGCCTCTCGAATGTCGAAGTTAATTCCTACAAACTCAATATCCCGATCCCTGCCGCTCCACCTGCGGGCGAGACGCTCCAGGCGTTGGCGATCATCGCCGTCCCCAACGACCCGTACCCTCACGCCTCCAGACCACTCCACAGCCACGGCGTCCGCCATGAAGGCTGCGAGATACCGCTTCGAGCGGTCAAGACGAGACACCGTGGCGATCACGACAGGCTCTTCGGCTTCCGGGGGCCGACCAATGCCCGGGCCTCCCGGTAGGCGCACCGGGATCGGCAAGAATGGGCACGACGTTGTGTCCACACCTGTTGCCAGCGAGATAGACCGTCGCGCATCGCGGTAGGCGACGACCAGCTGTCCGTTGCCAACCCATTTCTCGATGAGGCGGGAATATCTCTTTCGCCCGAGGTGGTCATTAAGCTCCACTACCATAAGAGGCAGGTTCTTGGCCGCCGACAGGATCTCACCGTATTCCGCTGCACTGGGCCACGCCGCCTCAACAACGGTGGGACGAACCATCTCAGCGATCTCCTCCATCGCCTTCACTGCGGCGGTTCGCTCCTGAGGACGCGCCGTTGAGGCGGGCGACCGTAGTGCGCCGATTCTAATATGGGTGACGCCAAGCCCGTCTATCACCTCGCTACCAATTCCACCAGCGGAGACAACCGTCACATCGATACCGCGCGCGCGAAGCCACCGGGCCTTACTAGCCAGATAGGCGGGGGCCCCGCCGGTCCCCAGGGAGCCGGCAAGGAACAAGACACGCCAGCCCGGGAACTCCTCATTCATGGCTGGTTCATACCCGTTTAGCCCGCCCTGCCGCCACGGCGCCGGCGACCTGAGCGAGCGACTCGCACACATAGTGGGGCCGCGCACGCAACAATAGGCGCCCATCTCGAATCCCACATGTCACTGCCCAAGTTGTGACGCCAAGGGCCGTTCCGGCTTCGATGTCAACCTCTGTATCCCCTACCCAATGCGAGGACACTACATCGACGCGGCCCCCAAGTTCGCGACCGACTGTCTCGTCTTTTCGAGCTTCCGGTTGACAAACGATAATGGCATCCACTTCAGACAGCAGCCCGAGCGCGCCTAACTGGTCGCAGAGCGCCTTCCAACGCCGCCGCATCGTGACGACCACTACCTCGTGGGTAGACCGCAGACTCCTGAGGGCCCATATCGCCCCTGGCTGCAGGGTATCGAGCGAAAGCATCGACGGCGACTCGATTCGCTCAAGCCACTCCTCATCGAACCGAGCCGGTTCCACCCGCGCACCAGAAGCCAGCAACACGCTAGCCGTCGACGCTCGCTGGCGTTTCAGTTCCCAAAACGACGCCAACTCGAGGATGCGATCGCCCATCGGCTCCAGTATTGCCTTGTACACCTGATACTGACGAGCCCGCATGTCCAGAATCGTCCCATCAAGATCAACGAACACAAAGGACATCGTTACCAGTGAGCCACCACCAACAACTCGGCGCACAAGTCAGGGAACTCTTTGCCCAGCTCATAGAAACCATCCATCATTGCCGGTGACCACGTAGCTTCAATCTGCGAATTAGACAAAGGCTTTAGGAAGACACCCCATACTGCAGCGACGACCAGCCCAGCCGATGCGATCTCGGCCAACAACGATTCCTTCGTATAGACGCGCCGGTGACCCACCGCTACGTCCCGCTCGTTGAGCGCGGTTGGGCTAGCTAGCATACCCATCTTCACTGCTGCTAGCCGGTGTATGGAATTTCCGTTGGGCACACCAATCACCATGCGCCCGCCGGGCCCAATCCATCCCCGTGCGCTCTCCAGGAACCCGCCCGGGTCTTCGACGTGCTCGAGAACATGGTCCGCGACGATTACATCGTACAGTCGCTCCGGTTCGAAGTTCTCGAAGAGAGAGCAGATCACCTCGGTATTCGCGAGGCTCGGAATAGCTGAGACCAACTCCAGCGAACCCTCTACAACCGTAAGCTGAAGAAAGTGTGGTGCCAGCATCTCCGTCATGACGCCCTCTGCCGACCCCAATTCTAAACCATATCTGCCGGTCAGTACCGGCCTCATGGTCTCGTAACGATACCGAATCAGCCGGCGATCGATGCCGAGCTCCTCGTTCAGATACCACTTCGCAGCATTCTCAATCCGCTGCCTTTCGCCCTCAAGACTCACGTAGCGCCCTCATATACTCGAACTCTTCACGCAGTCCATCTTCCAGTTCGACATGCCGCCAAGTCCCAGCGGCCTCCCTCAGCTTCGAGGCGTCGAATGTAAAGCTCCTGACGGGGGACTCCTGCCCGAGCCTCACGATGCTACGGCCGCTTATCCTGGCCAGGATCCGTAATACCGATTCAACACTGACAGACGTCCCACGAACCACATTAACGACGCCGGCGCAGTATGTCGGACGCATCACGATCCGACGGGTTGCTTCGGCGGCGTCCCGCACATGGAGATAGTCTCGCAAGACATCGCCGCTTCCTATCAACTCCAGCGCCTCGCCCGCCAGTGCCCTTCGAATCGCCCGAGTGATGAGCCGGTCATACGCCTCTTCCCCTGGCCCATACATGTGGCCATAACGCAGGACGCTCACTGAGCTCCCTGCCCGAGCGTAGTCAGTGCATAGTTTCTCACAGGCAACCTTGCCCTCGGCATAAGGCCCAACCGGGTCTAAAGGTGTCTGCTCGGTGACAACAGCGCCCCGTTGCGGATCGCCATACACGTCAATTGTGCTTGCGAACACGACTGTACCCGGTACTGACGGTAGGCTATTGAGCAGTCGCTCGGTCAGAGCAACGTTCTGACCACACAGCCTGGCCGATTCCTCTCTCGCTCTCTTTGGCGTCGCTGCAGCAAGGTGGATAAGCACGTCGACATGCGACGCACCGTGGCGGCGCCAGAATTGCGGGCCAAGGTGTTCCCAATCGCCCACCCGAAGCTGCCTAGCATTCACCGTGGCGATAGGCGTTGCCTTTCTTGAGAGCGCGGCCACAACAGCGTGGGGGAGCTTGGCGACGGATTGCACTACGTACCGCCCCAGAAAGCCCGTAGCACCCGTGACCACAATCAGCAACGGAAGCCTTCCGCTTCGATCCGGCGGAACTCTTCGACAGAGCAAATAACCGGCTGGCGGTCCATAGATCGCAACCACATTAGCCCTACCGGCAGGGGATTGATCTTTCGGTCGAACGATGGAACATCTCCGGTGAGGGCGATATTACGGCAAATGGCAGGCATGTTGAGGCCTGCCGCCGTAAAAAAGTATATCGTCGTAAAGAACCGACCGATGTTTATTTCAGTCGGGCAAGGCGTACCCGCCTGATCTAGGGTCATGTCAACGCTAAATACTCCATGTGGACGCGAGTCGACCGCACGAATCGCGCTAAGTGCGCACTGGTCCACTTCGGGATCGGACAGGGTTTCCGCTATGCGCGTCACACCGGTTACGCCGGAAGGTGCCCGGTCACCCATCGCCCACCCGAGTCGGCGCCGCGACTGGGCTACCACAAGCGCACCCTCATGCCATATTGATGACCAGGTGACTGAAACCGACGACAGCTTCTCTGCAGCGGTAAACTCTCCCCACCCCCCCAATCGCTCGATCCAAAGCTTGGCGAAATGCGGATCTCTGGTGGCTATCGCACCGCGGCCACCGCCGCCCGTGCGCATCCGAAGCCAGACCGGCCGCCGCAATTCTTGGAACGCTGCATCGACGTCCGCCTCGGAACGAATTAGCCTTGTCAGTGGGACGCGAAGGCCACCCTCGGCCCAGACCTCATAGGAACGGTACTTGTCGACACAAGTCTCGATGGTTTCCGGCGCCGGCAGGAAGAGGCTCACGCCCTCCGATCTGATCTTCTCACGCAAGCGCGACACGGCGAGCACCTCGAAGTCATGCTGCACCATCAACAGCTCAGGCTTAGACCGCTTCAGTACAGACAGAAGCGCGTCCTCGTAGTCGGCCGAATACGCGTATGGAACTAGGTGCGCTTCATCGACGTCTGCCAGTATTAGGTCCGAGGCTACGGATGACGTACCAATCAAATAATCGTCCGGGTGGGCTTCTCGAAGGGAACGGATTAAATTGTGCGCTGGCGCTCCGCCGGCGCCACCCACTTGAATTCGCGCCACAACCTCAACCCCCCGGTTTGTATGACGTTGCAGCGGCGCGCACTTGACGCTCTATCCAGGGGTACGTACGGGCGATGCCATCGGCCAACGCAAAGTTCGCGCGCCATCCCAGGCTTTCGATGCGGGCGTTACTGAAATTCCGGGAGCTCACACCCACCGGTCCATCGACGTAACTAACGCCAAGGTCCTTACCCGACGCTTGGATAATCGTCTCGACCAGCTCCTTGACCGATACGTACTCCGCAGTCCCGATGTTCACTGGGCCCTCCAGATCGGATTGCATCAGCTGGTAGACACCTGAGACCAGGTCGTCAACGAAGATATAGGACCGAATTGCGCTCCCGTCTCCCCATACTTCAATCACTCCCCCATCCGGCGCCTCAGCCACTTTCCGGCAGATAGCCGCTGGAGCCTTTTCTCGACCACCGCGCCAGCTACCCTCTGGGCCGTAGCAGTTCTGAAACCGGGCGATACGTACCGCAAGGCCGTAGCGGCGAGCGTAAGCTTGTGCCATGCGCTCGGCGTACAGCTTCTCCCATCCGTACTCGTTGTCGGGGTTCGCTGGAATCGCTTCGTCCTCACTGAGCTCCGGCTCGCCAGGCTCCATATCACGATATACGCACACTGAAGAGGAAAGAAAGTACTTCGGCACCCCCGCTTTCGCAGCGGCATGGATCATATTAATGTTGATCAAGGCACTGTTTCGCATGATGTCGCACTCGGCAGAGTGGATGAACCCCATTCCTCCCATGTCGGCTGCAAGGTTGAACACCATGGCTGGCGCTTGCCCGCCGAGGTCCAGCGCAGTATCACAATTTGCGCCATCTCGAAGATCTAGAAGCAAGAACTCGTCAGTTGCGCTCGGACCAAACTCGGGGTACTTAATGTCAACTCCCCGAACAATGTGACCATTCCCCTTCAGATGCTTCACTAGATGGCTGGCGATAAATCCCCCAGCACCAGTAACGACGGCGGTTGCCACGAGAACGCTCCTTACGTGATGAGGTTCAAATCTCCGGACCTAGTCTCTACCTCTTCAGGACCAAGCCCGAGCGAAGCAAGAAGTCGCTCGTAGCTGGACGTGATAGCTTCCGGCGAGTGCCGCTGAGCAATGGTACGCGCCACCTCTGAGTCCCAGACCTCGCTTCTACGGTTCGAGAGAAGCCTCATAATGGCGTCGGCCAAGCAGTCGGGCCTGCCTGGGGGCACAACAAGCCCCGCCTTAGACCGGACAATTGTCATCGCCAGGTCGGTGTCGTGTGAGGCGCTCACAACCAGGGGACGTCCCGCCGCCATGGCAGAGAATATCTTCGATGGAGTTGTCGTGCGGTCGTGCCCTTCCCGCAGCGGCACGAGGACTACGTCCGCCATCCCGTACAACTGGGAGACTCTGTCCCAAGGCACGAAGTCCCGCAACTCAACGTTTCTAGGCCGCTCACGCCGAATCCGAACCTCCAGCCCTCTCCGCGCTGCGCCTCCACCCACAATAACGAAATGGACTCCCTCGTCAGCAAGTCGCCTCGCTGCGTGGAACACTGAATCGAAGTCCTGAGTTAGACCGATATTCCCCGCGTAGAGGACAACCGGGGCCGCCGCAAGTCCCCATGCCCGTGACAGCGGGTTGTCCTTTCGCTCCGGCACTATCACCGAGGTATCAACAGAATTCGGGATTACAACCGTATCCCCGGGCCGGCCACCGCGGTCAACTATGACGCGCGCGAACTCCGGGCCAATCGCGACCACTTTGTCCGCTGATCTGTAGATCCACCGTTCAACGGCATCAAGTACTGCTAGGAGCCGCCGATTACGCACCACCCCGAGGTCCCGCGGAACGTCTGGCCACAGTTCCTGAACGTTGTAGATTAGTCTTCCCTGACTAAGCAGCCGCCCAATGAACCCTACCAAGGCAAGGGTCAACGGAGGCGATATAACTATTACTACTTGTCGGTCACGAAAATAGCGAAGCACGCCAACACCCATCTCAGCGTGTAGAATAGCAAAATCAAGCAGGCGCCTGGCTACGACCTCAGGCTTTTGCGGAACGTAACATCTCACGATACGAACGCCGCCCTCCTCATCCACCCTAAAAGGTCGCAGTAGCGAGGCTCGATATCGAGGATGCCCCCGGACAGCAGCCCCGGGATTATAGTGAGGAATTGAGGTTAGCACCGCGACATCGTGACCCCGGTTCCTCAGTTCGCGAGCAAGGCGAGTTACGATCGTCGCGGTCGAAACCGTATCCGGTTCATGAACGATACTAATGAGAAGTAGGCGTGCCACAATCAGCCTTTGCGGGTCACTAGGAGGTCCTGGAGCACGAGGACATCCATGTCCGCGCGCAGGAAGCATGCGATGGCTTCTTCGGGTGTGCAAACGATCGGCTCATTTTCGTTGAACGACGTATTGAGTACGACCGGGACGCCTGTAAGATGTTCAAAGGCCCGAATCAATCTCCAGTATCGCGGGTTACTGATGCGGTCGACGGTCTGGACGCGGCCAGTGCCATCCACATGCGTAACCGCCGGAAGACGTTCACGCCAGTCCTCTCGCACACGAGGGGCATATAACATGTATGGTGAACTGCCCTCGAGTTCGTAAATCTCCCCAGCACGTTCAGCCAGCACCGAGGGAGCAAAGGGACGGAACGCCTCGCGACGCTTTGTCCTGCTGTTGAGCATATCCTTCATCCGTGGATTCCGGGGGTCACAAACGATGGAGCGATTTCCTAGCGCACGCGGACCGAACTCCATCCTCCCCTGAAACCAGCCCACAATCAGACCATCGGCAATGTACTTCGCTGTCCGCTCACACAGCGCGGACTCCTCCAGGCGCTCATACGGTACGCCAGCCTGCTCAAGACTTGCAGCACACTCCTCGACGGTAAAGCTCGGGCCGAGATAGACATGTTCCATCTCATAGCTCCGGGGCATGCCAAGCCTGTGGTGAGCGACGTACAACGCAGCTCCAAGCGAGGTACCTGTGTCGCTCGCAGCAGGCTGAACAAAGATCCGCTCGAAACCCGTTTCGGCAGCTATAAGTGAATTGGCAGTCACGTTGAGGGCTACTCCCCCCGCCATTGCGAGAGACGGCAGTCCGGTCGACTTCCGGAGTGCTTGAAGGACGGGAACGAGTACCTCCTCCAACCGGAGCTGGGCAGACGCCGCAATATCGCGATGGCGGTCGTCGAGGGTGTCGTCCGGCCTTCGGCGAGGCCCAAGCAGATCCTCCAATTGCGGGCCGAAGAGCGTGCCAACTATTGGAGGACCCGCGTCGAAGTTCCAATCGATCGATTCCCGCCCATGGCGGAAAAACTCCATCGCCAAGCGGCAATCTTCCCCAGTCCTCATCAGTATCCGGCGCATCTCCGCCAGGAATCGAGCCCGGCCGTATGGGGCCAGGCCCATGACCTTGTACTCGTCTCCATAGTGTGGAAACCCGAGGAACTGCGTTATTGCCGTGTAGAAGAACCCCAGACTGTGAGGAAAGTACACGCGGTGATTTACCTCAAAGTCGCTTCCTCGACCGGTTCCCGACGCCATGCTGACGAAGTCACCCAACCCATCGACCGAGCATACGGCGGCCTGGTCGAACGGTGACGCGAAAAAGGAACTGGCAATGTGAGACGGGTGGTGCTCGACGAAGTGGAGACGGCACTGGGACAGGTCGGCATCAAGAGACGCTTCCAGCTGGCTGTTGACGGACATGGTACGTGCCCGGGCTGCGAGCCGCTCCCGAGGTAGCGAACGCTGTCGAGCCGCATGCACTAGCGCGTGAGCGAGGCGTCTGGCCTTATGAGCATGCGGATTCTTCGACAGAGCGATATGGTTCAATGCCGACGGCTTCACCCCGGCTTCTGCCAGTACCCACCTGGCAGCTTCGACCGGTAGGCCTGAGGCATGCTTTACACGGTTGAACCGCTCTTCCTCCGCGGCTGCAACTACATCGCCGTCGACGAAGAGGGCCGCACTTGCGTCCGCATGGAACGCGTTTAGACCCAGAATTAGCAAGCTGTCACCAACCTACGTGCCGCAGCGGCTAATGGCGTAATCGGCACGGGAACCTCCATCTCCACCGCTCGTGGGGTTGAGAGCCTCAAAAGCCAATGAAGAGAGTCTGGAAAGCCTGGGATGCGTGACACACGGCGCCAAGCTCCGATGGGTATCGGCACGTTGACCCAGCGAGGACTCGATCCTTGAGCCTCCGCCAGACAGGCCAGCAGTGCGTGAAGCGGTGTAGCCCCTCCCCCCACGGTTACCACGGAAGGTGCATCCTCGCGGCCCAGGTGCTCCAGCGCTCGTAGGGCGTCGTCGAGCAAGACGAACCCCACGGAATGCGCACCCTTCGCGACAAGCGGAACGACGGGGCTTCGAGCCAAGCTAAGTAGGTCGGCAGTTCGCTTCTTTCCCGGCCCATGGACAGGGGCCAAACGTACCACGGTCACCGGCTCACCAGCACTCGCTCTAAGAACACACTCATCCTCGAGGGCCGCCTTTACCTTAGCGTAGGTCGTAACGGGGGCTTGAGGGGATGCCCCTGTGATGGACTCGGTGTATCCGGCGACATCAGAACTTCCAAGTACCACGACGCGCTCAACTCTTGCGGCAGAACAGGCGTTGAGCACATGGCGGAGGTGTGCCAATTCCGATCGGAGGGCCGTTCCCAGGCCAGTGCTGGTTGGTATTGCTGAGCGACCGGACGCAACATATACCACTGTTTGGTCGGCAACCGCAGCAGCACAGAACTGCCTTCTGGGCACAGTCCGTATGCTCAGTGTTGAGCCAATCGCCCTCCCCAGCCACCCATTCCCGATGCAGACCGAGCTACGCAAGGTCGCCCCCATGAAGGCCGGCGGTTCCACTGGAAGTGCCCAACATAAGCGCGACCAAGCAATCTGACGCGAACGTCCCATCTCCGGCACGCAAGCCAGGGACTCGGATAGGACGCCGGATCTGAAGGTTCGGCATCCCGGTCAACACCGTGACGTCGAGGCCGGCGCTCGCCCACGCCGACGCGAACTCACTGAGCCGGGCCTGCGGCGCCCCCATCTCGGGAGGGAAGTAGTGCGTGACGAGAAGGACGCGCATGCTCAGGCGGGCAGGGGCTCGGGGCTGGTGCGACGGATCACGGCCGGGGCCGAGAGGTAGGCGGTCAGCAGGGCGGCGATGGCGGCGCCGGCGGCGGCCCGGATGGGGGTGGCGACGTCGAGAAGGCTGACCGTTCCCAGCGCCGACACCGCCACCATCAGCGCCGTGGCGAAGATCGTCGTCCTCGTGTGCGACCAGCCCAGCCGCACCAGCTTCTGGTAGGCGTGGTCGCGGTGGGGCCGGTACCAGGTCTCGCCCCGGACCACCCGCCGCGCCAGGGTGGCTCCGGTGTCGGCCAGGTAGAGCGACACGGGGGCGACGACGGCCTCCGGGGGAAGGCCGGCCCGCAGGCCGATCAGGCACATGACGGCGAGGGCGCCGCCGAAGGCGTAGCTGCCGACGTCGCCCAGGAACACGCGAGCGGAGGGGAAGTTGAACGGGGCAAAGGCCAGGGCTGCCGCCGCCAGCACGCCGCCGGCCACCGCGAAGGCGGGAACCCCACCGGCGTGGCCGGCGACGTACCAGGCCGCGCCCGCCACCACTACCTGAGCGACCGAGATGCCGTTGATCCCGTCCATGAAGTTGAAGGCGTTGACGTAGGCGACGACGAACAGAAGCGCCAGGGCGATGACCGACGCCCGCCACAACAGCGAGCCCGACGGCGCATCCACAGCGATGGGCACCACCACGGCGGCCGCCGCCGCCTGGAGCCCGAGGCGAGGCAGCGCGGGCACGCCCTTGACGTCCTCGAGCAGCCCGATCAGACCGAAGACGGCGATGGCCACAACGACGGCGGACCACACGGTGCCAAGCCGTTCGCTGGCCACGACGAGAGCTACCCCCGCCGCCGCCGCCGGCGCGATGCCGCCGCCCCTGGGGATCGGTCGCTCGTGCGACGAACGCTCGTTGGGGAAGTCGAGCACGCCCCTGCGGGTGAGCGCCACGATCACGAAGGGGGCGAGCACCAGGCCCAACGCGAAAGCGATCAGGGCGGGCGTCACCGCTGACCCTCAAGTTGAGGGCCACCCAGGGATCGGCTCGTGCCGCCGGGATTAGGGTCCGACCCATGCTGGCGGTGGTGGTGGCCGGAGCGCGGCCCAACTTCATGAAGGTGAAGCCGGTCGTCGACTCGCTGTCCGCTCGGGGCGTCGACGTCGCGCTCGTCCACACCGGCCAGCACTACGACGCGACCATGAGCGACGTCTTCTTCGAGGAGCTGGGGATCCGCCCCCCCGACCACACCCTGGGCGTCGGCCCCGGCACCCACGCCGAGCAGACGGCGAGGGTGATGATCGCCTTCGAGCCCCTCGTGGAGAAGCTCCAGCCCGATGTGATCCTCGTGGTGGGCGACGTCAACTCCACGCTGGCCGCCGCCCTGGTGGCGGCCAAGGCGTGCCGCCCCCTCGCTCACGTGGAGGCCGGCCTTCGCAGCCGCGACTCCACCATGCCGGAGGAGGTCAACCGGGTGGTGACCGACCGGCTCAGTGATCTCCTCTTCGCCCCATCGCACGACGCCGCCGCCAACCTGCTGGCCGAAGGCACTCCTGCCGAGCGGGTGCACGTGGTGGGCAACGTGATGATCGACACGCTTCTGGCCAACCTCGGTCGAGCCCGGGAACGGCCGACGCTGCAGGGGCTGGGGCTGGCGCCGGGGGCGTACGGCCTCGTCACCCTTCACCGGCCCTCGAACGTCGACGACCCCGCCACTCTCGAGCCTCTCCTGGCCGCCCTCGCCAC
>Ga0247719_1000453_pt1 | contig 24994 bp, 23 predicted proteins | sample 41E_DmetaG_FD_189046 | JGI IMG/M metagenome (GOLD analysis project Ga0247719, IMG submission 189046) | Soil microbial communities from hillslope of Landscape Evolution Observatory, University of Arizona, Oracle, AZ, United States - 4-1-E_D | ecosystem: Engineered > Artificial ecosystem >...
GGTGGCATCGCCGGTCACATTGGTCGTCGTTCGCATCATGTCCATGATCCGGTCGATGCCGGCGACGAAGGCGATGGTCTCGAGAGGCACGCCGACGCTGGTGAACACCAGGCCCATCATTACCAGGCCGGCGCTGGGGATACCCGCCGCGCCGATCGCCCCGAGAGTCGCCGTGACCGCGATCATCACATATTCCATGGGCCCGAGCGTGATGCCGAAAATCTGCGCGCCGAACACTGCGGCCAGACCGAGATAAAGCGCGGTGCCATCCATGTTCACCGTCGCTCCAAGCGAGACGATGAAGCTCGACACCCGCCGCGACACACCGAGATTCTGCTGGGTGACCCGCAAGGTGACCGGCAGGGTCGCCGCCGAAGAGGAGGTGGAATAGGCGACCGCCATGGCGTCGGCGACGCCGCGATAGAAGTGGCGCGCCGGCAATTTGGCGACGAACTTCACGAGCCCACCATAGACAAGGAAGATCATGATCAGACAGCCGAGGTATAAAGCGCCGACGAGCTGCGCGAGCGGCAGCAGCGCGTCCATGCCGTAGGTTCCCGCCACCCAGGCCATCAGGGCGAAGACTCCGAACGGTGTCAGCTCCATGACGATCGCGGTCATCTTCTGCATGACGAGGGCGCCCGCATCCATTGCCCGGCCGATGGGCGCGCCGGCCTCGCCCGCCATCAGGATGGCGATTCCGAACAGGATCGCGAAGACGATCATCGGCAGCACCTCCATGTTCGCCATCGCCGAGACGATGTTGGGCGGCACCATGGACAGGACCATGTCGACGAACGTCAGCGGCGTGGCAGCCGCCTCGGGAATCTCGCCGGTCGGAGCGATGTTCAGGCCCGCGCCGGGCTGGATGATCGTTCCCAGCAGCAGTCCGACCACGACCGCAATGAGACCGGTGAAGAGGAAGATGCCAATCGCCCGCCCGCCGATACCGCCCAGCTTCTTCAGATCGCCGATCGAGACGACCCCGGCGACGAGCGAAAAGAAGATCAGTGGAACGACAAGCATTCGGATGGCTCGGATGAAAAGATCGCCGACCCATTTGATCGTCTCGGCGCCCGGGCCCCAGAGCAGACCGACGACCAGGCCGAGAATCAGCGCTCCGACGACCCGCTGCCACAGCGGAATTGCGAACCAGGTCCTCATCGGCGCTCCCCTCTCGGCTTCGACCTATCAGTAGAGCAGGCGCAAAAGCCCGCAAGGGGCAGAGTGCAGTCAGGCCGCTTCGCGCTTAACAGCCTTGTGTCCCAGTTGCAGGTCGAGCCCACTTGCGCCAGCACGGGCGGATGCCCTTTTCCTCGATCGCTGCGCCGACCTCCGCGACCCGTCCCGGCCAGCGCGAGACCGTGGTCATGCTAGCCGGACTGATGGCGTTCAACGCCCTTGCCATCGACATCATGATCCCGGCGCTTCCGGCGATGGGCGCCGACCTCGGCGTATCGGACGAAAACCAGCGCCAACTGGTGGTCATCGCATATATGCTGGGGTTCGGCTCGACCCAGCTGATCTGGGGTCCGCTCGCCGATCGCTTCGGGCGAAAGCCGGTGCTCGCCACCGGCGTGGCGCTCTATGCCGCATTCGCATTGCTGTGCGGGCTGGCGGGGAGCTTTGCGCTGCTCATAGCCGCCCGGGCACTGCAGGGTGCGTTCGCCGCGGTCACACGGGTGCTGATCGTCGCCATGGTCCGCGACCTGTTCCAGGGCGAGGCAATGGCGCGGATCATGAGCCTGGTGTTCATGGTGTTCATGGTGGTGCCGGTGCTGGCCCCGACCATCGGCCAGGCAATCCTGCTGGTGGCGCCGTGGCGAGTGATCTTCGTCGTTCTCGCCGCTTACGGCATTATCATGCTGGTCTGGTCATGGATGCGGCTGCCGGAAACCCTCAACCCGGAGTACCGCCGAACGCTGGCGCCCAGAGACATGGCCGCCGCGGCCTGGGCTACCCTCGCCGATCGCCAATCGCTCGGCTACACGCTGGCGCTCACAGCGACATTCGGCACGCTCACCGCTTATATCGCCTCCATCCAGCAGATCGTGTTCGACGCTTTCGGCGCCGGCGAGCTTATCGGATTGGTGTTCGCGATGATTGCCGCGCCGATGGCTTTGGCCTCGTGGACCAACTCGCGGATCGTCGGCCGCTTCGGGCTTCGACGGGTCGGCCATATCGGAGTGGCCGGTTTCGGGCTGGTGACGTTCGCCCATGCCCTGCTGGGCGGGGCCGGGCTGGTCACCCTGCCCGTGTTCATTGTCATGCAGGGGCTGGCGATGATTTGCTTTGCCTTCACGTCGGCAAACGTCAGCACGCTGGCGATGGAGCATATGGCGCCGATCGCCGGCACCGCCTCCTCGGTCCAGGGGGTGATCGGAACGATCGGCGGCGCGGTGATCGGCTTTGCCATAGGCCAAGCGTTCGACGGCACGGTACAGCCCTTCCTGTGGGGGGTTGCGGTCTGTGCAGGCGCGGCCATCCTGTTGGTCGCGGTAACCGAACCCAAGCGACTGTTTGCCTCGCTTCCGCGGGTCGATAGCGAACCGGTTCCTGCGCCGCCCGCCGAACTTTGATCATCCAGTCAACCGTCTCAGTCGGCGAGATCTTGACGAGTAGATGCGTCCCGTGCCGCCATTACGTCTGGGAGAAACCGGGCGGTGAGCACCAACACCGTCGGCAGGAAAATGGTGAGGAGCACGTCCTTTGCCGATTCGCCGAACTGCTCTGAACGGTTCGGCCAGGCCTCGATGGAAAGGTCGAGCAGCTCGTTGACTACCGCGACCAGCAGGACAGCGAACCACGGGAGCCAGCTCGCCAGTGACCGGCGCAGGAGGATCGCAAAGAAGATGAGAAGGATCACGCCCGCAATCACGTGCAGCACGTCCATGCTAACGCTCGCGGTTCGATCGACGAAAATTTTCGCTTCGTTCCAGTACGTTAGCATTGGGGTCCTTGTTGCACGATTGCAGCACATCGAAGCTTGTTATTGGCGAATGTACGCCGTTGTTGTTATTTTCACCGTTTCGGCGCAACTTAAGTCGATTTTAGGTGTTCCATTGAAGCTGGCAAAAGCCGCCCCCGGGCGGTGAATCATATCAACTTGGGGGAAGTCTTGTCCCAAGCGGAGATAATTTGCTAAGACACTCACTGCGTTAGGGAGACAGTGGATGAGTTCCGTTAGGCCTAAGCCGATTGCAGCAGCTCTTTTGTCGGGAGCGCTACTCTTAAGTTCAACGGCGGCCCAGGCCTCGGCCGCTGCCGCCCCAGCCCCGACCTCGGTCAGCCCTTGGGTTGCACTGAGCGCGTTCGGGACGCCCGCGGCGGTGACTTCGCTATGCGCCGCAGGGGCGGCGACCGCAGCTCAGGGCGCGGCGGTCGCCCAGGCTGCCGGCCAGGGCTGCGTGCTTCCGGTCGCCGATGCGGCTCCGGTCGCTTTCGAGCCGGCTCCGCCGCCGCCGCTTCCCGCCGTAGCCCCAGCTGGCATCGGCATTTGGCCCCTGCTTCTCGGCCTCGCCGCAGTGACGGGAGCTGTGCTCTTGTTCGCGCTGGACAATAACCGTGAGCGCGACCTGACCCCGATCAGCCCGTAATTCACTTCCAGATTGGAAGACGAAAGTCCGCTCGCGCCCCGGCGCGGGCGGATTTTTTGTGTCCTCAATGGCTGCGGGGATCAAACGGGGGTCTGGAATAACGAGAGCCGGGGGGCTAGCGCCACCCGGCTCTCGTCTATTCGGCAGATTTCGCGCCCATGAAATAGGGCGCGGTGAGCGCGTCAGCCGCGCTCGCCCGGCCTTGCCATTGGCTGGTTCGTCGACATCGCCATCCAGGTCGAAGAAACCTGGCAGGTGCTCGTCAAGGTCATCGGCTGCCCTGGCTGGAACGCCCTGGCATAAGGCCAGCACTCCTGCGCGCCGCCGGCGTGAAGGCAAAGCATTCCGCCAGACGCCGACCAGGTGCCGTTAACGACATTGCCGCCGGGCGAGACGATCCTGGCAGCTCCGCCCGGATCAAAGTGAACCGTATTCACCACGCCCCTGGTCTGGACCTGGGCCGAATGGCCGACGATCTCTGACCCAGGCACCCAAGCCTGCGCAAAGGCGGGCGACACCGACGCCGCAGCCAGAGCAATGGCACCAAACGCTTTACCGACAATCGAACCTGTCATGATGGTCCCTCCGAATTACCACGAGGAAAATCGCTACGGTCGGCAAGGCGAGCCCGTCCCGCCAGCAACCCACCGCAATTGTAACTGTTTTGGCGGCGATTCGCTCCATAAAAGGTGACTCCGGCATGAACCGGTCAACCGCCCGGTCCAGCGAGCTGCAAATCCGACACGATGACGTCGGCCTGTTGCGGGAATTCGGGTGCCGTGCCGACCAGCTCCAACCGCTGCGCTCGGCACCCCTGGGGCACTTCGAAGCTGCCCGACAGAGTTTCGCCCGGATTGACCGAAAGTGGCAGAGACAGCAGTTGAGTCCCGCTCGGAAGGCAGGTGATCGACCATCTTATCAGGCTGGCTGAATCGCGGGATCCGCTCGCCTTCATCGACAGTCGGTACCGGCCCGGCCGGAGCAACAAGGTCTGGCTGGCAAGCACCGCATTATCCCGGCCGTAGAAGATCGCCCGAAGACCGCCGTCACCGGTAGGTTCGGCAAAGCCTACGCCACCGGCCGCTAAATTCCAGTTGAACGGCGGCGGAGCGGGATTGCCCTGGAACGCCGGATCGAAGATCCCCTGATGACTGCGCACTCCGGAAGCGCGCCGCCAAAGTTGATGGGCGGCGGCAAAATCGCCTTTCCCGACTAGTCCGTCGAGCAGGGACGGAAGCCATTCGCCGCGACGGTCCTGGGCGAATGCCCGCGGGCTGGCGATTGACAGAATCAGGCGGGCGTTGCCGACGTCCTTGGCCAGCTCGCCCAGCACGCTCGCTTCGAGGTGCGGATCGGAATGGAATAGCTGCCGCAGCTGCGCGCTCGCGCCCTTCGTTCGGGCAAAGGTGGCAAGAAATGGCGCGAGATTATTTGCTCCTCCGGGAACCAGGTTCGCAAGGACCGATAGTTCCTGGAGGCCTTCACCGATGCGGCCGGCCTGCAGATAATATTCCGCGAGGAAATAGCGCGTGGCTGGAGCCCTTGGATCGCGGCGTCGCGCTTCGAGGAAGGACCGCTCCGCAGCGGGCCGGTTGCCCGCTAGCTGGGCCTGAGCACCTCGGATCAGGAAAGGACCGGCTGCGAGCGGCGCCTTGCGCGACGTCGCAATGCCCGACGCCACCAGGGTCTCACCCGGCGATTCACCGGCTGCGGCTGCCCCGGCAATCCCCGCCAGTGCCCGATTCAATGTCACATTGGGATGCCCAGGCCAGAACCGTCCGGCCTTCTCCAGGTCGCTCGAGGCATATTCCGCAACCATCGCCGATCGGACTGAATGGCCGGCGACAAGTATTGTCAGGATCAGGATCAGGATCGCGCGAATAACTGCCCCCCGCCCGCTGGTGCGATCAGCTATCCGACCCTTGCGGAATCATCTGGATCTCGTTCTGCTTTGTTCCGACCTTGCCGTAACCATAGCCATAGCCATAGCCGTAGTTCTTGTAGCCATAGCCACCGGATTCGGTCGCCTTGGTCAGGGTCGCGCCGATGATATGGGCGCCCGACGACTCGATCCGCTCGATCGCCTCGCGCGCTGCCGAGGTTCTCGTTTTCCCGGCCTCGATCACGAACATCACATTGCCGGTAACCGCTGAAAGCAGCGGTGCGTCGGCCAGCCCCAAGGTGGGTGGGGCATCGATGATCACCAGGTCAAAATGGGATGAAGCCTCCCGGAGCACATGCTGGAACCGGTTGGTCGACAATAGGTCAGCCGGATTTGGCGGAAGTGGCCCGCAGGGGAGGAGCCAGAGATTTTCATACTGTGTCTGTACGATGTGATTGCCGACCGAATCCTCATTGGTCAGCAATTGCGTCAGGCCCGTCTTTTCCGACGCGGTCTTGAACGTCGGCTTGCGCAGGTCACCATCGATCAAGAGAACCTTCTTGCCGCGGCGCGAGAAATTCTGGGCGAGCGCCAGGGCGCTCGACGACTTGCCCTCAGAGGGTCGTGCGCTGGTCACCAGCAGGGCCTTGGGCACGCCACTGTCGGTGCTGAAGCGAAGTGCCGCCACGACCGCCGAATAAGCTTCGGAAACCATCGAGCCGGGATCGCGAAGGTCGTCGACGAAGCTGGTCTTGCCGACGGTCTTTGGGACAGCACCGAGACAGGCCAACCCAAGCTTGTTTCGTACGTCGTCCCGAGATTTGATCGTATCGTTGACGAACTCGAGGCCCACGGCCGCTCCGACACCGCCGATCAATCCCAGGCCCAGTCCGAAGGCGAGATTAAGCGGCAGGTTAGGCTTGAACGGCCCCCCCGGCGGCTCGGCCCGGTCGACGATCGAAATAGGCGCGGCGCCTATGCCGCCGGCCACGCCAACCTCCTTGTACCGTTGGAGAAGGGCATCATAGAGCGCCCTGTTGGTGTCCACGTCGCGCTGCAGGATCGTATATTGAATGCTCCTTCCGCGCAGATCGAGGACCGAGCCCTTGAGCGCCGCAACGCGCCCTTGCAAAGCCCGCTCGGCAGCCACGGCTGCGCGATATTCGGCAGCCAGCGAATTGACCCTGGCCGACGTCACCTGCGAAGTCTCCCGCGAAATCTGCCGCCCGAGCTCGTCGATGCGCGAGCGCAGGCTCAGCATCTCGGGATGCTCGGGCTTCATCATCGTCCGCTTTTCTTGATACTCGGCCTCGAGAGCGGCGCGCGCCTGGCGAAGGTGCTGGGAGCCTTCGGTCACTTCGGTGGTTGCCCCCGCGGCGCTGGCGGCCCGATATGCCCCCTCGGCCGCAACTCGACGGGCGGTCGCCGTCGCTAGCGCATCATTGAGAGCGACAAGCGACTGTCCCTGGAGGGAGTTGGCGTCGCTGCCCGGTGCCCCCGAGTCCCCGGACGCGGTGTTGATGATGCCTTGCGCCTGGGCATAGCTGACCAGCTGGCGTTCCGATCTTTCAAGGTCCCCTCGGGTCTTCGCAATCTGACGCTCGAGAAAAGTTCGCGCATAGGCGGACGCCTCGTATCGACGCTGAAGATTGGAATTGATGAACGCCTCGGCGATCGCGTTGGCCACCTGGGCTGCCAGTTGCGGAGATTCCGACTCATAGGTGAACTCGATGAGCTGCCCCTGGTCGGGCGCCCGAACCCGAAGACCGCCAGCTACACGACTTGCAGCAATGTTCAGGCGGGTCGAAGGATCGCCTCCAGTGCCGACGAATTCAGGATTGTTGGCGAGATTCAAATCCTGAGCAGCACGCTCCGCGACGCTACGGCTCGCCAGAAGCCCGACCTGGGTCGCCACGAAATCCCAATTACTCTGCGCAATCCCCCGGTCGCGCGTATTCTCGTCAAGAATTTCAACGCTCGGCGGGTTCACCTCAAGTGTCACTTTAGCGCGGTACATTGGCGTCGTCAGCAAAGTGATGATGACCGCGGCGGCAATGCCAAGGATGACCGCACTCAAAATGAGCCAGCGCCAGTGAGTAATGATCCGCACCAGCGCAGCGAGATCGAGCACACTCGGCGCCGTCCGTCCCGGCTCATCGGGGTGGAGCCGGTTGCCGGGCCCGTAGCGGTCGACGACCCACGTGCCTTCGTCCTTGGCGACTGGTAGATTGTTGTTCATGCCGCTCCCTGCGTCAGGCAACTCAGAAGGGTCTGAAAATTGATAGGATCGGGAGACTATTCAGAATCTGCTTCTGCGTTGCCTTGATCGACGACCCGTCGACGACGACGATATCGCCCGCGAAAACGGGCGGATCCTGCATCTCTCCGCGCCGAATGCTCGTAAGGTCGAAAGCCGCGGCTTGGCGCTGGCCCCCGATCTGGCGGAAAATCGCGACCCGCCTCGCATTTGCATCTTCGCGAGTGCCGCCGGCCAATGCCACCGCTTGCATGAGACTCATGGAGCCGGCAACTGGGAATGAGCCGGACCTGGTGACGGCGCCATCGACGGTCACCGTCCGCAAGGTCGACGATTTGATTCCAACGCTGATGTCCGGATTCTCGAGGTAACGCTCGCCGAATTTGCTGGTCAGGGCCGCATCCAACTCGGCGGTCGTGAAATCGGCCGCCCTGACATTGCCGATCAGCGGCAGCGACACATGGCCGGTCAGGTCGACTTCATAGTCGCCGGACAGCTCGGGCATTCGGAACACGCGGATGGTCAGCGTGTCCATGGGTGCGATCTTGTAGTTTGCGTCCAACGTCGTGAGGCCGATCGGGTCGGGCGTGCCAAAACCGCTCGGATCATAGGGAATCGGGCCGCCGCGACGGTCGGCGCATGCGGACAATATCAAACCAAGGAATACGATCAGCAAAACAGGAAGGAGCGATGCGGGCCGAACAGAATTAACGCCAGTCACGGATACACCTCGCCACTCGATGCGCGAACCTTCCCCCAAATCACGCCGGATGGGCACCCACTAGCCTCCATTTTGAACCTAATCAATCGATACGCGGTCTGCGCAAGATGGTTCCGAGGCCGTACTGAAAACCCAGCGATCGGCGCCTTCGATGCCGAGCGCCGTCAGAATCCCTGTTCGATAGGCGCCCGTATCGATGCCGATCCGGTTTTGTCGCTCGTCAATCCCCGGCGAAATCGTATGGCCGTGCACGACGGTCACGCCATGATCGCTCTCGTCTTCCAGGAAGGGATGGCGAATCCACCGCAGATCGGTCGAATCCTGGGCATCGAGCTCGACCCCCGGGCGGATTCCGGCATGGACGAACAGATAATCACCGAAACGAAAGGTGTCGGCAAAGCTCTTCAGGAAATCGGCATGTTTTGACGGGATTGCCCTGGCGACTTGCCTGAGCGCTGTGGTTTCGTCCGCCGGGTCCACCTTGTCCGGATCGATGCCATAGCTGCGCAAGCATTCGGCGCCGCCGAACAGCAGCCAGCTCGACAACAAACCTTTCTCGCCGCCAAGCAGCCGGAGCAAAACTTCTTCGTGATTGCCGATCAGGAAGACCGTGCTCATTTTTCTCGGCTGATACGTCCGCAGGCGCTCGACCACCTGGCAGGAGCTCGGCCCGCGATCGATGAGATCGCCAAGGAAGACGAGATGGGTCTCAGCCCGGCCTCGTTCGGCATTATCGCGCTCGACCCGCTCCAGCAGCTGGTCGAGAAGGTCGAGCCGGCCGTGGATGTCGCCAATCGCGTAGGCCCGGTGGCCCCTGGGTGCCTTGGGTTGAGACAAGTTCTTACGAAAAAGGCCAAACATCACGAACCGGCTATCCAACCCCTTCCGAAAACTGTCCGGCGGCAACAGTCAGCGCCGCCCCCGGTTCCCGACGATCGGCCGGGCGCAATGCTCATCGGTCCGAACCGGCAACCTCGAGCAGCGTTGCGAGATACCTGTCGACTACCAGCGCTTCGCTGAATTCGGCTTGAACTTTTGTCCGGGCGGCCTCGCCCATCGCGCGCCGAACCGGCGTAGGCATCGCGGCGATCCGCTCCATCGCCAAGGCCAGTGATGCAGCATCGCGCACGGTGCATAGAAGGCCGGTCTCACCGTCGACGACTATCTCGCGGCTGCCCGGAACATCCGCCGCCACCAAGGGCTTGGCCATTGCCGCGGCTTCCAGCAGCACTCTTGGCATGCCCTCCCGATAGGAAGGCAGGACGACCGCGGTCGCCATGGCGACATACGGCCTGACGTCTTCCGAATGCCCCAGATATTCGATACCGGACTCATCGATCCACGACTGCAACTCGATGCGATCGATCCCGGTCCGGTTGCCGGGGTCCAGATCGCCGAGAATCTGGAAGCGCGCCTCCGGCAGCGTCGAGCGCAAAAGCCGAGCCGCCTCGGCATATTCCCTGACACCCTTGTCGCGGAGCAGCCGGCCAATGAACAGGAAGGTCGGTAGGCCGCCGGGCTCGTCCGAAGCTGGCCTGAAGCGATCGAGGTCGACGCCCGACCCAGGCACCAGTTTTGCCTGCCGAGCTGTGACGATTCCTTTTTCGACAAACAGATTACGGTCGTCCGAATTCTGAAAAAAAACAGTGTGCGAGCCGCGGAATGCGTGTCGGTACAGTCCGCTTACCAGGCGTTCTAGCCATGCCCGTTGCAGGAAGGCCGTGCCAAGACCGCTGACGTTGTTGATCCGCTCGGCTCCAGCCAGCCGGGCGGCGATCGAACCATAGATGTTGGGCTTGATCGTGAAACCGAGATAGGCAGCTGCGCCGCAATCGCGGATCAGTCGATAATATCTAAGCAGCAGAAGGGCATCGGCGGCCGGGTTCATTCCCGACCGGCTCATCGGCAGAGCGCGGAACTCATACCCCCGCTCGGTGATGGCTTCGCTGTAGCTGTCGGCCGGTGCAATGACGATCGGCCGAAAGCCCTTGCGGGCGAGGCCCTCGAGCAGGCCCATCCGGAAATTGACGATGTTCCACGACGAGTTCGCGGAGACGACGATGGTTCGCCGGTCGGGCCGTGGCCGTTCTTCGGGGATTGCCATCTCTCGCTTACGCGGACCTACTCGACGCCGGCGAGCGTGAAACGGGGAATGTCGATTTCAAAGGCGCGGCCGTCTTCGTCCACCATCTGGTAACTGCCGCTCATCGCGCCCGAGGGAGTGTCGAGGGGGCATCCAGATACATAGTCGAAGCTGCCCCCGGGCGGAATCAGGGGCATTTCGCCGACCACGCCCTCGCCATGCACCTCGTGGACGATCCCGCGGCCGTCGACGATTCGCCAGCTGCGCGACAGCAATTGAACCGAACGCGCCGATCCGTTCTCGATTCGCACATGATAAGACCAGAACCAGCGGCTGGACGACGGATCGGATTGCTCGGCAAGATAGCTTACAGCGACCCGAACGATGATGTCGCGCGTCACCGCGACGTTCGGGAACAGCATGGCGAGCGTGTCGGTCGAGGTCACGCTATCACGCTAGGACAGCCAGCCGCCGCGGACAACCGGCCAGGGTCTAGACCGCAGCCCTTTGCAGCCGCTCGACCAGTCGGTCCCGCGCCTCGCCCACCGGCGCGGAGCGATCGCGCAGGATATCCCGGGCAAGGAAATGCCCGGTCAGCTTGAGACCATCGACGATCTCGGCCCAGGAACATGCCATCGCCCCGCCGCGAAGAAACGGTGGCAGCCGCAGCAGGCGTGAACCGAAAGGCTGGGCCTCGGCGGCGCTCACCGCCCGGCCCGATTTTGGGCTGACTGCGACCAGCTCATCAGCCGAGCCGCTAACGACACAGCTTTCGAGGTCGAGACCGAAGCCAAGCTCGGCGAGCAACAACAGCTCGTATCGCACCAGCGCCGCCCCCCAACCGCTGGCCGACGGCGCCGCCTCTATGGCCGATAGCAATCCGTCGAGCGCCTCATGCAGACGCTCGTAGGGCTGGCCGTCGGGAAGAGTGGTCGCAGCAAGTGCCGTCGCCCATTCGATTGCCGCCGCCGGCAACGGCTCGCGGAGCAACGGGCCCCGGCTATGCACCAGCTCCACCTCGGCTTGGGGAAGCTGCTCTTCAGTCCGCGCTCGAAGCCGCGCCTGGACGATATTGCCGGCGATCAGCACGGGTCGCAGCCGCCGACCGCGTGCCCCCCGCACATAAGCCGCTTGCAGGCCGTGAGCCGGAGTCATCAGCCGCACGACCGCGCCATGCTCGCCGTGGCTGCGCAAGCCGCAGACGATTGCCGATGTTTCGATCTGCACGACTTCAGCCCCGCGGGTGGAAATAATCGTAGAGCTGACGCGCCATTGCCCGGCTGATGCCCGGAGCCCGCTCGAGGTCCTCCAGCGCCGCGCCCTTGACGGCGCGAGCCGTTCCGAAATGCATCAATAGCGCCCGCTTGCGCGACGGGCCGATGCCCGGGACGTCGTCGAGGCTGGAGGTCGTCAGACCTTTTGCCCGCTTCTGCCGATGCGCGCCGATGGCGAAGCGGTGCGCCTCGTCGCGCAGCCGCTGAAGGTAAAAGAGCAATGCCGAATTGGGCGGAAGGGTCAATTCCCGGCCGCCGGGCAGGTGGAATGTCTCGCGCCCGGCGTTGCGGTCGGGGCCCTTCGACACCGCGACGACCGGGATATCGTGGACCCCGGCGTCCTCCATCATCTCGCAAGCTGCCGACAGCTGACCCTTGCCGCCGTCGATCAGGATCAGGTCCGGCCATTCGCCCGACGAGCGATCCGGATCCTCCTTTTCCAGCCGGGCGAAGCGCCGCTCGAGCACTTCGCGCATCATTGCAAAATCGTCGCCCGGCCGAGTCTCCGCACGCTTGATGTTGAACTTGCGATAGCTGTTTCGGCGAAAGCCTTCGGGTCCGGCGACGATCATCGCTCCGGACGGGTTCGTGCCCATGATGTGGCTGTTGTCATAGACTTCGATGCGCCTGGGAGGCTCGGTCAGTTCGAATGTCTCGGCAAGTTCGCGGAGCACCTTGGCCTGGCTGCTGGTCTCGGCCAGCCGGCGGTCGAGCTCCTCCTCGGCATTGCGCTTGGCCTGATCGATCAGCTTGGCGCGGGCGCCCCGCCTTGGCTGCTCGATCGTGACCTTGCGCCCGGCGCGCTCGCACAGCGCCTCTTCGAGCAATTCCTGGTCCCCGAGCTTGCGATCGACCAGGATGCGCCGCGGCGGCGGCATCTCCTCGTAGAACTGGACGAGGAAGCTTGACAGCACTTCGGCCTCGGGGACCTCGGCGGTGTGCGCGGGAAAGAAAGCGCGATGCCCCCAGTTCTGGCCGCCTCTGATGAAGAAACCCTGGATCGACATCGCCCCGCCCTTGCAGGCGAGCGCGAATACGTCGGCATCGCCAAGGCCCTCGGCATGCACCGACTGGCTGCCCTGGATATAGGTCAGCGCCCGGAGGCGATCGCGATAGACGGCCGCCAGCTCGTAATCCTGACGCTCTGCCGCATCCGCCATCGAGCGGCTGAGGCGGGCTTGGACGCCGGTCGAGCGGCCGGCGAGAAACGCCTTGGCGTCGTCGACCAGCTCGGCATAATCCTCCTCGCCGATTCGACCGACGCACGGGGCCGAGCAGCGCTTGATCTGGTAGAGCAGGCACGGCCGGGACCGATTGGCGAAAAAGCTGTCCGAACAGCTCCGCAGAAGGAACAGCTTTTGAAGGGCGTTGAGCGTTCGGGTAACCGAACCGGCGCTTGCGAACGGTCCGTAATATTGGCCCTTCGAGCGCCTTGCCCCGCGATGCTTCTGAACCCGCGGATAGGCGTGGTCCTCGCGAAGCAGGATGAATGGGAAGCTTTTGTCGTCGCGCAGCAGCACGTTGTAGGGCGGCCGAAAGCGCTTGATCAGCTGCGCCTCGAGCAGCAACGCCTCCGCTTCGGTGCGCGTTGTTATGATGGTCAGCGAGCGGGTCTGGGCGACCATTCGCTGGAGCCGCTTGGGCAGGCGCGCAATCTGCGTGTATGTTGAAACCCGGCTCTTGAGCGCCCGCGCCTTGCCGACGTAAAGAACCTCGCCGCGAGAATCCTGCATCCGGTACACGCCGGGGCGCGCCGGCAATGTTTTCCACACCTCTCTGATGGCGGCGATGCCCTTGTCCAGGTCCGGAGCCTCGGTGCCGCGAACCGCGTAAGTGGCCTTGTCCTCGTTGAATCGATCTTCGGCGCCGGGATGGTCAGGGCGATTGGCGGGCGTCCGGTCCATGCCGACGATGTAAGCGCTGGGCCCTGCTTTTGCGAGCGACTTGGACCAGTGTCAGCGCGAGGCGAGCGCCGCCAGCACATCGGGAGTCACCAAAGGCGTAAAGCCGCTGACGTCACCCCCGGTTACCACCGATCCGCTGCTGACCAGCCAGGCGTGCGCGTCGACCCCTTCACCATTGGCGGGGCGAACACCGATAAACAGGTCGCTTTGGACCCCCCCTAGTCTCAGCCATCGTTGGGCAGCGAGCGCCTGGACGAGGCAATCCGAACGCCACGGCACCCGAGCGCCGGCGCGGCCGATGGCCACCGAAACGCGGCGGACGAGCGCCACGTCATGGTCGCTCGCGCAATCGTCCGCCGCTCCCCCCGACGGTGCGGCTGTGGCAAGCAATTTTTCCGGGTCCGCGAACGCCATCCAGGCTCGTGCGATCGCCAGTTCGATGACCGCACGACCGACGTCACGCCACTCGCCAATGCCCAGTTTCGCGGCCTTGGCGAACATGCCCATCGGCTGGCTCCGACTTACAGTTCGACAACGATATCGTTCGCCTTCAGATCGGACAGGAAGCGCCGAACATCGTCCGCCACCGTTTCGTGCTCGACCTCGAATTCCGCAGCCACAAGCTGGCAGATCTCCTGCGGCTCCTTGCCCTCCTTGAGGAACGACCAGATTCTGGTTCCCAGGGGGTCAAGGCCGTAGTAAGTTCCACGCTTGAGGTGAAGGAGAACGGTTTCGTCCCCCACTCGGCTTTCCACCGCGTCCCCGGTCGGCTCGAGCTTCTGCCGCAGAATGTCCGTCATCACGCCTCCACCGCCCTAGCGCGGTTAAAAACGAGTTGTTTAGCTATCGATAACGACCCGTCAATCGCGTGACATGGTCGAGGGCCTGCGAGGCGTGGGTGAATCGAGCGGGAAAATTTTCCCGAAGCTTGTCGGCGAGTTCGCCGAGACTGTGCCGCCCATCAATCAGCGAAAGGCAGAAACGGTCGACCTCGTGATCATCCGACCGCGGCGGAACGAAGGTCGATGCACGCACCCGCAGTGCATCGGGGTCAATCACCTTTCCAAGGAAGGTCGACTGCCGAAAGCTTGCCTCGGGCTCGGAGTCGCCGGGCCGGACCAGCCTGCTGTTCCAGGCCCAAACGTAGCTGCCGCCGACGAGCTTCGCGACTAGGTTCACCTGGATTCGGTCGCCAGGCGCGACGTCGAGCGCCTGTTCGAGAGGAATGAAGACTCGCCCGTATATTTGTGGCGGCTGGTCCAGCGCGTTGGAAAAGCCGATACCGGGCGCAAGCTCGGAATCGAACCACATCAGCAGCCCGTGAAGGGCGCCTTCCACCTCGACTTCGAGCTCCACGTCTCCCGAAAAATCGGGGTCCGTGACCGAATAATAGTCGAGCACCGCGAGATCGGCGGATTCCGACAATAGCTTGGTGTGCTCCGGCTCGACCTGCGCGAGCAGGTTCGCCGTGAACTGGTGGCCTGCAGAGAGGTCGAGTCCAAACCGATTTTGGAGCCAGGGCTCCACACAAAGATCGGAATAGTTTTTCGCATTCTGGGCGAGTGCGATGCGGATCGTATCGCGCGCCGGGATGAGCGTGCCGCCCGACGCCAGCAAACGCTCCCTCGCGTCCTTGATTGCTGGAATATGGTGCTCGAACAGCGGCAAAGCGCCGCGCAGATCCGAGACGATTACGTCCGCTCGGCCCACCGGGGCAAAGTCGGTCGACAGGCCCTTGAAGATTTCGATCCGGTCGAGGCAGCCGTTGGCTTCTGCCAGGGGGCGCAGGAGCTCAACGGAATCATCCGGCTCGATCGCCACCACCCGGCCGGCTCCATATCGGCAGGCAAGCAGCGAGAAGACCCCAGGCCCGGCGCCGATGTCGAAGACCGTGCAGCCCGGGCTTATCGCCTGTCTCAGCGCCTCCGCGTAGGCCGACATGCGCGGCTCGGAGGTCACCATCCGACCGTACATAAAGATATTATATCCTTTAGGCACAAGTGCGCCTCAGAAGCCCGCGAAGCTGATTTTAATGAATATCATGACCGCCTAGGATGATTTGTCGCAGCCGCGGCAGCGAGCCATAATCGCGTGGGTACGCAACATTAAAGACGGGAACGCCTTTCGCAACTTCGCTGGCAGTTATAAGACGAGATTTCGTTTGCTCGAGATCTGCCGGGTCTAACCAGAAGCTATGTTCGACAAGCGCCATGCATGCTTCGCCCGGAGACATTCTGTTGACCCGGATCGTATCACTGTGCTCCCCAAGGCAGTAAACTGCCCTAACAGGCTGCTCGTTGGCAACCTCAGGCGACGGACCAAGGTCTATGACATTTTGCTTATCGGTGTGCTCCGCAACGGGCGCGAGTTCTCGCTTTCCTGGCAGCACCGCTTCGATCGAGTCCCGGTGGAGACGCAGGCTTCGATAGACGGAGCGGCAAGAAACCGCCCCGAGTGCCGCGTGGACGATCATGGCATCGTCTCCTAACAACAAATGTCCGGCGGCGTGAAAGCTGGCGGCCAGAGTGGATTTCCCCTTCCCTGACAGCCCGGTCAGAAGCACCGAACCTGTTACTGTGGCGAAGCCCGCAGCGTGGACCACAAGATCGCCAGCACATGCCAATAACCGGGGCAGGAGTTGATCCAGCAAGAGGTGCTGGATCGTTTGCTCGCTAGCACCTGAATGATGTTCGAATATGCTTACGGTTCTTTCGCGACAATCAACTTCGAAATCCGCAAGGTTGGGAAACGAAACGAGGAACCGGGAGCACTTGTTTAAATCACGTCCGAGTAGAAAACCCGGCTGACTCGCCATGTCGACGGGCATAAACTCCCCGGCGACGCATGGGTTTGCCGCGACCAAAAGTGACCAGTTATGACTCTCCGCGAGCGCCGAAGCTCGATTAAAGGCTCCGCAATCGCGGCGCCTCTCGGTGCTCTGCAACCTACTGAACCGGCCGGCTTAACCGGGTTTCTTGTTAGTGTTACCACCGCCTGTTTCGACCACCGAGCCAACGCCACCTGCCGTGATCCCGGCCAAATCACCATATCTCACCAGCGTCGGTGAAGAATACACTTTACGCTCGCGCTTACCAGTCATTCTAAATCCTCCCTCCGTTCACGGAATCGAACCATAAGCTCAGGTACACGGCATTGACCCAATCGACAAAAGCTTTCGAGTCCCCGCACTTCCGTTGGACGGACTCGATCTGATCTAAAGCAACGAAACGCGAAATAGTTTCCCTGGGGTGCCCGTCAAGTTTTTCTGACCAGCAGCGAGACGCGAACAGAGCACGGGTGAACGACCAGCCTAGATGCTCTTTGCCCGGGCGCCAGCGCACTTCTTCGGGAAGAAGGCCAGCCGTTGCCTTGCGAAGGATCAGCTTTGGCCAGCCGCGCGATTGCAGCTGCTCCGGAGGGAGCGCCAGTGAAAAGCGAACAAGGCGGAGATCGACAAACGGATCCCTCGGTTCGATTGCAAGAGCCGATGCGACGCGGTCGTACGCTTCTCGCCCGATTGTCAGGTACGGATGGCGGATAAGCAGTGCCCGCTCATCTCGAGCGGTGGAATCGAAGGGCGTTAAGTGTTGGCGCCAGCGGCGCTTACGCTCCCTCGCATTGCTGAATAACCCAGCACTAATGTGGGCTCCGTGATCGATTCGGTCCCGGATTGCCGCGATTGCATTTTGTCTAACGTGGCGAATTCCCTTCGGAACGAATGCACGCCATGCCCCTAGGGCGAACGCCCTGTGGGCTGGATGTTGATGTCCCCAAAACGATTGTTCCCCGCGGGCCTCCCGTATGGCTTCAGTCACCCATCCTCGGCGAAGCAGCCGTGCCACGTGATTGCCTGCCGAAAGGACGGTGTCCCCACCGACGCCGTCAAGCACCACCTTGATGCCTGATCGGTTGGCCGCGAGGTACACGACCCGAAGAAGGGTCATTTGGCCGTCGGTCGGTTCGTCAATGCAGCGGGTGAGCTGAGCCAGCTCCTCAATATATCCATCGAGGCTCGCGAGGCTGACGAGCTCCGGCTCGATCCCCGAAATTGTCAGCGCGGCGCGGATCGTTCGCGTTTCGATGCAGGAGGACGGGTCCGGTCCTACCCCTGAAAAGGTTTGCAACGGACCCTTGTGAGTCGCAGCAAGCTGCCTCGCCGCCACCGCAGCAACGCTCCCCGAATCAATTCCGCCGGACAGCATCGCGCCCACCGGCCCAGAACTCCGAAGCCTACTGCGGACAGCCTGTTGAAAGACGTCGAGGAAAGCTTCGGAATAGGCTTCGTCAGACCCCAGCTTCAATTCGTTTTCTGGTTGGAGGAACCAGTACTGGCGGACGGACAGGCGTTGCTGGTCGACGACCAGAAGGTGAGCCGGAGGCAACCGAAACACACCTTTGTAAAAGGTCTCTACAAGATCGAAGCCGCCCAAGTTTTCTAGGTAATCGATAATCCGCCCTTCATTGATCTCGCGCGGCGCGGAAGCGTGTGCGATAACCGCCCTCGGCTCTGTGGCTAACAAGAAGAGATTGCCTGGAAGGTGGCAGTAGATGAGCTGGCGCATGCCGACCTGATCGCGGGCGCAGAACAGCCGCCGTGTGCGACCGTCCCAGATGGCGAAGGCAAAATCGCCCAGGAAATGCTTGACACAATTCTCGCCCCATTTGAGGTAAGCCAGGAGGATCAGCTCGCCGTCGCCGATCATTCGCTCGCTAAGATTTAGCCCAAGCTCCGCGGCAAGCTCGTCTCGGTTGTCGATACGGGCATCGGCGGTGATCACGCACTGGCTATTTTCGTGGGCCAGCGGAAGCTGCTCCGCCGCCGCCTCGCGGGTCGTCGCTAACAGCGCGTGGCCAAGGGCAACGCCGTCGCCGAGCCAAACATTCGCGCCGTCAGGGCCACGGCGCTTCAGCGGCCCGATCATCGCCCGGATTTCGGGCGCAGTAACCGGACCGCCGTCCAGGCGGAGGATGCCGCAGATGCCGCTCAATCGAGCCCTCGGCGGCTCATTGGCCACTGCCTTGCCGCGGCCGGTCGCGAAGCATGTCGGCAAATCGCCGCGCTTGCAGGATGGCGATCGGCATGCGCGCCATGCGCGGATATTTCGCCCTCAGGAACGCGCCTCCGGGAAACAGCCGGCCGCCGATCAATCGAAGCTTGTCCCGTAAGCCGGGCACGGCGAGGACATCCATCGATGATCGCCGCAACTGTCCTCCCCGCAAATAGCTGCTAGCGCTGCTTCTCTCGCCACTGGCAAGTCTGGCCATGACCGCGTCGGGCACTCTGCTGCCAAGTCGCAGTTTAGCCATTGAAAGGCCTTCACGGCAGGGCGCCGACGTGCCCGTGTGATGGGCAAGGACCAGAAACGCTTCCCACTGTTCTTCGCTCAACGCGGCCGCCAGCAGCCGGATGTCATACAGCCAGATCAGCCGGTCGCCCCCATAATAAGTCACTCCATCGACGAAATAGGGTGAAACGCAGTGCATCGCCCGGTGAAGGCAGGTGTGCAGGAGCAAGATCGGGCGATCGGCGGCGACCGCGTCCTTTGACAGCCGGGGCAAGGGCATCAGGGCGGACCGGATCTGATCGAAACGCAACACATTGCGAAGCGCCAGCGAATTGAGCGCGGACCAGTGGAGATCGATCAGCTGCCGGGAACCCGGCGCCTCGATCGCCCAGCTTTCCTGAAGCTCGAGCCGGTCGGGCAGCGGCCTTCCGCTGAGATGACGGACGCAGCCAAGCGCACGCAGAACCTGCCGGACTTCTCCCAGCTGGTCCTCGCGAACCAGTAAATCGCTGTCCCCGCGAAGCCGGGCAGAAGGAGTCCCGTAGAGGTCATAGGCAATTGCAGTGCCCTTGAGCAGGATCGCTTCGAGGTCGCGCTCGGCAAGTGCGCCAAGCAGTCGCGCCAGCTCGGCCTGATGGCGGGCCTCCCACATCGCTTGACCGATCGCATGGCCGTGGATGCGGCGACGAAGTTCGTCCGGCCAGCACGGGCCGACGCCACCAATATCGATCAGCAGTCCGGCAATACCGTGGTAGCAGACCCGCTCGAACAGCCGGTCGGAGGCCCCCTCCCCGTCCCGCCCGGCTGGCCACGCAGCCGGCGGCGCGCGCAGCGTGTCGGCAAGGAATGCGTCGCTAGCTCTTATGTCCAAATCACTGCTCCGCCGGTGCTCAGCGGGCGATATCCTTCCACGCCGGCTTCTTGAAGAAAAGCCGCTTCAGGCAGCCGCCCTCGACTGCTCTTCGTCGGCGAGCATCCACTCGACGGCTGCGCGAGCGTGGATCGCGGTCGTGTCATAAACGGGAATGACGTTGGCTCGGGTATCGACGGCAAGCACCAGCTCGGTGCAGCCGAGCACGACCGCCTGGACCTTCTGGCGGGCAAGCTCGACGATCAAGGTCTTCAATTTGCGCTGGCTGTCGCGGACCACCCGGGCGGCGGCAAGCTCCTCGAAGATGATCCGGTCGACCTCGCGGGTCCAGCCGACATCGACCGGCGCCAGCGCGATTCCGCGGCTCTCGAGGCGGCTTCGGACATGCGGCTCGGTCATCGTGAAGCGGGTGCCGAGCAGGGCGACCCGGCTGCGGCCGTCGGCGACGAGCTTATCGGCGGTCGCGTCGGCGATGTGGAGCATCGGAACGCCGATTTCGGCGGACACTGCGTCATATACCTTGTGGCCGGTGTTCGAAGTGATGATCACCCCGTCCGCGCCGGCCGATTCCAGGCGCCGGGCGGCCTCGAGGTGGATCTGGGCGACGTCGTCCCAGTCGCCCGACAGCTCCTTTTCCGCCACCGGCGCGAGATCGAGGCTTTCGATCACCAGCCGGGCGCTATGCAGTCCGCCGAGCCGCTGGGCGATTCCGCGGTTGATATGCTCGTAATAAAGCGCGGTGGACGACCAGCTGGTCCCGCCGATGATTCCAAGCTTGCGCAAGTGCCCGTCCCTCTCACCGTGCCAAGACCCGAACCGGAATCCTGCTCGAGCCTTGCTGAACCGAAGCCGACTCAATCTAGGCTCTTGACGATTTCCTCGACCATCTTCTTGGCGTCGGCAAGCAGCATCATCGTGTTATCGCGGTAGAATAGCTCGTTATCCACGCCCGCGTAGCCGACCCCGCCCATCGACCTTTTGACGAACAATACGGTCCGCGCCTTTTCGACGTCGAGCACCGGCATTCCGTAGATCGGCGAGCTCTTGTCGGTCTTCGCCGACGGATTGGTGACGTCGTTGGCGCCGATGACGAAGGCGACGTCGGTCTGGGAGAATTCGGAGTTGATATCCTCCAGCTCGAACACCTCGTCATAGGGCACGTTCGCCTCGGCCAGAAGAACGTTCATATGCCCCGGCATCCGGCCCGCCACCGGATGAATCGCATATTTCACCCGGACGCCCTTTTCCTTGAGGATATCGGCCATTTCGCGAAGCGCATGCTGCGCCTGGGCGACCGCCATTCCGTAGCCCGGGATGACGATGACCTGCTCGGCCTGGGCGAGCATGAACGCCGCGTCCTCGGCCGAGCCGCGCTTCCATGGCCGGTCGATCGCCTCGCCCCCGCCGGCGATCGCCTCGCCGCCAAAGCCGCCGGCGATCACCGAAATGAAGCTCCGGTTCATTCCCCGGCACATGATGTAGGAGAGGATTGCGCCGGCGCTGCCGACCAGCGCGCCGGTGATGATCATCGCCGTATTGTGCAGCGTGAAGCCCATCGCCGCCGCCGCCCATCCCGAATAGCTGTTGAGCATCGAGATGACGACCGGCATGTCGGCGCCGCCGATAGGAATGATGAGCAGGAAGCCGATGACGAACGACAAAGCGGCGATGGTGACGAAAACCCACGGGCTCTGGTCGAAAGTGAAATAGCCGATCAGGCCGAGGATGGCGGCAATCGTTCCAAGGTTGATCACATGCCGCGCGGGCAGCAGGATCGGCCTTCCCGACATGTTGCCGTTGAGCTTGAGGAAGGCAATGACCGAACCCGAGAAGGTGATCGCGCCGATCGCCACGCCGAGGCCCAGTTCGACCCGGGTGACCTGGTAGATGCCGTCCGGGCCCAAAATCCCATAGGCGCCGGGATTGAGGTAGGCGGCCGCTCCGACCAGCACCGCCGCCATTCCGACCAGGCTGTGGAAGGCGGCGACCAGCTGCGGCATGGCCGTCATCTGGATGCGTCGGGCGATGACCAGGCCGATCGTGCCGCCGATGGCGATCGCGGCGGCGATCTCGGGGATCGAGGCGAGGTCGTGGGACGCCAGGGTGGCGATGACCGCAATGGCCATGCCCGTCATCCCGATTCGGTTGCCTGCCCTGCTGGTTTCGGGATGCGACAGCCCGCGCAGCGCGAGGATGAAGCACACTCCGGCGACGAGATAGGCGATCAGCACCCAGGCGGGCATTTCGTCGGCCGCCACGGGCTCAGCGCTCCTTCTTCTTGTACATCGCAAGCATTCTCGCGGTGACCGCGAAGCCGCCGAAGATGTTGACGCTGGCGAGCGCGACGGCCCCTAGGCCGAGCCATTTGGCGGCCGGGCTCCCGGCCGCGGCGGCGGCGATCAGGGCGCCGACGACAATCACCGAGGAAATGGCGTTGGTGACGCTCATCAAGGGCGTGTGCAGCGCCGGAGTGACCGACCAGACGACATAATAGCCGACGAAGCAGGACAGCACGAAAATCGACAGGATCGAGACGAAGTCCATGTCCCCCCTCCGGCGTAGGTTCGCGCCGTTCTTGGCGGCTCCGGGCGGAGGTGTCGAGGGGGTGCCGCCTTAACGTCGTTAATCTGCGCTCTGGTTTCCTATTTCCTAACCTTTCTCGGGCAGGGCGGGGGCTGCAAAAGCGAAGGAAAGCCGCCGGTGCAGGCTCGCGACCAAAAAACCTCGGAATGGCCGCCGCTCAAGCTGCTGCTGTGGACCGCGATCGCAGGGCTGATTTTCGGCCTGATCGGCTTTGGCGAGATCGCCGAGGACTGGTTTCGAGTCGCCCGCAACAAGCTGCACGTCCACGAAGCGAGTGGAGACATCGTCCTGGTCAAGATCGACGAGGAGGCGCTGGCCCAGGTCGGCCGCTGGCCCTGGCCACGCCGATACCATGCCCAACTGACGAACGCCCTGACCGATGCCGGGGCCGCACGAATCCTGTTCGATGTAGGTTTTCTTGGCGCCAGTACTGTCGAGGACGATCAACAATTTGCCCAGGCGCTGAAGCGCTCCAACAATGCCGTGCTGGCCGCCTGGACCCGGGTGGGAAGATCCGCCGGCGAACATCAGGAGGGCATGCCCCATCAAGACCTGATGGCCCATGCCGAGGTCGCCAGCATCAGCTGGCGGTACAATTACCAGAACGCGGTTTGGCGCCTTCCCTATGCATCGCAGTGGAAAGACCAGTCAATTCCGTCCTTCTCGGCAGTGCTGGCAGGCCGCTTTGCACCGAACGGCGCGACATATATGGTCGACTATTCGATCGACCCCTCTTCCATCCCCGCGATCTCTGCCGCCGATATCCTCAAGAGAGATTTCGATCCGAACCTGGTTCGTGGCAAGGACGTCGTGATCGGAACCGCGTCGAACACGATCGGAGACATCTACTTCGTTCCCGGCACGGGACAGATGAGCGGAGTTCATATCCACATCCTCGGAGCTGAGACGCTCAAGGCCGGAAAGCCAGTCTATCTTGGATGGATCATCCTGTTCGTGCTCGCTCTGATTGCCGCCGCGGTCGGGTCGACCCGGAAGACCATGCCCCGGCAAGCGGTCGTTCTGGGCACCGCCGCATTTGCATTGCTGGTCGTGCCGGCATTGCTTGAGGCGAATTTGATCTATCTCGACATTACGCCGGCACTCTTCGTTATCGCCTTGGTTGCGATCAACCTCACCTGGCGCCGGTTCCGCCAGCGCGGGCTGGTGAACGCGACTTCCGGCCTGCCAAATCTGTCGGCCCTTCGGACAAATCGCAAGGGGCGGGATCAGGCCCTGATCGCGGCGCGAATCCTGAATTATGCGGAGGTTGCCGCGTCGCTCCCGGCGAATGGCGAGCGGCAGCTGATCGGCCAGATCGTCAGCCGCCTTCGGGTCGGCGCGCCGGAACGCACCTTATATCATGGTGATGACGGAATTTTCGCCTGGTTCGAGGAGCCGCGCGTGCCCTTCGGGCATCATCTCGAGGCGCTCTACGCGCTGTTCCGCAACCCGGCCAAGGTGTCGGGGCAGCAGATCGACCTGTCGATCAGCTTCGGGGTCGAGATTGGCAGCGGGCGGTCACTGGCCAACCGCTTCGGAAGTGCGCTTGTCGCTGCCGACGAGGCGGCGCACGACGGACTCAAGTGGAAATATCACGATCCGGAAAGCCTTCAGGACGCATCTTGGAAGCTGTCGATGCTGAGCCAGCTCGATGCCGCAGTCGACAAGGGCGAGGTTTGGGTCGCATACCAGCCCCAGCTCGACCTCAGGACCCGGCGGATCATCGGCGCGGAAGCGCTCGCCCGCTGGACCCACCCGGAAAAGGGACCGATCGCAGCCACCGAATTCATTGCCGCTGCCGAGCAGCACGACCGCATCGGCAAGCTCACCGATTTCGTGCTCGAGCAGGCAATCGCGTCCGCATCGGCGATCAATCGCCGACACCCGGATTTCAGGATGGCGGTCAATCTGTCCGCGCGCCTGCTTAACGATCAGGGATTGCTGCTTCGCCTGTCGGCAATGCTGGCGCGTCACCGGCTCGCGCCCCAACTGCTGACTCTCGAGCTGACGGAGACGGCCGCGCTTGGCAGCAGCGGCGGTGCGTTCGACATGCTCGCGGCGCTTCGCGACCTAGGCGTCACCATCTCGATCGATGACTATGGCACCGGCCTGTCCACGCTCGAATATCTAAAGAAAATCCCGGCATCGGAGCTCAAGATCGACCAAAGCTTCGTCAAGGGCATGGTCGACAATCGCAGCGACCGGCTAATGGTCCAGTCAACCATCGCGCTCGCCCATTCGCTGGGCCGGAAAGTGGTTGCCGAGGGCGTCGAGCGAAGCGAGATCCTGGAAGCCCTGTCCGAAGTGCAATGCGACGTTGCGCAAGGATTCGCGATCGGGCGGCCGGTCAGCCTCGAGAGCCTGAACAAGCGGCTTGCCGCCGACCGCAATCGCCGGGTCGCCTAGCCCTTCTTTTCAACCCCCCGGACTTGTACCGCGCCAGTAATGGGTCGGCCTTTTGGTAAATTGTTTGCTAACCACATCGATTAAGGTTAATGTCCCTCTGTCGAATCGCAGTTTTGACACACAGGGGATGAG
>Ga0247719_1000454_pt1 | contig 24818 bp, 26 predicted proteins | sample 41E_DmetaG_FD_189046 | JGI IMG/M metagenome (GOLD analysis project Ga0247719, IMG submission 189046) | Soil microbial communities from hillslope of Landscape Evolution Observatory, University of Arizona, Oracle, AZ, United States - 4-1-E_D | ecosystem: Engineered > Artificial ecosystem >...
GAGGGCGACGCCGCGGTCGAGCATCTGGTGGAAGAAGCCGGCGTAGGCCCCGGCGTCCGACGCCTTGGACGTGGCGAAGTCGGTGGGCGGGGTGGCGCTGAAGAAGAGGCCGAGGAGGGGGCCGACCACGGGCACGGACACGGGGAGGCCGGCCTCGGCGATGACCTGGCTGAGGCCGGCGGCCAGCTCGGCGGCCCGGCCGGAGAGCTGGGCGTAGGCGCCGGCGTCGAGCTCCTCCAGCACGGCGAGGCCGGCGGCGGTGGCCAGCGGGTTCCCCGAGAGCGTGCCCGCCTGGTACACCGGCCCCTCCGGCGCCAGGCAGGCCATGACGTCGGCCCTGCCCCCGAACGCGGCCAGCGGCAGGCCGCCGCCGATGACCTTGCCCATGCACGTGAGGTCGGGGGTGATGCCGAAGCGCTCCTGGGCGCCGCCCCGGCCGACACGGAACCCGGTGATGACCTCGTCGAAGATCAGCAGGGCGCCGGCGGCGTCACACGCGGCACGAAGGCCTTCGAGGAAGCCGTCGGCGGGCGGGACGAGGCCCATGTTGGCCGCCACCGGCTCGACCAGGACGGCGGCCACGTCGTCACCGATGGCCGGCACCACGTTGTAGGGCACGACCACCGTGTCGGCCACCGCCGACGCCGGCACCCCGACGGAGCCGGGGACGCCGTGGGTGGCCAGGCCGCTGCCCCCGGCGGCGAGCAGGGTGTCGGAGTGGCCGTGGTAGCAGCCGTCGAAGACGACGACCTTGTCCCGGCCGGTGTAGCCCCGGGCCACCCGCACCGCGGTCATGGTGGCCTCGGTGCCGCTGGAGACGAGCCGCACCTTCCGGCACGACGGCATCCGCTCCCGGATGGCCTCGGCCAGCAGCACCTCCCGCTCGGTCGGGGCCCCGTACGACGTGCCGCCGGCCGCCGCCCGCTGCACCGCCTCCACCACCTTGGGGTGGGCGTGGCCCAGGATGGAGGCGCCCCACGACTGCACGTAGTCCGTGTAGCGCCGGCCCCCGACGTCCCAGACGTAGGCCCCCTCGGCCCGGGCGACGAAGTAGGGGGTACCGCCCACCGAGCGGAACGACCGCACCGGCGAGTCGACCCCGCCGGGGATCACCGCCTGGGCCCGGGCGAACAGCTCCTCGTTGCTGCTCACAAGCGAACTGGTTGCACTTGACCACCGCATACGCGGGCAGGTGCAACCAGAACGGTGGGGGTCACAGGCTCTCCGCCAGCTCCCGGGCCAGATAGGTGAGGATCACGTCGGCGCCGGCCCGCTTGACGGCGGTCAGCTGCTCCAGGGCCACGGCGGCGCCGTCGATCCAGCCCCGCTCGGCCGCCGCCTTCAGCATCGAGTACTCGCCGGACACGTGGTAGGCGGCAACCGGCACGTCGAAGCGGGCCCGGACGGCGGCGATGACGTCGAGATAGGCGACGGCCGGCTTCACCATCACCATGTCGGCCCCCTCGGCCACGTCCAGGGCCACCTCGGCCAGCGCCTCGCGGGGGTTGCGGTAGTCCTCCTGGTACTGCTTGCGGTCCCCGCCGCCGGCGATGGCGACGTCGACCGCCTCCCGGAACGGGCCGTACAGGGGCGAGGCGAACTTCGCCGCGTAGGCCAGTATGGCGGTCGAGGGGTGGCCGGAGGCGTCCAGGGCGGCCCGGAGGGCTCCCACCTGGCCGTCCATCATCCCCGAGGGGGCGACGACGTCGGCGCCGGCCTCGGCCTGGGCGACCGCGACCCGGGCGTAGAGCTCGAGGGTGGCGTCGTTGTCGACGCTGCCGTCGGCGGCCACCACGCCGCAGTGGCCCGACGTCGTGTACTCGTCGAGGCACAGGTCGGCCATGACCACGAGGGCGTCGCCCACCTCGTCGCGGATGTCGGCCAGGCCCTGCTGGGCGATGCCGGAGCGGTCCCACGCCGCCGACCCGACGGCGTCCTTCACCGCCGGCACCCCGAACAGGACCACCGCCGGCACGCCGAGGTCGGCGAGGGCCCGGACCTCCTTGCGCAGGGACTCCCGCGTGTGCTGGACCACCCCTGGCATGGAGATGATCGGCTGCGGGACATCGATGCCTTCCCGCAGGAACAGCGGCGCCACCAGGTCGTCCACCGACAGCCGCGTCTCGGCCACCAGCCGGCGCAGGGCCGGCGTGCGCCGGAGGCGCCGCATCCGCCGGGCGGGGAAGGTCACCGGTCCAGCGTACGGTGTGCACCATATGAGACTCCAGAGCGCCATGCTCGCTGACGCGGCGCGGGTGGCCGAGAACAAGCTGTACGTGTTCGGCGGCCAGTGGGACCGGCTGTACACCAACTCCTTCCCGGCCACCCACGCCGGCCTGACCGTGGTCCTGGTCATCGAGGTGTCCTATGCCGAGGCGCTCACCGACCACCATCTGAAGGTGGCCCTCATGCGCGACGGCGAGGCCATGGGCCCCGAGGCCCGGGGGGTGATCAACGTCGGCCATGCCCCCGGCACCACGCCGGGCGCACCGTCCTACGTGCCGATCGCCCTACCGTTCGAGCAGATCCTGTTCGCCCACGCCGGCCGGTTCGAGTGGGTCGTCAGCCTGAACGACGAGCCGGCCGGGTTCATCCCCCTCGAGGTGACACTGGCCCCCGGAGCGGTGGAGGAGCCGGCGGAGGACCGGGGGCCGTTCACGACCTGAGCGCCGAGACCAGCGCCTCCACCAAGCCGTCGACGGTGTGCTCGGTGGCCACCACGGTGACCGGCACGCCGTGCTCGGCCGCGGTCGCCGCGGTCACGGGTCCGATGCAGGCGACGACGGGCGGCGGCGTCGCGCCCAGGGCCAGCCACGACGTGACCGTGGAGGAGGACGTGAAGGTGATGGCGTCGGCCTTGGCCGCCGCGGCCAAGGCGTCGTCGGTCGGTCGCGCCGGGACCGTGCGGTAGGCCTCGACCACGTCGACCGTCCAGCCCTTGGCCCGCAGGCCGTCGGCGAGAACCGGCCTGGCCGCCGCCGCCTGCGGGAGCAGCACCCCGCCGGCGCCGGCGGGGAACGCCTCCACCAGCGCCTCGGCCACTGCCGGCGCGGGCACCAGGTCGGCCACCACCCCCCGGGCGGCGAGGGCGCCGGCGGTGCCGGGGCCGACCGCGGCCACTTGGGCGGCGCCGAACGCCCGGGCGTCGCGCAGGCCGGCGAAGACCCGCTCCACCGCGTTCACCGACGTGAAGGCGACCCAGTCGTAGGCCGCCGGCGTGAGGCCGTGGAGCGGCCGGCCGACGATCTCGATGGTCGGCAGCTCGATCGTCTCCGCCCCCAGGGCCCGCAGCTTCTCGACCAGGTTCGACGCCTGGGACCGGGCCCGGGTCACCACCACCCGCCGGCCGTACAGCGGTCTGCCTGTCACCCCGGCCAGTGGGCCGCTCGGGCCCTCGAACCACCGGAGGTCGAGGCCGGCGACCTTGCCGATCACGATCGTCACCGGAGGCTCCAGGGTGACGTCGGCCAGCAGGCCGAGGGTCGTGCGCACGGTGCGCTGGCCGGGCCGGGTACCCCAGCGGATGGCCGCCACCGGCGTCGAGGCTGCCAGCCCGCCGGCCTGGAGCCGGGCCGCGATCTCGGCCCGGTGGGCCACGCCCATGAGGACGACGATCGTGTCGGCGGCCCGGGCCAGGGCGTCCCAGTCGACGTCGTCGTCCACCGCGTGGCGGCTGTGGCCGGTGACGACGGTGAACGACGTCGACAGGGCCCGGTGGGTGACCGGGATGCCGGCGTAGGCCGGGACGGCGACCGCGGCCGAGATGCCCGGGACCACCTCGAAGGGCACGCCGGCGGCGGCGAGGGCCTGGGCCTCCTCGCCGCCTCGACCGAACACGAAGGGGTCACCGCCCTTCAGCCGGACCACGCACCCGCCCCCCAGCCCGCGCTCCACCAGCAGGGCGTTGATCTCCTCCTGGCGGACGGGCGCGCCGGGCGACTTGCCCACGTCGATGCGCTCGGCGCCGGCCGGCGCCAGCTCCAGCAGCGAGATCTCCGCCAGCCGGTCGTGGACGACCACGTCGGCCCGGGACAGCAGCTCCGCGCCCCGCCGGGTCAACAGGCCGGGATCGCCCGGGCCCGCCCCCACCAGGTAGACCGTCACCTCCGGGGGCCCAGGGACATCGTCATCGCAGGTCGGCGAGGAGGGACGAGCCGCCGGCGTCGTCCAGCAGGTGGCGGGCCAGCCGCCGGCCCAGCTCTTCGGGGTCGTCGCCGGCGTCGGTGTCCCGCAACAACACCCGGCCGTCCAAGGTCCCGATCATCGCCGTGAGGGTGACCCCGCCGTCGCCCGACACGGTGGCGTAAGCCCCCACCGGCAGATCGCAGCCCCCCCCGACCTCGCGCAGCCACGCCCGTTCGGCGTCGACCGCCCGCCGGGAGGGCTCGTGCTCGATCGCCGCCACCACGGCCCGCGTGTCGCCGTCGCCGGCCCGGCACTCGACGGCCAGTGCGCCCTGGCCCACTTGGGGCACCATCAGGCCCGGGGGGAGGACGTCGCTCACCTCCGGCGTGCGCCCCAGCCGGTCCAGAGCGGCGGCGGCGACCACGATGGCCGCGAAGCCGCCGGCCTTGGACAGCCGGGTGTCGATGTTGCCCCGGAGGCCGGCGAAGGTCAGGTCCGGGCGCAGCCAGGCCAGCTGGGCCCGGCGCCGCACCGACCCGGTGGCGATGCGGGCCCCGGGCGGCAGCGAGTCGAATCGCTGGCCCACCAGGGCGTCACGGGCGTCGGCTCGCTCGGGCACGGCGGCGATGGTCAGCCCCGCGGGCGTCGTCGAGGGCAGGTCCTTGGCCGAGTGGACGGCGAAGTCGGCCCGTCCGTCGAGCACCGCGGTCTGCACCTCCTTCACGAACACGCCCCGGCCGCCCAGCTCCCAGATGGGGACGTCGGTCCGCCGGTCTCCCACCGTGTCGACCACGACAGGCTCGGCGTCGACGCCCAGTAGCTCGATGACCAGGTCGGTCTGCGCCCGCGCCAGCCTGCTCCCGCGGGTCGCCGCCCGCAGCGGGGTCACCGCCCGACTGAACTGGTGACGTTTCCTGGGGTCCGGGCACCGGATTCCGTCACCGGTTCGATCGGGGAGGTCATAGATCGAAGAGCTCGGTCAGTGCGCCGGCTAGCCGCTCGCCCTTGGGCGACCCTGCGGCGTCCTTCAGCCGCACGGTGGGGTCGTGCAACAGCTTGGCCAGCAGGCCGCGGGTCAGGGCTTCGACCGCCTCCCGTTCCCGCGGCTCCAGGCCGGCCAGGCGGTTGCGGTAGCGGGCCAGCTCCGCGCTGCGCAGCTCCTCGGCCCGCCGGTGCAGGGCGGCGACGGTGGGCGTGGCCTGGCGGGCGGTGGTGACCTCGACCCAGCGCTCGACCTCCTCGGCCACGATGGCCCGCACGGGGGCCACTTCCTTGCGGCGCTCGTCGAGGTTGGCGGCCACGAAGCGCTCCACGTCGGCCAGGCCCAGCAGGCTGACGCCGGCCAGGGCGTCGGCGGCGGGGTCGATGTCGCGGGGCATCCCCAGGTCGACGACGAGCAGCGGCCGGTCGGGCCGGAGCTCCAGTGCCTTGGCCAGGTCGGCGGCGCTCAGCACGACGCTGGCGGAGCCGGTGCTGGTCAGCAGCAGGTCGGCGTGGGCGAGGGCGGCGGGCAGCCCGTCGAGGGTGACGGCCCGGCCGCCGGCCCGCTCGGCCAGCTGCTCGGCCCGGGCCCAGGTGCGGTTGGCGACGGTGACCCGGCTGCCGGGTACCGCGGCCTCGGCCACCTCGTCGACCAGGCCGGCGCCCATCTCGCCGGCGCCGAGCACGACAACGTTCCGCCCGGTGAGCCCGGCGAGGCGCTCGGTGGCCATGGCCACGGCGGCCTGGGACAGCGATGTGATGCCCCTGGCGATGGCGGTCTCGGTGCGCGCCCGCTTGCCCACTTCCAGGGCCTGACGGAACAGGGCCGACAGCCGGGCGCCGGCCGCCTCCTCCAGACGGGCCCGCTCCCAGGCGTCGCGCACCTGGCCGAGGATCTGCGTCTCCCCCACGACGACGGAGTCGAGGCCGGCGGTCACGCTGAACAGGTGGGCGGCGGCCGCTTCGTCGTAGTGGACGTAAAGGTGGTCGGAGAAGTCCTCCGGGGGCACGAACGACAGCTCGCTGAGGAAGTGGCGGACGTCGGCCATGGCCCCGTGGAAACGCTCCGCCACCACGTAGACCTCCACCCGGTGGCAGGTGGACAGGACGACGGCCTCGCTCAGGAAGTCGCGGGCGGTCAGGTCATGGAGGGCCTTGGGGAGGCGCTCGTCCCGCATCGCCATGCGCTCGAGCAGCTCGAGCGGGGCGGTGCGGTGGCTCAGTCCGACGACGACGACAGACACGTCTGCAGACGCTCTCGTGCGTGGGCCAGGTCACCGGTGCGGATGAGATCGAGCATGTCGGAGTCGAGCGCCGACCGCCAGTCGAGGCCCTCGGTCGACACGCCCGCGGCCTTGAGCCCGTCGCGCTCGGCCGCCAGCAGTTCGAGCAGGACGGCGTACTCCGGGCCGATCTCGCCCTCCAGCCGCCGGCGCAGCCACGTGGACAGGGCCGGGCTGCGGCCCCCGGTGGAGACGGTGACCTGGAGGTCGCCCCGGCGGACGACCGACGGCAGGGTGAACGAGCAGTTGGCCGGGTCGTCGGCGCCGTTGACCCACACGCCGGCCCGCTGGCCGGCCTCGTAGACCGCCCGGTTGACCGCCCGGTCGTCGGTGGCCGCGATCACCAGCCACATGCCGCCGATGTCCTCCGGCTGCCATGCCCGCTCCTGGATCATCACCCCGCTGAGCATCCGCAGCTCGGGATCGATACGCGGGGCCACCACCGTGACCCGCCCTCCGCACGCCAGCAGCCCCTCCACCTTGCGCAGGGCCACCGTGCCGCCGCCGACCACCAGGCAGCGCCGGCCGTCGAGCACCAGGTTCACCGGGTACTGCTGCATCTACTGCGCCTCGGCCACGCGGGGAGCGACCTCCCGCAGCTGCTGGTAGAAGGACAGGATCTGCAGCTCGATCGACAGGTCGACCTTGCGCAGCGACACACCCCGGGGCACCTGGATCACCGCGGGGGCGAAGTTGAGGATCGACGTCACGCCGGCCGCCACCAGCAGGTCGGCGACCTCCTGGGCCGACGCCGCCGGGGTGGCCACGATGCCGATGGCGATCTGCTCCTGGGCGGCGATGGCGGGCAGGTCGTCGAGGTGGCGGACGGGCAGGTCGGCCACGATCTGGCCCACCTTGGCCTTGTCGGCGTCGACCAGGGCGGCGATGCGGAAGCCGCGGGCCCCGAATCCCTTGTAGTTGGCCAGCGCCTGGCCCAGGTTGCCGATGCCGACGATCACGACCGGCCAGTCCTGGGTCAGGCCCAGGACCCGGTTGATCTGGACGAGCAGGAACTGGACGTCGTAGCCGACGCCCCGGGTGCCGTAGGAGCCCAGGTACGACAGGTCCTTGCGGACCTTGGCCGCGTTCACGCCCGCCATCTCGGCCAAGCGCTCGGAGGAGATGGTCACGGTGTGGGCGTCGGCCACCTCCAGCAGGCTGCGGAGGTAGACGGGGAGGCGGGCGACGGTGGCCTCGGGGATGCGGCGGGGGTTCCGGGCCGGCGCACCCATGCCCGCAGTGGGCAGGACAGCCTCGACGGGGACGGTGAGCCCGGTGCTGCCGTGGCCGTTGGCGCCGGGTGCCCACGCCGGTGCCTCGCGGGCGGGCGACGGGGAGCCTTCGTCCCTCTTCGGGTCCTGCATTGCCCGAAGTGTACGTGACCTCGTGCGTTTGTTCACAAGCGCCGTCCTCTGCCCAGCAGGCCAATTCTACCGCCGCCCCTCAAGGTGCCGGGCCCGTCCGCCGATCCGCAGATCAACAAACCGACAACTGACGCACAAAGGAAAGGCAAATGGGACCCCTGGGCCGATGGAGGGCGAGCGTGGCGGCAGTCGTGACCGCCGCCGCCGTTGCCGCCGCGGTCCTCGCCGTCCCGGCACCGGCCCAGGCCGCCTCTGCCGAGGAGTCCAAGATCGTGGCCTTGACCAACCAGGTGCGGTCGTCGGTCGGTGCGCCGGCGCTGGTCTGGGACGAGAGCCTGGCCGTCATCGCCCGGACCTGGGCGGCCAAGATGGCCGCCGACGGGATCATCTCCCACAACCCCACGGTGTCCAAGCAGATCAGCGGCGCCTGGTCCAAGGTCAGCGAGAACGTGGGCCAGGGGCCAGACATCGACACGGTGCACCAGGCGCTGGTCGCCAGCCGCTCCCACTACCTCAACATGACCGACACCGAGGTGACGTTCATGGGCGTGGGCGTGGTGACCAAGGGCAACACCGTCTTCATCGTCGAGAACTTCCTCGGCCGGCCCGGCGCCGCCGTCCCCAAGACCGTCACCACCAGGGCGCCGGCCCCGCCCACCACCAAGGCGGCGGCCCCGCCCACCACGGCGGCCCTGAAGCCGCCGGCGGAACCCAAGCCGGCGGCGCCGACCACCACCGTTCCGGTGACCGCGCCCGCCGCCGTGCCGGTCGCCGCGTCCTTCCCGCCGCCCGACGCCTCCCCGTGGATGATCCTCGCCATCGAGGTCACGCGGACGTGGGAGCGAACCACCGGGTCACGAGGACCAACCGGGTAGCATGATCCGTCGTGTCCCGCACGATCCGGGTGATGGTGGTCGACGACACCGACCACGTGCGCCGCATGCTCACCTCCATGCTCTCCCTCGACGGGTACGAGGTGGTGGGTGACGTCGCCAGCGGCCCTGCCGCGCTCGAGGCGGTGGTCGACGCCGACCCCGACATCGTGGTGATCGACTACAAGATGCCGGGCATGGACGGCCTCGACACCGCCCGCGGCATCCGCCAGCGCCGGCCCGACCAGGTGATGATCCTCTACACCGCCTACATCGACGCCCCCCTGGAGCGGGCGGCGGCCGAGGCCGGCATCTCCTTGTGCATCGGCAAGGTCGACGGCCTCTCCTCGCTCGAGCGCGAGATCAACCGGCTGTGCGCAAGTCTGTTCTAGTCGCCGTCGCAACCTGAGGTTGCTCGGCGAGGCGGCTGCGCTCCGGTCCGCCGGCGGAGCCGGCGGCCCTTCGCCGTCTCTCCTTGCGCCAGCCGTTCCGGGCCGCCTGGCGGCGGCGTCAGCGGCCGCCGGCTTGCCTAGCGGGCGGCCAGGAGGAACTGGATGATCGATGCGCCCAGGATCAGCACGAGCAGCAACGCGAGGACGATGGCGATGGAGGGCCTCATTCTGCGGGCTTGATGGTCACGGAGTCGCCGGCGCCGATGCGGAGCTCCTCGGAGGCGGAGCGCCGGTCGAGGACGATGGACACGAGCCCGTAGGAGTCGGTGACCAGGCCGATCTGGCCGGAGCGGAGGTCGGAGTAGCTGCGGGCCCGCACCGCCTTGCGGGTCTTGTCACCGGAGACCAGGACCAGGGGGTCGTCCATGAGCAGGAGGTCGTCGGGGTCGACGTTGAGCTGGATGTTGCCGAACCGGTCAACCCAGAGGACCTCGCCGGTCACGGCCCCGTCCTCCTGGCGGGACAGCGGCATGATCCCCGGCAGCAGGGTGATCGGGTCGACCAGCTCCCCCAGCTCGGCCAGGTCGACGCCGGCGCACAGGTGGGCTGCCGCCGGGGCGAAGATGTCGCGGCCGGCGAAGGTCGGTCCCGGCGCCGGCAGGTGGTACTCCTCGTTGGTGAGCGAGACGGCCCGGCGGGCGCCGCCGGCCATGGCCACCGCCGAGGCCAGCAGGCCGTTGTCGGGGCCGACGAGGATGGCCCTGGGCCCCAGCGGCCCGCTGAGCGGGCCATCCAGCCCGTCGCCGTTCTCGCCGCCCGCCTCCACCGCCACCGCCCGCCGGCCCGAGCCCACGCCGGGGTCGACGACGGCCAGGACCACTGCGGGCACGAGGGTCAGGTACTGCATGCTGCGGGCCAGGGCCAGGGCGCCGGCGCGGATGTCGTGGGCGGGGATGGAATGGGTGACGTCACCCACGGTCACATGGGGCGCGATGGCCCGGACGACCGCTTTCACCACCCCGACGAACTCGTCCTCCAGCCCGTAGTCGGACAGGAACCAGACGTTGTCGAACCTCACCCGGCCTGGGTGTACGTGCTCGCCAGGTACCTGTCGACGTCTTCTTCGCGCACCCGGTAGGACTTGCCCACCCGCACCGAGGCGAGCTGGCCGGCCTTGAGGAGGCGGTAGACGGTCATGGTGGAGACCCGGAGCTGGGCCGCGACCTCCGCGACGGTCAGGTACCGCGGCCGTTCATGAGATTGCCCTGCCCTAGTGGATGTGGATGGCAGCTCGATCACCCCTCTTCGCCTGTAGGCAATGTATGCCCAAGTTGCTCCGGGGGGAAAGGGGCTCAGCCGCCGAGCGACTTCGAGCGCTCCGTCGCCGCCGTCACCGCCTCCATGAACGCGGCCCGCACCGCCCGGGACTCGAGGGCTGCCAGGCCGGCGGCCGTCGTCCCGCCGGGCGAGGTCACCGCCGCCCGCAACGACTCAGGGCGGTCACCGGATTCGGCCAGGAGCCGGGCCGAGCCCAGCAGGGTCTGGATGGTCAGGGTCTCGCTCACCGGCCGGGGCAGCCCGTTGGCCACACCGGCCTCCACGAGCGCCTCGGCCACCAGGAAGACGTACGCCGGCCCCGACCCCGACAGCCCCGTGACGGCGTCGAGCAGCTTCTCGGGCACCCGCTCGACCTTGCCCACCGCCGACAGCACCTCCTCGGCCCAGGCCAGGTCGCCTTCGCCGGCGCCCGAACCGGGGGCGATGGCCGCCGCCCCACAGCCGACGAGCGCGGGCGTGTTGGGCATGGCCCGGACCACCGCGATGCCGTCGCCCAGCCACGACTCCAGACGGGCCAGGGTCACGCCGGCGGCGATGGACAGGACCCGCCCGATGCCGGCGCCGGCGAGGGCGCCACAGGCGGCCTCGACGTCGCCGGGCTTCACGGCCACCACCGCGCCCTCGGCGCCGGCCACCACCTCGGCCGCCAGCCCCAGGCCCGGGTGGACGGCGGCCAGTTCGTCGCGCCGGCGGGCGACCGGCTCGGCGACGACGATCTCCTCCGCCTTCGCCCAGCCTGAGGCCAGCAGACCGGACACCAAGGCGGCGCCCATCTTGCCGCCGCCGACCACTTCGAGCCGCAACATGCGGCGCACGTTAGGGCAGGTAGCGGCTGGGGTCCTGCGGGCTGCCGTTGAGGCGGGTCTCGAAATGAAGGTGGGAGCCGGTGGAGTTGCCCGTGGACCCCATGTCGCCGATGAGGTCGCCCTGGCTCACCCGCTGGCCTTCACTGGCCCGCAGCCGGGTCATGTGGCCGTACAGGGTGGAGAACCCGCCGCCGTGGTCGATGACGATGCAGTTGCCGTACCCGCCGTTCCACCCGGCCAGGATCACCGTGCCCGCCTTGGCCGCCCGGATGGGTGTGCCGGTGCCGTTGGCGATGTCGATGCCGGCGTGCAGCGACCCCCACCGGTAGCCGAAGCCCGACGTCACCGAACCGTTGGTCGGCCACGCCACCCCGCTGCCTCCGACCCTGGCCGCCGGCGAGTTGGCCGCCGCGGCAGGCGCCGACCGCGAGTCCGACGACTCCGGGGGCAGCTGCCGGGCCCGGATGAGCGCGGAGAGGGTGGCTTCTTCGCGGGAGAGGGCGGCGACCTCGGAGGTGACCTGGGCGATGCGGGCGTCGAGGGCGTTCTTGAGCTTGACCTGGTCGTTGCGGGTCTTTTCCAGGCCGGCCAGCTTCTCGGCCGCCGCCTTCTTGCGCTCGGCGGCCACGCTGGCCGCCTGGGCAAGGTTCTCCTTCTCCATCTGCTCGTCCTGGCGGGCGGCGCGCATCTGGTTGACGATGTCGCGGTCGCTGGAGACGACGTGGGCGAGGAGCGCCTGGCGCCGGCTGGCCTCACCGAGGTCCTTGGAGCGGACGATCTCCAACAGGGTGTCGCCCCCGGGGTGGACATAGGCCCGCACCGCGGCCTCCGAGACCTTGGTCCGCAGGTCGGCCATGCGGGCCTCCGTGGCCGCCAGCCGGGACTGGGCGCCGGTCAGGCTGCGCTCGGCCGCCCGCAGCGCCTGGTTGGCGGCGTCGGTGTTGGCGGCCTCCACGGCGACGCCGGCGTCGAGCGCCCTGACCGCGGCCTCCAACTCGGCGTCGTTGGCTCTCAGGGTGTCCAGCTGGGCGGCGGCTTCGGCCTTCTTGGATTGAGCCGCCACCCGCTTCTCTTCGGGCGTGGGGTCGGCAAAAGCAGGTGTGGCCAGAGCCATCACCACGAATACGACGAGCGCGCGGGCTGAAATCCTCAGGTTTGCCATGAACTCCAGCGATGTGCAGCTCCCGCCGGGCTGCTGGGTGGGCAAGGCTAAACCCGGGCGGAAGCGTGACGCAAGAGTTCGGGGCGCGGGCCGAGCAGGGACGCGAACGGGCCCGAGGAACCTCTTGGTCACCCCCACTTCCCCGAAGGGGTGACCCGTCCGCCCCTCGGGCCCGAAGGCAATGTACCCGCCCTCCGGACGGAAAGCAAGAAAAACGCATGGAATGCATCAAGGGCGCGCCGAACCCACCCGCCGGCACACTGCCCCCCACCTCGGCGCTCAATGTAGCGCCGCCCGGCCGGCCTCGGGGAGCGCTCAGCAGCCCGTCAACGGCACTCGACGAGGCGCCGGGCGGTGAGGTCGGCGTAGAGCCGGCGCAGGCGGGCGGCGGTGATCGACCACCGGTACCGCCCGGCGACCACCGTGGCCCCCCGGCTCATCCCGGTGGCCAGGGCCGGGTCGGCCAGCAGCCGGGACACGTAGGCGGCGTAGTCAGCCGGGTCTCGCCCCTCCACCAGGAAGCCGCTCACGCCGTGGGCCACGATCGTGCGCAGGCCGCCCACCGCGGCGGCCACGACGGGGGTGCCGCACGCCGCCGCCTCCAGCGCCACCAGCCCGAAGGACTCCGAACGGCTGGGCACGAGGCACACATCGGCAGCCCGGTAATACAAGGCAAGTCGCCCGTGGGGCTGGGGGGGGACGAACTTCACCCGCTCCTGCAGGCCCAGCTGGGCGACCAGAGAATGCAGGCGGGCCAGCTCGGCGTCGCCGTCGACGCCGCTCGGCCCACCGACGAGCAACAAGGTGGGCGCCGGCCCCGCCGGTCCTGCCCGGTCCGAGGGACGGGTGTCGGTCCGGGTGAGACATCCCAGCGTGCGCACGGCCACGTCGGCGCCCTTCAGGGCCTGGATGCGGCCGGCGAAGAGCAGGACCGGCCCGTCGCCCAGGCCCAGCTCGGCCCGGGCCGACCGCTGGTCGCCGGGGGTGAACAGCTGGTGGTCGACGCCCGGCGGCACCACCTCGATGCGGTGGGGGACGGCCCCGTACAGGCGCTCCAGCTGTGCCGCCTCCTCGGCCGAGTTGGCAAGGATGGCGTCGCAGCAGCCGATGACCTCGGCCTCGGCCTTGGCCCGCCGGTCGTGCTCCTCGGCGGCCTCCTCGGCCTTGACCCGGGCCAGGGTGTGGAACGTCGACACCAGCGGCAGTTCCAGGCGGTGCTTGATCGTGTGGCCGGCGACACCCGAGAGCCAATAGTTGGCGTGGACGGCCTCCACCGGGCCCGACTCCCCGAAGCGGTCGAGCACGCCGGCGGTGAACTCGTCCAGGTGCCGGGCCAGGTCCTCCTTGGCCACCCACGCCGCGGGACCGGCGGGCACGTGGTGGACCCGGAACCCGGGCTCGACCTCCACCACCGGATCGAGGCCCCGCCGCCACGACCGGGTGAACACCTCGCACTCCACGCCGGCGCCGGCCAGGGCCGAGGACAGCTCCCGCACGTAGACGTTCATCCCCCCGCCGTCGCCGGTGCCGGGCTGGGTCAGCGGTGAGGTATGGAAGGAAAGGACGGCGAGGCGGCGCACGACGGAGCAAACCCTACCCAGGAGGTACACATTCCGTGCACCGAGCCCGGGAGGTCAGTTCTCAGCGGTCGAGCAGGGCGGCGACGTCGGCCTCGCCGGAGCCGTACCGGCGGGCCAGCTCGCCGTTCAGGGCGTCGATGCGCCCGAACAGCCCGCGCCGGGCAGCGGAGGTGCGCCGCTCCAGCTCGCCGATGCTACGGGCCAGCTCGGCCACCCTCTCGTCGGACAGCTCGGCCAGGTTCCCCAGCTCGTCAGGGCCGGCCACCTGGTCGATCTCGACGGTGAGACTGGCGTCGTCGGGCGCCATGAGGCCACTGGGCAGCCGGCCCGGGCCCGCGGGCCCACCACCCTTGTCGCTCAGGATGCCGGGCAGGTGCTCGATAAGGGTGTCCAGGTCCAGGGGCGAGCCGCCCTCACTGCGCCGGCGTAGGTCGGCGGCCACGATGTCGGCCCGGCCCTGGATGATCCGCCGCAGGTAGGAGACCTTGTCCTCCACGGCGCGGACCTCGTCGCGCATGGCCCGGATGTCCTCGATGGGCCGCGACGCCAGGTCGCCCATCCAGTCATCGGCCAGAACCCGGTCGACCTCGTCAGTCCACATTGATGCCAGGCTACAACCGCCCCCGCCGGCCGGTTGGGAAGTAGCGGTAAAAGGCCCGGCCCCGGATGGCGGACGGCGGCAGCGGGCCGATCTGGCGGCTGTCGGTGCTCGCCCCCGCGTTGTCGCCCAGGACGGTGATGCCGTCGGGCCCGCGGGCCGCCACCCGCTTGACCATGGTGCGGCTGGCCAGCCTGGGGTCGGCCACGGCCACCACGTCGCCGGTGCGGGCCGGCGCCGGCCGCAGCACCAGCAGCCGGTCGCCGGGGCGAAGGGCGGGCAGCATGCTGTCGCCCACCACCTCCACCCGCCGCAGTGGCCGCCACCGGGCCGCGGCGGCCACGGCCGCCACGGCGACTAGATAGTGTCGAGTCGACCGTCTCATCCGGACGAAGGAGCCTAGGCATGCCAGTCCTCTCCCGTGTGTTGTCCATCATCGACCGCTTCAGCCCCCCTGAGCGGGTGCACGCCCACTGCGATCTCCCGTGTGGCGTCTACGACCCTGCCCAGGCCCGGATCGAGGCCGAGTCGGTGAAGGCGACTCAGGAGAAGTACCAGGCATCGGACGACGAGACGTTCAAGACCCGTGCCCTGCTCATCAAGGAGCAGCGGGCCGACCTTTGCAAGCACCACCTCTGGGTGCTGTGGACCGACTACTTCAAGCCGCCCCACCTCGAGAAGTACCCCCAGCTCCACCAGCTGTTCTGGGACGCCACCAAGGCCGCCGGCGCCACCAAGAGCTCCGTCGACCCGGCCAGCGGCCAGAAGCTCCTCGACCTCGTCGCCGAGATCGACACCATCTTCTGGGAGACCAAGAAGGCCTGACCCCTCGTTCTGGTTGCACTTGCCCGCGTCTGCGGTGGTCAAGTGCAACCAGTTCGGGCGGTCACTGCAGGAAGACGATGGCGCACCAGGCCCACAGCGGGCCGAGGAGGAGCAGGGAGTCGAGCCGGCGCAGCGCCGGCGCGTGACCGCTGCGGTCGCCCAGCAGGGCCGACCCGGCCACTGGGCCGCACGGGGCCAGCACCGCGGCCAGCACGCCGAGGAACAGGGGCTGGGCGCCGCCGAACGGCGGCACGAGCACGACCTCGGCGAAGATGGTGACGGGTATCAGGGCGGCGATGCCGGCGGCGGGGCCCTCCCAGGGCGACGAGGCGCCCGTGCCCACGAGGTAGGCGCCGGCGTCGTAGGCCCAGATCATGGCCAGCAGGAGCAGGGTGGCGGAGATGCCGGTGTGGCGCACGAGCACCGGGCCGGCGGCGGCGAACCCGACGGCCACGCCGATGCCCAAGGTCAAGGCGACGTCGCGTGACGGGGCCTTCGTAGGTAGCCGCAGGCGGGACACGAAGCTGACCAGCACGCCGGCGGCGACCACGCCGGCGGTGTAGGTCACGTCGAAGGAGGCGGCGACGGGCAGGCCGGCGGCGATGGCCGCCGCCGCGAGGGACACCGGACGCTCGCCCCGTTTGCGCCACACCAGGCAGGTCTGGGCGCCGGCGATGAAGGCGGCGACGGCCAGCCAGCCGGCAAGGTACGCCGGCCCCGCCACGGCGAAGCCGAAGGTGACCGTGGCCCAGGCCAGCCCCAGCCGGCCGTGCGGCCGCACGCTCTTGTGGACGACGGCCAGGGGCGGGCGCTCCGGCTCCGGCTCCGGCTCGGGCCGCGGGTCCGCCAGGTCGGGGACCAGGGCCAGGTTGCCGCGCACCACGACCGGCGGGGTGGCGTGGGGCAGGGCTGCCGGCGGCGATGGAGCGCCGCCGGACACGGGGGGCAGCACGGCCACCACGTCGGCCTCGGCCACGGCCATCGACGGCGACGCCGGCTCGCCGTTCAGCCACACCTTCGACGAGGCCAGCACCGCCACGAACCCGTCGCCGAACCGCCGGGATGCCTCGTCGAGCACTTCACCGACCGTCGACGCCGGGATCTCGACCGTCGTGAGGCCGGCGGCCTCCCGGGCCGATGCGAAGAGGCGGAGGACGGCCACTACGACATGATCTCCGCTCGCCCGTCGCGCACGACCACCTTGCCGGCGCTCGCCGCTTCGAAGGCCACGACCTGGCGATCACCCTCGGTGCCGGCGTCGAACATCGTCGTCACCAGGTCGTTGCCGGGAAAGACCGGACGGTAGAAGCGCACGGCCAGCCGGCGCAGGCGGGTGGGGTCCCCGCCGGCCAGCTCGTCGACCACAGCACGCGAGCAGAGGGCCATGGTGCACATGCCGTGCAGGATGACCCCGGGGAGCCCGACCGCCTTGGCCGCGGCGTCATCGACGTGGATGGGGTTGCGATCGCCTGAGGCCTCGGCGTACCGCAAGGCCTGATCGACATCCACCATGCCCGCCACTGACGCCAGCTTGGCCGTCTTCGCCTCCGAAGGAAAGGCGTGCGGCGGAGGCGTGGGGCCGCGATCCTCTCCGGGCTCCACGCCCCGGATCAGCATGGTGGCGAACTGCTCGACCACGGTCTGGCCCGCCTCGTCAGCGCTGACCACCCGCATGGTGAACCGGGTGCCCATCCGCCCGCTGCGGGAGCCGTACGCCTCGGCGAAGGTCACGAGCCGGCGGCCGGGGACGAGCGGCGCGTGGAAGTGCATGTCCTGCTCGCCATGCAGCATGGCGATCTGGTCCTCCGCAGGGACGACGTCGTGGAGGGCCACCATCATGGCGTCCCACGTCGGCACCACGGCGAACACCGGTGGAGCCAGCTCCCCGGACAGGTAGACGGGGTTGGGGTCGTTGGTCGCCGCCGCGTAGGCCCGCGCGCCATCCGCGTCGATTATCGCCGTCCGCGATTCGTACCGGGTCCCGAGCTTCTCCAGGGCGAGTGCCACCTGGGGGGGGACGCTATCGGAGACGCCGGTCCAGCTCGGCGAGCAGACGGTCGGTGAACGCCGGCCCCAGCAGATCGGTGCCGTGGCCGGTGCCGGGCAGGAGCCAGAGGTCCTTCGGCTCGTTCGCCCACCCGTAGATGGTGCGGGGATGCACCTCGTCGAAGTAGTGGTCCTTGGGGTCGGCGACCACCAGGGTGAACGCCGGCGCGATGGCCGCCGCCTTCTCCTCGGCATGGGGCACGCCCTCGCACACCTGGGCGATGCGGGTCCGCATGAACACGGCGAGGAAGCGCCGGCCGGCAGGCGTCATGGCGTAGCGCTGGATGCGCTTGGTGGCCGGCGTGTCCCATGCGCCCCACCACGCCGGCGCCGAGATGGCCACCACGCCCGCCACCCCGCCGTAGGTCCCCCCGTGGAGCAGCACGGCGGCGCCTCCCAGGCTGATCCCGACGGTGACCACGGGCACCGACGGATCGGCTGCCTCCACCGCCGCCTTCACGTCGAGGGGCTCGTAGGTGCCCATGCTGCTGAGCCCGCCCGAGAGGCCGTGGCCCCGGAGGTCGGGCACGATCACGTGCATGCGCTGGGCCAGCTGGTGGGCGAAGGCATGGATGCGCGGCATCCGCGACGACTGCGAGAACCCGTGGACCAGCACGACAGTGCCGGCCGCGTCGGGCGGGCCCTGCAGGCGGAAGGCGGCCAGCCGCACACCGTCCTCGGTGAACACGGCCATGCGCTGCTCGTCCCGGTACCGGGGGACGAACGCGTGCTTGCGCAGGTAGCCGCCTAGTGCTGCGCGTCGGCTAGCCGGCGTCGTCGCCATTCGACCTCTGCCCTTCCGAGCTCTGTGGACGGCGGAGCGTGGTGGAGATACTCGTCCAGCAGCTGACCCCAGCGGTGGGTGACCCCCATCCGGCCGAACAGGGCGCTCATGCCCCAGACCACCCGGTCGAGGATGACATAGGAGGGCGGCATGTTCAGTTGGCGGATGACGTCGTTGTACTCGCCCTGGAGGTCGAGCATGCGCTGGAGGGTCTGGCCCACGAACTCGCTGGAGTAGCTGAACTCCTCCACCTGGAACGGGATGTAGGGCAGCGTGCAGTACTCATACAGCCGCTGGGCCGACAGCCCGTGATCGGGCGGGAGGAACCCCGAGTGGACGACCGCCTTGAGCGTGCCCTCGGGGTCCTTGGCCAGGATGGCGTCGAGGATCGGGCTCAGGCCCTCCAGCTCACCGGGCGCCCAGCGCTTGACCAGCCCGAAGTCGAGGAACGTCACCTTCCCGGTTTCGGGGTGGAAGCGGTAGTTCCCCGGGTGCGGGTCGCCGTTGAAGACCCGGTGGTGCCAGATCGAGCCCTCGGCGAAACGGAACAGCACCTCGGCGGCGGTGTGCTTCTGAGCCGGCGTGGCCGTGGCCAGGAAGTCCTTCCAGTTCATGCCGTCGACCCAGTCGCTGGTGATGACCCGCCGGCTGCTGCGCTCGGGGATCACGTCGGGCACGTGGATGAAGGGGTGGTCGCGGTAGCGGTCGGCGAACTCCTTCTGGCACATCGCCTCCAGCCGGTAGTCGAGCTCGTCGCCCATGCGGGCCCGCAGCTCGTCGACCATGGGCTTCACGTCCATGTTCTTGAGGGCGAAGGAGGCGAACAGGCCGTAGAGGAACTCGGCGTTGTCGAGGTCGGACCGGATGGCCTTGTCGACGCCCGGGTACTGCACCTTCACCGCCACCAGGCGGCCATCGGGCATGACGGCGCGGTGGACCTGGCCGATCGACGCCGCCGCCACCGGCACGGGGTCCCAGTCCAGGAACAGCTTCTCGGGGTCGGCGCCCAACTCCGATCGGATGACGCCCTCGGCCAGGCTCGGCGCCATGGGGGGCACGTCGGCCTGCAGGGTGGCCAGGGCGGCCTGGGCCTCGGGCGGCAGCCCGTCGGCGATGAAGGAGACCATCTGGCCCGCCTTCATGATGGCGCCCTTCATGCCGCCCAGCACCTTGGCCACGTCCTCGGCGGTGCGGATGGCGAACTGCTCCTCGAGCTGGGCCCGCTTGGCCTCGTCGGCCCGGGTGCCGCGCACCTTGATCACCGCCCAATGGGCGCTGCGGCGCAACGACAGCCGCCACACGCGGGCCTGGCGCTCCAGGCGGTTCCGACGGTCCTGGTCGGACAGGTAGACGGCGCCGGCCCCGAGGGCGGCCGCCACCACCCCGCCGCCGGCCCCCAGCACCGCAGATCTTCGCAATTCGGGACCTACTCGAGACCCGGCGCCTGCCCAGGTCCCACGTCGGCCCGCTCACCGGAGAACCGGACCTCGCGCTCGGCCTGGGCTTGGTGCTCCAGGCACAGGCGGGCGGCGGGCATGGCCTCGAGGCGCTCGTCGGGGATGGGCCTGGCGCACACCTCGCACGTGCCGTAGGTGCCGTCGTCGAGCCGGCGCACGGCGTGCTCCACGTCGGCCAGCTCGGCCTCGACCTGCTCGAGGATCGACAGGTCCTTCTCCCGCTCGAAGGTCTCGGTGCCCATGTCGGCCTGGTGCTGGTCGTAGGAGCTGAGCTCGCCCACACTGTCGGTCTCGGACTGCTCGGTGAGGCCCTCGTCGTCGAAGGTCGACTTCACCCCCTCGAGCCTCGCCCGCTCGTCTGCCAACCGCTGCCGAGCCAGGTCCGTATCCATCCGGTCCAGCCTACGCCGGTGCCGTCGGTTGGTTGGCAGCGGCGGCTGATGACGCTGGCCGGCGGGCCGTTGGGACCCGGGCAGGAACTGCGTAGCCGCTGGTGGGACGTCCAGCCCCTCCACCGGCTGAAACGTCGATCAGAGATTTCCAGAACGCCCGATGCCGATTGATGAAACGTCCCGAGCAGCGTGCGCTTGCCGGACCGTCTGCGAGGCTTTACAGGTGACAGCCGGCACCCGGCTCACCCGAGGGGAACGACCACCTTCACGGTCGTTCCTTTGCCGGGCGCCGACGTCAGCGTGAGGTCGCCCCCGAGCGCCGTGGCGCGGTCCCGCATGCTCGTGAGGCCGTAGCCGCCCTTGCCCGCCACGTCGTGCGGATCGAAGCCGGCGCCGTCGTCGGAGACGGCGACGCGGAGCGACCCCTTCACCCGTTCCACACACACGTCGATCACCGTCGCCTTGCCGTGCCGCACGGCGTTGGAGCTGGCCTCGCGCACGATCCGCGAGAGAGGGGCGACGGTCTCGGGTGGGAGGTCGATCTGGCCGGGGTCCCCCATCGTGACGACGGCACCCGACCGGTTGGCGATGTCCTCGGCCGCTCGGCGGAGGGCGTCCGGGAGGTTCTCGTGGCTCCCGCTGAGCACCCGCACCGCCTGCCTCGACTCCTCCAGGGCCCGCTCCGCGGCCAGGCCCACCTGCTCCAGCATGGCCGGCCCCGCGCCTCGCGACCCAAGCCCTGCCGTCTGCGAATGGATGAACGACAGCTCCTGCATCAGGCCGTCGTGCAGCTCCTGGGCGGTCCGCTGGCGCTCCTTGGCCACCGCGGCCTGGGCCAGACCCTGCCAGTAGTTGTGAATCTCCCACCCGGCGCCGACGAGGAAGACGGCGTAGCTGCCGAGCCGTAGGAGGTCTGCGGTGTCGACGATGTCGGTGTAGAGCGTGGGGTGCAGCGAGAAGCTCAGGCGGGAGAAGCCGGCCAGGATGAAGCCGACGACCAGGGCCGCGGTCAGCGGGCCGGGGTCGTCCCGCGAGCGGTAGACGAACCCTCCGGCGCCAAGCCAGAACAGGGCCATCAGGAGGAGCTGTGCCCCGAGGAGCACGGTGTGCCCCTCCACATCCCCGGCGCCGGTCAGGCCGCCGGCCGTGGTGATGGCCTCAGGAAGGCTGTCCCGGAACAAGAGGACGCCGAGAGCGACCGCGGCGATCGACCCGAGGTGGGCGGCGATGATGCGCGGCGCGATCCGCCGGGCGCGCACGTGGCGGGGCAGGGCCCACGCGGCCCAGACGATCGCCGAGGCGGCGAGGACGCGGGTGACCAGGGGTGCCCAGGTGTGGAAGATGGTGTTCCCCGGTTGCCCGCCTGCGGCCAGCGCGCCCACGAAGAACAGGTTGGCCGCACCCAACAGCCCGATCCCGTACACCAGAAGGAGGTCGGACCACAGCCGGGTCCTGCGGAACCGGAGGTAGAGCAGATGGGTCACGAGGAAGCCGATGAGCGCCTGCCCGGTCTCCACCGCCGCCCGCAGCTCCGAGTTGCTGTAGGTCAGACGGAGCTCCGAGACGGTGTTGAGCGACAAGGTCACCAGCGCGCCCACCGCGGCCGCCAGCAACGCCAAGTTGCGGACACGGGGCGCCAGCGCCGTCCCCATGATGCGGAGGAGGGCGAGCGATAACAGGGCGACCGCCCCGCCCAGCGTCACTGCGACGTTCACGTGCTCCCCCCGGGCGCCCTGGACGGCGATCAGGAGCGGGCCGATGAGCACGGCCGCGAAGAGCACGGTCACCCGTTCCCGGCTCACACCCTCCGCTTCCGGGACCGCCGGCGGCGCGAGCGCCCGGGCCGAGGGTCGCAGCGCGGCCGCGGCCCACAGCACGCCCGACACCAGGAAGGGGGCGTCGATCACCGTGCCGTCCTCGTAGGTCCCGGCCAGCTGGGTGGCCAGGAAGGCCGTATCGGCCACGAGCAGGCTGAGCAGCCCGAGATCCCACAGCGACGATGCCGGCGTCCGCACCCGCCGGGCGAACGCCAGCCGGGCGCCCATGGCCACCAGGACGACGTCCATCAGCGGGTAGGCCAGGGAGATGGCCCGCTCCGCCGAGGTGAGATCGGGGTCGTCGGTCAAGGGCTGCATGACCAGCACCCACACCACCAGCCCGACCCCCGTCGCCACGATGGCGGCGTCGACGACAGCCACCCGGTCGCGACCGGGGAAGGCGCGCCGCACCAGGAGCAGCACGCCTGCGGCCAGCGCCGGGTACGCCGCCAGGTAGAACACGTCCGCCAGCGACGGGAACGGATCGGCGTCGTAGACGTGCTTGTAGACGTCCCACGTCACGTCCCCCAGCCCGAACAGCAGCTGCCCGAGACCGAGCAGGTACCAGGGTGCCGAGTCGGGCCTCCGCCGCCGGGCACCGACAAAGATGGCCGCCGCCGCCCCCAGCCGTATTGCGTCGTACAGCAGGTCCTGCGCCAGCCCATCGAGCAGGTAGTAGGCGCCGATCCCGAGCAGGCCGAGGACCAGAGCCAGTTGCCAAGCCGGCGCGGGAAGCTTCAGCCTCGCCCCTCCAGGTCCTCCCGCCGATCCCACGCCACCTTCCCCACCACGCCCCGTCGCCGCCGGTCAGCGCCTTCAGGGGAAGAGTAGCGGCCGGGCGCGACGAAGAGAGGGGCACCCCTAAGGGATGCCCCTCTCTCTTGCGTTGGCGGAGGTTGAGCTACTGAAGAGCCCTGTCGTTCACAAAGAGCCCACCACCGGAAGAGCCGACCAGCACTGGGTCGCCGTCGGCCTCCCAACCATTCGGGCAGGAGATCGAGCCGACAGGTGTCGAATTCGTGATCGGGGCAAGCTCGAACCCATTGACTTGGTTCCGCTTGCGTGAATCGTAAGCAACGGTCCCAGTGACCGCGCTGGTCCGATTGTAAGTATTAGTCAGGACCAATCGACCGTTGTCCTTCTTGCACGGAACGAGGTAGGTCACAGTGTCGTCGTAAGTGAAGGTCAGACTCTCCGCCGCGGCCTGCAACTGGGCGTTGTTCATGGTCAGCGCCAGCTGCACGTCGCCCTTGCCAGCGAAACCCCCGGTGGCGGGGTCGTACGTGACCGCGGCGCCGGCAACAGACGAAAAGGCCAGTGCACCTGCGACGATGCCCGCGCCGAACAGCTTCTTGATGCTCATGTGATCCCCGCTTTCACAGCTGCTCCGCGAGCAGACAGATAGGAATGAAGCGTCGGTTTCGCCACTTGCTCCCCGGGGGCCAGGCGACCAGGTAGGGCCCCTCGGTTCTCAGCATCGCTGCCGAAGTTCGCTTCGGTTGAGGGGCAACCTACGCTCGGACCGGCGTTCCGCCTAGGGGCAAACTTCCCCGGGTCGAACCTCCCTCACGCGGGAAGGTCGCCGGGCCAGCCTGCGGCCCTGGCGAGGGCCAGCGCTTCCCGTTGGCTGTTCACGTTGAGCTTGAGGAGGATCCGCTCGATGTGGCCCCGGACGGTGGACACGCTGATGCCCTCGCTGCGGCCGATCTGCTTCGGCGAGTCGCCGGCGATGAGACACCGCAGCACGTAGGCCTCACGCTCGGTCAGGGCGTCGAAGGGCCGGAGCCGCTCCTGCTCCTGAGCAGAGACCTGCTCGAAGGCCTCGATGAGCGCCTCCCGCTCCTCTCGTGGCATCAGCTCCCGGCCGGCGACGAGATCCCGGAGGATGGCCACCACCTTCTCGAACGACATGGCCTTGTCCACGACCGCCTCGGCGCCGGCTTGGAGCCCGCCGACGATCGCCCGACGGTCGGTGCTGGCCGTGAAGAGCAGGACCTTGGCGCCCAGGTCGGCCAGGGGCCGGATCAGTGGTACCCCGAGCTGCCCCTCGCCGAGGTGAAGGTCGAGGAGGACGATGTCGGGGCCGAAGGCGCGAGCCTGGTCGAGCACCGCCTCGGCCCTGACGTCGTCGACGGCCATCACGCGGTCGAAGCCCTGGCCCTGGAGCGCCACGACCATCGCCGCCGCGATCACCGCGTGGTCGTCCACCAGAAGGATCGCCGCCGTACCCTCTGCCATCGCCGGAACCCCCACGCGATTCTGCCCGTTGTCGAGCGCCGGGAAGAAGCGTACAAAGCAGAGATGAGCACATCCGGCTCTCGGTCGACCGGGATCTTAGGGCGGCCGACGGTGCTCATACTGGCGGCACCATACGTACTCGCCACCGCCCTGGCGTCGAAGCTGAGGAGCTGCGGCCGCTACGACGTCGTCGTCCCTGATCTACGGGCGGCTCACCTGCCGCTGTCGGGACCCTGGGACGCAATTGTCACCGCAGGCGACGGCCCGACCGGTCGCAGCGCCATCGTGATCCAGCTCCCAATCTCGTTCCAGAATCCCGTTCGGGTGACGGTCGATGGCAGACGGAGGGAGGTGCTCGTCTCAGACCGCCACCCGATCGACGATGTGCTGGCCCTTCTCGACGACCACCTGGCCGAACACACATAGAGCCGGGTGGACGGCGACGCTGGAAGCACGCCGACATCAGGAGGCTCGGGCTCCCTCGAAATGCTTGAACAACTCGGAAGCTGGACCCCTCCCTCCTCCGCGAGTGGGCTCCCAGCGTCGGGCGCCTCGGTCAGACCTGGGACACGACCATGTGGGCTGTGACGCAGAACGCGCTGGCGATCGCTTACCACCGCACGAGGAAGCGCCCTGTCTGTCAGGCTGAGGTGAGACACCTGCGGTAGCCCTTCATCCCTCCAGGGCGAGAACGGGATCACGTAAACCATGACCATGACGGTGAACACACCCTTGCCTTCGCGCGCCCATGATGGCGT